>Ga0268298_10006126_pt1 | contig 10998 bp, 8 predicted proteins | sample WWTPWeurt_MetaG_FD_194462 | JGI IMG/M metagenome (GOLD analysis project Ga0268298, IMG submission 194462) | Activated sludge microbial communities from WWTP in Nijmegen, Gelderland, Netherland - WWTP Weurt | ecosystem: Engineered > WWTP > Aerobic digester > Activated sludge | place: Netherlands... | reverse complement strand
CTTTCATTCTGAATCGAAGATTCGAACTTGATGAGCAAGTCGGACATTTCTTTAGATGTTTGCTCTTCGATCAAAGCGGCTGTTTGCTGAGCGGCTGTCTTGGCGTCGGCAAGAATTTTCTTGGTCTCTTCCTCGACATTAGCCAGCTTCTTGCGTTGCTCTTCAAGGAAAGCAATTCCTTCGTCCTTGGCTTGCTGAGCGGCACTGATTTCGCCTTCAATAGACTCGCGACGAGCCTTGAAAAGCGGCGGCATGTTTTTCTGAATCAACCAGCCCAGGAAAACCAGCAACAAAAGCCAATTTATGAAGTTGTTATCGAAGAGACCATGTTCATGACCTGCTTCGTGCCCTTCATTATGAGTTTGTTCGGCTTCACCTGCGTGAGTCTCGTTGACATCAGGCGTGTGAGTTTCAACTTGAGCAGCAAAGAGATACATCAGCAGACTTCCTCGAGAACTTTGCGAACCTTTTCGCGATCGACATTGGACTTAGCCGATTCGCCCAGGAGTTTTTTGGATATGGTACTGACCAATTCCAGCTCCTGATCGACCAGTCCATCCACAAGCGCTTTCTTCTCAGCAGCCAATTCAGTCTTGGCGACATCGAGCTTCTTGCGTCCCTCGTCCTGGACCTTCTTCAACTTCTCGTCGCGAACCTTCTGCGCAGCCGCAGCGGCTTCGTTGCGAATGCCCGCCGCTTCGTGGCGAGCTGAGTTGATTTTGTCCTGGTGAGCGACAAGCTCGGATTCCGCTTTGATGCGGCTGGATTTGCTGACCTCAAGATGCTCAGCAACCAGTGCTTTGCGGTCGGCGATGGCCTTGCCAACTGGCTTGAGCATGATCTCGTTGAGCAAGAACATGAAGACCAGGAAGCTGGCGATAAAGATAATGAAAGTGCCGTTTAACTCGAACATTGCGTCCTGTTTCCTAAATGGAATTTTTAAGTTCACTCGATCGCGGACGGCCTGCCTGGCAGGCCGTTTCAACTTAAAAGGTGGGGTTTAGCCAACTTTGCTGCCGAATTGGAAGAGCTGGATGGCGATAACGAATGCCAGAAGACCAAGAGCTTCCATGAGGGCGGCGATGATGATCGCGTTAACCAGGAGCTTTTGAGCCATTTCAGGTTGACGGGCCATGCCTTCGAGAGCTCTCGAGCCGGCGACGCCGATACCGATACCAGGTCCGATTACGCCGACTGCGGCGATGCCGGAACCAACCAAAGCTGCTGCTTTGATCATGGTTGCGCTGTCAACAGCTGCTGTTCCAGCTTGGGCAATGAGTGTGTGGTCCACAGTTGATCTCCTTAACTCGTTTTTTCGACTACTTAGCCAGGCTTGCGCCGTACTAAAAATTTGGTTTCTGCGCTCTAAACACACGCTTTTGAGAACGTGAGCGCATTCGCTTGGAACGAACCAATCGAACCAGCCAAAATTATAACAAGTAGTGATCTGAGCTTTCTGTCGAATCTATGCGGTTTTCGGGGTCGTCAACTGGTACGCCAGCTAAATTTCCATTCATAGTGAAAGGCGCGCGAAACCCAAAGCCCATGCGAAAAATCGCGCTTTTCAGACGAAAAGCGCGACACGAAACTCAGCCAGGAGCCCCTGGTCATCAGTATTCGATTGTGAAAGCTTGCCGCGAAACCCTTAGTGGTGTTCCAGAGTCAAACCGATGTAGATCGAGGTGAGAAGCGCGAATACGAACGCCTGAATCACACCGATAAAGAGTTCGAAAGCCATGACGCCGGTGGGCACAATCGCAGGTACCATGCCGATTGCAGCTGCACGCATCAATTCGTCCGCAGTGATAACCATCATAAGACGAAGAGCCAGTGTGGCTGGGCGAATAACAAGGTCCATCCACTCAATCGGATTGAGATAGAGCTTGAGGTAATTGGCTCCGTGAGCCCAAAAACCGGAAGCCACATAGACGATGAGAGAGATGGTGGCGAGACCGAAAGTAACGTTGAAATCGGTCGTGGGCGAGCAAATTTCAAATGGTTTGTGGTCGACATGCGGCCAGGTGATTCCGAGATTGGGTGCCCAGTGCTCCAGCGCGAGCCAGGGGCCAACTCCGATGAAATTCGCTGTTAATACAAACATAAAGATTGCTGCAATAAGCGGCAAGAATTTCTTGTAGTGATGACCCATCAAACCCTTGATAAGGTCCTCAACAAACTGATAAATCATCTCCAGAATTTGCTGACCGTTCGAACCTGCTCCTTTATTTGTCATCGCAGGCACAATCAGCGCGCAGGAGGTAAGAATGAATCCCATGCAGAGCCAGCTGGTGACCAGGGTGTCGATGTGGATGTCACCGTAAGTGCCCAGTCCCTTCACCCCTAAAAATGGCTCAGTCAGCCATGCGGCGTCATGTACAACTTCCTTGAGGGGCAGATTTTGTCCGAGCATCTCTTCTTCCGGGTTTCTTTACGCGAGGTGGGATATGTCTTTCGGCTATTCGAGCGGTATATGCGCCAGACAGTTTGCTCTTATCAACGCAAGTTGTCCGCACTGAGCCGGTCCTGTGCGGCTCCTCATTGAAAATCAATCGGAAACGCACTGGAGATGAATAATATCAGATGACTTTCGCGCGACAGGGCGCCCCACACACAACCTTAACTATCTGAGTTATTGCTTTTTCTCATCTTCGTCGTCGTAGTCGTTCTCATATTCGTTTTTGAATGGAATAGGCTTGGCGCCAGCCGGAGTGCCCGGCGTGTCGAGGGCGGTCGCCTTCTTGACCATGCGCCACAAGCCCAGCCCGCCTCCCAGGATCGAGAGCCCTATCGATCCCCAGGGTGCAGTATGCAGCTTGTCATCAGCAAAACCGCCAGCCCACATTCCCAAGAGAACCAGAACCGCCGCCCCCAGAACCGCATCGGAAACGACGAACATCGCGCGCTGAAAGCCGCTGGGTCCGGAAGGTGCTTTGTCTGTGTCTTTCATAATTCGAAATCTATTTAGACCCGTAGAAACCATAATTCTTCATCTCAGTCTTATTGTGTAGCGTACCCCAGACTAGACAGGAAAAAAGGCGAAAAGTGCCAGGTGACGGCTCCGTGGGTACAAAATCGACAACTGCCTTGAAAAATCTTGGCAGCTCCCGTCGATATACCGGGTTGCCAGGGCGCAGATAGTCTGAAAATGGGGCATAAGGTTAAGTGTGACTTTGCTACACTACATTTAATCCATATTATTCAGTGGCCTTTGCGACCAATTATTGGCAACAACGGGCGCAAAACCGGTCCAGTTCAAATAGAAGCCAGGAAAAAGGAGTTATCAGCCCATGTTCGACAGGCTAGCCAACTTAGTGAAGGCTATGTTCAACGCCTTGCTGGGACGCATGGAAGATCCCCAGATAATGCTGGAACAGACCTATCAAGACCTCCAGTCGAACCTGATTCAAGTTCGTCAGGCTGTAGCGCAAGCGATTGCAACCGAAAAGCAGCTTGAACAACAGCTCCAGAAGAACAAAGAGCAGGCCGAAACCTGGCATAACCGCGCCGCCATGGCTGTTCAGCAGAACAATGACGACCTGGCAAAACAAGCTCTCCAGAGAAAACAGCAATATCAACAAGCTGCTCAAGATTTAGAAGCTCAGCTGAAGGTTCAAAAAGAAACCACCAACACGCTGAGGCAGCGTCTCACCGATCTGGAAGCCGAAGTTCAAAAGGCTTACACCAAAAAGCAAGTGCTTATCGCCCGCGACAAAGCTGCTCAAGCAACCAGCAAAGCCAACGAAATTCTCTCCAAGACCACCGCTTCCGGTGCCATGAATGTCATCGAGAAGATGGAAACCAAAGTCCAGGAGCGCGAAGCCAGAGCCGCAGCTCTTGCCGAACTCGGCACCGACCAGCTGGACAAACAATTCAAGAACTTCGAAGGCAAAACAGACATAGAAATGGAATTGCTCGCTCTCAAGGGAAGCATGGGCAAATCTACCGAAACTCCCAAACTCTCAGTTAAAGAGCCGGTGCTCATCGAAGTCAAAGACAGCGATTCGGTCGACGCACAAGAAGTAAAAGAGCTAGAAAACTAGAGAAACTAGAAACTAGAAGCTAGAAAACTAGAAGCTAAAAACTAGAAGCTAGAAACTAGAAGCTAGAAACTAGAAGCTAGAAACTAGAAGCTAGAAACTAGAAGCTAGAAACTAGAAGCTAGAAAACTTGAAGCTAGAAATCTTGAACAGAGCACCTTTCGGACGTTCCTACGAGATGTCTACGAAATGTCTCCGCGAAGCTTCAATTCGACTTCCTCGAAGTATTCTTTGAAGCGCCCTTCGAGAATGGCAGCTCGAGCCAATCTAGCTTCCTTAATCAAGTAAGTGATGTTGTGCAGAGACAGAAGAGAGGCGCCGGACATTTCATTGGCGCGAACCAAATGATGCAGATATGCGCGCGTGTAGTTTCTGCATGTATAGCAAACACAATCAGGATCTAGAGGAATGAATTCCTCAGTAAATCTGGCATTCTTCAAAGCCAGCCGTCCTTCAAATGAGAATGCCGACCCATGCCTCGCTAGGCGCGTAGGCGAAACGCAATCGAACATATCGATACCACATCTGATGGCATATGCGATATCCCATGGAGTACCTATCCCCATCAAATAACGAGGCTTGCCCTCGGGCAGAAGCGGCGCCGTAAAGAGGACAATGCGTTCTATGACGTCCCGACTCTCTCCGACCGCCACCCCTCCTATTGCAAAACCTGGCAGAGGATACGAAGTGACCACGTCGACAGACTGTTTGCGCAAATCCTCGAACATGCTGCCCTGAACGATCCCGAATAGAGCTTGATCGTGCGGCCGGCTGTGTTTCTCCGCACATACCGCCAACCATCTATGGGTGCGCTCCATGGAGGCCAACGCTTCTTCGTGCGTGCATGGATTTTTCACGCAGTCATCAAAAGCCATAATGATGTCGGCGCCCAGCGCATTCTGGATCTCCATCGAACGCTCCGGTCCGATGAAGTGTTGTTTACCATCCTTATGATCTTTGAAAAAGACGCCTTCCTCGACGATGCGCCTGAAAGAATCAAGGCTGAACACTTGAAAGCCGCCGGAATCGGTCAATATCGGTTTATTCCAGGCGGTAAAGGCGTGCAGCCCGCCGGCTCGCTTGACCAATTCATGACCTGGGCGCAAAAACAAATGGTAGGAATTGGCGAGAACAATTTGAGCGCCGGTCGCGTCTACCTGTTCATATGTAAGGGACTTAACCGTTGCATTAGTGCCGACAGGCATGAATACAGGTGTTTCAACCGCCCCATGCGGCGTCGTAAAAACACCGGCGCGCGCACCAGACCACGGGCAGACTGCCTGCAATTCGAACTTAAGAGCTGTTTCAACGGCCATCGCGAAACCATAGCAGGCGGGAAGGCGAACGATCAATAATATATGCGCAAATATGTGGCGGACCCGAAACACATAGTCGTCAGCGTCAATTAGTAGAAAGAACGAAATGCTCGAGCAAATCAAAGTTTTGAATTCTCTGGGAAACGTCTGGCGCTGCATGACGCCCGCAAGCCAGACACGATTGAAGGGGTGGAGGCGTTTCGAGCAGGTTTTCTCCTCCGGCATACTGGGCTGCTTTGCAATGCTTGCTCTCTTTCAGTCGCCTGCTTTCAGCAGCGAGGAATCATTGACGGACACGGTAATGAAGTCCGATTCGATCAAGTTTCGCAATGCAAAAACACACGCGATCAACGCCGGACTGCAAAAACCAAGCGGCGATGGCGAGCCAACAGTGCACGTCTACATGTACCTGAAGAACCATACATATCCATATGTAATATCTCTGGGTAATTTCGTTGTTCTCAAAACCAAAGAGGGAGAGACAAAAGTTCTCGACGAATTCGGTGAGTCGATCCCGCTGCCACACCGGGTTCCTGAGCGGCAGGGCTTTCATAAAGGCGACCTTCTGGCTATAAAGTCGTTCGATCAAACAATAGAAGGCCAATATAAGGAAGCACTCAAGTCAATTGACCAGGCTCTCAAAGAAGCGCCAAACAGCTACCGTTTGCACAATAACCGAGGCGTGCTTTTGATTTTGATGGGCAAGCCGCACGCAGACGCACAGAATGAATTTACCACCGCGATTAAACTCAATCCTTCATGCGCAGCCGCCTATACGAATCGAGGCTGGCTATCCATCGCCGTCGACAAGCCCTCTCTGGCAGTTGATGATGCCAATGCCGCATTGAAGATCGAGCCGAATTTGAACTCGGCAAAGCTCTGCCTGGTCAGATCGAATTTGGAAGAAGGCAAGAAAGAAGACGCTGTCGCACTCATCGAAGAATCAGGGCTGTCGAACAAGAACGATGCTCACTCGTTGAAATTGCAGGCCGAAACTTTTATTGCCAACAAAGACTATAAGAGTGCTCGTTTAGCCCTTCGTAAACTGATGCTGATCAACAGCAACGATGCAGACGCCATCCTGCAGCTTGCATATGTATGCGATATGGAAGGCAATCTGGATGAGGCAATTGGTCGCGCCAGGCAAGCGGCTCAGCTCTGCCCTGAGAATCCAACGGTGCACGAAATTCTCGGCCGTTACCTCGAGAAAGCCAGAGACGACAGAGCGGCTGCTCTGCAGTACGAGGCAGCCCTCGACCTGCTCAATCAGTGGGTTCCCAAAGACCGTCAGAAAAAGGCTCTCTCAGTCGAAGGAGCATTGCTGCGTACGTTGATGCGCTGCGATGAGTTCAAGCTGGCAGAGCGCTGGTCGGGCACTATCGCGCGCGAATTCCCCAAGTCAGCCAACGCCCACTACAATCGCGCCTGGCTGCTCTCACAGGGTCCGGAAGACTACCATATAAAGGAAGCGTTGCAGGAGTACGATCTCGCACTCAAATTGGATCCGGGACTGAAGCAGACCCACTACAACCTCGCGCTTCTATCGATGAAAACGGGCGATAAGCAGAGAGCCGAATCAGAGCTGAAGCTCTTTATAGAACTGGCTCCGGACGACCCTGACAACGAGAGTGCCAAGTCTCTGCTTGCGAAATTACAGGCAGAACAGAAGCAATAATATTCAGACGCAACGCCAGGTCAAGCTTCATGGCGTCAGGTCAAGCTTCATGGCGTCAGGTCAAGGTTCATGGGGTCAGGTCCAGGTGCATGACCTCAGGTCATTTCAGGCAAGTCTTTGAACTTGACGATATTGACGTTGCTTCTGACAGATTCTTCTTTTGCAGCTTCCGCACCGGCAAGCAAGAAAGGTGGATCTAGGAAATCATCGGGCATTCCGGCTATCCCCATTGAAAGCGCAAGCTCGCTTCCGTTAGCCGTTTCAAGCGGTTCTTTCTTGAAATTATCGAGGATACGCTGCGCGAAAATCGAGGCTCCTTGCGCTTTTGTATTAGGCAAGAGGAAGGCGAAATCACCGTTTTCGTAGTGGCAACACAGGTCAGTCGGTCGCTTCATCAGGTCCAAACGTTTGCACGCTGCGCTCAAATTCTCCATGCTGAGCGGCTCCCTGACAGTCACTGAGCCCTGCCTTATGGTTTTCATCTCGAAAACGATTACAGAAAGATCGCTCTCGGTTCGGAAGCGGCGTACATATTCTTGCTCAAGGAAATATAGAAATGCCTCATAAGTGTACATACCGGAATCCCGGTTGCGAAGACTATTTGCAATGCTGGCTATGGCGTCCGAATCGATCATTTTGGGCATCAAGGTGCGGCTGGCCATTTTCGGCTCGCACTTTTTGATGAGGTCCAGTTTCAAAAGTTGAGCCACCAGACCTGCCCATTTGCTGCGCGGCAAACCTAAGCCCCTGGCGGCTTCCGCCAGAGTGGTCGTGGAGTTGAATCGGTCGTATAGCTTTTTGAGTAAGGTTGTATCTAGTTTGGATGAATTGACGATCTCGTCGAACTGCTCCTTGGTCAGGCTGGTCTGTTTCTTATCGAGCAAAGAGTCGGCGTCGATCCCAGCATTGGCTAAGAACGTGGCGCAGTCGATGATTTTGACACCCTTGAGCATGAGGGTATCGAGAGGTTGGTCGACTGTTTTTTTGGGGGCGACTTCCTTGGGCTGGAATTTGAAGTGACCCTCTTTCCAGGTCAAAACTTCCAGCAAAGCGTCCTGCCCTTCTTCCTCTTCAGAGTAAGCGTGAACGGGGGCTCCGTCCTCAAAATACACGTGGGTGCGGCAATGTGCGTTTTCGAATGTCAATCTTCCGGTCATGCGAGCCATCTGCATGGACGGCAATAAATTAGTCACCTGAACCAGAGACAGATCGCCCGAAAGCCCTGCCTTCTTAGGCGTCTCCTTGGCACCGGACGACTCGCCGGAGCCGTTCAAACCTTCCGTCGGAAGGTTGTCGCGGGTGCTTCTTCCGCCATTATCGAGAGATCTGGCGCCCCCCTCGGACTGACCGCCGTCCGATTTGCGCTCCTGTTTTTCCTCTTCCGGAAGCGAAGTCGTGACCAGGTTATAGACAAGAACAGGGTCGGAACTGACGTACATCCAGAGGATTTTGGCGACTGCTTCATTGAAGATATGCATGCGCCATTCAGGATCGTCACCGATATTATTAGCCTCTACGCTCAGCGTATATTCGGCGCCAGTATTGGCATCGCCCCAGGACACCACGACTTTGTTGCCCGGCTTGGACTCGGCCTGAGCCAAATTCTTCTGAATGTCGCTCAAAAGCGGGCGACTTTGCAGTCGCTGTATGGTTGGACCCTTAGGAGATGGCTTTTGCATAGTCATAAGGCAATCAGTCGAGGACTAACGGCTACCCCCAATTGCGAGCCGAGTACACTTTTTATGTTCCACACCAAACAAAAGAAAAGAACATAACTTCAAGAAAAGACTCCTTTTCTATATGTTCCCACCAACCAAAAGGTCTAGCGACATATAATCAACAGTGTTGTCATGAGATCTTTTCGATATACCTAAGATTACCGATAGTAGTCTGCGAGGATCACCGGTGGTGGCACGAAAGTGAAACCAATAGTGGTGACAAGTCGACTTACCAACAGCTAAAATACGGCTGCCCGACTGGTCAAACGTGTCAGATTCTTGTGAAAAAACTGCCGCGAAAGAGAATATTTCTTGACACCAGATGCAGTGTATAGTCTAATGCGGCTGAAGAAAGCGTGAAAATTTGCGTTAGTGGGGGACTCTTTTGAGAATCAAGGAAATCGAACTTGACAACTTCAAGTCGTTCGGTAAGGTAACTCGAGTTCCGCTGCTAGACGGGTTTACGACCATTTCCGGTCCCAACGGATCGGGCAAATCGAATATCATCGACAGCCTACTATTTGCCCTAGGTCTTTCCTCCACCCGAACCATGCGCGCGGAAAGACTGCCGGATCTTTTGAACAATCTCTCCGGAAAAAACGAAGCGAAAGTCACAGTCCGCTTCACTGACGATAAGGAAAAGGAGATTGAAGTATGTCGCCGTATCCGCGTAAAGGATAACGGCTATACCAGCACTTATATGCTGAACGGGCGCAATGCCACGCTTTCAGAGATTCACGACGAGCTGACCAAATACAATGTCAGCCCCACCGGTTACAACGTCATCATGCAGGGCGACGTCACAGGCATCGTCACCATGAGTGGTTCGGAGCGTCGAAAAATCATCGACGAGCTTGCCGGCGTTGCCGAATTCGATCGCCGCATCGATCAAGCGAAGAGTGAATTGGCTGCCGTTGCCGAGAAAATCGACCACCAGCGTATCGTTTTAGCTGAAATCGCAGTCCGCCTCGAGCAACTCAGATCGGATAGAGACCACGCTCTCAAATATCTCGATTTGAAGACTCAGAAAGAAACTCTCGAGAAAGACCTGGTCTTCGTAAGGCATTCGGAGACCGAAGCCAAGCTCGTCACCGAAGCTAAAGAGCTTGAAAAACTCGACAAGAAAGAAGAAGAACTTCAGGCAAAACTGGAAGAGGTTGAAATCAATCTCGTCAAGTTGCGTGCCGAACTGGGCGCCCTCGAACAAGAAATCCGCGAAAAAGGCGGCAACGAGCAGCTTCTGCTACGTCAGGAGCTGGAAAATCAAAGAGGGGAATTGACCCGTGAAGAGAACAAAGCCAGCAACCTGGCTGGTGTAATCGGCGAAAAAGCTAAGCTCATCAAGTCGGTGCAGCAACAGATCAAGACGATCGATAAGCACCTGAATGACATCAGCAAGCAGAAAAAACAGCACGGCGAAGATATGCAAGCCGTGCAGCTCGGCCTTATGGAAAAGCAAGGCGCCTACAGCGCGGTCATGGCCGAGATAGAAGTAATGCGCCAGGAAAAGGACTCCTCTTCCGAAAAGGTGGCCAGCCTGCACACCGAGCTGCAAGGTCTCAGAGACGAACGGCACAAGCTGGAAGTAAGAAAGACTGAGCTGACAACCACTAAGACCAATCTTGAAAAAGAACTGGTCGTTTTGCGCGATAAGGCAACCAATGCCATCGGACTCTTGTCGGCATCGAAGACAACGGTCGCACAATTCGAGCGCAAATATCAGGATCACGAAGCACTCGTGACCGGCGTGGACAGAACGATTCACCAGCTCGAAGCAGAGATGCAATCGACAAGAGAAGAAATCGAAGGCAAGCGTTCGGCATTGGAATCAATGCAAAAACGCTTGATCGAGCTGGAAACTACCAAAGAAGTAGTGGGCGAAAGCGGCTACGGACGCGCTGTCGAGGCAATTCTCAACGCCAACATACCGGGCGTACACGGCACCATCGGTCAGCTCGGCAACGTATCCGATGAATATACGACAGCCCTGGAAATTGCAATCGGACCGCGCCTCGGTCACGTCGTAGTCGACGACGACCAGATTGCCCAGGAGTGCATCAATTACCTGAAGAAGCATCAGGCTGGTCGTGCGACTTTCGTTCCTCTTAATAAGATTCAAACCCAGCCGCCGGGTCTTCTACCGAACCGTCCGGGCGTCATTGATTTCGCTTATAACCTTATAGATTTCAACCCGCGCTTTGCTCGGGCTTTTCAGTATGCTTGCGGACAGACGATCATCGTCCAGGACATGG
>Ga0268298_10006125_pt1 | contig 10998 bp, 4 predicted proteins | sample WWTPWeurt_MetaG_FD_194462 | JGI IMG/M metagenome (GOLD analysis project Ga0268298, IMG submission 194462) | Activated sludge microbial communities from WWTP in Nijmegen, Gelderland, Netherland - WWTP Weurt | ecosystem: Engineered > WWTP > Aerobic digester > Activated sludge | place: Netherlands... | reverse complement strand
TCAAGTGCCTCCTTCACGGACACTGCCACGACGCCCGCCTCGTGGCCCGATTCCGCCGCGAAGCCCGCGCGACACAGCGACTCCGGAGCGAGCACGTCGCGCACGTCGTCGACAGCGGAGAGCTGCGAACCTCCCCCACGGCGCCGCCGATTCCCTACCTCGTCATGGAGCACCTGGAGGGCGAAGACCTCCGCTCCCTCCTCCGCGAGAATATCCGTATTCCGGTGGAAGAGGCTGTCGACTACGTGATCCAGGCCTGTGCGGGGCTCGCCGAGGCGCACGCGCTGGGCATCGTCCACCGCGATCTCAAGCCCGCGAACCTCTTCCTCGTGGCGAGCGGCGACGGCAAAAAGACGCTCAAGATCCTTGATTTCGGCGTCGCCAAGTTCGAGACCCACAGCGCCTCCGGCGATCATGTGGATATGACGAGCTGCGGAGAGACAGTCGGGTCCATCTCGTACATGGCGCCGGAGCAGGTGATCGACGCGAGCACCGTGGACGCGCGGGCGGACATCTGGTCGCTGGGCGTGGTGCTCTATCACCTCGTGAGCGGACAGAAGCCATTTGACGCCGAGACAGTGAGGGACGTGGCCATCAAGATCCTGATGGATGCGCACCCGCCGCTGTCGGAGAGGCGGATGGGGCTGCCGCTGGGGCTCGAGTCGGTGATCCGCAAATGCTTGCAGAAGCGGCGTGAGCAGCGGTTCGGGAGCGTCGTCGAGCTGGCGCGGGCGCTCTCGCCGTTCGCGGAGCGAAGGGCCCAGTCGAGCCCGGACGCGCAGCTCTTCCACCAGACAGCGCGCCTCTCCCCGGAGTCGGTGAGGGCGCTTCAAGGCGCGCTGGGCGAGGGCGATACGCTGCCTGGGTGGCGTCACTCGTGAGCGATCACGCCCTCTCCAACAAGCCCTCACGAAGGACGCGGACGCCGAGCTTCTTCTGCTTCGCGAGGACCTCGCCGGCCCATTCGCGGAACCACGGACCGTCCTCCATCAGTGCGCGCGCGACGGTGGCCTGAAAGCGGACCAGCGACGCGCCGGAAGAGAGCCAGTCGGACGCTCGCGCTCGCTCCGGAAGCCCGAGAGCCCTCCGCCAGAAGCCGGGACCGTGAACCAGCGCCCGGACGAACATCTCCGGCGTGATCCCCGCGCGGGCAGGGACGACACCTCCTAGAATACCCCCTGTCACACGAGCATATCGCTCGTCCTCCTGGGCCGCGAGGCTCATCGTCCGGAACATGGCGAGCCAGAGCGGCGAGAGGTGCCGGTTGCGGATCATCGTCACGGCGAGATCCGAGATCCCGAGATCGACGCCGACGCGAGACTGCCAGTCGGCGTCGAAGCGAGAGAGGGTGTCTTCGTTGAAGCGCCCGAGCTGGAACGCGGCGCGGATGGTGCGAGCGGCGACGTGCGCGCTCTCCATGGCGAGCGGGATCCCCTCGCCGTTGATCGGATCGACGAAGGCGCCCGCCTCGCCGATGAGGAGCCCTCGGTCGAAATGGCGCTTCGTGGCGCCGCCGTAGCTCCGGATGGGCCACCCTCTCTGGGGTTCCATCTCGACGGAGACGCCCTTCGACTTCGCGAGGTGGTGGACCAGCCGGGTCAGCTTGGCGTAGAAATCAGGCAGCTTGAGGCCGCTCCGCACGAGGGGCTCGCTCACCATCCCGACCCCGATGTTGCAGACGCCGGGGCGAACCGGGAAGATCCAGCCGTATCCGGGGAAGAACTTCTCGTCGAAGTACATCAGGGTGTGGTCCAGCGTGAGCCCGCGGGCATAGGCTCGAATCGAGGCGAGCGTGTACCGGGGATCATTCATGCGCTGGCCGGCCGCCTTCGCGATGGCCGAAGTGGCGCCGTCGGCCCCGATGACGAGCCTCCCCGTGAGCCTCAGCGCCTTCCCTTCCTGTTTCGCGAGGACGGTGACCCCGTCGCGCGTGACCTCGAATCCCGTGACCCGGCACGACTCCATGGTTCGGGCGCCGGCCCGGATCGCCTGTCGAAAGAGGATGGCGTCGAGCTCTTTTCTGGGGATGGCGTGCCCGTGCGAGGGCAGCCCGGCCACACGAGGGAGGACGCCGGAGACGAGGTGATCCCGGTTCAGATATAGCCGGGACATGCGAATCGGCGTGCATGAGAGATCCCGAATCGCCTCCCCGCAGCCGAGCGATTCGAGGCGCGCGAGGCCCTTCGGGCTCACGTAGTCTCCGCACACTTTGTCGCGGGGAAAGCGGGCGGCGTCGACGAGGAGGATGGAAAACCCCTCTTGCGCGAGCTCGATGGCGAGGGCGCTCCCGGCCGGTCCGGCGCCCGCGATGATCACGTCGTGCACGGTCATCGCTCAATCCATCGGACGGCCGAACGCGGCCTCGACGCCGGGCGCGATGGACCTCGCGAGAGGGGCCATGTCGGGGACGCCCTCTGCCTGCATCCACGCCTCGACCTCGCTCTTCAGCCTCTGCCCCTCGCCGCCGCCCACCACTCTGGAGAGCGCCCAGCGCGTCACCTCGCGGTGCATGGCCATGCGCGCGGAGGCATACCCCCCGAGCGCCGAACGCAGCTCTCCGGCCACCTGGGACGTGCGCCGCTCGGTCGCGAGCACCCCGGCTCGGAGCAACGCCGCGTGAGGCCGGGCCGCCGCCACGGTGGCGCGCCGGATGCCTCGAATCAGCTCCTCCACGCGCGCGAGCAACTTCCTTTGCTCCTCACCGCGCGCCTGCCCCGCGAGCGCGAGCGCCGCCCTGGCGCGGGCCCATCGCAGCTCCATCGCGGGCAGCTCCATGCGCAGGAAGAGCCCGTCCCGGAGCTCCGGCCAGTCCCCGTCGATCCGCTTCAGCGCCGATCTCGGATCCTCCCTGTAGAGGTCCAGCGCCACGCCGGAGAATACGCGGTGATAAGCGTGCATCTGGTAGAACCCCGGCTTCCACGTCTCCACCACTTTTCGGAGGTCCGCGTCCACCTCGCCGACGCGCCCGGCCGCGATCCGCGCGACGCCGTGGAACCCGCCCCTGTAGTTGTTGGCGGCGAACAGGTCACCGCGCGCCTCCGCCTCCTTGATGGCCACGGGGATGCGCGCGCACAGCTCCGCGACGTGACCCGCCATGCCGAGGGCTTGAAGGCTGAATACGATCGACACCGCCGCTTCGTATTCAGCACCTCTGCACTCGGCCCGAAACTGGACGGCCGCGGCGTCGCAAAGGGCGACGGCGCGCTCCCAGTCGCTGTGGAAGAAGGCGGAGGAGCCGGCGCCGAGGAGGTAGAAGGCCCGCTCGTAAGGCGAGCTGCCCTGCCCCAGCGCGGCCTCGTTACGACGCACGAGCTCCCTGGATTTGCCGCGCAGGAAGCCCCCGCCGATGAGCGCCGCGAAGGCCGCCTCGTAGCCGAGCGACCGCGCCACGTGGTCCGCGTCGCCGACCTTCAACGCTTCGAGGAAATGGAGCAGGCCGACGCTGTCGGCGCGCACCGGATCCATCATCGAAAGGGCGGTGGTCGCCGCCCAGAGGTCGTCGAGGCGACGTCGTATACTGACGGGTACTTGTTCGCGCGTGCGGCCTTCGAAGTCGAACCCGCGCAGGTAGAGGCGGATCCTCCGGCCCGCCGACGCGAGCAGGGCGCCATTGCCTGTCTTCGGCAAGCGGACGCCGGTCTCCCCGAGGAACTGCTCCATCAGGTGGAGCCCCTCCTGGAAGCGACCGGCCTTCAGGTACTGCTCTCCCGCGCGCCTCCGGAAGAGGCCGCGGCGCTCGATCTCGTGGGGTGACTCCCGCGTGAGCGCCTGTGCGCCTCGCTCGAACTCGGGGGCGGCGTCGGTGCTCCGGCCCGCATTCGCGAGCGCCTCCGCGAGGAGCCCGTGCACGTCCGAGCGGGGGGCTGCCGAGTCGAGGTGCTCCAGCGCGACCCGGTAGTGACGCGCGGCTTGCTCGAAGGCGAGGGCCGTGTCCGCGCGGCGGGCCGCGGTCATCGCGTGGCGGGCGGTGCGGCTCCGGTCGCCGGCGGCGAGCGAGTGCGCCATGAGCTGCTCCGCGTCGTCCGAGCCGGCGGACTCCATCGCTCGAACGAGCGAGAGGTGGTGCCGGACGCTCACGTCGCTCCCGAGGGCCGAGACGACGAACTCGCGCAGTCGATCGTGGTAGATCTGGAGCGCCTCCCCCTCCCCGGCGCCGGTCCAGCGCAGGAGTCGAAGGAGGCAGAGCGCGCGGAGACGGTGCCTGTCGCGGCTCCCTGCGGCGTCCAGGAGCACCCCCGCGGGCTGCGCTCCGCCCGAGAGCGCCGCGACCTCCACGAGGGCCCTGTCCTCGTCCGAGAGTGCCTGAATCCGCTCCTTCAGCAGGGAGCCTGCCGTCGTCGTGAACCCGACTCTCCCTTGTCGGTCCCAGCTCGCCATCGCGAAATAGGCAAGCTCGGACACGAGATAAGGGACGCCGCCCGCCTCTTCCACGATCCCGGCGACAGCCGAGGAGCCCGCCGCGCCAGCCCGTTCGAGGATCGACTTGGCAAGCGAGAGGGCCGAGCTCGCCTCCAGCGGGGAGAGCTGGATATCGACCGATCGACCGCTCGTCTTCGCGACCGAGAGGGCCGACAGGAGCGCAGGCTGGATCCCTTCGTCCCCCGGCCTTCGGGAGATCAAGAGCATCACCGGGGGGGCCTCCTGTGTGCCGAATACACCCTCCACCAGAGCCACGCTGTCGGCGTCCGCCCACTGGACGTCATCGACCCAGAGCACGACCGATCTCCGCGCGGCGACGCGCGCGAGCAGGCTGCGCAGCGCCGCGAACCCGGACTGGCGCAACGCCCGCGGATCGCCGGGGAAGGCTGCGTTCGCGGCCTTCGCGTCGACCACAGGCACCCTCCGCAGCTCCGGGAAGAGCAGCGCCAGCGCCTCCACGCCCTCGTCCGGACAGATCGCCGCGGCGGCGCCCTTCTCGAGCCCGACCCAGTATCGAGTCAAGTCGTCAATCGCCGCGTCGAAGGCCTTGTACGGGATGGACTCGTACGGATGACACCGCGCTTCGAGGACAAGCGGGCCGCCGCCGCCGGCCTTTAGCTCTGCGAGGAAATGGCGCACGAGCACGGTCTTTCCCATCCCCGAGGGCCCGATCACGTCCGCGACGACGATGCGCCCTTCTTTCGTGGCGGCGAAGGCGCCTCGCAGCGTCGCGAGCTCCGCCTCTCGTGCCACGAAGTCGCGGTCGAGCTCCGCGGTCGACGAATAGCCCCGGATCGCCGCGCCGGGCTCGTCCCCCTGCTCGCGGAGGATGGACAGGACCTCGAGGGCGGGCATCCGCTTCTTCGGATCGGGCTGCAAAAGGCCCAGGACGAGGCGATCGACCGCCTCGGGGATGGCGGGCACGAGCTTTGACGGTGGGTCGGGCAGGCGCCGCTTTGCCTTCGCCTCCTCGGCGGCATCACCGCCGAAGGGCAGGCGCCCCACGAGGGCCTCGTAGAGGACGAGGCCCGCGCTGTACCAGTCGGATGCGGGCAGTGGCTTCGGGTCCCAGTATTGCTCTGGCGCGAGGTAAGGCAGCGTCCCGAGCACGGTGCCTCGGGCGGTGTCGAGCTCCTGGGGTCGCGAGACCGGGGTCGCGATCCCGAAGTCGAGGAGCACGACTTGCCCGTCCTTGCTGACAAGGACGTTCGTGGGCTTCACGTCCCGGTGCGACTTGCCGAACGCGTGCACGGTGTGGAGCGCCTCCGCGAGCTCCAGGCCCGCGCGGCAGATCCTCCGGATCGCGGCGTCCTGCGCCTCCCTCGGTCCCTTTCGATCGAAGTCGAGGCTCTCGGTGAACGTGCGCCCGCCGGTGACGACATCCATGGTGAAGAAGCACTGTTCGCCCTCCACGTGCAGCTCGTGGAGGCGGACCAGATTGGGATGCACGATGTCGCGGAGGGCCCGGTACTCGGCCTTGAGCCACTGCCTCCCCTCGGGCGTGATGTCCTGGATTGTCTTGAGCGCGACCTCTTGCCCCCATTTGCGATCGAGGGCTCGATAGACGATGCCGAAGGCGCCAGCGCCGAGCACCTCCAGCACGTGGTAGCGTCCCGAGGCGTCGAACGCCGCGCCGAGAGCGACCGTCACGAGGGACCGATCCTGCGAATGGCCATGTTCTTCAAGGTCCTCAAGGCTCCTTGTTGCCGGCTCCGCCCTTGCCGATCCCGAGCATCGACAGGAGCTTCAGCATCGTCGGCTCGGCGCCGCCGAGGGACGGGATCCCCAGAGCGGGGATGGCGCCCATGTCCTTGCTCATGCCCCGAACAAGCTCCATCAGGCCATTCATGGAGCCGGCGAGCTCGTTGGGCTCGACGCCCCAGTCTTTCCCCATGGTGGCCCCGAGGGCGGCGAGGAGGGACTGGCCAGGTGAGGGCTCGGGATACTGCATGTCAGCCAGCTTGTCGAACTGGAGGATATCGGCGATGGGGGGCTTTCCGGCCTTGAAGAGCATCTCGTCCACGCGCTTGAAGAACGCGAGATCTTCGAGCTCCTGCTCCTCGAGATCCCAGATGTCGCAATAGTCGCCGGTGATCTGCTTCCAGCCGTGAAAGTCGTTGGTTCCGAAGGTGCTGGAGATGTGATCCAGGATCGCGTTCACGGCGTGGCGAGCCGACTCGTTCGCGCCCTCCATCGTCGTCATGCGGGTGAATGTGCGCATGTAAGATCCACAGAATACGACGTGATCTTCATGCACCCGGTACCCGCCGTGGGGCGCCTGCCAGAGGCCCGTCCCGTCGGTGCACTCTCCGTCTCCGAGCTTGCTTCGCCCGGGGACCCATGGCAAGCAGCGGGGCCGCTTCTTCCAGTCGCCGACGTTGTTGATCAGGAACGGGGTGCGGTTGCCGCGCATCGCCGTGCCCGAGAAGATCAGGTTCGTGTCGACGTGGTAGTACGTGGGCTCGGGGAGCGGCAGGCTCGTCACGGAGGCTGCAGGGCCGCGCGTGGTCCGCAGGCTGTCCCTGATCTGGCGCCACACTTCTTTCTGGATCTCCTCCGCGGAAGAGCCCATGACCGACTTGCGGGTGTAGGACGAGAGACGGCGGCAGTCGCCGATGTCCACGGAGAGCACGCCGCGGATCCTGGGGCCCTCGGTCGGGAACTGGCCCCTTGGCCAGAACTGGGACTGGGACACCGCGGAGAGGCCCCACTCCGTATCGGGGAAATAGACGTGGCCCCGAACGAGCTTGAAGTCTTGCTCGAAGTAGTACTGGACGCCGCCGAACGTCTGGAGCCTGTCCGTGGCCGTCTCGCCGTAGCGATTGACAGGCAGCCGAGGTGTCCTGACCACGGGTGACTCTTCGAACCACTGCGGATCCTCGCTGGTGAGCCGCACGTCGGCGGAGGTCCATTGATGGAGGATGGTTCGCAGGATCCTCACCTCCGCTGGACCGACCTTGTTCTTGAACCAAGCGTGGAGGCGAATCTCGGGCACACCGTCCTCCCGCGGGGTCAGCTCGTCGGCGTCATTCTGAGGGGGGATGATCTCGCCAGTCCAGTAATTGACCGAACGGAACACCGACTTCTCCCGAACCGTCAGCGCTCCGTCGTCCTTGGCGGCGCGGGCCCTGCGAAGCAGGTAGCGGAGCTTGTCTTCGAGGTCCTGTGTGGTGATTCGGCCCCTGCGCGGGGGCGGGTACGTGAGGGCGAGCTCGTACCGATCCAGCTTTGGCGGGAGCCTCGCGTCGAGGTAAGTCGTGAAGCCCCGGAGCTCCCGCGGGACGCCGTCGTGTGGAGTTCCCGGCATGCCGCAAGCGTCCCAGTAGCGGGTCACGCGCTCGGCACCGACGACGTCTAGCGCGACAACGAAGTAGTCGGCGGTCGCGACTTTATTCTTGTTGTCTTTCGGAATCTGCCCTCTTAGCTCTTCGGGGGCGGCGACGCACGCCTCCACGAACCTGTCCTCTCCGCGGATCATGAGCAGCTCGCCCTGGTGGAACTTCACGCCGAGCTCCTTCTCCAGGTGTTCTCTCCAGGGGATGAGCCACGCGGTGCTCGTCGGGCCGGAGAGGACAGAGTCTGTATACGGCCCGCCAAGCACCTGATCCATGAGGAGCTGGAGGTACACGTTCGCCTGCGTCCGCGCGTCGCATCGCTCCGCGTCCATCGCGACGAGGGCCTGCGGGGCCGCCCGGATCGCGGCGACGAAGCGCTCCGAATAGTGCCCTTCCTGATCCCCGCCGAGGAACTGGAGGAGGGACATCTTCTCGTAGTCCTTCGCCCTGCGCGCGCTGCACGTCATCATGTAGCGGAGCAGCTTGAAGAAGAACCGGGTGAGGTCGCGGCGACTGAACCCCAAGCCCTGGGTGAGGCTCATGTATTCTCGGCGGAAGGCTTCGAGCGTCCGCGGGCGAGCGCGGCTGATGGGCACGAAGCGCTCGCGAGCGGCAAAGACCTGGCGGAATGTGGGCTCGAGCTGGTCAAAGGCTGTCGGCCGAGCACCATTGGCTGGGTGGAGGATGGGTGTTCGCTTCATCGTGTCGAACACGTGGCGGTAAAAGCTCGGGAACAGCCGATAGCCATGCTCCCCGGGGCCGGGCAGAGGGCCGGGGCCTTCCTTCGGCCACGAAGGGTGGAGATCGTCCCATTGCGTCCGGGCGACCCCGCCGACCTGCACCGTCGCCTCGTCACCGGGAGGCCTGATGAGGGGCGGGAACGGTCGATCGACGGGGCCCTTCGACTCGATGACATGCACCTCGAAGTTGCGCTCGGCCAGCTCGTGGGCGGCGGTGAGGCCGGCGATGCCCGCGCCGAAGATGACAGCCACGCGATGGGACTCGTCGGGTCTGTAAGCTGGCTTCCTCGGGCTCGCTCCTGCCGCATTGCCCCTTTTCTGACCGTCGCCCGGAGGCTCGCCTGCGTGGAGAACCTGGATCTTCCAGTCGGGTGGGATCGGGCGACCGCACCACGCCGAGAGCTTCTCTGGCAGCCCGGGGTCGCGCCAGTCAAAGGACATCCACCACACTCTCTCCAGCTTGCGGCGGAGAACAAGCGAGCGTTGAATTTCTTTGTAACGCCGGTCCTCTGGGGTTGATGCATGGCTTTCGATCAGGGTTCGGCCCTGAGGAGCTTCTCCGTCCCGCGAGCGCGAATACCGGTCCGCGTCCACACAAGCAGCGATGAAGAGATCGGCGGCCTGTTCGAGCGTGTCCGCCGCGTTTCGGTCCTCCTCGGAGCCCCGAAGCGATGGCTCTCCAGGCTGCCTGGCACCGCCATGGCAGGGGGATCTGGATACATGAAGTGCGTGCTCCATCGCGGAGAGGAACTGCTTGACCCGCTCCGGCTCGTAAAACCAGTCGCGCCTTTCGGGCTCGGTGCTCTTGATGACACACTTCGCGAGCGCGCGATCCGGGGGCGCGCCGGACTCGGCCTCGACGTCCCGCACAGCTCGGAACAGGCCCAGGCACCACGCCACGAGCTTGTCCCCCTCTTTGATGAGCTCGACGACCTCGTCGACGACGCTCTTCCACTTCTGCAGAAGGTGCCAGTAGGGGCTGGAGCGATCCGCATCGGAATAGAAGAACGGGAGCAGCGCCTCTTCCAGGGCGGCGCGGGCGGACACGGCGTGGTCCTTGTCTGCATCCTTCTTGGGGTCCGGCTCGGGCTGCGGCTTCACTTTCTGCCAGTTGGAATTGTGGGCGCTGCGCGCTTCACTCACGCTCTCGTCAAAGGCGACGCTGCCCACATCGCCGGGCAAGGTCCGCCCCGCGAGCAACTCGAGGACGGTGGCATCGCAGAACGTCTTGATCTCGAGGCGGACGCGCCGAAGCCACTCGCCTTGCGTGTAGACGAGCAGCGCCCATTGCGGGTCCTTTGCCACTGCGGCACAGTTGTCGGCCACTCTCTGCGCTTTTTCCACCGTCTTCGTCTTTTCCGCATCTGGGCTCCCCGAAGCCTCACCCTTTGCTTTCTCCAGTTTTTGCGCCGCCACCCCCGCTGCCGCCTTTGCTCGCTTCACCGCTTCGGCCAGGTTCTCCGGTAGCTTGTACACAACCGCGCGACAGAGCTCCAGGAGCACGAGCATGAGCTGTTGTTTCACGAACCGTTGAACCAGCTCGTCGGTCCGATTCCAAGCCTGAGGTGCGTCCTTGGATGCACTCGGGCGGGAAGCAGGCTTTCCAGCGTGCGATGGCTCAATGTCCCTGATGGTCCTCGAACGCCGCGGCTCCCGGACGTGCTCGACGAGGCTGCAACACCCGAAATCGATCGCGGTCTTGGCGAATTCGGGGAGCGCAGCGATGCCGGCGAAGTCGAGCCGAGAGAGCCCCGACACCTTTATTTTTAGGGCGGAATGCCCTTCCCATTGTGAATGGAGCTCCTTCCGTTGTAAATCGGTCTCCAATTGATCGCTATCGTCCATCGGAAGCTCGGCAGCATGCATCACCCAGAGCAGAATGGGTCGCCACTCGCGCTCGTTGAGAACCTCATCCAACGTGCATTCGCCGCCGCCGGTGATGCCGACCTCGCCCGTCCGGAGCGTCGCCTCGAGGAACTCGATCCGCTGTTCAAAGATGGTTTCAAGCCGGCGCCGGATCCTCTTGATTGCAGGCGCTTCTTCATCCCGTCTGTTGCTCATGTCTCGGTCTCCAGCTCCCGGCGGAGATCGTCCGCCTCGTCCATCCGCAAAAGCGCCCCCACGAATACTTCGAATGCGCTCAGTCCTCTGGTCAAGTCCGCCGTCGTGCCGAAGAGCTCGACAGCCCCGCTCCGCAGGGCCCGATTCAACGTCAAGCGGCCCGACAAGAGCGCGCGCACGCTCGCTCTATCGGTCCGAAGGCGGAGATTCGCGGGGCCCTTTTCCTCGATCTCCACGATCGAGCGCGACACGCTGCCCAGCACAACCCCCGGCTCCGACGCGATCGTCACCGACAGCGTGAGCCCATCGAGCGCCGTCGCTATCGCCATGGAGGCCTTGGGCTGCCGCTCCGCGATCAAGCGCAGCGCGCGGCGGAGCGTGGCTGTCACCGGCTCAGCCACAGACCACCTCCAGGAGACCCGGACCGTCGAGCTCGACCGGCT
>Ga0268298_10006124_pt1 | contig 10998 bp, 10 predicted proteins | sample WWTPWeurt_MetaG_FD_194462 | JGI IMG/M metagenome (GOLD analysis project Ga0268298, IMG submission 194462) | Activated sludge microbial communities from WWTP in Nijmegen, Gelderland, Netherland - WWTP Weurt | ecosystem: Engineered > WWTP > Aerobic digester > Activated sludge | place... | reverse complement strand
AGTTCGTTGCGGGTGGGATCGAAGACGACCGCCTGTTCGATGCTCGCGCCCCTTGCCAGCGCGATCGAGACGGCGTACTGCGGCAGGCCATGAATGAAGTTGGTGGTGCCGTCCAGGGGGTCGATGATCCAGCGGTAATCGAGTTCGGCGGAGCCGTTTGCGGCGGTCGCTCCCGACTCCTCTGCTAGAATCCCGTACTGCGGATAAGCGTCCCGCAACGTTTCGATGATCGCCGCCTCGGCCTTCCGGTCGACCTCGGTCACGAAATCGTGGGTCTGTTTCATTTCCACCTTGAGCAGGTCAAGGTCGTTGGACGCGCGATTGATGATCTTGCCGGCGCGGAGCGCCGCCTTGACGGCGATGTTCAGGGCTGGATGCATGGCGTAAAGAGCTGGCGGGTGGCGAGGCCGCCCGATCCATTGGGAAAGGCGCGATTTTACTATGAAGCCCGAACTCCTGCTGTCGCGAATCCGTGTCGTCCTGTGTCGCCCGAGCCATCCTGGAAACATCGGGGCGGTGGCGCGGGCGATGAAGACCATGGGGCTGTCCGATCTGTGCCTGGTCGAGCCGCGGGCGTTTCCCGATCCGCAAGCCGACGCGCGGGCGACTGGCGCGGTCGACCTGCTGAAATCGGCAAAAATCACCGGATCGCTTCCCGAAGCGCTGGCCGATGCCTTCTTTGTCGTCGCCCTGTCGGCGCGCCGTCGCGATCTGGGCCCGCCCAGCGGGCAGCCGCGCGAGATGGTGGCCCGTCTGCTGGCGCAAGCCGAGCACGGTCAGGTGGCGCTGGTGTTCGGCAATGAAACCGTGGGCCTGACCAATGACGAGATCCGGCAGTGCCATGCGGCGGTGACGATTCCGGCCAACCCGGAGTTCAGTTCGCTGAATCTCGGCGCGGCGGTGCAGGTGATGAGTTACGAGATCCGCTTGGCCGCCTTCGCCGGGATGCCGGCAGTGGCTGATGCACCGGCCGCTCCCACGCCGGCGCGACTGGCGACCCACGATGAAGTCGAGGGCCTCTATGCGCATTTCGAGACGGTGATGACCGAAACGGGGTTTCTCAACCCGGCTGCTCCGGGGCGGCTGCTGCCAAAACTGCGCCGTCTCTTCTCGCGAACCCGCCTCGAACGCGACGAGATCAACATCCTGCGCGGCATTCTGGCCGCCACCCGGAACCCGACCGGGCATGCCCGGGGAAAGCCGCCCGCGGCCTGAGGCGGGCGGTGAACGGGCATGCGGTTGCCGCGCGGCGTTGCCCATGACTGTCGTGTGCGGGATGCTCGCACGCCATGGCTGCCTTTGCCGGGGTGTTGGCGATCAACAAAAACCCCGCTGCGCGAGCGGGGCCGGTGGAAAAGTGGGCCGGATGTCCTGGTGGGTGCTGAGGGGTTCGAACCCCCGACATCCAGCTTGTAAGGCTAGCGCTCTACCAACTGAGCTAAGCACCCGGGGTTCGATTACTGGACAGCGTCCTTGAGACTCTTGCCGGGACGGAACTTGGGAACCTTGGCGCCCTTGATGGTCAGGGTCGTCCCGGTACGCGGGTTGCGGCCAGTGCGGGGGGCGCGCTCGCCGACGGAAAAGGTTCCGAAGCCGATCAGGCTCACGCTGTCGCCAGCCTTGAGCGCGTCCGTGACGGCGGCAACGGTTGCATCCAGTGCGCGACCGGCGGCAGCCCGGGAGATATCGGCTTGCGCAGCGATAACGTCGATCAGTTCAGATTTGTTCATGGGATCCCCTTTGGTGGAAAAACGACATCGAAATATGTCCGCGGAACGATTTATATCTCTGCGGAAATCCTTGTGTCAAGCGGATTCTGGGGCACGGCGGGTTCCCGGAGAAGCCTGTCGCGCCAAGTCGTCACGTCCGCAGGGCGGCCAGTTTTTCGAGGACCCTGCGGCGACCGATCAGCGCGATGACGGCATCGACCGACGGGGTCTGCGCCTGGCCGGTGAGGATCACGCGCAGGGGCATCGCCAGCCTGGGCATCTTGAGGCCGTGTCTGGCGACGGTTTCCTTGATCAGCGCGGCGATGGCGGCGGCGTCCCAGGCAACCCCGGCGAGGGCGGCGGCAAATTCGGCGAGAGCCGGCCGCACATCGTCCGTCAGATGCTGCGCCAGCAGGCCGGGCGCGGGCGGGAAATCGACATAGAAGATCTCCACCGCGTCGGCGAGCAGGTTCAGCGTGTTGCTGCGGTCAACGTACAGGGCGACGGCTTTTTCCAGGTCGGGCCCGGCCCCGGTGTCGACGCCGCGGGCGGCAAGACGGGTCCTGACCTTCTCCGCGACTTCGGCGAGCGGCAGTTGCTTCATGTAGTGCTGGTTCAACCACAGGAGTTTCTCGGTGTTGAACTGGGCGGCCGAGGCGGTGATGTGGTCGAGGTCGAACCACTCGACGAACTGCTGGCGCGAAAAGACCTCGGCGTTGCCGTGCGACCAGCCGAGGCGGGCCAGGTAGTTGATGACCGCTTCGGGCAGGTAGCCGTCCTCGTCGTATTGCATGACGGACACGGCGCCATGCCGTTTCGACAGCTTGGCGCCGTCGTCGCCGAGGATCATCGACAGGTGCGCGTACTGCGGAATGTCGGCGCCCAGCGCCTGCAGGATGTTGATCTGGCGCGGCGTGTTGTTGACGTGATCGTCGCCGCGGATGACGTGGGTGATGCCCATGTCCCAGTCGTCGACGCAGACGCAGAAATTGTAGGTCGGCGTGCCGTCGGCGCGAGCGATGATCAGGTCGTCGAGCTCGGCGTTGGCAAACTCGATGCGCCCCTTGACCTGGTCGTCCCAGGCGACCACACCGTCCGTCGGGTTGCGGAAGCGGACCACCGGCGGCAGCCCGGCCGGCGGCGCGGGCAGGATCTTGCCGGGTTCCGGGCGCCAGCGGCCGTCGTAGCGGGGCTTTTCCTTGCGCGTCTCCTGCTCGGCGCGCAGCGCGTCGAGTTCCTCGCGCGTCGTGTAGCAAGGGTAGGCGGTACCGGCGGCAAGCATCTGGCGGATCACGTCCTTGTAGCGATCCATGCGCTGCATCTGGTAGAACGGGCCTTCGTCGTGCGCCAGTCCGAGCCACGCCATGCCGTCGAGGATCGCCTGCAGCGCCTCCGGCGTCGAGCGGGCGACGTCGGTATCCTCGACGCGCAGGATGAAGACACCGCCGTGGCGGCGGGCGAACGCCCAGGAAAAGAGGGCGGTGCGGGCGCCGCCGATGTGGAGGTAGCCGGTGGGACTGGGGGCGAATCGGGTGCGAACGGGCGTCATGGAGTGCGGATCTGGTAAGGAAGGCAAGGGCCGTATTCTATCCGACCGGCGTTTGACCCGTTTCCGGACTTGTGGTTAAATGCGCGGCTCTCGGCGGGCGGTTAGCTCAGCGGTAGAGCACTGCCTTCACACGGCAGGGGTCACTGGTTCGATCCCAGTACCGCCCACCACGCCAAGAGAGTCCGAAACCCGCATGGCACTGCGTCTTGCGGGTTTTTTGCAGCGCCATGATTGGCAGCGGTTCAGGCGGAGTAGCGAAACGTCAGTGAAAACCGCCGCCAGCCCGCTTCCGGCGATCTCCGCGACAACGGTTGACCAAGCTGAAGCGAGGGTTAGAATCGTCGCCAGTGATCGACCTTCGGCAGGTGGGCGGGGAGCTGCGCTTGCGGCGCCGTGCTCGCTGGTCCGTCCACCGGCTGGTTCGTGCGGGAGGAGCCCATGTTATCCACCAACTCCGTGGCGGCGTTGTTCGGCAAGTCGCCGTTCAAGCCGCTGCAACAGCACATGCGCGTCGTCATCGAGTGCATTGGCGAAGTGCCGGCTTTGTTCGCCGCCCTGATCGAGGGGGACGACGCACGGCTCGAGGCGCAGAAGGAGAAGATCTTCGCCAGGGAGAGCGAGGCGGACACCATCAAGAACGAGTTGCGCAGCCATCTGCCGAGGAGTCTGCTGCTGGCGGTCGACCGGCGCGACCTGCTCGAATTGCTGGCGATGCAGGATACGATCGCCGGCATCGCGCAGGACATCGCCGGCCTGCTGGTCCAGCGGAAGATGGAGGTTCCCGCCGGCATGGGCGAACCGCTGACGAGATTCGTCGCCCGCTGCACCGAGACCTGCGGCCAGGCGCACAGGATCATCGAGGAACTCGACGAACTGCTGGAGTCGGGTTTTCGCGGCCGCGAGGTCGAGCGTGTGGAAGCGATGATCCTTGAACTGGGCTACATGGAGACCGACACTGACCTGATGGGCGCTTCCCTGGCGAAGGCGCTTTTCGCTCAGGAGGACAGTCTGAGTCCGGTGTCGGTGATGTTCTGGTACCAGGTGATCCGCTGGGTGGGCAACCTGGCCGACTATGCCGAGAGGGTGGGTGACCGCCTGCGCCTGATGATCGCCCATTGACGACCGGGGGTTGGGGAGCGCGCATTACGGGTCGCAGCGGTCGTCGGGGCTCTTGAGACCGTCCCTTCATTTCAGCACTTCACCGCCAGGGGTCGCATCGTGGAGATCATTGCGCAGCACTCGACCGTGTTCCATGTCATGGCCTTGGCCTTCGGCCTCTGCGTGTGCTGGGGCATGGGCGCCAACAACGTGGCCAATGCCATGGGCACCTCGGTCGGTTCCGGAGCCGTCACCCTCAAGAGCGCGCTGCTCCTGGCGGCGGTCATGGAGTTCGCCGGCGCCTATCTGGCCGGCGGCGAGGTGGCGGCCACCGTTTCCAAAGGGATCATCGACGGCAGGCTGTTCGAGCCGGCGCCGCAGCTGCTGCTGTTCGTCATGATCGGGGCGCTGCTGGCGGCGGGAATCTGGCTGACGATCGCCAGCATGCGCGGCTGGCCGGTGTCAGCGACCCATGCGATCGTCGGCGCCATATGCGGCGCCGGTGTCGCCGCGCTCGGCGCCGGTGCGGTCAACTGGGAAGTGATTGCCGAAATCGTCGTCAGTTGGTTGCTCTCTCCCGTGCTCGGCGCCATCGTGGCGCTGCTGCTGACGCTGAGCATCCGCAGGCTGATCTTCAATACCGGGAATCCGATCCGCCAGGCGCGCAGGTGGGGTCCGATGTATGCGTTCCTGGTCGGCTGGATCGTTGCGCTGGTCACCATCACCACGGGGCTCAGGCACGTCGATATCAATCTCGGCGGCGTCCAGGGGCAGTTCCTGGCGATCGCGATCGGCATCGCCCTGGCGATCCTCGTCAAGGTGCTGATGGGCCGCATCCACCTCGAAGAGAGCGAAGACCGGATCTTTCACTTTGCCAGTGTCGAGAAGCTGTTCGTCCCGCTGATGGTGTTTACCGGTGCGGCATTGGCCTTCGCGCACGGTTCCAACGATCTCGCCAACGGGGTCGGGCCGATGGCGACCGCCATTCAGATCATCGAGACCCGGTCGGTGAGTGCGCGGTCGGCGGTGACGCCGTTCATGCTGCTGCTCGGCGCCATCGCCATCGTCGTTGGTGTGGTGACCTACGGCTACAAGGTGATGGCCACCATCGGCCACAAGATCACCGAGCTGACGCCGACCCGCGGTTATGCGGCCACCGTCGCCGCCTCGATCGTCGTCGTGGCGGCGTCCGGGATGGGGATGCCGGTGTCGACCACCCACATCGCCGTCGGTGCGGTGATCGGGGTGGGGATCGCCCGCGGGATCGGCGCGCTCGACCTGCGGGTGATCGGCGGCATCATCCTTTCCTGGATCATCACCGTGCCCGTTGCCGGCATTCTGGCGGCCATCGTCTTCCATATCCTGCGCGCCGTTTTCGGCTAGAATTGGCCGCAACTTTGTCCAGACGGCGGCCCGGCGGGCCGCCGTCTTTCCTTCGAGTCAGGCGTCAGCCATGCCGGATCTGCCAACCGAGCCCATCGAATCCCTGCAGAATATCAAGGGGATCGATTTCCCCGCCGACGTTCGCTTCCGCCAGATTCTGGTGACCGGCCCTCCCGGCGCCGGCAAGAGCACCCTGATCACGCGCCTCGGCGGCTGGTCGGAGGAGGGCTACCTCGACCTCGCCAGGAACCACTGGTGGCGGTCCGAAATCCTCTCCGTGCGGCCGCGGGAGATTCACCTCGGCATGCCCCTCGAGGGTCTGGACGACGCGGTGACCGTCTTCGACGCCGAGTTCTACGACCGCGACCCGGTCCCGGCGATCGATTTTGACCGCATCCAGCTTCCGCCGCGCAAACGTTTCTTTTTCAATGTCGACTGGTATCGCCGCTACGTCTTCGAATTCCTGATACCGTCGGCGGACCTGGTCTTCGAGCGCCGCGCCGAGCGGGCGCGGCACAGTACGCACGTGGTGGACAGGCAACTCAGCCGGGAAATCTGCATCGTCCAGCACGCAGCATTCGTGCGCCTTGCCGAGCATCTGCACCGGAAGGGTTTCCAGGTCTATCTGCGCGATCTGATCGAGAATCCGCCGCGGCGATTCGCCGATCCGCCGGGGCCGCCATGAACCTGCTTGCCAACCGCCGGCCGATCACGGTCACGAGGCTTCTGGCTCCGCTCAAACGGATGCTGACGCGGCTGGGGGCCGGCCCGGGTCATGAGATCAGGCTGCGCAGCAACTACCGGCTGGGCGACATCAAGGTCCGGGTTTCCTTCGACCGTGTACCGATCGAAATCACGCTGGGTCAGGATGACAAGAAACTACATCTCTATCACGAAACCCGCATCGACGAGCGTGGGAAGGCCGCCAGGACGGGCAACTTCGTCATCGTCGATCCCGCCGCCGAAGCCGGCCGGATCGCCGGCTTCCTGCGCCTGACGCCGAGAAGCTGGGTCTCGCTGGGGTCGGGGGACCGCATCCAGCAGGCGCTGTTCAACTATCCGGAGGCGGTCGACGAGGAACACCTGGTCATCATCCAGGGCTCGGAATCGCTGGTCTTCCGCAATCTCGGCGACGCCGGTTCGACGATCGGCCGCTTCGCCAGCGACGTGCGCGGCACACGGGAGGGCAGCTACCGCCGCCTGCGCGAGATCTTTGGCGGCCCGATCGAGCCGCTGCCGGCGGACGCGGCGCTGGTATTGATTGAACAGGTCATCGGGGTCATGCAGCACGAGGCCTATCGGCCGCGGAGCGACTGGGGCCTGCCCGGCGGACTGGTCGTGCTGCCCGGCAGTCTGACCCCGATCGTGGTCGCCGACCTGCATGCACAGATCGACAACCTGCTGACGGTGCTCAGTCAGAACGCCTTTCTCGATGCGCTCGAGGATGGCAGCGCCGCCCTGATCATCCTGGGGGATGCGGTCCACTGCGAGGAGGACGGGAAACTCCGCGAGATGGACGGTTCGATGCTGATGATGGATCTGATCTTCCGGCTCAAGTTGCGCTTTCCGCTGCAGGTGTTCTACATCCGTGGCAACCATGATTCCTTCACCGAGGACATCGCCAAGGATGGCGTCCCGCAGGGGCTGCTGTGGGCGAGGGAACTGGTAGCCCGCCGGGGTCAGGCCTATCGCAAGGCGATGGAGGATTTCTATCGCCTCCTGCCGTTTGTCGTCGCCTCGACGGATTTTCTCGCCTGCCATGCGGCAGCGCCGAAAGAGAACGTGACCAGGGACATGCTGGTCAATATCCATCGCCACCCCGATCTCGCCGTCGAACTGGTCAACAACCGGCAGTTTCAGCCGAGCCGGCCCAACGGCTATGGCCGGGGAGACGTCAAGCGCTTTCGCCGGACGCTGGACCTTCAGAAGCACGCGACCTTCATCGTCGGTCACACGCCGCTGGATGCCGAAAGCACGATGTGGCTCAACATCAACGGCATCCGCAACCACCACGTGCTCTACAGCGCCCGCCTCGGGCAGGTCGGTGTGGTCACCCGCATCGGCGGGGCGATGGTGCCGCTGATCTACCCGGTGGATGCGGTGATGGCGCGCATCAGGCAGATCAAGGACGCGCCGGACTGAAGATGCTCCGGTTTCACGATTGCCGGCCGCCGTCCGGCCCGGCCGGAAGCGTTGCCAGTCGTTGCACGACCAGGCTGCCGACCATGTCGCCCTCGACGTTGACCGCGGTGCGCACGGTGTCGAGGATGCGGTCGATCGGCAAGAGGATGGCGATGGCCTCGGTCGGCAGGCCGACCGATTCGAGCACCAGCACCATGCTCAGCATTCCGACGCTCGGGATGCCGGGGGCGCCGATGGCGCCGAGCATGGCGACGAAGAAGACGATGATCTGGCTGGCGAACCCGAGTTCGATGCCGGCGAGGCGGGCGACGAAGAGCGCGGCGGCCGCCTCGTAGAGCGCCGTGCCATCCATGTTGACCGTCGCGCCGAGCGGCACGACGAAACTGGCGATGTCCTTCTTCACATGCAGGTGTTGCTCGGTGCAGCGCAGCGTGACCGGCAGCGTCGCGGCGCTCGAACTGGTGACGAAGGCGGTGATCAGCGCCTCGCGCGCACCTTTCAGGAAATGGATGGGCGACATCCGGGTGAACAGCCAGAGGATCAGCGGCAGCACGACGAGGCCGTGGAACAGCGTGGTGCCGGTGACGACGACGATGAAATGGCCCAGGCTCCGCAACAGCCCGCCTTGCTGGCCGGCCATCAGTTGCAGGAGCAGCGCGGCGAGGCCGAGCGGCGCCAGGCGCATGATCCAGCCGACGATCATCAGGCAGAGCTCCTGCAACTCCTGAATCAGCAGGCGCAGGTTACGGTAGCGTTCGCCGCCGACGACCAGGGCGATGCCGAGGAAGAGGGCGGTCATCACGATGGCGAGGATCTCGCCCTGGGCCAGCGCCCTGAACGGATTCTGGAAGAGGCCGTGCAGGAACTGGGCGATGTAGTCGGGCAGCGGCATCTGGCGGGCCTGATGGTTCTTCGTCGCTTCCGCGAACATCTCGAGTTGGAGTCCTTCGCCCGGCCGGAAGAGGTGCGCGGCGCCGAAGCCGATGAGTATCGCCAGACCCATGGTGGCGAAGAAGAAGGCCAGCGTCGTCGTCCACACCCGGTGCATCTGGTCATGGGCGCGCAGGTTGGCGACGCCGACGACAATCGACGAGAAGACCAGCGGCACCAGCACCATGCGCAGCAGGTCGAGGAAGAGGTTGCCGGCCAGCTTCGCGCCGTAGAGCACGTTCTGCGCCGCCGGCGTCGCATTCGCGCCGGCCAGCCAGAAACCGCCGGCGATGCCGGCCAGGCAGCCGATCAGGATCTGCGTGTTGAGCGAAACGCGTTTCATCGAGGCATTCTAGCGGCTCCGCGCTATGGCATGATTGCGCGCTTACCTTGGGGCGAGCCAGAAATGAACGATTTTCCCGCGTTGACCGCAGCCGTTCTGGAATTCCGCGATGCCCGCGACTGGCGGCAGTTCCATTCGCTGCGCAACCTGATCGTCTCGCTCAACCTCGAAGCCGCCGAGCTGCTCGAACTGACGCAGTGGAAGAGCGACGCCGAAATCGAGGCGCTGCGCGACGAGTGCGCCGACGTCCTGCTCTACCTGCTGCTGATCGCCCACTCCGCCGGCATCGACCTCGCCGCCGCCGCCCGCGCCAAGCTCGCCAAGAACGCGCAGAAGTACCCAGTGGACAAGGCGTTCGGCTCGCGGGCGAAGTATTCGGAACTGGAGTGAGGTACTGCCCGGTGATCGCTCAAGGACAGCCGGTCATCCTGCGGTAGCCGGACCACCGCCAGCTCTTGCCGCTGCGGACGTCACGATATCGTGACGTCCGGTCCGGGTCTTTCCCCGGATCAGGGCTAGGAAGCCATGCCGAGCGGCGGCCAAGGCATGGAATGAACAGGCACCCCCGACCTTGAGCGGAAGCAGCCCGCTTTGGGAAGCGGATTCCCAGTAATGATTTGGCTCAACTGCACTGTAAGGGGTCTGGTGGAGCCAAAGGCCGAGCTTTGCGATTGCGGGAGAGAACCTACTTTGCCTCATAGCGGTCTCGAGTACGATTTGAACATAGCGGCTCGAAATACCGGGGGGAAAAAGTCATTTCCCATACGTTCAAGCATTCAGGCCAAGGTGCACCTGTCAGAATGCTCTGGACCCGGTGCCAAAACATGCCGTAATCAATATCGACCGGTCCAACTGTTCCAAAAAGCCTCGGCTTGGCTTTGCTTGGCAACTGGCCCGCAGAAAAGCCACCCATACCACAAACCAAGCACATAGACGCGCTTCTCTCATCCATTGCCACTGACGCGACGGTGACTTGATCTTCCTCGCGAGCGTGAACTGCCCACCGTTCCTCCCTTTGCCACCAGACAATTGCAATAGATCCCACATGGTGTGATTCCATCTTGAGGGTATCGGCGCTCCGCACAAACTTCGCCTCAGGTTCATGCTTGCGCAGCACCTCCTCGGCCGCTGCAAGAACTTGCTGCGGGGTGAATCCCTTGAATTGCCGTAGCTGCCCCTCGATGTCCAACACCAATTGCTTTGGATCTGGGGGCTTGACCTCCGGTAGCGGAGCACAGCCAGCCAATGTGAATAACATGCCAGAGACGGCAGCCACGAGAGCGGTTCGCCGTCTGTTCCGAAATGCGTTTCCCATTGGTGCAACGCCCAAGACTGTTTACACGGATACCACGGTTCGTAAGACCATTGATACTGATGACGGTGCGAAACGTTGTTCCCAGTTCATGCCATTCATATCCTTGGGATATTCTTTATGAATATAGCACCAATATGCCAGGAACGATAACGGATTCACCCAAGCGTGCAAAAAATTTGTGATGGTGCGATCGTAATCGCCTCTCAAGGCAACCGCCAGCAAGGGGCATCTGCGCCCTCGCTTGCTTACGCCGACTGGCTCTCCAGCGTGTAGCGCGCGCCGTCGCCCTGGGCGAGGATGGCGGTGAGGGCAGGAAGGGTTTCGTGCAGGGTCTTTTCCAGCGTCCACGGCGGGTTGATGATGAACAGGCCGCTGCCATGCAGGCCGATGCCGTCGCGGGCAGGCGCCTTGACTTCGAGGGTTGCGTGCAGCCAGTTCGGCGCGCCGAGGTTCCTCAGCCGGCCGGGCAACTGGTGCGATTCGCGCCTGGCCAGCAGCGGATACCACAGCGCATAGATGCCGGTGGGAA
>Ga0268298_10006122_pt1 | contig 11001 bp, 11 predicted proteins | sample WWTPWeurt_MetaG_FD_194462 | JGI IMG/M metagenome (GOLD analysis project Ga0268298, IMG submission 194462) | Activated sludge microbial communities from WWTP in Nijmegen, Gelderland, Netherland - WWTP Weurt | ecosystem: Engineered > WWTP > Aerobic digester > Activated sludge | place... | reverse complement strand
GTGGTGACGACCCGAGCGCCTGGGTGCATGACCACGAACGCGAGCGCGGCGACGGCGGCGACGAACGACTTGCCACCGGCATGCCCGCTCGGAACGGCGACCCGCTTGTGGCCGAACGTGGCCCGGAGGACGTCGACCTGCTTGCTCCAGAGCTTGACCCCTAGCGCGCGGTCCGCGAACGCCACCGGGTCGCGACCGTGCAGCACGTCCAGGAGGCTGGCGGGTGCCTCCAGCACGGTCAGGCTATCATCCCGATCAGGTCAAGGACGTCGAAGATGATCCCCAGCACGAGATCTCGCGTCGCGACCCAGTAGCCGTCCGGAAGGTTCTGCGCGGCCTCCATGGTGTGCGCGCAGGACGACAACGCCGTCGCCAGCGCGGCCAGCATCAGGACTACGCCAAGCGCGGCCGACGGGTCGAGCCGGCGAGGCTCACGAGACATTGGCGTTCGGGATGGCATGGGAGAGCGTCGTCGTGATCTTGGTCATGGCGTCCTCCAGTTCGCCGATCCGAACCACGTTCGACGCGTGGCTCGCATCGCCGGCCTTCGCGCGAAGGTAGAGTTGCACCAACGCAGCGAGCCCGGTCGTAGCGCCGCCGCCGAGCAGCCACTTCTCCCAGTCGGGCGTCCCGTCGTCCTTCTTCGGGATCGCCGCGACCTGCTCGCGCAGCTGCTGCGCGGTCGTGTTCGCCAAGCCGGACACCTCGTGCAGCTTGGCGATCCCGGCGTCGATCTTGTCCAGCGTCTTCTGGTTCGCTCCGCTCGCCTCCGCGACGACCTTCACGGACGGCGCGACCGCGTCGACGGTCGCCTGGACCTGGCCGAGCACGCGCTGGCCAGTCTCCAGGTACTGCTCGAACTTGGCTGGCGTCAGCGTGCCGCAGGCGCCGAGGAGGGGGAGGACCAACGCGAGGACGACGGTTCGCATCGCTGGACGCTACCGCGGCGAGTCGCGCGGGGCAACCCGCGACGTTGCGGTCGCGGGCCACGACATGCCAGGGTTCATCGCCCGCATGGCGGCCAAGAACGCCTCCCACTCATCGCGCGTGAGGTAGTTCCGATGCTCCTGGACGGCCCGGATCAGTCGCTCGTCGCGTTCACGGATCGCATCGACGACGTCGGCGAGCTGCTGACGCACGCCAGCCGACCATGCCCAGAAGACCACCGCACAGAACACCATCGCGAGGCTCGGAAAGACCAACCACCTCAGGTCTCCACGCGGATCTTGATCTTCTTGGTGTTGGCGATGGTGATCCACTCGTCGTCTTCACCCGCGCGCTGGATCTTGAGGAACGTGGGGTTGGCCGCACCCACGGGCTCCCACGAGATCGTCGCGCCGGTGAAAACCTCGTTGGTCCCGTCGGTGTAGTAGACCGTGACCTTGTACTTCGTCTCGCCGACCATGTTGCAGTACTCCTTGACCTTAGCAGGAATCCGTCCCGTCACCGCTTGCGCAGAGCGTCGATCATCTCCAAGAGGGCGCGTTCCCTGCGCTCGTCGCCAGCCTTGATCGCATCGACGATCTCCTTGTCGCCCTGCCTCATCTGCTCCGTGATGCGCTCGAACCCATTGCGGAAGTCGGCCCGCATGTCGGTGATCGTCCTGTAGCCGAAGAAGCACAGCGCCACGATGGCAAACATGAAAGCAAGAAGCATGAACATCGCGAGGCGCAGCGTGTTCTTCGAGATGCCGTCGATGATGCGGACGGTCGCGCCAGCGATCCGCTCGCCCTTCTTGACCGTCTCTTCGGGGTCCACGATGGGGATGACCTCCAGCACTTCAGGTCCAGCCAACATCACGTCACGGGTTGTGGGTCGATCGGAACAGCTCCGGTCCAGATCCACGACTTGGCCTTGAGCTGCGCGTTGCCGGCCTCCTCGGCCATGCGGGCCGCCAGGATCTCGCTCGTGCGAGCGATCCATGCCTGGTCGCCGACGCGCGTCGCGATCTCGAGTCCCGTCTTGAGGGCGGGAACCGACCACCGGGCCCAGTCGGTGTTCGCGTCGGGCGTGACGAAGCCGGCCGTCTTGTGGTACTGGTTGTCGATCGGGTTGAGGTAGTCGAGCGCGTACTGCGACTCCTGCGCGACGGTGAGCGGCTGTCCGCCAGAGCACCAGGCGACGCCTCCGAACGGCCGACACGCCGGCGTGTGCTCGAATCCGTGAAGGTCGTGCGTGCGGGAGATCGCGTCCGTCAGCGCCCGCAGGCCGGCATGCCCGAGGTGCTTGGCGACGATGTTGAGGCACCAGACCGCGAACCCGTGCTGCCACGCGATCCAGTACGGTTGCTTCCCCGCTCCGATCTGCGCCTCGGCCTGCGTGACCAGCACCTCGAAGTACCGCTTGTCGTCGGTGAAGTTGCCGCCCATCAGGATCGTCGGCTTGACCTCTCCTGGACCGCGACCCCACCCACCGTTGTATCGCCCGAAGACGGTCACGCCCTGCGCGTGGTACTGGCAGAGCCAGTCGACCAGCGCGACGACCTGAGCTCGGTCGTGCGCGTTGCCGACCAGTGGCAGGTAGCCGGTCATCGCGACCGTGCACTGCCCCTGCGCGCGCGCCGCGTAGCCGTAGAGCTGGATGCCTCCGTGCGCCTTCATGTGCTCGCTGCGCGCACGAGCCAGGACGCCGAGCCAGTGGTTGCCAGTGATCGCCAGTAGGGGGGCGATGTAGGTCCAGTCCTGCATCGCGCCGTGCTCGGTGTCCCACGTCCAGCCGTGGCAGTCGTCGACGCTGGCGCTCACGGGCTTGCCGAGCTTGTCGACGCTGGACTGGTGCGTGTGCCCGGCCCACGCGAGCCAGTTCGGGTGCCTCTCGATCGTCACCAACGTCGACGCGTCGGCCTCGAAGAACGTCGGCGTTCGGCGGAACTCTCCGAGCGATCCGTTGACGCGCTCCATCAACCCGCGCGGGTTGCACGTCAGGACGACATCTGCGAGCCGGTTGACGCCGTGGGTCGGGTGCTCCCCGCCTGCGCCGGTGTTCGCGAAGTCCTCGAAGTTCCATTCGGTCCAGCGGGGCAGCGGACCGCGGGCCATGAACGCGGAGGCCGCTGCGTTGATCGCGGACTCCGAGGCCGCGACAGACTCGACCTGCCCGCAGTCACCATGGATCCCGAAGAGACCTGGCGTCGCGAACCCGTCGTGCATCCCGAGCAGCGGCCAGGTCCACTCGGCCTGGATCGCACCGAGGCGAGCGGCCGTGTCGAACGGTTGCGATGCGAGGTGGTCGTCGAACGGGATCACTCCAGAGACTGGAGGGACGCCCTGCCCGTCACCCAGCCAGTCGACGCCGATGAGCTCCCACGCGATCGAGTTGCCCTGTGCGCCCTGGATCCCGATCGGACGCATGCCGCGCTGCCTTGCCAGCGGGAACTGCGAGTTGAGCGGGCACTCCCAGCGGATCGAACGGAACGACTGCCGCACGTCGGGCTTCGTTGGATCGCTGTTGTGCACCAACACGTCGACGTGGACGCAGTCGGTGTCGTGACCGTACCAGACGAGCATCTGCCACAGCAGCGTCGTCGCCGGGACGCGCTGGGTGAACAACACCGCGAGCGCCGCCGGGTTCGGAGCCAAGATGCTCGTGGCCTTGGACAGATCGAGCGGCGACATCACCTGCGTTCCGTCCGGCAGCTCGACGATGACCTTGCTCTGCAGGACCCACGAGAGCAGCGAGCGCGTCCACCCGCTGAGGTCCAGCGACGGCACCGGCTGCCCGCTGCCCATCGCCTCGACATCCAGCCATGCCTCCGAGTTCGGAGGTTGCTGGACGACGGCATGCCCGAGCGCGTGGCGCACCGACCCATCCGGCCACCGCTCGCCGACCGGAGTGAGCCAGGAAGCGATCGCGCCGACGAGCACGAGCTGCGTGCCAGTGGCCTTGCTGACGCACGTCACGCCGTCCGCCCCGACCGCGACGGCGCCTGGCGGGAACGTCGCACCGAAGCCCGGAGATGGTCCGGCGCAGACGAGCGATCGATGCGGGTACTGCGTGTCGTTCACGACGCGCACACGACCAAGGTGGTTCGTCATCGCGCCCCCCTCGACTGCGCGGCCTCGCGCGAGGACCTGGCTGAGAGCGTCGCGAACACGGCGACGACGAAGATCGCGGCGAGGGCGCCGAGCATGAGGAAGAACGCGCGCGGTCGGACGTCACGCATGGCGGGAATCTACACCGGATAGTCCACCACAGGAAGGCGGCGCGCGTCCTGCCCTCGGCACGCGCGCCGCCATTGCATTCCCAACGGGATCTCGTTCCTCGTCTGGATGCTCCTTTCTGAAGAGGTCTCAGACGACGTCGCGGGCGCTGACCGGCGACGGCAGCCAGGAAGGCTGGCGGCCATGGGATCGTACCGTCAACGGAGTGGAGATGTGCGTGGATGGAATCCTGAACGAAAAAACCGCCGCCGAACCGGAGGGACTCGGCGGCGGCCTCGGAACTGTTGCGGCCTTGAGAGGACGGCCGCAATCGCGCATCACGTCTCGTTCTCTAACCACCCTGGAGTCGCACAGGAGCGATCTGCCCGACTGCCAGCGAGAGATCCTCCGCTGATCCAGCTAGCGCGTCAAGTGGCCACGTCGGCTAGCGGACGACGACGCGGTCGAACTCCACGCCGCTCGGATCACATGCGCGCACCGTCAGCGCCGTCGGCGCGACGTCGATCGTGAGGTAGTGGTGGCGCGGCTCCGCGCGCGTGATCTCTGGCCAGTCCCAGCAGTGCGCCGTGTCGAGGTAGCCTCCGCCACCTCCAGAGATGAACCAAGCGGTTCCCGGACCAACCATGCCGCGCTGGTATGCGTGCGCGTGCCCGTTGAGGACAACGTGAGCGCCCGAGGAGGCGAGTAGCGAAACCAGTCCCACTCTGTCTGGAAGCGCAGGATAGTAGCAGCCCCCGTCCCAGTACTCCGTCTTGTGCGGATGGTGGAACGCGACGACGCGCCAACGCGCCGCTTGCCATTCCTGCGACGCGATTTCCGACTGGACGAACGCATGCTGTTGACCTCCTTGCGCGAGCGACCGCTGGATCGGCACGTCCTCGCGCGTGTCCAAGAACACCCAGCGGACGCTGCCGAGAGTCACCGCCCGCCACAGCCCGAAGACGCCGCCGCCGAGATCGTGCGGTTCGGTCGGCCAGACGTACCGCTGGTAGCCGAACGCGTCGTCATGGTTGCCGACGCACCCGACGCGCGGAACGACGTCCAGCCCGGCCGCCGCGATCGGCTGCGCCCACTGCGTGAGCCACTCGCTCGGGATCTGGCCGCCGTTCTGGATGTGGTCGCCCAACCCGCAGAGCAGGTCGACTCGCTCGCTGCGGATCGACCTGCAGATCAACGCGAACACGTTCGCGCCGACCTGGTTGTCTCCGACGACGGCGACCCGGTACTCGACCGGGCCGACCGGGGCGGGCGCGGCTGCGACGCGGACGGACTGCTGGCAGGAGAGCGCGGATACCAGGAGAAGAGGGACGAAGATCTGCCTCATCGCATCCTCGATACGATCACGATGACGAAGAGGATGACCATGAGAACGATCGACACCAGAAGCAATGCATTGCTTCGGCGAATCGACCGATCTCCAGCTAGCTTCAGCCCACCGAGCCCACGCCTCATGGCTGTCGCGTGGAGAAGGAGGAGGAATAGTGCCCATCACGCCACGTCTTTCACCACGGTCACCGCCCCGAAGCACCCGTGGTGCGTGATCCCGCCGACGTCGATCGCGTAGACCTCGTGGTCGAGCACTGAGTTGTCCAGGTCGGCGGTCATCGCCGGCGTGAAGACCAGATCGACGAACCCTCGCAGGTCGACGTCGGTCTGGTCCAGGATCTCGATTCCGCCGTCCGCACTGGAGAGCGTCAGCGTGTCCGCCTGCCCGGCCGGGGACCCTGTCGGCTCGGCGCCCCACAGGACGATCGCCCCGGTGAGATCCAACGGATCACCGGTCTCCTCGTCGACGAGCCGCGGCAGGCGCACCCGCAGGTCGCGCGCGGAGACCAGGACGAAGTCGAACGGCGTCGCGGTGGCAAGCACGGTCACGCGGCCTTCGACCTGCGGTCCAGCGACAGGCTCGCAGCCATCCAGGTCAGTCCGGCAACTGACGTCTGGTCGCCTGCAACCTGAAGCTTGATGACGTCCCCGGCCACGAGCCCGGGAAGATGGAAGAAGCCGCAGAGCTGCACGACGTCGCTCGTCGCCGACGTGCTGATGACCTCCGTACAGACCTCCGTCGAGTTCTTCAACAGCTTCAAGAAGATCAGCTTCCCACCGGCCGTCGTATATGCCGCGTTGCGCTGGAACGTGGCGTTGAAGTCCACCCGCGCATCTCCAGCGGATGCCGTCGTCACGATGATCGTGCCGTTGGTCGCACTGATGGTGTACTCGTCGTTCGCGGGAGTGATCGTCGTCGTCTGCGTCCAGCCGGTGAGGTCAGAGTAGGTGAACGCGACCGTGTTGAGGTTCGTTCCTGGCGACAGGTTCTGGTAGTGCAGCGCCGCGTAGCATCCGTTCGCGGCGCGACCGACGGTCCGGATCGCCGTGCGATAGTCGACGTTCTGCGTCTCTCGGTTGTGGTTCGTGGGCAGCTGGCTCAACACGAGCGCGTCGGCCTCTGCGGGGGTCATCAGGTCGTTCTCTGCCATGGGTCACTCCTGCCTGAATCGGTACGCCTGGATCCTGTAGGCGGGGACCTGGCCGAGCAGCACCGCGCCGCCCGCAGACCTCGTCGCCTGGGTTCCCGAGCAATCTACCAGCTGGGGGCCGCTCAGGCCCGATGCCATCTCGACCTCGGTCGTGTCCGGGTTGCCGGTGTCGTCACCGGCGTCGTCGCCGGCGTCACCCTGCCCGCCGACCAACCGGTCGATCCGGTAGTGGACTCCGGTAGCCGCGTCATCGCCGGCGTCGTCGCCGATCTGTCCGACCGGCTCCCATCCGTAGTGCTCAGGCACGAACTTGCCGTGCCATGACGCCGGCGCCGACGTCCAGTTGGCCATCACCAGCACGACGTCGGTCGACCCGCGCACGCGGAACGCGCCTGCCAGGACGCATGGGATCTCGAACGGCTGGAAGAGCGACTCGATCCCGCGGTCCGGCGTAGCGTCGGTGTCATCGCCGTCGTCGCCGGCGTCGTCCCCGCAGTCGCCTCCCAGAGAGAACCGGGTCAAACCCGGCGGCAGCACGAGGTCTGCGACCCGCGGGGAGACGAGCCGCATCGCGGCGATCGGGTTCGCCGCCGCGTCTCGCATACCGCCGGTGTCGTCACCGGAGTCGTCACCGGAGTCAGGTAGGTCGGTGATCGGCAGCACGACCGAGATTCCTCGCAGGTAGGGAGCAATCCATCGACCGTCGGTCAGCGCCGCATGCGCCTGCTCGACCAGCTCCGTCACCGGCTCGCCGTCACCAGGTCGGAAGGCGAACGCCGTCAGCGAGGGCGGCGTGGCGTAGATCGGATGGCACCCCATGACGACGCAGGCCGCGACCTGCACCGCGATCGCCTGGTTGAGCTGCTCGGCAGTGACACCTGACCACAGCGTCCCATGCGGATGCCAGATCGACGTGTCGCGCGCGGCGTGATTGAGCGCCTGGACGCACCGCCCGGTCGCGGACCGCTCGTTGTGCACGGTCGACCAGACCGGTGGAGCCGCGTGCCGCGCGGCCTTCTCGATCGGCTGACCTCCTAGACGCCGGAGATCCAGGAGTTCGGCCATCACCGGCCAGAGAGCGAGAGACTCCTCCGCCAGGTCGCTGGCGCCCGACAACCCCTCGACGGCCGCGGACGTGACGACCGCGACTCCCTCGGCGCGCGTCGCGGCAGCCATCGCCGCAAGTCCCCTGCGCACATGCGCACCTCCGTGCGGAAGGTGCTCACGTCGGTCGGGTGCCTCCTTCGGATCATGGCCCTGCTCAGCCCTGCCCTCGCCAACCCCAGCCAGGTGCACGCCATCGATCCCGGCTTCGTCTGCCATCCCACGGATCAGAGACGTCGCCAGCGCGGCCTGCGCTGTCGGCGATCCGACGTCCAGGCGGACCTCGCCGGCATCCGAGACCGGTGTCCCGACGACGTCGCGCAGCACTGCGCCAGGAGATTCCGACTGCAGGTTGTCGAGCCAAGAGCCCGAAGGCTGCTCGAGCGCCTCGACGTGCGCCAGAACGTCGACGGAGTTCGTCGAGCGAAGCGCCGCGAGCTCGGCGGCGAACGCCGCGTCGACGATGGACGTCGCCGGGCTCGGGGTCGTCGACGCCTGCGGATCGCGGATGGTCACGCCCGGATGCTATCCTGATGGCATGGCATGCTCAAACGCCACCACGCTCGCCCGACGCACCGGGCCGGCGAACGCCCCGTTCCGGAACGCCGTGCGGGTCACCATCTCGAACGAGATCATCACGCCAAGCCAGTGCGGACAGCCGCCTCCGGCGACCCAGTGCCAGGAGATCGTGCGCGGCAGGCTGCAATGCGACGTCAACGTGATCCGCATCGGGCCGGCGGTCCAGGATCCGGACGCCCCGATCTACGTGACGGCGTTCTCCACGATCCAGATGCAGTATGCCCACCCGGACGTCTGGCTCGAGTGGCTCGGGGCCCCTCGATACGGGACGCTGTACGCGGTGGGAGACCAAGTCAACTTTCACCTCGACGTTCCGCTCGGCGCACGGATCCCGCTCACGTACCGATTCGAGTTCGCTCCGGACTTCATGATCTGGTGCTGGAACCCGGTCATCCTTTCCGATGGAGCGACTTACCCCAGCGGTTTGAACGTGACGGCATGGGTCGCAGACCCGTGCTCTTGAGTCCTGTCGCTAGCCGACGCCGGTCCACTGCCTGACGCGCAAGTCATCGGCGACCTCGTTGACGCGCCACGCCAGCCCGGGCCCACTGTCATCTCCGGCGTCGTCGCCGGTGTCGGACACCAGCGAGTCGGTCGTGATGAGCAGCGCCGGCGTCGTACACTCCCGGATCCCGTCGAACGGCTGCCCAGGGCCTAGACCTGACACGGACCGCCAGCCGTTGTTCCGCAGGTGCGACCACGTCTGTCCGCCGATCCCAGCCGCGTCCATTGCATCGAGGTAGTCGTGCATGCGACCGCTGTTCTCCGGCCGCACGTAGCACTCCGTGATGAGACCGGGGATCCCGGACGTCGACGCCGGCCCGGCTCCGGAGACGTCGGCGCCCTCGACCGCGGTCGCGGCGATCGCCGCCTGGATCCCGGCAAGCTGCTGGTTGAGCAGCGCCGGCTGAGTCGCGAACGCGTAGTAGTGAGCCGACACGTACTGGAGCGCGCACCCGCGCGCCACGACGTCGCGCCAGACCGAGGTCCCTCCGATGGTGAACTGCGCGGCAGGGAACGCGCGTCGGATCGCGACGCCACACCACGCGATGAACTCGGTCACCGCATCTTTGATGCGCGCCCGCTGCAGCGCGGTCGACCCACCCGGCGAGAACACCACGTCCGGCTCATTGTAGAGGTCGATCGAGTCGTGCACGGCCTGCGCGTCGGCGTCGTTCGCGAAGAACGCGCCGATCGCGTGAACGTAGCCGACGACGAGGTCGCGGAACCGCGCGTCGGTCCAGTCGCGCATGCGGCCCTGCGCGAGCCAGCCGACGCCAGACAACGGCTCTGGCCAGTGCGAGAGGTCAAGCTGGTTCGCCGGGATGTTGGCGGAGTTCGTTATCTGCCACCCGTTGCAGAGCGTCCAGAAGCTGGACCTGAGCGCGCCTCCGTCGTATCCGGACGCGGCCGTCATCGACTGCGCATCCGAGCCGATCGCGAACGCCGCGAACCCGGCAGGTGTCGACGTCCACAGCTCGTACGTGAGGCCCATCCTTCGCGCGCGCAGGGCGCGACAGACGTAGCCGAGGCTGGCCAGATACTTCGCGGGGTCGATGATCCATCCCATCAGCGAACCGCGCACGCGGACGTTGTTGAACCCGACGCTAGCGAGCTCGTCGAGCTCCGCAGCGATGATGTCCGGGTGGAAGAATCCGTCCTTGGTCGTCGGCCGCGGTGCGCGCGGATCGCTCATCGGTTGCGCCCACAGGTGCAGGCAGTGTCCCCACGTCGCGTGCCCAGGGATCCAGTTCGTGCCGCGCATCGACCGGAAGTCGACCAGGCGCGGCGCCGGGACTGCGAGCTCGGGACGCAGGTCGGACACCAGGACCGAGACTCGGTCGGCGCCCGTGAGCGACCGGACCGTCTCCGCATCGGCGACGACGATCCTCGCCGCGTTCTTCGGGTCCATCCCGATTCGTCCGCGGGCCAGGACTAGAGGCTGACCGGACGCCAGGGCAGACCGCCCTTGGTCTACCGCGCGCGGCAGGGCGTCGACTCCGCCCGCCTCCAGCACGGCGCGGTAACGCGACACGCAGGCATGCCACCACGAAGCGTTCAGCGTCGTCAGCACGCCGACCAGGACGTCGTATGGGGCATAGAAGATGGTGCCGTCCTCGCTCGCGCTCTCCATCCCGACGACAGGATGCCGAGCCCACGCCGGCACGTAGCGGTGCCGCCAGGCGTAGGCGGTCCCGGTCGACTCGCGCGACCACCGGCGGTAATGCCCAGCCCGGTCATCGCCCATGAAGAGCAGGCAACGCGGACGCGGCCCCGTCTCGTCACCAGGGAACACGACCGCCAATGCCTCAAGCTGGATCTGCTGGACGGCGTCGTCCGAGTCGCCGGTCGGGTACGACGTCTCGAAGGGAGGCAGGTTGCTCCAGTCCTCGATCGCCGAGTTGGTCTCCCCGACCGTCCACGGGTCGGTGTACCAGACGAACCGGGATCCGTCATCGCTGACCCTCACGCGGACCAGCCCGCGCCCCATGAACGAGAACCCGGCGCCAGGCTCCGCGAACGCGGTGACGATCGGATCGAGCCGCATGGGAGGAGCCAGGGTCGGTATGAGGACGCGCGTCTTGACGGACATCGGGTCGGGGATCTGCACCGACAGCCTGGGAAACTCCACGTGCTCGATCCCGTCGCCGTCCGAGTCGCGCCGCACCGAGATCCACCAT
>Ga0268298_10006121_pt1 | contig 11002 bp, 12 predicted proteins | sample WWTPWeurt_MetaG_FD_194462 | JGI IMG/M metagenome (GOLD analysis project Ga0268298, IMG submission 194462) | Activated sludge microbial communities from WWTP in Nijmegen, Gelderland, Netherland - WWTP Weurt | ecosystem: Engineered > WWTP > Aerobic digester > Activated sludge | place... | reverse complement strand
GCAGGCCGAGTTGTTCGACAGCTTCTTCATCATGCCGGCCATGAAGCCGACCTCGCGGCCACCAACGCCGATGTCGCCGGCGGGCACGTCGGTGTCGGGACCGACGTGGCGGTACAGCTCGCTGATGAAGGCCTGGCAGAAGCGCATGACCTCACCCGGGCTGCGGCCCTTGGGATCGAAGTCGGAACCGCCCTTGCCGCCGCCCATGGGCAGCGTGGTGAGCGCGTTCTTGAAGGTCTGCTCGAAGGCGAGGAACTTCAGGATCGACAGGTTCACCGAAGGGTGGAAGCGCAGGCCGCCCTTGTAGGGGCCGATCCCGGAGCTGTGCTGGATGCGGTAGCCGCGGTTGACCTGGACCTCGCCACGGTCGTCCACCCACGAGACGCGGAACATGATCACGCGCTCGGGTTCGATCAGCCGGTCGAGGAGGGAGTGCTCCGCATAGCGCTTGTTGGCCGAGATGAAGGGCCACAGGCTCTCCATGACCTCGGTCACGGCCTGCAGAAACTCGGGCTGGCCGGGGTTGCGCTGTTCGACGTAGGCCAGGAACTCCTCGAGGGACTGATATTTCATGATGTTGGACCCATGGATTGATTGAAGACAGGTTTTTCTTGCGCACACGCACACGCGATGGCCTCGGTTTTACCCGAGGCCATCGCGTGATGCAGGCCAATATTGTGCATCAACTCCCCCCTTTGGTGCATGATCTTCGTCAAACCTGCACGCGATATGCCGTTTGAAGAATCCACGCACCATCCGCGTGCATGCATGGGGATTCCCCATCCTCCCATGTGGCAACCGTGCATGGACCCGGGATGACCGAGGAGTTATGCTCGATGAACACAAGCAGTCAAATCAACGAGAGGGAGGTGTTCATGGGTCTGTTCGCATTCATCAAGGAAGCCGGCGAGAAACTCTTCGGCAGCGGCGAGGCCAACGCTGCAGCCACAGCCGATCCGGCCGCGGCCAATGCCAAGGCCGCGCAGGCGATCCATAACTACATCGTCGCGCTCAAACTCGCGCCGCCGGACCTCGGCATCAGCTTCGACGCCACCAGGAGCCTGGTCACCGTCAGCGGCACCGCGCCCGACCAGCCCACACGCGAGAAGATCCTGCTCGCGGCCGGCAACGTCGCCGGCGTGGCCGAGGTCGAGAACCGGATGTCGGTGGCGCGCGCCGAACCCGAGGCGCAGTTCCACACCGTGGCGCGCGGCGACACGCTGTCGGCGATCGCCAAGAAGTACTACGGCAACGCCAACCAGTACCCCACGATCTTCGAGGCCAACAAGCCGATGCTGAGCCACCCGGACAAGATCTACCCGGGCCAGGTGCTGCGCATCCCGCCGCAGGCCTGATCACGCAGCACCGGCAGGCGGCTTTCCGCTTGCCCCGCCGAGGCCCGGGCCGTTACGCTCGGGCCTCTTCCTTTTCCGCCCCCGCAATTTCCCGCCATGGCCCGCATCCGGATCGAGCTGCCCGACCGCTTCACCTTCTCCACCGACATCCCGCTGCTGATGTCGCACATCAACTACGGCAACCATCTGGACAACGCCCAGCTGCTCGGCATCGTCTCCGAGGCGCGCGTGCGCTTCCTCAAGTCCATGGGTTATTCCGAGCTCGACGTCGAGGGCCTGGGCATCATCGTCGCCGACGCCGCGCTGCAGTACCGCTCCGAGGCCTTCCATGGCGAGACCATGCGGGTCGACATGGGTGCGGCCGACTTCCACGAGCACGGCTGCGACCTGGTGTGGCGCATGGCCGAAGCCGGCAGCGGGCGGGAGGTCGCGCGCGGCAAGACGGGCATCGTCTTCTTCGACTACGGCGAACGCCGCAAGGTCGCGGTGCCCGAGGGTTTCCGCCGTCGCTTCGCGGCGGCCTAGGCACACGTGCAGCACGCACGCGTCGCGGTGGTTGGTGGCGGCCCCGCCGGCCTGATGGCGGCGGGCGCGCTCGCCGAGCGCGGCTGCACGGTGACGGTGTACGACGCCATGCCCTCGGTCGGGCGCAAGTTCCTGCTCGCCGGGCGCGGCGGGCTCAACCTCACCCACTCCGAACCCCTGGCCGACTTCCTCGGCCGCTACGGCGACCGCCGCGACCCGCTCGCGCCGCGGATCGAGGCCTTTCCGCCGCAGGCGCTGCGCGAGTGGGCGCACGGCCTGGGCGTCGAGACCTTCGTCGGCAGCTCGGGCCGCGTCTTCCCGCAGGAGATGAAGGCCGCGCCGCTGCTGCGCGCCTGGCTCGCCCGCCTGCGCGCGGCCGGGGTGCGCTTCGCGGTGCGCCATCGCTGGCTGGGCTGGGCGGACGAAGCGGCACAGGGCGGCCCGGCGGAGGACGGCCCTGCGCCTGACGCCGCGAACGCGGACGAAGGCCAGCCCCGCCCGCAGCGCCTGCGCTTCGCCACCCCGGAGGGCGAACAGCACGTCGAGGCCGACGCGCTCGTGCTCGCGCTCGGCGGCGGCAGCTGGGCAAAGCTCGGCTCCGACGGCGCCTGGGTGGCCCCGCTGCGCGCCGCCGGGGTCGAGGTCGCCGACCTGCTCCCCGCCAACTGCGGCTTCGACGTCGCCGGCCCCGCCGGCACCGGCTGGAGCGCGCACTTCCTCGAACGCTTCCGCGGCCAGCCGCTCAAGTCCGTCGCCGCGCGCTGCACCGACCCCGCAGGCCGTGTCCATGCGCGCGCCGGCGAATGCCTGATCTCCGCTACCGGCATCGAGGGCGGCCTCGTCTATGCGCTCTCCGCTCCGCTGCGCGACACCCTGCTCGCCCTCGGCGAGGCGATCCTCGAGCTCGACCTCGCCCCCGGCCGCAGCCTCGAGCGCCTCGCCGCCGAGCTCGCCCGCCCGCGCGGCAGCCGCTCCTTCGCCAGCCACCTGCACAGCCAGGCCGGCATCAAGGGCGTCAAGGCCGGCCTGCTGCGCGAATGCCTGGCCAAGGCCGAGCTCGACGACCCCGCCCTCCTCGCCGCGGCCATCAAGGCCCTGCCGCTGCGCCTCGTCGCCACGCGGCCGCTCGACGAGGCCATCAGCAGCGCCGGCGGCGTACGCTTCGAGGCCCTGGATGCGCACCTGATGCTGCACGCCCGCCCCGGCGTCTTCGTCGCCGGCGAGATGCTCGACTGGGAAGCCCCCACCGGCGGCTACCTGCTCACCGCCTGCTTCGCCACCGGCCTCGCCGCCGGAACCGCCGCCGCACAATGGCTGTCCCAGCGCCCCTGACGCCTCACCCCTGACGCATCCCCCCTGACGCCTCACCCCTCAGACCCCCATGAACCTCCATCCCTTCCTGGTCGCGATCGAAGTCGGCGGTACCCTGGCCTTCGCGATGTCCGGCCTCATCGAGGCCACCCGCAAGCGCATGGACATCGTCGGCGTGTTCTCGGTCGCCTTCGTCAGCGCCTTCGGCGGCGGCACCCTGCGCGACATCCTGCTCGACCGCCGCCCGCTGTTCTGGATCGAGAACCAGGAATATCTCTGGCTGGTGCTGGCCATGGTGGCAACCACGCCGCTGTGGCTGCAAACCCTGCGCCACAAGGTCGGCGGCCGCCTGATGGAGCTCGCCGACGCGCTCGGCCTCGGCCTCTTCGCGATCTCCGGCGCCACGCTGGCCGACGCCGCCGGCATGCCGGCGCTGGTGTCGATGATGATGGGCGTCGTCACCGCAGTGTTCGGCGGCGTGTCGCGCGACGTGCTGTGCAACGAGGTCCCCAAGGTCTACAGCGACCACCGCCCCTACGCGATGTGCGCGCTGTTCGGCTGCGGCGTCTTCCTCGCGCTCAACGCGACCGGCCTGCCGCTGCCGATCACCACCCTGGCCGGCATCGCCGCCGCCACCGGCTCGCGCCTGCTCGCGCTGGTCTTCGACCTGCGCTTGCCGGCGTGGCCGGCGCACCGCGACTGAACGGACCGATGAGCCGCTGGCGCTTCAGGCGTAAGGCTGGAACTGGTTGCTGTCCCGGCTGAGCAATTGCATCAGCTTGGGTTGAATGAAGAGCTTTTCCTTGCCGAACGGCATTTCGCGCAATACGCCCAGATGGGCAAGGTCGTGCAGGTAGCGCGAGGCTGCCTGGCGCTGGGCGATGCCTTTGTCCACCAGGTTGCCGATGCGGCAATAAGGCTGCTCGAAGATCACGTCCACCAGCTCGCGGGTGTAGATCTTGGGCAGGTGCGTGCGTACATGCTCGGTGGTCTGTTCGGCCAGAGCGCGAATGGCGGCGATCTTCCCGGTGGTCCATCTGGACGTGTCAGCCACGGCCTGCAGCATGAAGAGCAGCCAGGGTTCCCAGGCTTCGTCGCGCGTGACGCCGAGCAGCAGGCGGTAATAGTCGGCCTTGTGGGCGATCACATGACGGCTAAGGTACAGGATGGGCAGGTTCAACAGCCCTTCCTGGATGAGGTAGAGGATGTTCAGCACGCGACCGGTGCGGCCGTTGCCATCGGTGAACGGGTGGATGGCTTCGAACTGGTACTGACCCACGGCCATGCGGATCAAAGGGTCGAGCTCGGTCTGGTTGTGCAGGAAGCGCTCCCAGTTGGCGAGCATGTCGCGCAAGCGGGTTTCGCCTTCGGGCGGGGTGTAGACCACCTCCCCAGAGCGGTCGTTGGCCAACTGCGTACCTGGGGTGCGGCGGATGTCCATTTCCACACCCTTGAGGGTGCGGCAGACGTTCACGGCCGTGGCGGTGCATAGTGGTCGCACCCTGAGCGACTGGAACCCCTGGTGCAGTGCGGTGCGGTAACGCAGCGCCTCCTTGGTGGCGGGGTCGGCGTTGTCGTGGCTCTGCGCATGCCGGAACAGCTGGTCGGTCGTAGTGACGATGTTCTCGATTTCCGAGCTGTCCTTGGCTTCCAGCAGTGGAATGGTGTTGATCAGCATCGTCTGGTTGGGGATGAGCTCAGCTGCTTGCTTGAGCTCGGCCAACGCTGCACGCGCCTCGATGCAGGCCTTCAGCACAACCCGGCTCTCCAGCTCGTGTGCCGGGGGCAGCGCAGGCAGGCGGTTGTGCGGCTGCATGGGATCCCAGGCGGGGGCGACGTCGGTCATGATGCAAAAAACCTTTTTTAGCGACAAGTGGGCAAGTTATGTCGCTGCTGACGACATGTCAACGATACATATTCTTATTTTTGAGAAACGGCGACATATGAGTAAATGAAAGACCTGACCCCGGCTTCTCTTCACCAGTTCGACTCGCGCTCGGCCGTCGCCGTGATGCGGTGGATCGACAGGTCGGCGCCGTTGAACTCCTCCTCCTGATCCAGGCGCAGCCCCACCGCGAGCTTGAGCGCGCCATACACCGCCGCCCCGCCGGCGAGTGCCACGCCGATGCCGAGCGCCGTCATCACCGCCTGCGACGCGAACGCCACCCCGCCCAGGCCGCCCAGCGCCTCGCTGCCGAAGATGCCCGCCGCCAGCCCGCCCCAGGCGCCGCACAGACCGTGCAGCGGCCACACGCCGAGCACGTCGTCGATCTTCCAGCGGTTCTGCGTCAGCGTGAACATCACCACGAACAGCACCCCCGCCACCCCGCCGACCACCAGCGCACCGAGCGGGTGCATCACGTCCGAGCCCGCGCACACCGCCACCAGCCCGGCGAGCGGCCCGTTATGCACGAAACCCGGGTCGTTGCGACCGGCCGCGAGCGCCGCCACCGTGCCGCCCACCATCGCCATCAGCGAGTTGATCGCCACCAGCCCCGAGATGTTCTCCAGGCGCTGCGCCGACATCACGTTGAAGCCGAACCAGCCCACAATCAGGATCCACGCCCCGAGCGCGAGGAAGGGAATCGACGACGGCGGATGCGCCGAGATCTGCCCATTGCGTGCATAGCGCCCGCGCCGCGCCCCCAGCAGCAGCACCGCCGGCAGCGCGATCCAGCCCCCCATCGCATGCACCACCACCGAGCCGGCGAAGTCGTGGAACTCCGCCCCGAAGCTCGCCTTCAGCCAGGCCTGGACGCCGAAGGCCTGGTTCCACGCGATGCCCTCGAAGAAGGGATAGACGAAGCCGACCAGCAGAAAGGTCGCCGCCAGCTGCGGCTGGAAGCGCGCGCGCTCGGCGATGCCACCCGAGATGATCGCCGGAATCGCCGCAGCAAAGGTCAAGAGGAAGAAGAAGCGCGTGAGCTCGAAGCCGTGGTGTTCCACCAGCGCGCCAGCGCCGGAGAAGAAATGCACCCCGTAGGCGATGCCGTAGCCGATGAAGAAGTAGGCCAGCGTCGACACCGCGAAGTCGGACAGGATCTTGACCAGCGCGTTGACCTGGTTCTTCCGCCGCACCGTCCCCAGCTCCAGGAAGGCGAAGCCGGCGTGCATGGCCAGCACCATGATGGCGCCCAGCAGGATGAACAGCACGTCGTTGCTCGTTTGAACGGGTTGCATGATGCCTCCGAAAGTGACGGGCATCCTTAGCAAGCACCGTTCCAGTGCGACGGATCGGGCGGAATCCAATGGATCACGCCATGATGGTGCGGAGGGAGCGCACCAGCGGGGTGCGTGGGCGGAGGGGGGCGCACCGTGGCAGGGCGCGCGGCGGAACCCGGCCACTAGCAGGCCAGGACGCTGCCCGGAAGGCACACTTTTCAGCCGCCTACGCGGCGGCAAACGTGAGCTGGTCGCCGGGGGCGGCGACCGCCAGCTTCTCAACCGCCTGCGCGGCGGCAAACGAAAGCATCCCCCACGTACTCGATCGCGGGCGCTTCTCAACCGACTCCGCGGCGGCAAACGATGTCGCCCTGATCGGGTTCGGAACCTTCCACTTCTCAACCGCCTGCGCGGCGGCAAACACGGACGACTGCGCGGGGCTCTTCGATCCGGACTTCTCAACCGCCTGCGCGGCGGCAAACGTCGAGTACGCCTGCTGCAGCGTCTTGTGCATCTTCTCAACCGCCTGCGCGGCGGCAAACACCTCCACGTCGGCCAGTGCGGCCAGCGTGGACTTCTCAACCGCCTGCGCGGCGGCAAACTCGCCCTTGAACAGCGGGTGCTTGGAGCCGTACTTCTCAACCGCCTGCGCGGCGGCAAACGATCAGAACTACAACGACTTCACCGACCTTGCCTTCTCAACCGCCTGCGCGGCGGCAAACTGCTGCGTGCTCCTGGTTGGCCGGGCCGTCATCTTCTCAACCGCCTGCGCGGCGGCAAACCAGGCCGCCCCCGACATGGACCCGGCCACCAACTTCTCAACCGCCTGCGCGGCGGCAAACGCGCGGTTCGATCCGGACAACTTCGACGACATCTTCTCAACCGCCTGCGCGGCGGCAAACACGATCATCGTCGGCACTGTGCCAGAGCTGTGCTTCTCAACCGCCTGCGCGGCGGCAAACCCCCACTCAGTTCGCCTACCCCACGCCGGGATCTTCTCAACCGCCTGCGCGGCGGCAAACCCGTAGGGGCGACCGTCATCCTCGGCGTTGCTCTTCTCAACCGCCTGCGCGGCGGCAAACCAACCAAGTACGGCACAAGACCGGTCGGCATTCTTCTCAACCGCCTGCGCGGCGGCAAACGACGCGACGATTGCGGCCGACCGCGTCGACCACTTCTCAACCGCCTGCGCGGCGGCAAACTACGAGACCGTGATGGTCGAGTCGATGTCGGCCTTCTCAACCGCCTGCGCGGCGGCAAACGTGGATCATGTAGCCGACGGAGACATTCCGCCCTTCTCAACCGCCTGCGCGGCGGCAAACCGGGGCTGACTTTCCACGACGTGGCACTGAGTCTTCTCAACCGCCTGCGCGGCGGCAAACGAGTCGCGGCGCGGCGATCGCACGCACCGCATCTTCTCAACCGCCTGCGCGGCGGCAAACCCCGGGCCGCTGGCCGACTTCATCGAGCGGGCCTTCTCAACCGCCTGCGCGGCGGCAAACCGTGAGCGGGACGCCGTCGGCGGCGCGCACGACTTCTCAACCGCCTGCGCGGCGGCAAACGCCGCTGATGCTCGGCCGTGCCGGCGCTCCCACTTCTCAACCGCCTGCGCGGCGGCAAACCACAGTATGAACAAGGCACAACTCATCGATGACTTCTCAACCGCCTGCGCGGCGGCAAACCGGTAGTAGATCGGTTCGCGGCTGCCCTCAAACTTCTCAACCGCCTGCGCGGCGGCAAACGACGCTTGCGAACTCGGACACCCCGCGCACCTCTTCTCAACCGCCTGCGCGGCGGCAAACCCGGCCGTAACGTCTGTCGATGCGACGTCAATCTTCTCAACCGCCTGCGCGGCGGCAAACGCGTGGTTGCGCAGCCCGGTGAAGACGCTCGACTTCTCAACCGCCTGCGCGGCGGCAAACTCGGGGATTTCTCGGAAGCCGATTTGGCAAAACTTCTCAACCGCCTGCGCGGCGGCAAACCCCATGTTTGAAGGGCTGCTGGCGATCCTGGTCTTCTCAACCGCCTGCGCGGCGGCAAACGAGGCGCCGATTGCAAGCACGAGCCCGCCGATCTTCTCAACCGCCTGCGCGGCGGCAAACCGGGAACACCTGCGGGCGCTCCCCGCGCGACTCTTCTCAACCGCCTGCGCGGCGGCAAACGCGGTGTCGCAGCAGTTGATCAACACCGTGAACTTCTCAACCGCCTGCGCGGCGGCAAACGGCCGCGGCGAACAGGGGGGTCTTGCCGCGAACTTCTCAACCGCCTGCGCGGCGGCAAACGATGGCCGGCGCGATTTCGCACCACTCGGCGCCTTCTCAACCGCCTGCGCGGCGGCAAACTTCTTCAGGCCTCGCGTCTCGAACGAGTCATCCTTCTCAACCGCCTGCGCGGCGGCAAACTTTCTCGGGAATGGCCAGTCGATCGAGGTCCGCTTCTCAACCGCCTGCGCGGCGGCAAACTCGTGATCGGCGTCATCCCAACAAACTGCGCGCTTCTCAACCGCCTGCGCGGCGGCAAACGCGGTATCCCTTGTTTTGCGCCTGATGACGCGCTTCTCAACCGCCTGCGCGGCGGCAAACGCTGCCTTCCTGGGATTGAGCAAGTACGCCGCCTTCTCAACCGCCTGCGCGGCGGCAAACGGGGCAAGCCGGTGGCCGTGCATGTGCTCAAACTTCTCAACCGCCTGCGCGGCGGCAAACCTGGACTTGACCTTGACGAACATCCCGCCGAACTTCTCAACCGCCTGCGCGGCGGCAAACGCCTCATAGCGAACGATGGGGTTGCCCATGGTCTTCTCAACCGCCTGCGCGGCGGCAAACAAGAAAGGTCAGCAAGACGACCTCGGCTTTCGCTTCTCAACCGCCTGCGCGGCGGCAAACGGCGTGAACCCGACGCTGGCCGCTGTCCGCAACTTCTCAACCGCCTGCGCGGCGGCAAACATGCTGCGGGCGGCGTTCCACAACGGGCAGGCCTTCTCAACCGCCTGCGCGGCGGCAAACACGGTGATCGGGCACAGGACGCAGAGCCGCGACTTCTCAACCGCCTGCGCGGCGGCAAACGTCATGCGATGACGTTTCCGCGTCATCACCCACTTCTCAACCGCCTGCGCGGCGGCAAACGAGCGGGCTGGTTTTCGTGTCGATCTTCGGGACTTCTCAACCGCCTGCGCGGCGGCAAACGTCGGCCTGCGCTACCTCGCACCGGGCTTGCTCTTCTCAACCGCCTGCGCGGCGGCAAACTTCAGCAGTTCGCTGTCGAGTTGGTTGCCGTCCTTCTCAACCGCCTGCGCGGCGGCAAACGCCGGGCGTCGGGCGAAGCGTCTCGCCATCCTCTTCTCAACCGCCTGCGCGGCGGCAAACCTCGGCGGCGATCTCGGCCATGCGGCGCGCGTCTTCTCAACCGCCTGCGCGGCGGCAAACGTGCTGGCCACCAGCCGCCGGCACAAGTTCCTCTTCTCAACCGCCTGCGCGGCGGCAAACGACGCCCGGCTGATCAACCGCCCACTTGGCGACTTCTCAACCGCCTGCGCGGCGGCAAACACCGTCCAAGCGCGCTCCGCGTCGATCGCCTGCTTCTCAACCGCCTGCGCGGCGGCAAACCGCGGTCGAGATCTACCCGGCGGATGCCGACGTCTTCTCAACCGCCTGCGCGGCGGCAAACGATGTCTCTTGCACAGCTTCCCGCAACGAGCTCTTCTCAACCGCCTGCGCGGCGGCAAACGACATCCGCGAACTGACGGACGTGCGCGTGCTCTTCTCAACCGCCTGCGCGGCGGCAAACGGTCTTGTCGTTCGGGTTGATCCATTCAGTCATCTTCTCAACCGCCTGCGCGGCGGCAAACATCGTGGACGAAGCGGCCGGCGAGTTTGTCGACTTCTCAACCGCCTGCGCGGCGGCAAACGATGGCGCATATTTGGCCCGCAGCATCAATGACTTCTCAACCGCCTGCGCGGCGGCAAACGCAGCGTGGGTGCTGTCGAGGTCGGTGGTCATCTTCTCAACCGCCTGCGCGGCGGCAAACAGCGCGTCATGAGCTTAGGCGCGGATGCAATGCTTCTCAACCGCCTGCGCGGCGGCAAACGATCGAGCGCGCCCGCCTGCCGGTGACGCATTCTTCTCAACCGCCTGCGCGGCGGCAAACGATTCTCCGGGGGTAGCGTGCAGGCTACTCCTCTTCTCAACCGCCTGCGCGGCGGCAAACGCCGGCTACGACCGCGTTCGAGCGCACCCTGGCTTCTCAACCGCCTGCGCGGCGGCAAACTCGGCTCGGGCTGCGCGCCCCGGTGATGGCGTCTTCTCAACCGCCTGCGCGGCGGCAAACACGTAGGACTGCGGGCGCACGGCCACGCTGCTGCTTCTCAACCGCCTGCGCGGCGGCAAACGATTGCTGATGCGGTGGTGGACTTGATTGTGACTTCTCAACCGCCTGCGCGGCGGCAAACACCGGCAGCTACATCGCCCACGCCCAGCGCCTCTTCTCAACCGCCTGCGCGGCGGCAAACCTGGCGATCAACTGCACGCTCTGGCACCACATCTTCTCAACCGCCTGCGCGGCGGCAAACGAACGACGGCAGCACGTTCGCCCCATGCACAACTTCTCAACCGCCTGCGCGGCGGCAAACACTACGGATGGATCGACCGCGACC
>Ga0268298_10006119_pt1 | contig 11003 bp, 7 predicted proteins | sample WWTPWeurt_MetaG_FD_194462 | JGI IMG/M metagenome (GOLD analysis project Ga0268298, IMG submission 194462) | Activated sludge microbial communities from WWTP in Nijmegen, Gelderland, Netherland - WWTP Weurt | ecosystem: Engineered > WWTP > Aerobic digester > Activated sludge | place: Netherlands... | reverse complement strand
CGAGGCGGGTGCCCGAGGAGCGAGCACCGGAAGCCTACTCACGTAGGTTGAGGAGCGCAGCGACGAGGCCACCCGCCGCAGCGAGAGGATCGGCGGTCGTAGCAGGACTTATTCATTCGCGGCCCCTAAGCACAAGGAGGGCAAAGGGTGCGTGTATCTCCGGCGGCTCGCGGACGTGGACCTCGCCGTCCTCGACCGGATGATTGAAAAGGCCGTCGATGAAAGGAAGGCGAGCCGAAAGGGTCAGCTCGAATAGCTCGCCTCCCGTCGAGACCTCACACGGGCACAGGCATCACGTTCAGGTGGTGTTGCGTGTCGCGCCCCGTCCACACGAACGTCAGCTGGCCGTGGGCCATGACCAACACTGGCGTGTTGTCCGAGCTGTCGCCGAGCACGAGCTTTGCGCCAAAATCGAGCCCGTTGACGGAGGCCATCACGTTGAGCGAGTGGTTGCCGTCGCGCCCTGCCCAGCCGATGAGCAGCCGGCTGTCGCGTGCGCACAGGCTGGGTCCCGCGATGCTCGTGTCGCCGAGGATCCGCTTGTTCTGCCAAGTCGCGCCGCCGTCGGCCGAGGACATCACATTGAGGTTGTGAGCGTCGTTCGTGCCAGTCCACCCGATGTAAAGCCGCCCGAGGAAGCTTGCCAGCGCAGGCGCGTCGATGGACTTGTCTCCGAGGGTGCTCTTGCCACCCCAGTGGACGCCGTCCGCGGAGGACAGGATGTTGAGGCGATGCTGCGCGTCTGTCCCGGTCCAGCCGAGATAGATCTTCCCGCCGTGGGCTGCGAGAGCAGGGCGGAACGGGCTCGTGTCGCTGAGCGTCACCTTGTTGGACCACGTCTTGCCGTCTGTCGAGCTCATCACGTTGAGGTGCTGATTGCCGGTGCCGGTCCAGGCGAGGTAGACCTTCCCGCCGAACAGGCACAAAGATGCCCCGACCGGCGATGTGTCGCCCAGCGTCACCTTGTCTGTATACGACCCATGCTGGGCGGAGGCGATGACGTTGAGGTGGTGTTGCGCGTCGGTTCCGGCCCACGCGACGAGCAGTCGGTTGTTGACCTCCACGGCGCCCGGGGCGTGGACAGCCGTGTCGCCCAGGACATCCTTTCCCACGTGGATCCCCACCTGCGCCCACGCCTGGATGACAGCGGTCTTCACCTGCGCCCCGTAGAGTCGCTGGGCGTTGTCGCAGGTCAGGTTCGCGAACAACTGGAAGCTCGCCGTGTGAACGAGGCGCGGATCTCGGAGCGTCGCGTACCAGATCTGCCCGGCCCGCTCCCACGAATGGCCGCCCAGCGCGACAGCGAGCAGATAAAACGCGCGGTTCGGGATTCCGGAGTTGATGTGCACACCGCCGTTGTCGCTCGCGGTGGTCACGTAATGAGCCATGTCTGCCGGTTGGGGATCCTTCCCTCCCAGCTTCGGATCATCATAGGCGGTGCCTGGCGCCTTCATCGACCGGAGCGCCACCCCGTGGACGTTGGCGGTGAAGAGGCCTGCGCCAATCAACCAGTCCGCCTGCGCTGCGGTCTGCTTCAGCACGAACTGCTTGAGCATCGATCCGAACACGTCAGACATGGACTCGTTGAGCGCGCCCGATTGCCCCGAGTAGTCGAGGTCGGCCGTGTGGGCGGTGATCCCGTGCATGAGCTCGTGGCCGATGACGTCGACCGCGATGGTGAATCGGTTGAAGAGGAAGCCGTCGCCGTCGCCGAAGACCATCTGCGCGCCGTTCCAGAAGGCGTTGTTGTACGACTGGCCATAATGAACGGTGCCGATCAGGTCACCTCCGTTGTCGTCGATCGAGTTGCGGCCGAAGATCTGCATGAACAGATCCCAGGTCGCGCCCAACCCATCATAGCACTCGTCGACGGTCACGTCGCCGGATGGCCCCTGGCCCTCCGAGCGGACGAGCGAGCCCGGGAGGGTCGTCCCGTGCGACGCCGTGTATACAACTCGGTTCTTGCGAGGAGCTCCGGCCGTCGCGACGGGCATGGCGCTGCGTAGAGCCGCGCTCTTGGCGGCCCGCGCCGCGCGCAGCGAGTCCGTGAGCGCGAGGGTCTGCTGGGCCGCCGCGCGCACCGCCGGACTGACGCCTGCGGCCTTGACGATGGCCTCCAGGACGTAAGGCGGCACGATTCCGTGGACAGGGTTCCACGACTCAGGTGAAGACATCATGGTAGCTCCTTTCTTCGTTTCGATGCAGCTCAAAAGTGGCGTATTGCTAGCAAGTCTTGCCGGGTGACGATGTCAGTAGATACTGAATCAACTGATCCAACCCCGGTGAGGAGACGGGCTCGAAGGTCCGGACCGAGTGGCTCTGACCTCCGTCGCGGACGGTGACCTCGAATGTCCGAAAGTCCGCGGCGCCGCGAGGGGGCGGGCCGGAGTCGGCAGGCAGCGCGAAGAAATTCGCGGAGCGAACCAACCCTTCGAGCACCCGCGCCTCTTCGGCGGGCATCTGCCCCGTGTCGAAGTCCTTTGGCCTGTTCAGACCGGGGAGAAAAGCGAAGCCTCCATCGATCTTCAGCGTGATGAACATAGACGCTCCTGGGCTCCCCGACGCTCTCGGGATGGGCGAGTGCTCCAGCATCGCTCGGAGCTGGCGCCATTGCATTCGTCATGCCCGCCGTTGCTCATCGAATCAGCGACCCTGGCGAGCCGGCAATTCCCGCTCGATCGCGCACAGCATGCGTTCAAAAGGCTCAGCCGTTGTCTGCCTGGGCCGCCAAGGTTGGCCGGATGAGAGATGAACATGGCGCTTCTCCCGGTCGATCCCGCGTGGAGCTTTTGGGCGCTCATTGTCTGAACATCGTCTCATTCACGAGCAGCTTCCGTGCGGGATTGTGCACAGTGCGTGTGCATATGCACAATGAGCTGGAAGGCGTGGCTTCACGCCTCGCGCTCTGCCCCGCATACGGCGCGCGATCGCGCGGAAACCGCAGGCTTTGGGCCTCGTGAAGGCCTGTCGAGCCGCTCTCCCGGGGGGCGGCGCCCCTGGTCCCTCCATTGCAGGAGTGAATGGACGGTCGAGGGTTCGACCCTCTACCGTGAACAAGGAGGCTACCATGCCCACCAAGCCTGATCTCCTGGTCGTTGGCTTTCACCAGTTCGCGCTCGCGCCCGGGAAGCTGGTGATTCGACTGCTCGTCTCGAACCTCGGTCCGGCCGCGAGCCCGGCTGCCAAACCCGGCGTGTACGTGAACGCGGTCAATCCGCATCCCCCCACGGGGGTGAATGAGATTCAGGTTCAGGAGTCGAGCCCGCTCCCGGCGCTGGCCTCCGGCACGAGCTGCGTCGTGACGGCGACGTTCTCGGTCTCCGAGCTGGCGCAGAAAGGGGTGGAATACTGCGAAGTGCTCCTCGACCCCAAGAACATGGTCAACGAGCGAAATGAGAGCAACAACTACTTCCGGTTCCCGGTGGTGCGCGGATCATGAACACCCACCTGACAGGGAGAGTGTTTCCGCAGCTCCCGGACGGCAGCATCGGGGCGCCCCTCTCCGGCGCGGAGCTTGTGTTTCTCCCGGAGGACCACAGCCCGCGACGATGCGTGAGCACGGCGAGCGACGGAGCCTATGCCCTCCAGCTCCCGAGCGGCAGGTACTATGTGCGCGTCACGCACGCCGACTGGGCGGACTTCTGCACGACTCCGAGCTATCTGATCGTCTCGGGAGCGAACCAGACACGCAATTTCACCCTCCAAGCGGCCCGCGTCACGACAGCGATCGTGATCCGGCACGCCGAGAAGCAGGACTTGACGAGCACGAGCCAGGACGTGCCTCTCAGCTCCGCTGGAGAGCTGCGCGCGAGGGCCCTTGTTCATGCCCTCTCCGGGGCGTGCATCAGCGCCATCTACGTCACAGACACTGTACGTTCCAGGCAGACGGCGCAGCCTCTCGCGGACGCCTTGATGCTGCCGCCCCGGGTCTATGACTCTCCGAGCGCAGCGGCGGCGAGCGTGCTCCAAGATCACGAGGGCGACGTGTCGCTTGTCGTGGCGCACAGCAACACTGTCCAGGAGGTGATCGCGGCGCTCGGCTCGACGCTCGCGGTCGGCCCGGTGACCGACTCCGACTTTGACAACATGTTCGTTGTCAGTCGGGCCGGGGCGACAGTCAACGTCGTCAACCTCCAGTACGGCGCCGACACCTCGCCGACCCTGCGCAAGAACCAAGTCACGGCGCTCACAGCCCTCCTCGTGGGGACCGGCCCGGGCGGCGGGATCCTGCCCCAGCGATTGGTGCATGTCGCCCAGGGTGCGGGCGTCTCCGCCATCTTCGCGCGCACGCCCTCAGAGCCGATGGTGGCGCCGCTCGCGGCGTTGCTTGGCTTGACCGTTCAGCCTTATGGCCCACCCATGCTCCTCGATCTCGTCGAGCAGGTCGGGCACGTTCCCCCCCTTCGAACGGTGGTGATCTCCGGTCCCTGGCAGGACTTGCTCCGCTTGATGAGGCTCCTCCGTGTTCCTCTCGCCGGTCTTGCCCTGACAAGCGCCGATCAACTCGCGATCCTCACGTGTTTCCGCACGGGCGCGATCCGGCTCGTTCCAACACGACTTTGAGCGGGGGGCTCCGCCGCGGCTCGAGGCGAGCAGCGCTACGGGAGGCAGGTGTTGAACAGCACCGTCACCGAGTTGTCGGTGTTGTTCGCGACGGCGAGATCCGTCCTTCCGTCGCTGTTCACGTCGGCCGCGGCCACCGAGGTGGGGAAGGCCCCCACGGCGAAGTCGACGGCCGCGGCGAAGGTGCCATTGCCGTTGTTCAAGAGCAGGCTCACCATGTGTCCCTGGTTGGCGGTCACGGCGAGATCGAGGTCGCCGTCGCCGTTCATGTCCACTGCCAGGATCGAGATGGGGAACACGCCCGCCAGATAGGTGACCTTGGGCGCGAAGGTGCCATTGCCGTTGTTCAGGAGCACGTTCACGTCCCGCCCGGAGGCCGTCGCGACGGCCAGATCCGGCTCGCCGTCGCCGTTCAGGTCCGCCGCCGCGATCGCGTAGGGCTCCGGAGACGTGGCGTAGTCCACCTTGGGCGCGAAGGTGCCATTGCCGTTGTTCAGGAGCACGCTCACCGCGCCCCCGAATCGATTGGCCACGACGAGATCCGACTTGCCGTCGCCGTTCACGTCCCTGGCCGCGACCGATCGGGGGTAGTCGCCTGTCGGGTAGTCCACCTTGGCCGCGAAGGTGCCATTGCCGTTGTTCAGGAGCACGCTCACCGTGTCGTCGTTGAGGTTCGTGACGGCCATGTCCGGCGCCCCGTCGCCGTTGAAATCGCCGGACGCGACGCCCGCCGTGCTCGATCCCGCCGGGTAGCTGGCGCTCATGGCGAGGGTTCCATCGCCGTTGTTGAGATACACGCAGAGCGCGTTGACTCCCTGGTTCGCTGTGGCGACATCGAGCTTGCCGTCGCCGTTGACGTCGGCTGTCACGACGCCCACAGGGGTCAAGTCCGCGGGGTAGCTTTGGCTCGCGGCGAAGGTGCCATTGCCCTTGTTCAACTTCACCTCCAGGGTGCTCGTGAGGGTGTTCGCCGTCACCAGGTCCGGTTTGCCGTCGCCGTTCAAATCCCCCGCTGCGATGGCGATCGGGTGCTCCGCCGCAGGGTAGACGGCCCCGGCGACGAAGGTGCCATTCCCCTCGTTGAGCAGCGCCGCCACGCCGGCCCCTCCGCTCGCCGCGATGTCGAGCTTGCCGTCGCCGTTCAGGTCGCTCGCCGCCAAGCCGCGGGGAGCCGTGCCCGCCGCGAGATCGACCCTGGCGCCGAAGGTGCCATCTCCATTGTTCGGCAGCACGCTCACTTGCTTGCGGCCGTTCGCGACGAGGATCTCCGGCTCGCCGTCGCCGCTCAGATCCGCCGCGACCACCGACTGAGGCTCGATGTCCAGGGCGATGTCCACCTTGGCGGCGAAGGTGCCATTGCCGTTGTTGACAAGCACGCTGAGCGTGCCGCTCGCGTAGTTCGCGACGGCCAGATCGGCCTTGCCGTCGGCGTTGAGATCGGCGGCCGCGACAGAGACGGGCTCCGCGCCTGCGGCGTAGTCGACCCTGGGCGCGAAGGTGCCATTGCCGTTGTTCAGGAGCACGCTCACGCTGTCGTTGCTCTCGTTGGCGACCACCAGATCGAGCTTGCCGTCGGCGTTGAGATCGCCCGCCGCGACCGATCTCGGGGAGATGCCTGTCATGTAGTCGGCCTTGGGGGCAAAGGCGAAGTTGCCTTGATTGAGCAGCACGCTCACGGTGCCGGAGAAGCCGTTCGTGACGGCGATGTCGGGCTTGCCGTCGGCGTTGAAATCCCCCGTGGCGACCCAGGTGGGGCTCATTCCGACCGCCAGCGTGGAGCCGGCCCCGAACGAGCCGCTCCCGTCATTGGGGAGCACCCGCACGTTGTTCAAGGTGTTGCTCACCACGGCGATGTCGGGCTTGCCGTCCCCATTGAAATCCGCTGCGGCGACGGAGCGCGGGCTCCCGCCTGCCGCGAAATCGGTCTTGGGGGCGAAGGTGCCGTCGCCGTTGCCGAGGAGGACGCTCGCGTCGTCGCCGAGGAGGTTGGCCGTGCAGAGATCCATCTTGCCGTCCCCATTGAAATCCGCGGCGACCATGGACACAGGGCTGTTGTCCACAGGGGCGAGCGGGAGGGCCGGGAGCCCCACCTTTCCATTGCAAGCAGCGGCGATGCACGCCCCGGCCACGCAGGTCGCGCCCCCGGAGCAGAAAGGCGGGGCGACGCACGCGCCGGACTGGCACGTATCCACGCCCGTGCACGGGTCCCCGTCATCGCAGGCGGTGCCCGCGGGCGCCTCCGGGTTGGAGCAGGCGCCCGTGGCGGGATCGCACGCGCCGACGGCGTGGCAAGCGTCGAGGGGCGCGCAGGCCACAGGGTCCGCGCCGACGCAGGCTCCGGCCGCGCAGGAGTCGGTCTGTGTACACGCGTCGCCGTCGTCGCAGGGGGAGCCGCTGGCCTGGAGGGCGACCCCGCACAGCCCGTTTTCACAGGTGCGAGACTGGCAATCACTGTCCTCGCCGGGGCACTCCGAGGGGGCGTTGCACCCCACGCAGGCCCCCTTGCCGTCGCACACGAGGCCGGCGCCGCAGGGGCTGCCCGCGGGCGAGGGATCGTGGCTGACCGAGCCGCCTTCACAGACATCCACGGTGCACGGGTTGCTGTCGTCGCAGGGCGCGCTGCCGCCCCCGCCGCTGCTCGTGGCTCCGCCGCCGCCGGTGGCGCTCCCCCCTGTGGCTCCGCCGCTGCTCGTGGCTCCGCCGGTGCTCTCGGAGCTCGCGCTCCCGCCGCCGCACGCGAACGCGCTCGCCAGCGAGGTGAGCGAGACAGCGGCCAACAATCGAGTCATCTTCATCGAACGACCTCCAGACCGAGCTGGTGCGCGCTTGTGCGCTCTCTCACCATCTCCGATCTGCGGGCGGACGACAAGCCCTCGAGGGGGCCAGTCCGACCGATTCTCCGCGCGGCGCCCGAGCGGCTCGACCGGGCGTGCGCGGCCGGCGCCCCTTCACCTGGGCGTCGGGGAATTCGACCAGGCTGTATACGCCGCGGACCAGGCGTAGCGGACCTTGTCCCCGGGGGCGATCCCGCAACACTGACCGTCCTGCCCGACCTGGAAAGGCCCGTTGTAGAGCGGACAGTCGCACTGGATCGGGTCCCCCGGGCCGTGCGCCCCGCCGGCGTTCGGGCCCTTGTAATAGCACGGCGCCGTCATGCAGCCGGCGTACTGACCCGCCTTGTCCCCGGAGCAGTCCGTCGACCCGAGCATATAAGGGTTGCTCGGCGTGGGCGGCAGCGGAGACAGCGCGAAGCCAAAGGTCGAGATGAGGTCCGCGCCCGGATAGAACGCGTTCGTCGCGGTGGCCGACTGCTGGTTGACGTACTGGCACACAGGCGCCTCCTTGAGGCAGCCGGGCACCGGGCTCTTTGGATCACAGACTGTGCACTTCGAGCCGTCCGTGCCGCAATTCAGGATGTTGGCGCACCCCGAGCCGTCCGACTGGCACTGTGAGACCGTCTGATTGTAGAGCCCAAAGTTGGCGATGGCGTTGATGTCGACGAAGTAGGGGCCATTCTCGGTCACGCACGTGCAGTGCGCGACGTTCTTCTCGCTGTCGACGACGCACGGCAAGGGCGAGTTGCCCTGGGCGCCTGTCGCTGTCGGCGGGCCGGAGAAGAAGCACAGCGCGTAGGGCCCGGACTTGCAAAAGAGCATGTTGTTCGACTGCGTGGCTGTCGGGTTGGGGGGCGACACCTTCGTCTTGTCGACGAGGATCACGTTGGCCGCAGCGGGGGAGCCAGGGGTCGTGTAGCAGGTCGACGCCAGGTAAGGAGTGCCCTTGCACGACGCTGGATCGGAGGCGCAGTCGGGGGTAGCGCAGCTCGAGCTCGGGGGGTTCACGCAGCCAGAGGAGGGGCAAAGATAGCTGTTGGAGCACGCCGAGGCGTCCTGTTTGCCAGCCGGGGTGTTGTCGACGGGTCCGGTCCCCGAGCACGCGGCCACCACAAGAGCCCAGAGGACGGCCGGGACAGCATACCTTCGAATGGTCATTGACGCTCCATCTCGGGCGCTCGAAGGAGCCCCGGTCGCTCCGTCGTGGCAGGACCCGTGCCGCCCCCACCCGGATCGAAAAAACCATGGAAGGCTCGTGTTTGTGGCTCCACGCTCGGCGAGGGTGACAGACTGCCCCCCCTCGGGGGTGCACGGATTGTGAACCCGCCGGCAGCCGCTGGGGGCCAGAGTCCCGACGCTGCGGCAGCCGCTGGGGGCCAGAGTCCCGACGCTGCGGCAGCCGCTGGGGGCCACAGCCCCGACGCCTCGCCCAACCTGGACGCGCGGCCCTGTCAAAAGAATACAGTCTGTTTGACAGCGCCGAGCCCGCGCCTCCCTCCGCAGATTGTGCCGGGATCGGCGCACGCCTTACGCAAGGACGCCGCGGAGCCCGCCTCTCTGCATGTGCCGCCGCCGCTGTGGGGCGCACGCCGGACGCTGCGCGTGGTCTGTCTCGATGGGGCCCCAAACCCCGCCGCGCGACGCGCGCTCGCTCCGGCATGGGCCGTGCGTGCTCGCCGCCGGGCCCTGGGTTGCGACTGCGACGCTCGGCTCTTCGGGTCCGGGTCCCGCAACTCCGAGGGTCCTTCATGGCGCCGCGCTCACCTCTCGTCCCGCCCTCCAGCGCAAGAGCCCTGTCCGCCGTCGCTCTGATCGCAACGTCGCTCTTCTCCGCGGCGTGCGAGCCCGCCGCCGGCAGCTCCGGAGGGGCCCTCTCCACGTCATCCACGACGACAGCGAGCCCGGCCGAGCTCACCCCGACCGAGCGAAAGGCCCGAGAAGAGCGCGGTCAGGCGCTGTTCCTGGCCGAGTGCGCCGCGTGCCACGGCGAGCAAGGCGCCGGCGACGGACCCGCCGCAGGCCACTTGAAGATCAAGCCTCGCGACTTCCTGCACGATCGACTGAGGCTCCGCTCGACGGCCAGCGGGCTCATGCCCACGCGGCGCGACCTCTTCCACACCCTCACGCACGGCATGCCCGGCACCTCGATGATCCCCTTCGCCTTCCTCTCGGAAGAGGATCGCTGGCTGCTCACCGATCACGTGTGGAGGCTCGCCGTCGGCTTCTCCAAGAAGCTCGGAGGCGCGTTACCCCCCACCCCCGAGCCCCCGAACGACGCCGCCTCTCTCGCGCGCGGAAAGGCGATGTACGAGAAAATGGAATGCGGCAAGTGTCACGGGCCGCAGGGCGCCGGGGACGGGCCGAGCGCCCCGAACCTCAAGAACGACCTCGGCTGGCCGATCGCCGCGCGCGATCTGGTCCACGATCCCTTTCGCGGGGGGGAAACGGCCGAGGCTGTCGCGCTCCGACTGCGCACAGGCATGGACGGCACGCCGATGGCCGCCATCGAGGGGACGGCGGCGGCCGACGCGATCTGGGATCTCGCCCATCATGTGGTCTCCTTGCGGGCCCCCAAGGAGCCTCGCCCGACAGACGCGCTCTCTCTCGGCCGACTCGTCCTCTCGGAGAAGCGCTGTGATGCCTGCCATTCGATGGAGGGCAAGGGGCCTCACGTCGGACCGAGCCTCGACGTCGCCGCGGAGAAGCTCTCGTTTGCCTGGCTCAAGGGCTACCTCAAGGCCCCGCGGGCGCACGGGAAGATCTACCCCTCCATCCCGTACAACATGCCTGATCCGGGCCTGGGAGACGCGGAGATCGACGCCGTCCTGGCCGTGCTCGCCCGGATCGCGGGCCGGAGCTACCCTGATTCACCGGAGGCGCGCCCTGCGCTCGTCCCTGCCAAGATCGAGGAGGGGAAGAGGCTCTTTCCTGGCAAGTGCGCTGGCTGCCACAACCTGGGGGCCGTGGTCCCCTGCCTCGCCGCAAAGCCGAGCGGTCCGGATCTCATCGAAGTCTCGGCCCGCCTGCGCTTCGACTTGATGTCAAATTGGGTCAAGTCCGTGCACATGGCCTCTGGTCCTCGCAAGCCTGGCGCCCGCAAGCCCGCGGCCGGCGCGGACGACGACCCGATCGAGGCTGTCGTGCAGCTCGTGTGGAGCGAGAGCCTGAACGGGCAATCCCGAGGCGCGACGAGGCAGGCGGACAGCCCGCCTGCGAAGTGACGGCGGGCTTGCGCCGACGCGAGCCTGGAGGGGCAGTCCGGACGGGCGGCGGGGCAGGCGGACAGCCCGCCTGCGAAGTGACGGCGGGCTTGCGCTTGGCGGGGCGGCCCGATAGAAGAGACAAGGTGGCCGCTCGCTTCGATCGTGGCGCGACTCGATGGACTCGATGGACTCGATGGAAGGGATAGCCGTGTCCACCGCCGAAGTGTACGCCCGGCTCCTCGACAAGCTGGCCTGTCTGCGGGCCCACGATCGGGCGTGCGCGTCGTTTGGGGCCGCGAGCCATCGCTACCACTTGGAGCCTCCGATGTCGCTCGCGGAGGTGGAGGCCTTCGAGCGGGAGAGCGGCGTCGCGCTTCCATCGGAGTACAGCGGTTTTCTCCTG
>Ga0268298_10006118_pt1 | contig 11004 bp, 9 predicted proteins | sample WWTPWeurt_MetaG_FD_194462 | JGI IMG/M metagenome (GOLD analysis project Ga0268298, IMG submission 194462) | Activated sludge microbial communities from WWTP in Nijmegen, Gelderland, Netherland - WWTP Weurt | ecosystem: Engineered > WWTP > Aerobic digester > Activated sludge | place: Netherlands... | reverse complement strand
TCGAGATCGGCATGAGCTTCGAGCGCGTCTCCGAGGACGGCGAGGAAGACATGATCTACCGCATCACCGACATCGCCGACGGCAAGGTCGTGGTCGATGGCAACCACCCGCTGGCCGGTGTGGCGCTGGTGTTCGACGTCACCGTTGCCGAGGTGCGCGCGGCGAGCGCCGAGGAGATCACCCACGGCCACGTGCATGGCCCCGGTGGGCACCACCACCACTGATCCCGCAGATGTCCGCAAGGGGCCGCGCAAGCGGCCCTTTCGACATGTGGACGGCTCATGTGGCGCCGCGGTGCGCGGCAGAAGCCGTCCGCGTCCCTTCGCATCGACCTGCTGCGGCCCCTCGAGGGTCGTCTCCTGCGCATGAACGCTCCGCTCCCCGCCGACCTACCTGACGCCGCGACCGCGGCGCTGCTGCACGTCGAAGGCCTGGGCGTCGCGATTGCGCGCAGCGATGGCGAGGACGTCCACCCGGTCGACGGGGTGGATTTCGCCATCGCCGCGGGCGAGACCTTCGCGCTCCTGGGCGAATCGGGCTGCGGCAAGTCGATGACCGCGCTCGCGCTCGCCCGCCTGCTGCCCGACGGCGGGCGCATCGCCGCCGGCAGCGTGCGCCTGGGCGACGAGGATCTGCTCGCGCTGCCCGAGGCGGCGATGCGACGGGTGCGCGGCGGGCGCATCGGCATGATCTTTCAGGAACCCGCCACCAGCCTCAATCCGGTGATGAGCGTGGGCGCGCAGATCGTCGAGGCGCTCGTTGCCCACGGCCTGCGCGGCGAGGCGGCGCGTGCCGAGGCCTGCCGCCTGCTCGCCGCGGTGGGCATCCCCGACCCCGAGCGCCGGCTGCAGGAGTTTCCCTTCCAGTTCTCGGGCGGGATGAAGCAGCGCGTGATGATCGCGATCGCGCTCGCCGGCCGCCCGCACCTGCTGATCGCCGACGAGCCCACCACCGCGCTCGACGTCACCATCCAGGCCCAGGTGCTCGACCTGCTCGCCGCGCTGCAGCGCCGCGAGGGAATGGCGATGCTGCTGATCACCCACGATCTCGGCGTGGTCGCGCGCGTCGCCCACCGCGTTGGGGTGATGTACGCCGGCCAGGTGGTGGAGACCGGGCCGCGCGAGGCCTTCTTCGCCACGCCGCTGCATCCGTATTCGCGCAAGCTCTTCGCCGCGCTGCCCGAGGCGGCCAAGCGCGGCGGCGCGCTCGATGCGCCCGTGGGCAGCGTGCCGCCGCCCGATCGCCACTTCCCGGGCTGCCGCTTCGCCGAGCGCTGTCCGGCGGCCTTCGACCGCTGCGACGAGGAGGCGCCGGCCTGGCATGCGGTCGGCGTGCAGGCGGTGCGCTGTCATCTGTACGAAGGCGTCGCGGTACCGCGTCCGTTCGTGGCCACGCTCGCCGGTGCGGCCGACACGGTTGCGGCACGCCCGGCGCAGAGCGTGCTGGAGGTGGCCGACCTGGCGGTGCATTTCCCGGTGCGCAAGGGCTTTCTGCGCCGCACCGTCGGCCACGTGAAGGCGGTCGATGGCGTGAGCCTGCGCCTGCAGCCCGGGCGCACCCTCGCCCTGGTGGGCGAGTCGGGCTGCGGCAAGACCACCGTTGGCAAGGCCCTGCTGCGCCTGCTGGAGCCCACCGCCGGCCGGCTATGGCTCGACGGCGAGCGCTACGACACGCTGCCGGCCCAGGCCCTGCAGCCGCTGCGTCGCACGGTGCAGATGGTGTTCCAGGACCCCTTCGCCTCGCTCGATCCGCGCATGCGGGTTGGCGAGATCATCGAGGAGGGCCTTGTTGCGCTAGGCATCGGTGCCGACCACCGTGCACGCCAGGCCCGCGTGGTCGAGCTGCTAGAGCGCGTAGGGTTGTCGGCGGACATGCGCTGGCGCTATCCGCACGAGTTCTCCGGCGGCCAGCGCCAGCGCATCGCGGTGGCGCGTGCGCTCGCGGTGTCGCCGCGGGTGATCGTGTGCGACGAGCCCACCAGTGCGCTCGACGTCTCGGTGCAGGCGCAGCTGCTCAACCTGATGCGCGAGCTGCAGCGCGAGGAAGGGCTCACCTACCTCTTCATCACGCACAACCTCGCGGTGGTGGAATACCTCGCCGACGAGGTCGCGGTGATGTATCTCGGCCGCATCGTCGAGGAGGGCCCGATCGAGCACGTGCTCGGCGTGCCTGCCCATCCCTACACCCGCGCGCTGCTCGCGGCGGTGCCGCGGATCGAGAGGGCGGTTGGGACGGTGCCGGATGTGGGCGTCGCAGAGCGCGGTTCGAGCCGTGTCGAGGCGGCTGGTGGTGAGGTGGTCGGTCGGGAGGTGGCGGCGGGGGACATTCCCGGCGCAGATTCAACGCCCGCCGGCACGATCATGGCCGACCTGCCTTCCCCGCTCGCTCCGCCCGCCGGTTGCCATTTTCACCCGCGCTGTCCTCAGGCGACCGACGTATGCCGGATCCGCTATCCCGAGCCCGCCGACCTCGGCCAGGGTCACCGTGTGCGCTGCCACTGGCCGATCGTCCGCCGCTGATCGGAACATTCCCGAAGCGCCGCCAGGCGGAAAGGGGCGCCTGTTTACGCACCGGCGCTCCTTTCGTCGCCGGATTCGCGCCTTGCGGCGCTCCTGCAAAGGGATGCGGAGATCAGCGCTTCTTGCTGCGCTTTGCGGAGCGCTTCTCACCGGGGCGTGGCTTGGGCTTGGGCGACTTGAGGCGGGGTTCGCCGCTACGGGCCTTGCTGGTGTTGAGCTTGAGACCAGGCTGGCGGGCGGCCGTGGCGGCGAGCGGGAGCAGGCTGGTCACCTCGAGCGCGCCGTCCGGATCTACGCCGTCGGGTACCAGCAGCGAATAGCCTTCGCCCGGCTGGCTGCCCGGGCCCAGGCCGTTGAGCTTGCGCAGCTCGGCCGAGCTCAGCCCGTGGCGGGCGGCGACCGCCTCGAGGGTCTCGCCCGCGGCCATCACGTGCATCCGCCACTCGCCGTCGTCCTCGTCGAGTTCGGCGAGGCCTTGCTGCAATTGCTCGGCGCGATCGGTGGGCACGATGAAGATCTGCCCCGGCGTGGTCACCGCGGGGCGGTTGAAGCTCGGGTTGAGGGCGAGGAACTCGTCCAGCGGCATCCCGGAGAGCTTCGCTGCGGTGGCGAGATCCACGCCGATCGGCGCCTCGACGCTGACGAAGTGCAGCTCGTTGGCGACGTAGGGCAGTTCGAAGTGGAAGAGCTCGGGCTCGGAGACGATGTTTTTGATCGCCTGCAGCTTGGGCACGTAGTTGCGCGTCTCGTCGGGCATGCGCAGATGCTCGTACTCGAGCGGCAGGCCGGCCTCGGCGTTGCGCTTGAGCGCGCGCTGCACCGCACCTTCGCCCCAGTTGTAGGAGGCGAGGGCGAGATGCCAGTCGCCGTGCATCTCGTAGATGCGCTGCAGGTAGTCGAGCGCGGCGTTGGTCGAGGCGATCACGTCGCGACGCTCGTCCACCCAGTGGTCCTGGGTGAGGTTGTAGTGCTTGCCGGTCGAGGGGATGAACTGCCACAGTCCGGAGGCGTGCGCGCGCGAGTAGGCCATCGGGTTGTAGCTGCTCTCGACCATCGGCAGCAGCGCGAGCTCTGTCGGCATGCCGCGGCGCTCGAGCTCGTCGACGATGTAGTAGAGGTAGCGCCCGCCGCGCTCGAACACCTGCTTGAGGAAGCGCGGGCGGTTGAGGTAGAAGCTCTGCTGGTCCATCACGCGCTGGCTGTCGAGGTCGGGCATGCCGAAGCCGCGACGGATGCGGTCCCAGATGTCGTTGGCGTCGCGGGTGAGGTCGAGCGTGAGCACGCGCGCCGTCTCGGGCGCGGGCATCGCGGACAGCAGGCCGTCAGGTGCGTCGCCGAGCCGGAGCGAGGTGGCCGGAAGCGAGTCGGGCGCCTTGTCCTGGCCCGCCACGGGGGGGGCCAGGACGGCCAGGGCGAGGGCGCAGGCGGCCAGCAGCTGGCCACGCCTGCGGCTGCCGCGAGGATGGGCGGCACAAGAAGCGGAAGAGTTCATCGGGGCTCAGAAGCGGTCCTTCCAGGCGCGCAGCGCGGCGAGGCATTCGAGGGCATCCTGCGGGCGGCTGCCGCTGTGCGCGGCGACGGCCTCGATCACCCCGGGCTGCCCGCAGCGCAGGAAGGGGTTGATTGCCAGTTCGCGGGCGATGGTGCTCGGCAGGGTGGGTTCGCCGCGTGCGCGCAGCGTCTCGCAATGCACGGCCCAGGCATCGCGTTCGGCGTTGTCGGGCTCGGCCGCGCGCGCGAAGGCCAGGTTGGACAGCGTGTATTCGTGGGTGCAATACACCCGGGTGTCGGGGGGCAGGGCGGCCAGGCGGGCGAGCGAGTGCCCGAGCTGGGCCGGCGTGCCTTCGAAGAGCCGGCCGCAGCCGGCGGAAAAGAGCGTATCCCCGCAGAACACGAGGCCGGGTTCGATGTCCATGCCCACGTAGGCGATGTGGCCGGCGGTGTGGCCGGGCACCTCGAGCACGCGCAGCGCGATGGCGGGCGCGGGGAGGTGGATCTCGTCGCCGTCGACGACGGCGTGGACGACGCCCGCGATCGATTCGTGCGCAGGGCCGTACACCGGCACGCGGTGGCTCGCCACCAGCGCGGCGATGCCGCCCGTGTGGTCGGGATGGTGGTGGGTCACCACGATCGCGCCGAGCACGAGGCCGTGCTCGCGCAGGGTTTCCTCGACCGGGGGCGCATCACCCGGATCGACCACCAAGGCATGGCGGCCGTCGTGGACGAGCCAGATATAGTTATCGCGGAAGGCGGGAATAGGGATAATGTCCATCCCGCGAATTGTGAGGACCTGAGTGCCGATGTCAATCCTCCGGCTCGAGGAATGGTTGCAGACGCCGCAGGGGCGTTACCTGCTCGACTGGGAGCAGGACGGAATGGACCGGCTGGTGGCGGACATCTTCGGCTATCACGCGGTGCAACTCGGCCTGCCCGGCTTCGAGCTGTTGCGCGCCAATCGCATGCCGCGCCGGATCCGTTGCGGCCCGCAAGGCCGCGACCTGCGCTGCATCGAATACGAGCTTCCCTTTGCCACCGGCAGCCTGGATCTGGTCCTGCTGCCCCACGTGCTGGAGTTTTCCGCGCACCCGCACCGGGTCCTGCGCGAGGTCGAGCGGGTGCTGGTGCCCGAGGGCAGCGTGGTGATCAGCGGTTTCAATCCGCTCAGCCTCTGGGGCCTGCGCCGCCTGGTTGCGCGTCGCGGTGCAGAGGCGCCGTGGAGCGGCCACTACCGCTCGGCGATGCGGATCCGCGACTGGCTCACCCTGCTCGGCTTCGAGATCCAGGAGAGCCGCTTCGGCTGCTATGCGCCACCGCTGCGAACGCCGCGATGGCTGGAGCGCTGGGGCTGCGTCGACCGGGCCGGCTCGCGCTGGTGGCCGGTGCTCGGTGCGGGCTACCTGCTGCACGGGGTCAAGCGGGTGCAGGGCATGCGGTTGATCACCCCCCACTGGCGCGGCCGCAAGGCCGCTGCAAAAAGACTTTCGCCGATCGCCCAGCGCGACGGCTCGACGAGGAACATGCAGTAGTGATGGAAGAAGTGGATATCTATACCGACGGCGCCTGCAGCGGCAATCCCGGACCCGGCGGCTGGGGCGCGATCCTGCGTTCCGGCCCGCACGAGAAGGAGATCTTTGGCGGCGAGCCGGCGACGACCAACAACCGCATGGAACTGCTCGCGGTGATCCGCGCCCTCGAGGCGCTCAAGCGCCCGGTGGCGGCGCGGGTGCACACCGACAGCCAGTACGTGCAGAAGGGGATCTCGGAGTGGATCCACGGCTGGAAGGCGCGCGGCTGGAAGACGGCCTCGAAGGAGCCGGTGAAGAACGCCGACCTGTGGCGGGCGCTCGACGAGGCGGCGTCGCGCCACCAGGTGAAGTGGCTGTGGGTGCGCGGCCACAACGGCCATCCCGAGAACGAACGCGCCGACGCGCTCGCGCGCCGCGGCGTGGATGCGGTGCGCAAGTCCGGCGCCGTGGTGGACTGCTGAGGAGCTGCCGGCAATGAGACAGATCGTCCTCGACACCGAAACCACCGGCCTCGACTGGCGCAACGGTGACCGCGTCATCGAGATCGGCTGCGTCGAGCTGCTCGACCGCGGTCTCACCGGCCGCCATTACCACGTGTACATCAATCCCGGGCGCGGCATCGACGCCGAGGCGGTAGCGGTGCACGGCATCACCGAGGAGTTCCTCGCCGACAAGCCGAAGTTCGCCGACATCGTCGCCGACTTCGAGGACTTCGTGCGCGACGCCGAACTGGTGATCCACAACGCGAGCTTCGACGTCGGCTTCCTGGACGCCGAACTCGATCGCCTCGGGCGCGCCAAGCTGGGCGTGCTGTGCTCCGGGGTCGTCGACACGCTGAAGCTCGCCAAGGAACAGAACCCGGGCAAGAAGGCCTCGCTCGACGCGCTCTGCGACCGCTACGAGATCGACAACGCGCACCGCGAGCTGCACGGCGCGCTGCTCGACGCGGAGCTGCTCGCCGAGGTCTTCCTGGCGATGACGCGCGGCCAGGAGAGCCTGATGATCGGGCTCGACGACGAGCCCGCGCCGCGCGAGTCCGACGGTGAGGGGGCGCCCGTCGTGCGCGCTGCGATCCGGGTGCTGCGCGCGAGCGCAGAAGAGTGCGCCGTGCACGAGGCGTCGCTTGCCGACATCGCGAAGGCGAACAAGGGTCTGTGCCTGTGGTTGCCGCCCGCAGCGGAGCCGGCACAGGCAGGGTGAGCAGAGGACGCGCGACTCCTGCCTCCGCCCTGCACGAGCAGCGGTAGGCGTGAACGGAGCCGCATGGCGGTCGAGACGCGTGCCGGGCATCAAGGGCTGCATTCCACCTTTGCGCCTGGCGGGGCGCGTCGCGGTGGCCTTCAGCGTTCCTCGCGACGGACCTTCTCGAGGCCCTTGAGGATGTCGTGGCGGGAGAGCTGGCCAATCAGGCGCGAGCCCTCGACCACCGGCAGGCTGCGGTAGTTCTTGGACAGGAAGAGCTCGATCGCATCGATCAGGCTCGCGCTCGCCGAGATCGAGGTTACGTCGCGGCTCATGAAGTCTTCCACCGTGCCCTCGTCGCGGCGGAAATACGAGGCGTCGAGCGCCGCCTTGAGGCAGTCCTTCTCGGACAGGAAGCCGACCAGGCGCTGGTTCTCATCGACCACCGGCGCACCGCTGAGGCCGCGCTTGAGCAACAGATGAACCGCCTTGAGCAGGTCGGTGTTCGGCGAAAAGGCGAGGTGGTCGCCGACCATGTAGTCCTTGACGAGCAGGGAACCGAGCATCATGTCTCCCGGGAGTCAGTGTTGTTGTTCGGCCTGCGCGGCCAGCATGCGGGCCTGGCGCTTCGAGCACGGCTTCTTGCAGCCGAACTCGCAGTCCTGGCCCATCGCGCCGAGCCCGCCGCAGCTGCCGGCGATGGGTTTGCGCCCGAAGAGGACGCCGACCGCCATCCCCAGGATCACGAGACCGACGACGAGCAGGGTGATGAGGAAAGTGTTCATGGTGTACAGCCTGTCGGGTTGCGGATGTTCAGGCATTCGAACGGGTAGACAATAGCGCGGGCCGGCGGGTTCTGGCCATGGGGGCGTGTGGCCGGGGGCCGGTGCTGCCGGCTCGACCGCGCCTCACATTCGTAACATGCCGCCGGGCAAGCCGCCTGCGGCCTCCAGGCGGGTCACCGTGGGCAGGAGGTCGAGGCCGGTCTCGGTCTTTAGCTGGCGGGCACGCTCGCGCAGCTCCTCGACGCCGCGCTCGATCGGCTCGCCCGCCGTGCCGAAGGCGACGACGTTGCCGCTGTCGCAGGACGGGAAGGCGAGCGCGCGGTCATCAAAGGCGCGCACGATGCGCTCCAGGCTGGTCTTGTAGCCGCGCGAGCGCCCGAAGAGATTCACCGCCATGATCCCGCGCGCCGACAGGCGCGCGCGCACCGCCTGGTGGAAGGGCTCGGTGTCGAGCACGCCGGCCCGTGCATTGCGGTCGAAGCCGTCGACCAGCACGTAGTCCCAGGTCTCGTCGTGCTCGAGCACGAACTGTGCGCCGCAGCCGATGTGCACCGAGAAGCGCGCGTCCTCCGTCGGCAGCTTGAAGAACTGGCGCGCCGCGGCGACCACCGCGGGCGCGATCTCGACCACGCGGATCTTCGCCTGCGGCAGGTGGTGATGCACGAAGCGCGCCAGCGAGGCCGCGCCCAGGCCGATGATCAGCACCTTGCGCGGCCAGTGCGCGCCGTCGGCGGCGAGACCGTCGCGCAGCAGCAGTCCGGCCATCATCTCGCGGGTGTAGGCGAGCTCGAGCGCGTGAGGCTTGCGGATGCGCATCGCGCCCTGGATCCAGTCGGAGCCGAAGTGCAGGTAGCGCACGCCGGCTTCTTCGGAGATCTCGATTGGCGGGTTCATGCGTTGTGGTCTCCGGCCAGGCGCTTGAGGGCGTAGAGGCGCTCGAGCGCCTCGCGCGGGGTGAGCGCGTCCGGGTCGATGTCGGCGAGCTCGGTGAGCACCGGGTGCGACAGCGGCGCGTCCTCCGGTTCAGGCAGCGCGGCGAAGAGGTCGGCCTGCGGGCCGGCGTCGATCTCGCGGTTCTCCAGTGTGCGCAGCCGGCGCTTGGCGTCGCGGATCACCGCCGCCGGGATGCCGGCGAGCGCGGCGACCTCGATACCGTAGCTCTGGCTCGCCGGGCCTTCTTCCAGCGCGTGCAGGAAGACGATGCGGTGGCCGTGCTCGACCGCGTCCAGGTGCACGTTGGCGCACTCGGGGTAGTCGGCGTTGAGCCGGGTGAGCTCGAAGTAGTGCGTGGCGAACAGCGTCAGCGCGCGCGACTTCTCCAGCAGGTGGCGGGCGATCGCGAAGGCGAGCGCGAGGCCGTCGAAGGTCGAGGTGCCGCGGCCGATCTCGTCCATCAGCACCAGGCTGCGCTCGGTGGCGCCGTGCAGGATGGCGGCGGCCTCGGTCATCTCGACCATGAAGGTCGAGCGCCCGGAGGCGAGGTCGTCCGAGGCGCCGATGCGTGTGAAGATGGCGTCGAGCGGGCCGAGCTCGGCGGCGTCCGCCGGCACGAAGCTGCCGACGTGGGCGAGCAGGCAGATCAGCGCCACCTGGCGCATAAAGGTCGATTTGCCGCCCATGTTGGGGCCGGTGATCATCAGCATGCGGCGGGTGGCCGCCAGGCGCGCGTCGTTGCGGATGAAGCTCTCGACCTGGCGCTCGACGACCGGATGGCGGCCGCCGACGATGTTCAAGCCTGGGGTGTCGACGAAACGCGGCTGCACGTAGCCGTAGCGCAGCGCGGCCTCGGCCAGCGCGGCGAGGCCGTCGAGCAGCGCGAGCGCGCGCGCGATGCGCTGCAGCGCCGGTATGTGCGCGGCGAGCACGTCCAGCACCTGGTCGAAGAGTAGTTTCTCGCGTGCCAGCGCGCGCTCGTTCGCCGACAGCGCCTTGTCCTCGAAGGCCTTGAGCTCGGGGGTGATATAGCGCTCGGCGTTCTTCAGCGTCTGGCGGCGGCGGTAGTCGTCGGGCACCTTGTCCGCATTGGCGCGGCTGACCTCGATGTAGAAGCCATGCACCTTGTTGAATTCGACCTTGAGCCCGGGGATACCGCTGCGCTCGCGCTCGCGTACCTCCAGCGCCATGAGGAACTCGCCGCAGTTGGTCTGGATGCCGCGCAGCTCGTCGAGCTCGGCATCGAAGCCGGGGGCGATCACGCCGCCGTCGCGCACCATGGCGGCGGGTTCGGCGGCGATGGCTTGCTGCAGCAGCGCGAGCGGCTCGGGGGCGATGGCGAGCGCGCCGACGATCTCGGCGAGCAGCGGCGCGCGGCAGGGGGCGAGGGCGGCGGTGAACTCGGGCAGGCGCAGCAGACTCTCGCGCAGGGCGGAGAGGTCGCGCGGGCGCGCGCTGCGCAGTGCGATGCGGGCGGTGATGCGGTCGACGTCGGCCACGCCGCGCAGCGCGCCGCGCACCGCGAAGGCGATGCGGCCGTCGCGGCCGGCCAGCGCGAACCCTCCGGCGGCTGCGTCCGTGTGCTCGCTCATCTCGCTTTCGGCCGTACCCACGAGTTCCGCCACCGCGGCATGGCGCGCCGCGGGCTCGCCGCGCTCGCGCATCGGGTGGTGCAGCGCATGGCGCAGCCAGCGCGAGCCCATGCTGGTCACGCAGGTGTCGAGCAGAGAGAGCAGGGTGGGCGAGGGCTCGCCGCGCAGGGTCTCGGTGAGCTCCAGGTTGCGCCGGGTGGCGGCGTCGAGGCGCAAGGTCTCCGATTCGCGCTCGACGACGAGGCCGGTGACGTGGGCGAGCGTCTGGCGCTGGGTGGCCTGGGCGTACTCGTACAGGGCCGCGGCGGCGCCGAGCGCGACCGGCAGGTCCTCGACGCCGAATCCGGCGAGGTCGCGGGTGCCGAAGTGGGTGGTGAGCAGGCGCGTGCCGGTCTCGGCGTCGAACTGCCAGTCGGCCAGCCGGCGCTGCGCGGGGGCGAGCGCATCGAGGAGCGGCAGGGCGAGTCCGTCGGGCACCAGCACCTCGGCCGGGCGCAGGCGCTCGAACTGGGCCTGCAGCGCGTCCGACGGGCACTGCATGAGGCGGAAGTCGCCGTTGGCGAGGTTCAGCCACGCCAGCCCGAGCACGCCGCGGTGCAGGCTGGCGGCGAGCAGCAGCGCGTCGCGGCGGTCGTCGAGCAGCGCGGCGTCGGTCAGCGTGCCGGGGGTGACGATGCGGCTCACCGCGCGCTCCATCGGCCCCTTGGTCGCGCCCGGCTCGCCCACCTGCTCGGCGATCACCACCGATTCGCCGAGCCTGACCAGGCGGGCGAGGTATTGCTCGACCGCGTGGAAGGGCACGCCCGCCATGCGGATCGGCTTTCCGCCCGACTGGCCCCGCGTGGTGAGCGTGATGTCGAGCAGGCGCGCGGCCTTCTCGGCGTCGTCGAAGAAGAGCTCGTAGAAGTCGCCCATGCGGTAGAAGAGCAGGGTGTCCGGATGCTGCTGCTTGATCCGGAGGTACTGC
>Ga0268298_10006117_pt1 | contig 11005 bp, 12 predicted proteins | sample WWTPWeurt_MetaG_FD_194462 | JGI IMG/M metagenome (GOLD analysis project Ga0268298, IMG submission 194462) | Activated sludge microbial communities from WWTP in Nijmegen, Gelderland, Netherland - WWTP Weurt | ecosystem: Engineered > WWTP > Aerobic digester > Activated sludge | place... | reverse complement strand
TTCTTCTCTTCCTCCTCAGGATCCTTCTTCTCTTCCTCGGGAACCTTCGCTTCCTCGCGCGGAGTGGGGATGGGCACGGGTTCACCGATGTTCAAGTGGTTCACAGGGACATTCACGTGGAGTTGAGGAGGATACTCCCGGAGATTAGTGTTCTCCATGGCCTCGGTGATTTCCTCCAGAGTCATCTGGCGAACAACTTGGCCCGTGATTGGGTCCATGACAAAGGGGGCAGAAATTGTGCGGCGGAGAGCAGACATGTTTTCGGATGAGTCCAGATGAGTTCGAAATGCGGGTTTTGATGCGGGTAGTTCGGTGGGTGATTTTCCCCTTCTTCTAAGAGGCTATTTTCAATTTTGGAGATGTTACCCTTTAGGACACAACGGTCTGGTCCCGTTGTATGTCAGTATCTTGGTTCACCGTGGCAGTGATCAGATGCGGGGTGAACTTATACGCATCTATCACATTGAACATACCAATCATGAACCAGTCAATAGGTTGGGCCACTCCATATTCTTCTGCCAGCTGAAGTAACCGAGTAGCTCCCTTCTTGCTAATACAATAGGCAAATGTCCCTCCACCATGACGTCTAGGAACGCTTGGGTTAAATCGAGACACAGACAATCCGCCAAACTCTACCTTAGGATCATTGTAAACGGGTTGATCGTCGGTATAGCCCAGGTATAGAAGGTCCCAATCTTTCCGTTCGGTCAGAACCTTATACATCTTCTTATATCCCTCTAAGAACCATGGTTGTAAAGTAATGTCATCTTCAAGGACTAACATAAACGGTTCGGATGACTGGACTAACCAGCTCCACAACTGTAAGTGTGACAATGCACATCCAATGACCCCTCGGATAAACCGATGTCCCCCATAGGGCATCCACCTCTGCTTTTTCTCCGTAAACAAGTCCTTAATGTTACCGGATGCGCCATAAACCCCATGTGGATCCGTCAGTGAGAGGTTCTTCCCATAAACAGCTGATTTCCTTCGGTAAGTCAGACCATACAATGTTCTTGTGATTGCTGCCCAGCGATCTACCCTATGATCTAGATTAACCACCCACGTTGGGATATCGACCTCGGGTCCAGAAGTTAGGTAGCGCTGAAGGGTGGGAAAGATAGACCATTGAAGCAGTCGTTGCTTCTCGATTCTAATGAAGGGTAAACGTTGGGAATGCCAGTCTTCCCTAATAGCTGTCCGGATAACATTAAGATTTTCTTCATGGGACAGTGCAGGATCCAATACAACGATAGCTCTGGGATCCACATACTTGTCAATGTCTGGACATCCCCAATAAAAGGTGAGACATTCGGCCAGAATGGAATCGGTAAGTTTCTCCGTGAAGTATCCTGGTTCGGCACAGTTCTCAATAGCTATGTGATACTTGTATCCAAAGAGACCATCATCCTTGAATTGAAGGGGTCCTTTATTGTTATTGAATGCCTTCCCATGTCTCCCGTAAATATCCACAGGAATGTCTGACACGTCAATCATGTCCGCAATAGCATGCCTGTAATGATGCCCTGGAAGTCTCCTTTCTGCCGAGATGATCATGGATACTCTTGGCTGCTGGTGTGGAACCTCTTCAGATTGTAGGAACTGATAAGACTTGTTTAGGTGCCATTCAACCATATTCCTAGGAATATCTCCGTTATGTCTCCATTCCTGGGGAACGTGCCCTCTATTCTGGACAGGTTCCATTGTTAGGTGAATGTCTCCAGGTTGTGGGGAAGCTCCGAAAGTTCCATTAAAGATAACATGCTCACCCTTAATCGGCTTACCATCAACAATCTGGTAGGGGTATCCGGGAGGAACCATCTTCCTCCAGTCAGACGACAATGAGCAGCTCCAGTTGCTGCTCAGTCCAATGACCGCGGGGTGTTGGGTAGCTTCAGGGACTTTTTCTTCTTTCTTTTCTTCGGGAAGATCAGACATACCGATATGTCTCAGCCATCGGTCAGCGCGATTTGACCAGTCCTGTTGCAGTCCCCATTCTCGTGCCTTAGCACTAAGATGGTTCTTCTCCCCGTTAAAGACACTCGTTAGTGCCTTAAAGATTTCATTCTTGAACTCTGTAGAGCCAAATGGTGAATATAAAAGGATCCCTCTGTCTCCTACTGTTTCCGTCAGTGCGGCCAATGATGAGCAGATACAGATACATCCCGCCGCTTCTGCTTCTAGGGCAGAAATACAGTAGGTCTCGGCAAAGTCAGTTGGATAGAGCCAAATGTGGGAGTTCATAAACTCCTTTGCCAAAACATCATTCGGAAGGGCTCCTTTGTAGAAGACATAGCCAGACATCCCCGTGATGGTTTCCAGCTGTTGAGCAGTAAATTCCTCTGGCCCTCGGTAAATAAACAATTGAGCTTCTGGCCACCTCTGATGTATCTCGGGAAAAATACTCAACAGATAACTTAGCCCTCTCTTTGGGGACGAAGTCCAAATAAACTTCCCCCTTACCTTAGAAGAGATAGAACCTCTGAACTTATCCGTGTCAATACCATTCCCAATAACTTCGATTCGGCCATCTGTGTCGGGATAGTATCCTTTGAAGACAGTCCGATGCCACTCTGTTTGAGCCACTAATCCATCGAAGATTGAATTTTCAAGCAGGAATCTCCCTCCGTTAGGGAGGGCTTTTCCTTCAAAGTAGGGTTGAAGGCCGACATCGTGAAGCCAGATGTATACCTTAGGAGCCCTAATAGGAAGATAAATGAAGAAGTTCACATATCGTGAAACAATCACACAATCGAAGTTCATACTAGCATACTCTGTAGGGGTGATTACAGTGAAACCTAAATTAGTGGGTTGGTTAGGCAATATTGAAACCAAATAGATTTTCACCTTCTTTGACAGCTGTTTAACCAGCTTAATGAATGCCAGTTCACTACCGTAGTTATCACCAGACAGGCTAGCATATCCCAGGTAGAAGCAGATAGACATCTGGGAAACTGATTTGTTTACTTCCGACACCTTTAAGATAACCCTTTGTAAATGACGCACCGATATACCGACAGCCCGGGCTCTTTTAAAAAGACCCCGGCAGGCACTGATGTGTACCATTCTATCACTACTGTTAGGGAAATCTTTGACGGCTATACCTCCGAGATGAAGGTATCCGATTCAAAGACAGACCAGAAGCTGAAGATCCTGGCCGATTCTTTTATCCAGCATGTTATTGTGTTCATTGATCCAACTCCAGGACTGTTTCATTCCATTGGCAACATTGTGGACCGAAAGTTCCAGTGGGGAGTAGACCCAGAAATAGAGGGTGACATCTACCCAGATCGTGACAAAGCCCCCTTTGTGGAGGAATTAAAGGGTATGACCAATCGGGAAGACTCTGCCCTCCATGTATTGGCCACTATGGAATGCATACGCAGACATAAGGGTGCTCAACGTGTGTATTTATACGGGGACCCCCGACATGTGTATATTTCTTTACTCAAATAATACCCTTTGGGGTATCATTTAATACATGCCCCTATAACGAGGATCCTTACGGATATCAACCGTAGAAGTCCTACCCTGAAGATGATAATGAGACGTGGCTACGCAATGACTCTTATTTGAAACAGTGTCCTGGTCCAGAGGGACAAAGTGCTTACTGAAGTCGTCGTATGCAAATAGGCCAGGTCTATCCCCCGGAGGGTCATCACAAGCAATAACGGCACAAGTTCCACGTGTTTGACCGACTGGAATCTGACACTTCCCAGACGAACAATCATCGTCTTTAGCACAGGTTTCCTGGACACAGTAGCCAGTTTGATGCTCTGGAAGGACCCCTTGGCGTTGTTCAAGTTGACACTTGTAACCAAGAGAGCAATCATGGTCAATCCTGCACTCGTCCATACACTGTCCTGTAGCAGGGTCAATCTTGGCGTTAGGACGGGGACAATCATCTCTGACCCGAGGAAGAGGTCGTCCGTGCAGATGATTCTCGTGATGAGAGTGAACAAACTTGTATTCGTCCCGACCATCTGTTATCCGGGCCGTTGTCTGATGATCAAAAGGCATCCCTGTATTATCTGTATGGACATGAAGTGTGCCTAGATAAGGGTGGATCCCATATGCTTCGTCTAATCCTAAGTAAGTGGAGGCCATTTAGTACACACCGGATAAAGTTTTCCGAGAGTTAAACGACGGGTTTTACGGGTAAAGATGGACTTCGTTGACATTAACCTGTGGAACGAGAAGATTACAAAGGCCTTTGATGAGGCTAAGGTCCGCCTCCCCAGTTACGAGAAAGAACTAAAGGTCATTCTCGACGTATTAAACGCCGACCTATCCGTTGAGGAGAAAATCACCCTTGAGCAGAAGGCTAAGATGCTTAAGGAGGTTATTGATGACCTTCTAACAGATACAAGTTTGGGATTCTATTTGTTAGAGGCCCAAGAGTTCCTAGAGAAGTATGCTAAGATTTCTGCTGGGGCAACCAGGTCTATTTCTTTCATGAAGAAAGATAGGGTGGTTAACTCAGAGTCAAACATGCTATCAAAGTCGTTCCTCGAGCTGGTAAGTAAATATAACAACATTCTTCAGCTGAATATCCCTAAGATTTCAACGGTCAAAAAGGTCACTGTATGCGAATGTGGCAATTCTAAGGACATCGACGTGGTGGATGATCGGCTTCATTATTGCCAAGATTGTGGAACCCAGTTGAAAGAGAAGCTTGGCTCGAGATCTACTTTCAAGGATATTGATAGGGTAAACATTAGCAGTAAATACAAATACTCTAGGTTGATCCACATCCAGAATTGTATGAAGCAATTCCAGGGAAAACAAAAGGTTCGTATTCCTCCTCAGGTTTATCGGGACGTAAAGAGTCAACTAGCATTGAATGGTTACAAAAAGGTAAATCCTCAACATGTCCGCACCGCCCTTCAAAGCACAGGCTGGTCGGATCAATACGAAAACTTCGTATTGATCTGGTCGGTTGTCACAGGTAAGCCCTGCCCTGATATCTCCCATCTAGAGGTAAACATTATTAGCGACTTTGAATTGATTGAGCGAGAATACAATATCTTGATGGCTAACCCAGATGAGGAACGAAGTAGCTTCATGAGTTACCCCTTTGTCCTATACGCCATTTTACGAAGGCATGGTTTTAAGTGTGACATGAACTTCTTCAATATGCTTAAGTCCGACAGGATCGATTGGCTGGATGATACGATGGAGAAGATTTTTGAGAGACTTGAGTGGGGGAAGTTTGAAAGGATTGGAGAGTAGAGGAAACGAAACGTAAAAGAAACTGATCCTTCTTATATAGGACGATTAAAGGGTAACAACCACGGGAAAATGGCCACGGTAAACGAGAGTAAGCAGTATCATCTCTGCCTCAATGACCCTTACTATGACCAGGTATTGTCAGGACAGAAGATCTATGACGGTCGGTGCTACTGGAAGGAGATCCCCAATATGAAGCCTGGGGACACAATTGTCTTCTCACATTACACCAAGCCGTTGATGGGATCCTTTGAGAAGCGTATTGTGAAAGTTCACCGGTTTGCTACCTTTGAAGAGGCATTAACTTCGCTGGGGTTGAAACAGACACTTCCGTCAGTGAACTCTATTGAAGAGGGAGTTCAGGTATATCTCAAGTTCTATAAGCTTGAGACTCAGAAGACCCATGGAGTGGCCATGATAGAACTAGAACCGGGCTTAATACCCTTTTAATGATGATACCCCTAGGGGTATTATCGATATATATGTTATTCGGCCAAGTATTCCGTGTCTCCGCTAGAGAGGATGTCCAGTCTACCCGTGGCTGTGTACATGTTTTCATCTCCAGAAGCTGCCTCAAACTGGAACTCCACCTTAGAAGGTCCAATCTTCCACTTCCATGAGAATCCTTGACTGAACACAGATTCTGAAGGGACGCTAAGGTTGACGTCTCCTTCACTGTCTACATTGATGGTAGCAATACCCTGGTAGAACGAGTCTATTCCTGTGCTGGTAACGATGGCTCTGATATTAGCCATGTAGGAGTTACCAGGATGAAGGGTCAGGCTAAACACAGCTGCTTTTCCCTGGAAGATCATCTTCTTATGTTTGACCTGGGATAAACACCCCTTCACGTCTACATAGTCCTTACCAATACACATCTTAGGGTTTCCGCCGTGAACAAACACGAGGACATCATTGTCCGTGTAACCCATACCAGCCTTCTTGTCGACAAATCCATAGGTCGGCTGATCGTCAATAGGAGCCTTAATGGGGAAGTCAACAACACCATCCTTTCCATCGGCGCCATCCTTTCCTGGGGGACCCGTAGGGCCTGTGTCCCCATCTAGTCCTGGATTACCTGGTGGTCCAGGATGTCCCTGTGGGCCTTGTGGTCCAGTTGGGCCTTCAGGACCCGTGTTTCCTTTAGGTCCTACAGGACCGCCAAGTCCTTGAGGTCCCTGTGGTCCAGTTGCTCCCCGATCTCCTTGAGGTCCGGCGGGTCCTTGATCCCCTTGTAAACCCATAGGTCCTTGTGGTCCAGTCGCTCCCTGATCCCCTTGCAAACCCATAGGTCCAGTCGCTCCCTGATCCCCTTGCAAACCCATAGGTCCTTGTGGTCCAGTCGCTCCCTGATCCCCTTGAGGTCCCTGTGGTCCGGCGGGCCCCTGATCTCCTGTAAATCCAGTATCTCCTTTGTCGCCGGGGAGACCTGTGAATCCTCTGAATCCCATAGGACCTGTAGGTCCTTCAGGTCCTTGAGGACCTTGCAAACCCATAGGTCCTTGGATACCTACCAAACCAGGAGGACCCGTGGGACCAGTTGGACCTTCCGGACCTTCCATACCTGGAAGTCCTTGGAATCCTCTTGGACCGGTATCCCCGCGCAGACCATCAAGTCCGTCAATGCCTGGAGGACCCCTTTCACCAGTAGGTCCTTGAGGGCATCCCACTGGTCCAAGCTCTTGTTTCATCAATGGTCCTGCAGGAGGTAGTAAAGATGCATATTCAAACAGTCTGTAGTCTACCGGATGTTCTCTCCGGGAAAGGGTTCCTTTCCTCGGAATAAGGAAGTAACAGCTGCTCATTTGGGTATGTTAACATTTTTCAGTAACGTAGAAATAAGATAGTTTATGCAGAGATACAGGGAAACGTAGATACCAACCGGAATGCCCCACTTAACATAGGATCATTATTCGTTTTCGTTAGTCATTCCTAGTTCCAGATACCACTTCTCACCGTAAAACTTACGAACCACCATCTTCTCGTCGTCTGTCAATGATGAGAAAGGTAGCCCAGCTCGAAGGGCGTTGTAGTGCTTCTTAGCATCCATCTCGACGTCGTGTGCCGCATGGTCAATTACACGAGAATAGTATTCCTCCCCATACCATTTGTATTTGGCCTTTTGTTCCTCTGGTAGGTTATTGTAGATAGTTTGTAGTTGTTTCGGGACAAAATAGGCCTGTTTGCTTCGCTCAATATCACCCTTCTTCAGCTCCTCCTCGCTAACGGGGATGCTGGCGGGCTGGTTCTTCATCGCATTGAAGATGTCATCAACAGATGGGTGACTCATTTACCCTGGGAAACCCGTTTTTAGATCGAAATAACATTTTCGTCACCGTAATAAACATCATGTACTACAAGTGCGAACAACAGCGTAGCATCCTTATCTACGTCCTTGGCGGTGCCCTTTTGCTGGCCATCCTCTACGCCATCTACAAGAAGAGGAAGGACAAATCTCCCTCTCAGTAAAGGGTAGAGGAAAGGATGGATAAATTCCATCATCCCTTATTTTTCCGGGCTATTGTAAACTGAAGATGAACGAGGGAACTCCACTTTCTCATTCAATGGATAACGCGCCCAGTGATCAGAGCTGTATAAGCTACGGGGAGTACAACATGCAAGTTCCCCAGAGGATTGCCCGTATGGCTCCACAGGTTGAATTCCGCAGGGATCAAGTATCTGCCATTCCCCGCAAGATTCAGCTACATCCCCCGGTAGTGCCCGGAGTAGCCTCACAGTATCAGGCGGCTATGCCTTTTGGTAACCAAGAGACACTTAACCATCTCTTGGTTGGAGAATACTACCATTCTCGATAAAGGGACTAAAGCAACCTAATCTATTATTAGGGGTAGACGTGGGGAAAGTTTGACTCTTATATGCCCGTAGGCATATAAGGAAAGGCGTCGATTTAAAAACAAAAAATCCGCCCCCCATAAAAACATAAAAATTTTTTATTTCCTTGTCTATATGAAACAGACACAAAGATGCCGAAGGGAGTTCCTATGTCGTCCGCTGCCAAGAAGAAAGCCGCACTGACGCGCTGCGTCAACAAGTGCAAGAAGAGCCAGACCAGCTCTGCCAAGAAGAAGAAGGCGTCCAAGCGTTCCGCCGCTAAGAAGCGCGCAAATGCCAACCCTTGGATTGCCCACGTCAAGAAGGTCGCTGCTGAGAAGGGTCTGTCCTACAAGGATGCCCTCAAGGTGGCTTCGCCTTCTTACGTGAAGGCCTAAGCGAAGTCTTTCCAGGCTTCACTAAGCTTCTTATTCCACTCTTCTATTATTAAACATGTCTTAGGTCCCTCTTCTGAGAGACTTTACAGTTAGATTCCCCGTGGGGACTCTAATCATTGCTCACATCATAAACAGCTTAAGGCTTTCCCTCAGCTGGTTAGTCAAATCAACAGCCAATCGTTTCCCTTCCGTCGTTCTGATGTAATTATGGAGTCCCAGCAGTTTTTCCTTTGCATGTGCCTCCACGTGTTGTTGTAGCTCCTTAAAGGTATATTCAGGATGAGCTACCAAAGTATACTGGATACACCTGGTTAGCCCTGCCTCTCCTAAGGCTTCCAGTTTGTCTGCATCACTAACGATGTTTCTAATCAGTTCAAAATCAGGGGACTCACATCCCAGCCATGCAGGAAGATCCTTCTCGACAACTTTCTTCTCCTTGGAATATGAGATTCGATCTAGAACCATCATGATTCTCCTCCAATGGAAGAAGATCTCAGATACAAACTCCTGGACCTCGGTTCTTAGGGACCCATCCTTGTCGTATTTTGGATCTGCTACGTCGTGGAGCCAGGCAACAATCTCAACCATAGGTCGGATGCCAGGGTATCTCTCTTTGAACTCGGCGTCAAAGATCTGAAGTGCCACACTGGCCACCTTTTCCATGTGCCTATATCCGTGTGAATGGTCCCTGCCTTCACATTTGACCCGGACAAATTCCTTTACCTCGTCGATGGTTTCTTTTCCACTTGATCTAGGGATAATATCATGGCTCTCTACAGGGAGCCATCGCTCCAGGATTTTCATCTCTGTTCCGTTCATCTGAGGGATTTACACATCAATCGGATGTATGCTAAGTTTCAGTTTTAATAACCCAGGAGTTATCGAAACATAAGATAATGCCCATCTTTACGGAGACGTGTTCGCCTTGTGTAACCTAATTAAGGACAACCCAAATAGGATTCCGAGGCCAAGGGCAATGTTCTTTGGATTCTTCCCAGATCCTACCAGAAGGATCAATGCCAGCACCAATATGAGGGCAAATCCAATGTCGTTCAGATTGACCATCTTTATTACTAGGTATAATAAATGGGTGCTTTCATTTCCAGACAATGGACCTATTGGTGGGATCGGGTTATCCCAAGTGCCCCACAGATACTTTCTCTACCGGAATGTCCTCGTCACTGTTTTTCTTGTGGCAAGGTTATCGAAACATATGTTGCCAGAGAGAAGGATGAAAGAGGGTTCAACTATTTCTGTTCATTTAGATGCTTCAATAAGAGGGATGAAGCTGAGCTTAAATTCTCAGATGAGAAATCCCCCGTTATTCATTCTGATATATTACCCCGAAAGAGGAAGCATGATTGTAAGTTCGAGGATCACACAAATCTAGAACCCATAACCGAGGGGGAAGTAGAGCCCAGTGTTACGCTTCCTCCTGGTGACTATCAATTGAAGGATTGTCCCGGCGGACTATTCTCTGTTCAGCTAAACGAATCGAAAACAGCATAACTCCAAAAATCCACCCCTTCAAAAGTCCCTTGTCTTTGCTTCGTTGCGGGTATTGTCTGAGGGACTACCCAGCCATGTTCATAGATAGAACGATAGAAGCAACCCGCCGTAAATGTCCCCATAAACGTCTCTATGGTGAAACATCTGAAATAAAAAGGCTTCTAGGTACTAAAAGGTTATCAGATGCCTCCTAAAACAGCTGGTAAACAAAAAGATAAGGCCGCCGGAGCTAAAGGGATTCTAGGGAAGTATCGCAAAGATGTGAAGAAGAAGGTGGCCGTCGAGAAGAAAGAACTAGATGTTTCTGAGATCACGGAAGAGCTGATCAAGAAAACTAGTCAGATTACCATTCTGAAGAAGTGGGCAGTCAAGCTGAAGGTTCCCAACATAGCCAGCTATAAGACACCACAAATCAACCGTCTTAAGGAAGTAATGTTGAAGTATTTCCTGCAGATGAAGCAAGAGGAAGAGGAGAATAAGGAGCCTGTCATTGTGTCTGCTGAAGAAGAGGATAATGACCTTGAAAAGCAGTATGCGGCCATTGAAGCTTTTCTGAAGGCTCAGCTTAATGGTAAGGTTACCAGTGTGTATGGGCAAGCGGGAGACAACTTTGTAGATATGTGGAACCAGCTAGACAAGAATCAAAAGAAGCTCTTTCTGAGGGAATACTTCGAGTTGAATGTGGAACCAATGAAAGTCACCCCTGTTCTGTACTTGAAGAACTTCCTGGCTAACATCAAGGAAGTTCCCGCCGAGACACCTATTACAGTTACCCGGAGGTATCTGTCCCTATTCCTTAGGGACAATGATAAGACTCTCCAGAAAAATCCTAGGGTTCCTGAGCAGATGTTAGAACTGGAAAGAAGTCCTTTGTTTTCGGCACAGTTTATGCAAGAGTTTCAGAAGCTGGATCTAATCACACAACTGAAGTTTGCTCGCGTTTACATTAGACACCCTACCAATCCGGTAGATGCATTGGCACTCTTCCTGAACCCCGTGGTTGTTGAACCTCCACCTCCTCGCCGACCCATCAAGAA
>Ga0268298_10006116_pt1 | contig 11006 bp, 11 predicted proteins | sample WWTPWeurt_MetaG_FD_194462 | JGI IMG/M metagenome (GOLD analysis project Ga0268298, IMG submission 194462) | Activated sludge microbial communities from WWTP in Nijmegen, Gelderland, Netherland - WWTP Weurt | ecosystem: Engineered > WWTP > Aerobic digester > Activated sludge | place... | reverse complement strand
CGGGCTGGTCGGCGCGACCGGAGCAACCACAGGGCCGCATGTACATTTTGAAGTGCGCTTCCCTGACAATTCCTTCCACAACACCATGAACCCCGAGTTATGGATCGCGCCGCCTCAAGGCTGGGGCATTTTGGTCGGACGGATCACCGATAAAAAAGGCGAGACATTAAATCGCATTGATGTTTCCATTTACTCTGAAGCAACAAAAAAGACGGAAGTGATCAAGACCTATGGACTTGGAGGAGCGATCAACTCAGACCCATACTACAATGAGAATCTGGTATTGGGCGATCTGGAAGCCGGCATCTATAAGATCTCGCTCAAGGATGACGACAAGACCAAACAGACCTGGGTGGAGATCTTCCCCGGGCAGGTGACTTACTTTAGTTACCAGCAAGAAGAAGGCTTCAGTCTCGCGCGTCCGCCGGCGCCGAAGCTTGATTTCATTCCCGAGGAACTTCCCCTCACCCCCACATCCACGCCTTGATCCATACCAAAACTCAGAGGAGCCCCTTGGTGAAATTAAAGATATTTTTCCTGATCGTGTCTTGCTGCTTTTTGATGACTGCCTGTAATCTTCCTTCAAACGCCGCCCCAACAGAAGTCTTCACCGAAGAAGCTCCAACCGCCAGCATGAACGTCTTGCCAACGGGAACCACGGTCCTTGAAACAGCCATCCCTGCCATGACCAACACTGCTGCATCTGCCCCGGCCCGGGGAGTATTCACCCTCTCGATCCTGGTGGACACCACCTCCGAGCCGGTCACTCGTGAGCAGGCGCAAGTCCTCGTAGATGAAGCCAGCGCCATCTTCGAAAGACTGACCGGCTTCACTCTTGAAATGGTGGACTTTCGAGAGTACAACAGCGGCATGAGCTCGATCCTCGGAAATTACTTCAACGACCCAGCCTATGTCCGCTCGGATGGGATCATCATTTTCTCTTATGGAGATAACGGTGACGCCAGGTTGTACGGAGGCTACGCCTTCGAAGTGCCCGGTCCAAGCGGATTTGTCAGCCGCTTCAATTCACCTTACACCGACCCGAACAGCGTTTACGTCAGCGTGGTGCACTTCAGTCACCGCTTCGCAGTCTGCGGATATGGCGGCAACGAAGAGCCCATCAGCGACGTCTCGGTCGGCGGAGAATGTTTCAATCAACCCGGAACCGCCTGTGTAGAGAAATATGGCTACCAGATGTGCAGCACCGCTGTAGATGACCTGTACGCCAGCACGCAGACCTACATGGCGTCTTCCACCTTTGTGCATGAGATCATGCACTCCTTTGGCGAATCAGGCGCAGAAGACCATTACTTCACCCCCCAGTGCACGGAGAAGATGAGGAACGGGATCAGTCAGCGACCGTACCAGTCTGAGTATTTCGATCGAGTGGAGGGGAACTTATACGTTCAAATGTGCCCCTATGTCTTCGATGTTTTCGCCAGTTCCTACCGTCCCTAAAGCCTTGACGCAAAGAACATTTGTGCTATACTCTCGCAACACACTATTTAAACCTATTACACTTGTATTGGAGAATAAACCATGGCACGTAAATCATCCCGCGCAGTAGAAACACCCGCACAAAATCAAAATATCGATAACGCCAAACGCGCCGTCCTAGACAAGGCTGTTGGCGACATCCTCAAACGCTATGGCGACGGTTCGATCATGCGCCTGGGCGAAGCTCAAAGCATGGTGACCGAGGTCATCCCCACCGGATCGCTCTCGCTCGATATCGCTCTCGGCGTTGGCGGCATTCCGCGCGGACGTGTGATCGAGATCTACGGACCTGAATCCTCTGGTAAGACCACTCTCTGCCAACACATTGTGGCTGAAGCCCAAAAGTTGGGCGGCACCGCCGCATTCATCGACATGGAACACGCGCTCGACCCAAGCTACGCAGCCAAGGTCGGCGTGGACATTGACAACCTGCTCGTCTCCCAGCCCGACACCGGCGAACAGGCGCTCGAGATCGCCGAGACCCTCGTGCGCTCCGGCGCTGTGGACGTGGTCGTCGTGGACTCGGTCGCCGCGCTCGTTCCCCGCTCGGAAATCGAAGGCGACATGGGAGATGCCACCATGGGTGTGCAAGCCCGCCTTATGTCTCAGGCGCTTCGCAAACTGAGCGGCGCAATCAACCAGACCAAAACCTCGGTCATCTTCACCAACCAGCTTCGCCAGAAGATCGGCGTGATGTTCGGCAACCCCGAAACCACCACAGGCGGTCAGGCGCTCAAGTTCTACGCCTCGCTGCGCCTCGACGTGCGTCGCATTCAATCCATCAAGGTCGGCGAGGAAGTCATTGGTAACCGCACCCGCGTGAAGGTCGTCAAGAACAAAGTTGCCCCGCCGTTCCGCACCGCCGAGTTCGACATTATGTTCAACGAAGGCATCTCAAAAGCCGGAGACGTGCTCGACCTGGCGACCAAGTTCGAAGTCATCACCAAGCGCGGCGCATTCTTCTCCTATGGCGATGTCCGCATCGGTCAGGGACGCGAGAACGCCAAGGATTATCTCCGCAGCAATCTCGATATGATGGGCGAGATCGAAGGCGTCATCCGCCAGAAGGCGCTCAGCGGCGAGATCGCCCTTCCGCTCGACATGGGCGTGGAAGGTGCAAACTCGCTCGACACCGGAGCCGTGGAAGAAGAATTGTAAATAATGCTTACCACCATAAAGTCACAGGGACATCCCCTGTGACTTTATGGTTTAATCAGGACATGCCACGCATCGGACTCCGCTCAAAACTGCTGCTGCTCACAAGCCTTATGCTTGCCTCGGCATGCGCCCCCCAACCCACACCAACACCCTTCCGCCCGCCAACGAGGATTCCACCCACGCAGGCACTGGCGACCACCACACCCATCCCTGCCATCTTCACACCCCTCCCCACCCCAACCATCACTGCCACCGCCACAGAAGGTCCATGCACGAACAACCTTGAATATCTGCAGGATGTGACCATTCCCGATGGGACATCGATCTCCGCCGGTTCGCAGATCGACAAGCAATGGCTGGTGCGAAACAACGGCACCTGTGACTGGGACTCGACCTACCGCCTCAAGTGGTTCGGCGGCGACCCGCTCGGCGCGGCGCAAGAGCAGGTGATCTTCCCTGCCAAGGCTGGCACGCAAGTGACCCTGCGTATTCTCTTCACCGCCCCCACAGCGGAGGGAACTTACGAAAGCGCGTGGCAGGCTTTCGGTCCAGATGGGACCGCTTTTGGTGACCCGATATTCATGAAGATCGTTGTGACCCCTTAGGAGTAGAAATGAGCGATCCAACTGAATTCCCCATTGTCTTTGAAAAACTAAAAGCCATCCTCAAACCTTATGCGAAGGAACTTGTCATCAAGGTGGACACCTCGGATGCGTTCTCGCTGGATGGCAGTCACAGCAAAAAATGGAAGAAGGAACTTTTCTTTGGAGCGGCGCAGATCAAGAAAAATTATGTTTCTTTTTATCTCATGCCCGTTTACATGTACCCCGACCTGCTTAAGAAGATCTCGCCCGAACTGAAAAAACACATGCAGGGGAAATCCTGCTTCAATTTCAAGACCGTAGAAAAATCCCTGTTCAAAGAGTTGAGCCAACTCACCAAACAGGGATTTGAACGATTTATGAATGAGTATTCGTAGATCAGTTCACGTTCATAAACCCAAATAACTTCCACATTCCACGCATGAATTTATGCCCGCCATCGGGGTTCAAGAACTGGTTCGGGCATGAGCCGGGAATGACCTCGATCCCGTTCGCCTTGCACACATCCACAGCAGAGGGAGAGACGCTGGTCGTGCCCGCCGAGAGACCGGGCTTGGTACCCATCATGCAGTGCATCCAAACATGCTTGACTCCCAAATCCACGCACTGCTGAACGACCTGCTCTGTCACCCTGGGGTTGGTCAGCATGAACACGGCATCGGGCTTCTCAGGGATGGAGCGCAGGTCGGCATAGCACGGCTCGCCATTGTAAGTTGAGATGCGCGGATTGACCGCGTACACCTGATACCCCGCCTCCTTGAACTTGGCATAAGCCATGTTACAGCCTGTCTCACGTTTGTCAGATACGCCAACCACGGCGATCTTTTTCTGAGCCAAAAAATTCTTTACAAGTCCGTCGAGTTTATTCATTTTCAATTCTCCTGATGTAACCTACGAAATTATATGCGCATGGTTTCAGCGATTACAGGTGTCGAAAATCACCTTTCCCTCCCTTTACTCTGCGCTAGTCCGCGCTGACAGTCTTCGACAAAATGGTATCATTGCGCCCATGAACTCGAACCAAAAACGCACATTCGTGATCCTGACCTTGATCAGCATCGCCTACTTCATCCTGTTCATCTTCCCGAACAACACCGGCGCCAAAGACCAAATGATGATCTCGCTCTTTGAGCCGGATGAATTCGCGCAATACCCGGTCGTGCTAAGAATGCTCAACCCCGGTGAGACCTTCAAGCAAACGCTGATCAATTTCGCCACATACGGTCATTACTATTATGGTTCACCGTTCTACTTTTCAAGCGCGCTTCTGCTCCTGCCTGTTAAACTCTCGCAAGACCTGAATGTAACCACTCAGTTAAATATGCTGCTTTTGCGCCAATTCATCAGCATCCTCCCCATGATCGGCGCGCTCCTTCTTCTCACCTTCACCCAAACCAAATTCCACTCCGCCCTTAAATCCATTGGACTCTTTGTCTTCCTGCTTTCGGTTTCGGCTGTGGTGGAAAATAACCTGTGGTGGCACGTGGATAGTCTCGCGGTCTTTTTCACCACCCTCACCTTATTCTTCCTCGATCGGGATGATCAACGCTTTGGCATGAACTTCGCACTCGCCGCCGCATCCACTGGACTGGCAACCGGCACCAAAGTGATCGGTTTATTTTTCGTCCTGACCATTCCCACCTACCTGTTGATCGGGCTTCTCTCCAAAAAATTGACTTGGCGCGCGATGATCCTTCAGGGCATTTTGTTCGTGGCAATTATGGCTGCGTTCATCGTCATCTCCAACCCGTTCTTGCTGCTGGCTGAAGAACGGAATCTGATGATCAAAACCCTCACCCGCCAATCCAACTCCATGTCAGAAGGCTGGACGTTGGCGTACGATGTCGGCCCCGCTTCGTGGGTAAAAATCCTCGAGGAACTATACGGGAAGTTGATCTTCATCACATTGGCATTCATTGTGCTTGCGCTCGGCATCTGGCGCGGAGAGAACCGCATTCGTCATCTGCTGATCTTGACCTGGGCGCTGCCCCTCGGCTTATATGTTCTGTTCACGATCGCCATCAAACCGACACATTTCTTCCTCCCCATCCTGCTGCCAGTCTATAGTAGCATGGTCGTTATGTTCGAATTTCCGCCATTCACCGCCCGGGGATCTCGCAAGTCCGTTTCATGGCTCTGGGGCGGCCTCGCTCTTGCGGTCATCGCTTACCAGTTTACGGTCTTTATCAACAAGGATGCGGAGCTTTATCATGAAGTCCTTGTCCGTGAAGAGAACGAAGGGTCGCTCTTGTTCTTCGAGAGCATCGAAAGCGATTACCTTTCGAGGATCCAAACTAATGAGCAGCTGACCGTCTTTCGGGATGTGCGCATGTACTTCCCCGACAATGACCGCTGGAACGTCCGCTCGTATTGGAACAGCAAGTACAGCATCATCGAAAAGATCAAGCCTGATATCATCATCCTCTGGCAGCAGCGCATCCTGGACTACACTCAGGAGGGCGCGCTCGAATCTGCTGTTGACCCTGACTCGTTCCAGGATATGTACACCTTCTATGTCGATGCGGACAAGGATCAGCTTCGAGGGTATCACCTGCTCTATCGCGACGGTGAAGGCTTGATCTTCGTCAGCGACGCGATATTCGAAAAATTCTTTCAGCCGAAATAGTACGGTAAAATAATCCGCTTTTACCAAGCCAATCTCCGTTGGAGTTATTCGCATGCTCCAATACAATAAGATCGAGGATCCCCGTGGAAGAAACGACCGCACAAGACCAACCCAGCTCAAGCCTGTCTCTGGAAGAGGCGACTGCCATCCGCAGAACCTTTGCCATCATCTCTCACCCCGATGCGGGAAAAACCACCCTTACAGAAAAACTTCTGTTATACGGGAACGCCATTGACCTGGCAGGTAATGTACGCGCCAAACGCAATCAGCGCAGCGCCACATCAGACTGGATGGCCATGGAACGCGAGCGTGGTATCTCCATCACCTCCACCATCCTGCAATTTCCCTACAAGGGACATGTCATTAATCTGCTGGATACGCCCGGGCATCAGGATTTTTCTGAAGATACCTACCGCACCCTTTCAGCTGTGGACAGCGCCGTGATGGTGCTGGATGCCGCTAAAGGCATCGAGCCTCAGACGAGAAAACTTTTCGATGTCTGCCGCAAGCGGGGAATCCCCATCTTTACCTTCATCAACAAAATGGATCGCCCCGCCCGCTCGCCGCTGGAACTGCTCGACGAGATCGAATCCATCCTCGGCATGGAACCCGTCCCGATGAATTGGCCGATCGGCGACGGACCCCAATTCCGCGGAGTCTATGACCGCTACTCCAAGGGCGTGTATCTCTATGAGCGCACCGAGCGCAACGAAAAGGAAGCGCTTGAGGAATTCATCCCGTTGGACGAGATCCATCACCACGATCATCTTTCTGAAAAAGAGCAGAAGCTGATCGAAGAAGATATTCAACTGTTGGACGGACTTGGAATCACTTTTGATTTGAAGCGCCTGCTCAGAATGGAGCAAACGCCCGTGTTCTTTGGCAGCGCGCTGACCAACTTTGGTGTGCGACTCTTTCTGAATGCCTTTGTGAAATTCGCGCCGCCTCCGCAGCCCTACCAAAGTGAGGATGAATTTATTGAGCCGACCCGCCCCGATTTTTCGGGTTATGTCTTCAAGATCCAGGCGAACATGAATCCGAAGCACCGCGACAGCGTGGCATTCTTGCGTGTGTGCTCGGGACGCTTCGAACGCGGACTTGCGACCACCCACGCGCAAAGCGGATCCACTGTCCGCTTGATGCGACCATATAAATTATTTGCCAACGAGCGTGAGATCGTGGATGAAGCCTATCCCGGCGATGTGGTGGGTATTCCAAACAACGGCACGCTTGGGATCGGCGATACGCTTTACACCGGCTCCCCTGTCCGATTTGCCGCGATGCCGCACTTTCAGCCTGAGCATTTTGCCCTTTTGAAAAACACCGACCTGAGCAAGCAAAAACAATTCATGAAGGGATTGGAACAACTGGAGAGCGAAGGCAGCATGCAAGTCTTCTTCAACACCAATGCTTTCAAACGCGAACCGATCATCGCTGTGGTTGGGCAGCTTCAGTTCGATGTGGTGCAAGCCCGGCTGGAGATGGAATATAACGTCTCCACGGTGCTGGAGCGTCTGCCGCACATCCTTGCGCGCTGGGTCGAGGGGACAGAGGATGCGTTCAAGAACCTGCCATCACGAGCCGAGGTTCTGCTGGCACGCGATTCCAGTGACAACAAGGTGGCGCTTTTCAGCTCGACCTTCCACTTGAACTATTACGCGGAAAAACACCCGGAAGTCAAGTTCAAGGAAATGGGATAGTTTTTCTTTGATGGAAATTCAAAACGCCTACAATGAATGGTCTGAGATCTACGACTCGAACGAAAACCTGACCCGTGATCTGGACCATCAGATCACACGGTCTGTTCTATCAGGCGGGAAATTCACATCCATTCTTGAGACCGGGTGCGGAACCGGCAAGAACACCGAATTCCTTTCCCAGATCGGCGCACATGTCCATGCATTGGATTTTTCATCTGGCATGATCGAGAAGGCAAAAGAAAAAATCAAAGCGGAGAATGTCCGCTTCTCCATGGCAGACCTGACCACCCCCTGGCCTTGCGAAGACCAAGCCTACGATCTTATCGCCTGCAACCTCGTGCTCGAACACATTCAAGATCTTTCACATGTTTTTTCAGAAGCCGCGCGTACCCTCCAGCCAGAGGGAAAGTTTTTCATCAACGAGCTTCATCCATTCAAACAATATCGGGAGACAAAAGCCAGATTCGAACGCGGCGAAAAGATCATCGAAGTGGATGCCTTCACCCATCACATTTCTGATTTTTTGAAAGCCGCTGAAAAAAGCAGGCTCAGGCTTTTATCTCTCAACGAGTACTGGCACGAAGCAGATCAAAACAAGCCCCCAAGGCTGATTTCGTTCCTATTTGAAAAACAGCCCTGATGCTGTTTTTCTTACAAAACTCTTACCGAAAAAATTCCACACTCGATTTAAAATCCGAGCCGATAAATTAGGAAATGCAGCATTTCCGTGAAGGAGGCAACCATGACAGAATCAGCCCAGCAATTTACTTTCAAGGCAGAGACCAAACAACTGCTGAATATCTTGATCCACTCGCTTTATAAGGACCGCGAAGTATTCCTGCGCGAATTGCTCTCGAACGCGTCTGATGCGCTCAACCGATTACGGTTTGAGATGGTGACCAACCACTCGGTGCTCGACTCGAGCGCGGAGTTGAAGATCCATGTCACAGTGGATAAAGATGCCCGCCTGCTCACCATTCAAGACACGGGAATCGGCATGACCCATGATGAGATGATCGAGAACCTGGGAACGATCGCCCAATCAGGCGCACGCAAATTCCTGGATGCAACCAAAGATCAGAAAACCGACCTGACCCAGGTCATCGGTCAATTTGGGGTTGGATTCTATTCCGTTTTCATGGTGGCGGAATGGGTACGGGTTACATCCCATTCCTTCGACCCCAAAGCGGAAGCGGTCAGCTGGTACGCCACCGGCGACGACAACTATCAGATCAGCCCCGCCGAGATGACCGAGCGCGGCACGAAGATCGAGATCAAGCTCAAGGAAGACGCGGCGGAATTCGCAGAAGAATACCGGATCAAGAACATCATCCACAAACATTCCGATTACATCGGCTTCCCTATTTATGTCGGTGAAGGCAAGGAAGCGGTCAACAAGCAGACCTCGCTCTGGCGCACCTCCAAACAGGAAGTGACCGAGGAGCAATACAAAGAGTTCTACCGCCAAACCACACTGGATTTTGAAGAACCGCTGACACACATCCATATGTCCACCGATGCGCCGGTGCAGTTATACGCATTGTTATTCATCCCCTCAAAGTTGGACCGCGGCATGTTCTCCCTGAGAAAAGATGACGGTCTGAAATTGTATTCGCGCAATATTTTGATCGATGAATACAACAAAGACCTGCTGCCTGAATACCTGCGCTTTGTGCAAGGCGTTGTGGATTCGGAAGATCTGCCTCTCAATGTTTCTCGTGAGACCGTTCAATCAGTTGGGTTAATGCCGCGCCTAAAAAAGGTGTTGACCAACCAAGTTCTGAAAGACTTGGAATCCCTGGCAAAGGGCAGCGCCGAAAAATATCAAATCTTCTGGCACGAGTTTGGCGGCTACATCAAGCAAGGATTGGCCGGTAACGCCGCTGAATCGGATAACTTGCAGGCTTTATTACGCTTCAAGACCAACCTGCATCCCGAGGACTGGGTATCTCTTGAAGAATACACCACGCGAATGCAAGAGGGGCAGAAGGAAATCTATTACATCGTGGGCGAAGATCCCAAGTCGGTGTTGCGCAGTCCGCATTTGGATTACTTCCACAACCAGGGCACGGAAGTCCTGCTTTTGACAGACCCAATGGACTCTTTCATGCTCATGGGGCTGCGCAAGTACAAGGAATTTGAATTAAAGAATGTCGCTCAAGCAGATGTGGATACGAGCAAACGGTCTGAAGAAAAATCAGAGGAGGAGAAGATCGCTGAGCCTGATTTCAACGGACTTGTGGATCGCTTCAAGCAAATCCTCGGGGATGGGGTCGCAGATGTACGCGCCAGCAACCGCCTCTCACAATCTGTAGCCCGCCTCGTTGATCCTGACGGCACGCTCAACCCCGAGATGCAGCGAGTGTACAAATACCTCGGCAGGGAATACGAAGTGCCCAAGAAAATTCTGGAGCTTAATCCGTCTCACCCCATTCTGAAGAAATTGATCAAACTCGACTCAAGCTCGGATCTGCAAAAGGCGATCATTGAACAGATCTATGACAGCGCCTTACTGGTGGAGGGATTGCATCCCGACCCATCAAGCATCGCTTCGCGAGTGCAACAGATCATGGAAGCAGCGCTTGAAGCAAAGGAGTAACGACAAAGAGACATTCACGATCAAGTGAATGTCTCTTTTCTTTTCGGATGTAAGACGATTCACCTGCGAAATTTTCTGAAACGACTTAAGTATTTTTTCGTACAAAGTTTAAGTATTTCAACGGAACAAAATCAAATCTTTAAACGTCCAATCAACATCCTTGCAGATCTGTATTGCACATCGATTACAGTACTGTTAGGGGAGTAACTTTTTTCAAACAATATCGTTATACTAATCAACATAAAGAAAGGAGACCAACATGTTTGTATTCGCAGCAGTGATCAGTGTTCTGTTGCTCGCCCTCGCAGGTTCAGACTGGTACGTAGCCCAGTACAACCCGGACGAACTCAACAACATGGGAGTTCAGAAGAAATGATGGAAAACTCCCCCATCCCCTAGCCCGGCGCATCTCACGATGGCGTCGGGCTTTTTTTATTCCTTATCCGCCCTACCGAACGGTAGGTTTCGATAATTTGAGATATAATGCCAATGTTTACAGGCAAACTCATGGAAATCAAACCCCAGTACACACAAATCGAAAAAATGATCCAACTCAATAGCAGCATGATCATATTGGAAAATCCAAAAGGATTCCCTTTTGAAGAATCCAATTTGTATCAAATGGATATGACTGGAACAATGATCTGGAAGGCGGAAAGGCCTGAAAAGGGCGTCTTTTATTCGCGCGTCAAACTGAATGAAGACGGGCTTTCTTTCTCGGCTTACACAACCGGCGGACACGCCTGTGAACTGGACTTGCAAACCGGGAAGCTCATCAGTTTCAGCAGGATGCAATAAGAGATGATACCGGGCTTTCTGGGTTT
>Ga0268298_10006115_pt1 | contig 11008 bp, 8 predicted proteins | sample WWTPWeurt_MetaG_FD_194462 | JGI IMG/M metagenome (GOLD analysis project Ga0268298, IMG submission 194462) | Activated sludge microbial communities from WWTP in Nijmegen, Gelderland, Netherland - WWTP Weurt | ecosystem: Engineered > WWTP > Aerobic digester > Activated sludge | place: Netherlands... | reverse complement strand
CGTATTGCTTGGGTGGCTGTTCCCCGATGGGAATCTCCACCCGCGTTGGTTAAGGTATTTGCTGCCGCTCCTGTTGCTGAATGTTTTTCTCTTCTATTTCCCGCCTTCCCCCCTTTATTTTAAAAACCTTAATCCCACGATCTATATTGTAGTCAACCTCATCTGGTATTTTTCATCTGGAACCGCCCTGGTCACCCGTTATAAGAGTACGGTAAACCCAAACCAGCGTCAGCAGATCCGCTGGGTATATATGGGGATGATCGGTTCGCTGATCTGGTTCGTGTTGTTCAGTGTCCCGCCTTTGTTTTTCCCCATCCTGCGGGATGCTTCCACCGCTGCGTATTTTATCTTTCAGGTGTCCACGCGCCTGCTTGGAATTATTCTCTTCCTTGCACTGCCTGCCAGTATTACGATTGCCATCGCCCGCTATAAATTATTCGATATTGACCTGCTCATTAACCGCGCATTGGTGTATGGCGCATTGACGGTCGTGCTCGCTTCCTTCTTTGCCTTTGCCTTGTTCCTGATCAATACACTGCTGAACCTGATTACCGACAGCCAGAATGCGTCCATTGGTGTAGTAGTTGCAGCGATCGCGTCGGGGGCGCTGTTCCAGCCAGCCCGGAAGGCGCTTCAACGCCTGGTGGATAAATCGATCTATAACATTCGTATTGATTACCTGAAGACGCCGCACGGCATGAAACTCCATGCTGAGGCTGATACCACGACCCAGGCACCAGTGTTATTTTCCCGCTACAACAATCTTTCCCTTGTCGGCAGGGGCGGCATGGCGGAAGTGTATTATGCCGAGCACCCGACCTTTCATCAGCCGGTCGCCATCAAGGTTTTGCTGTCCACTCTGGCGGAAGATGAACAATATCTAAAACGCTTCCAGCGTGAGGCAAAGACCCTTACCGCGCTGGACCATTCCAATATTGTGAAGTTGTACGAAGTGGGTGAGGAGAACGGCTTGCACTATATGGTCATGGAATACTTGAATGGCATGAATTTGTCGGTATTCCTGAAACGAAGGGGAAAGCTGGATATGGAATCTTCCCTGCCCATTTTAGGTGACGTGGCTTCGGCCCTGGATTATGCCCATCATGCCGGCCTTGTCCACCGTGACATAAAACCGTCGAATATCATGCTGGATGAACGAAAAGGCGCCCTCCGCGCAGTGTTGACAGATTTTGGGATCGTCAAAGTTTCCACCGCGGTCAGCAATATCACGGCAACCGGCATGGTTGGGACTTTTGATTACATAGCTCCCGAACAGATCCAGGCATTATCCGAGATCGATGGGCGGGCGGATATTTATTCGCTGGGCGTAATGGCTTATCAGCTATTTACCGGTGAACTCCCATTCCAAAGGAATTCGCCCGGCTCGATCCTGCTGGCCCATATGACAACTCCGCCTCCAGATGCGCGTGAGGTTATGCCGACGTTGTCTCAACATACATCACGCGCCATCCAAAAGGCAATGGCCAAAAGGCCAGCCGACCGATTCGAAACAGCCGGGGAGTTCATCCACGCCATGGCAGGCTGACCGTCTTGATCAATGACCAGCCGACTCGCGAAAATGATTTGAGATGATCTTCGAGGTCTAGCACACCTCATACAGGAAGATCATGCGTGAATTTTCCAATACGCTTAATTTTTTAATTTTCCAAAATCTCATTCGATTGATGGTGGCTTTGCAGGCTTCTATATTTCATGTCTTTCCTGCTCAACGCCTGAATGGCAGAGACCGCCGCCATCGCCGCCGAGAGCGTGGTCAACAGAGGGACATTCATTGCCACTGCCGCCGAGCGGATCGCCGCTCCGTCACTGTGCGCGTGCGGTCCGAGCGGGGTGTTCAGCACCAGTTGAATTTTTCCAGAACGGATCATATCCACGATCTCAGTGGAACCATCCTGCGCCTTTTGAACGACTTCCACCGGCAGGTTGGCTTTCTGACAAAAGGCCGCAGTGCCAGGCGTGGCGCATAATTTGAATCCCATGCGGTGCATGTCGCGCGCAAATTTCAATCCCGCGCTCTTGTCATAGTCGTTGACCGTGATGAGCACCATGCCGCTCATGGGCAGCCCCATCCCCGCCGCAATTTGTGATTTGGCAAAAGCATGGCCGAAGTGCGAAGCGTGTCCCATCACTTCACCGGTCGAGCGCATTTCAGGACCAAGCAAGATGCTGGAGCCGGGCAGTTTCTTGAATGGCAGAACCGCTTCTTTAACAAAAAATCCATCCACGCGCGGCTCTTCCAAAATACCGAGGCTTTCCAAACTTCTGCCTGCCATCACTTGCGCGGCGGCGTAGGCGAGATTTAATCCAGTGGCTTTGCTGGCGTATGGGACAGTTCGTGAAGCACGCGGATTCACTTCAAGCACACAGACAACTTCATCTTTCAAAGCGAATTGCACGTTCATCAATCCGCGCACGCCGAGGGCGAGACCAAGCTGCTCGGTGTATTCGCGCATGATCCCAAGATGATAGGCGCTGACTTTATACGGAGGCAGGACACAAGCCGCATCTCCCGAATGGACGCCTGCTTCTTCGATGTGCTGCATGATCGCCCCGACAACAACTCGCTCGCCGTCTGCGAGTGCATCGACATCGATTTCGAAAGCGTCTTCCATGAATTTGTCGATAAGAATCGGTTGACCGGGAGCTGCCTCAATGGCGTTTTGAATGAATCCTGCCAAATGAGGTTCGGACTCCACCAATGCCATTGCCCGCCCACCCAGCACAAAAGATGGACGCACCAAGACGGGATATCCGATTCTTTCAGCGATGACACGCGCTTCTTCAATGGAGCGTGCGATTCCGTTTTCGGGCTGGGGAATGTCCAACTCTTTGAGCAGTTTTGCAAACTCTTCGCGGTCTTCGGAGAGTTGAATGGCGTGGGGCGATGTTCCTAAAATTTTCACACCCGCCGCTTCAAGTCCAGCCGCTAAATTTAGCGGTGTCTGTCCGCCGAATTGAACGATGACTCCGATGGGCTTTTCAATATCAATCACGTTGAGGACATGCTCAAGTGTGAGCGGTTCGAAATACAAACGGTCTGCGGTATCGTAATCTGTGGAAACCGTTTCAGGGTTGCAGTTGTACATGATGGTTTCGTATCCCATCTTGGACAGGGCAAATGCAGCCTGACAGCAGCAATAATCAAATTCAATTCCCTGCCCAATGCGGTTGGGTCCGCCGCCGAGGATGAGGATTTTTTGCTTATCCGTCGGGCGCGATTCATCTTCCATTTCGTAAGCGCTGTAGAGATAAGGCGTCTGTGATTCGAATTCGGCGGCGCAGGTGTCAACGCGTTGGAAGGTGGGGAGAATGTTGAGGCGTTTGCGAAGGTCGCGAACTTCCAATGCAGAATGATGAATGATGAATGATGAATTTAAGAGCCGCGCAATATGCGAATCTGCAAATCCCATTTGCTTTGCTTCGCGTAAAAGCATTTTCAATTCTACTTTCTCTATTCCGTATTCGGCATTCTGCATTCTGCTTTCTAACTTCTGCATTTCCTGCATTTGAGCTAGAAACCATAAATCATATCCCGTTGCTCTAGAAATCTCTTCGAGCACCATCCCCTGTTGAATGGCACGATAGACGCGGAAGAGTCTGTCGGCGGTGGGGTGTTGCAGAGTGGCGAATGTTTCTGGTTCAGCGACCAATTCTCGGTCGCCGCCCTGAGCGTTTAGTCGAAGGGTAGGGCCTGAACCGTCGAGTGCATCCACGCCGATCTCGAGGGATTGGATCGCTTTGTTCAAGGCTTCGGGGAAGGTGCGTCCCAATGCCATCGACTCGCCAACGGATTTCATTTGCGGGCCGAGAGTCGAATCTACGCCGGGAAATTTTTCAAACGCCCAGCGCGGAATTTTGACGACCACATAATCGAGCGAAGGCTCGAAGGCGGCTTTGGTTTGACCTGTGATGTCGTTGGTGATTTCGTCGAGGGTGTAGCCAACGGCGACGAGCGCGGCGAGTTTGGCGATGGGAAAGCCCGTGGCTTTGGAGGCGAGCGCGGACGAGCGACTAACGCGCGGATTCATTTCAATGACAACGACGCGGCCTGTTTTCGGGTCAACGCCGAATTGCACGTTCGAGCCGCCTGTTTCCACGCCAACGGCAGTGAGTACGCGATGAGCAAGGTCGCGCAGGATTTGATACTCGCGGTCGGTGAGCGTTTGCGCGGGCGCGACGGTGATGCTGTCGCCGGTGTGAACGCCCATCGGGTCGAGGTTTTCGATGGAGCACACGACTACGAAGTTATCTTTTTTATCGCGCATGACTTCGAGCTCATATTCTTTCCAGCCCAAAACAGATTCTTCAAGCCACGCCTGACCGATTGGCGATTCGGAAATTGCACTGCGGACAGCTTCTTGAAGTTGCGTGGGTTCATACACCCAACTTGCACCCGTGCCGCCCATCGCAAACGAAGCGCGGACTAAAACTGGGTAGCCAGTCTGCTTGATGATTTCTTCGGCTTCTGCCAATGAGTAGGCCGCACCGCCATGCGGAATGGGGATGCCAACTTTTTGCATGGTCTCACGAAACAGCAAGCGGTCTTCAGCGGCTTTGATGGCATTGAGATTCGCGCCGATGAGTTGCACGCCATATTTTTCAAGCACGCCATTTTCACTGAGTGCCAGCGCGAGATTGAGTCCCGTTTGTCCGCCGACAGTTGGAAGCATGGCATCAGGTTTTTCCTGCGCGATGATGGCTTCAAGTGATTCGACAGTGAGCGGCTCAATGTAAGTTGCATCCGCGATTTCGGGGTCGGTCATAATGGTGGCGGGATTCGAGTTGACTAGCACCACGCGATAGCCTTCGGCTTTGAGTGCCTTGACTGCTTGCGTGCCAGAGTAATCGAACTCCGCGGCTTGACCGATAACAATAGCTCCAGAGCCAGGGACGAGGATGGTGTGGATGTCAGTACGTTTCATAAATGCAGAATATAGAATGAAGAATGCAGAATATTTTTTTGCATTATCGCTCTATCCTTTCTTGGAATTATTTCGCTTCGAGGTGTTGATGGAAGAGACGAAGATAGCTGTCAATTCATCCGTCTCTTTTTGTAGGTCTGTAAGTTTGACAGCGGCGACGATTTCGCCTTCTACCAGTAATTCGAGCCAGTAAGCAGTTTCGTCCAATTCTTTTAAGCCACCGCCCATCATGTTCACAAAATCGGCGGGAGATTTTGCCCTGCAAGCCTCACGGTACTGCGCCCCAACAGACGTACCGCTTCGTAACACTTGTTTTCCGATCACTTGCGCTTCTCCAGTTTTTGGCAAACCCTGATACAACTTGATAATCCGCAAAGCGAATTTTTTGGTTCTAACTTTTAAATCTACATCATGCGCCATCACAACCTCCGCTCTTTATTCTGCATTCATCATTCTGCATTCTTCAATAACCGAAAGAATTCGCCAAAAATATCATGCGCATCATGCGGACCAGGTGCGGACTCAGGATGAAACTGCACACTAAACACAGGTTTGTGTTTCATTCGTAAACCTTCAAGCGAGCCGTCATTCAAGCTCTTGTAAGTGATTTCCACTTCGTCTTTGTTCAAGTCACCTTCAGTGACACAGTAGTTATGATTTTGCGCGGTGATGAGGACTTCGCCGTTCGGCAAATATTGAACGGGATGATTGCCGCCGTGATGCCCAAACTTGAGGCGGTGGGTATCTGCTCCGAGTGCGCGTCCGATGAGTTGATGTCCAAGACAAATGCCAAACATTGGTACGCCGCTTTTGATGAGTCCTCTCACGGCTTCGACGGCGTAGGGCAAGCCCGCAGGGTCACCTGGGCCGTTGGATAAAAAGACTCCATCAGGTTTCATCGCCAGCACTTCATCCGCAGTTGTATCCGCAGGGACGACGGTCACATTTGCACCAAAAGATGAAAGATGGCGAAGGATGTTTTCTTTGATGCCAAAATCATAAGCGACAACGTGAAATGCAGAATGCAGAATGTGGAATGAAGAATTCTGCCTTCCGTATTCTGCATTCTGCATTCTTACTTCTTCATTTTTTCTTACCCATTTACTGCCCGCATCATCCACCCACCGATAACTTTCTGCGCAAGTCACTTCCTTTACCATGTCGCGGCCATCAAGACCCGCCCACTCGCGAGCCATCTTCAATAATTCTTCAGCAGATGTTCCCTTCGTGGAAAGTGCAGCTTTTTGCGTACCGCCGTCACGGAGTTTGCGAGTCAGCCAGCGCGTGTCCACGCCGCTGATGCCGGGGACGTTGTGTTGAGTGAGCCAGTCAGATAAAGAAAGCGCCGAACGCCAGTTCGACACTATGGGACTCAAGGAGCGGATGACTGCGGCAGAAACCTGCGGCTTTGCTGATTCGTCATCCTCCAAATTGATTCCCACGTTCCCAATGTGCGAAACTGTAAACAGCACGCCTTGTCCGCGGTAGGAGGGGTCGGTGAGAATTTCCTGATAGCCTGTCATGCTGGTGTTGAAGACCAACTCAAACACGGCGTCCGTTTCCGCGCCGAAGGCTTGACCTTCGATAACGGTTCCATCTTGTAAAACGAGGGTGGCTAATTTCATCGTGCGGCTCCTTGATTAATCTGGCCGATTATAGCATCTCATTCGTTTTTGTTTAGACAAATCGCTCAGAGATGATGATCACCCAGATGGACGCGACTTGCAAGCTGTCAGCGACGGGAGTTTTTTTGAAACAGAATCAAGTTGGGGTTAAGAGGAGATGCGCAAAAGAGTCTGGTGTAGCCAGATTAAATCCCCTTGAATTGGTCGCTCTTTCAGTGTGTACAATGCATCTATGATATTAATAATGCACAGGTTTTAACGCAAAACAGGTATGGCAGATTTCATCAACGATCTCTTTGACGGCTTGGGATACTTCCGCGCTGATGGTTTCGCCAAAGTCATTGGACCTGGGTTGAATGCCGATCAGTGCAACCATGCAATTAAGCTCGAGAGTTAGATAACGCGCGAGCATGGAGAGCGGCAGGCTGTGGGTGGATGCGCTCATGCCTTCGATGGATTGGATCGGTACCCAGCAGATCGCGCCCGGGACATCGCGCATATCGGCTGCATCGATCAGGAGAATTAACTGCGGCGCAAAATTTCGCAATTCAGCAGTTACGTTTTCGGGTGCGTGGCCAGCTTCAATGATAAGCAAATGACCAGCGTCTGCTGCGCGCTCGCGGTGTTGTATTTCGCGTGCCACGAGTATTCCAGCGCCGTCATCGTTGCGGAGGTTATTGCCAATGCCCACGATGGCAACGCGGGGAAGTTCGCCAGAGTCACTTGTCAGTTGAGTCAACTGCTGGCTTAGCGATGTTCGCCATGAGTTGTTCGATATCTTCATCTTTTCCATAATACACCGTGAATTCCTTTTTGTTTAATGATGCGTGTTCCCAGTCGAGGTTGGACATGCCCATGCATTTGAATCTGCAATTGATGGCGCACTGTCCGCAGTAGATGCAGCGATCCATGTGATATTTGAGGACGAAGCGCTTCGCGGCGCGGTCCAGTGTGACAAGTTCAATGGCTTTGGATGGGCAGTCTTTTACGCACAGACAACATCCCGTACACGCGGCGGGATTGTATTGCAGGTTGCCGCGAAATCTTTCCGGAGTGGGAGTTTGTTCGATCGGGTAAAGTTGAGTGACGTTCTTTTTGAAGAACGACTCGACCACATCCTTGAGCATGGTTCCGAATTTCATAATGAAAATCCTTTCCACAAGATCGTGACCACCAGCTGAGCCAGGACCAGGATCGCGCCGAAGCGCCACCACAGGCCGACAGTTTGATCAATGCGCAGGCGGGTCAACAGGACCTGGAACATGGACATGATCAAGAGCAGAGTCAGCGATTTGAGCAGGAACGAAGGAATGCCGTTCAAGCCGCCAAGATAGAAGGAAGAAATGAGCGACAGCCCGACGATCAACTCCACCGATTTGCCGATCTTGAACAGGGCCAGTCCGCGCCCGCTGTATTCGGTCAATGCGCCGGCGACGATTTCTGTTTCTGCTTCGGGGGCGTCAAAGGGCGGAAGTTCGAGCTTGCCCATCAGGCCGATCAATGCCACGATGAAGCCGATCGGCTGGGTAAAGATGACCCAATGATTTTGGGTGTAGCTGTTGATGGTGTTGATCTGCCAACTCCCGGCGACCAAAGCGGGGCCAAGCATGGCCAGCAAAAACGGAGCTTCATAAGCGAACAACTGTGTCAGCGCACGCGTGGCACCGATCAGTGAGAAACGTCCGCTGGTGTTCCAGCCAGCCAGACCGACGCACATTGTCGGCAGGCTGAGCAGGTAGATGGTCACAATCAGATCACCGGGGAAGTTGGAGGCGGGGTTTAATCCAAGGAGCGGGACATATAAAGCGGCGGTCAATGCGCCTGCGAGGGCGGCGATGGGCAGTCCAAAAAACAAATACGGATTTACGATCTCAGGTGTGATCTGTTCTTTTGCAAAAAGTTTGAGCGCATCTGCAAAGGGCTGGAACCAGCGCGGGCCGACCCGGTTCTGAAAACGCGCGACCAGCTTGCGGTCGATCCACTCGTATAACATGCCGACCAGAACGAGAGTCAGCCCTGCGGGAAAGATCAAGATCGTGAAGAGTGACGTGAGCGTGTTCATCGTTTGTAATACTCAATTCCATATTCGCGCAGCTGCTTCCATGACCAGTTCTCATTGCTGCCAGTGTGCCTGACCGTGACCACGCGGTCGTTGCATGAGAAGCACGGATCCATGCCGGCGATCAACATTGGCACATCCGCGAGTTGACGGCCGACCGCCTTCTCAAGCACGGAGACCCAATTGCACAGGCTGGGCGTGCGGATGTGAACGCGGGCGGGAGTTTCTCCGCCGTTGCTTTTGATGAAATAAAGCAATTCGCCGCGCGGCGCTTCGATGCGCGAAATGGTTTCACCTGCGGGAATTTTGCGCGGCATACGGGCGGTCAACGGGCCTTCGGGAAGATTGTCAACGATGGTGCGGATGGCGAGGCATGTGACAAGCAATTCCTTCAAGCGGACGACACAGCGGGCTTCGAGGTCGCCTTTGGTTTCGGTCACGACACTGACCGGGAAACGGGTATATGCACCGTATGGTGCTTCAATGCGGACGTCACGTGTGATACCTGAGGCGCGGGCGGTTGGCCCAAGCAAGCCAAAATTTTCGGCTTCTGCAAAAGTGATCGTTCCGATATTGCGCGTGCGATTGAGGAACATCGTATCTGTGGTGACGACTTCCAGATAATGGCGGATGCGTGTTTCAAGATAGGTGATGCCTTCCTTGATGGCCTTTGCCTGTTCAAGCCCGATGTCGCATTTGACTCCGCCTAAAAGATTCGCGGAGTAGTTGACTCGATTGCCTGTGATCTGTTCCAGCAGGTTCATCACCGTTTCACGGTCACGCCACGAGTACATGAACAACGTGTCGAAGCCTGCTTCGTGGGCGGTGACTCCCAGCCAAAGCAGATGGCTGTGAATGCGTTCGAGTCCAGCCACCAATTCGCGGATGGCTTGCGCGCGCGCGGGGATTTCAACCTGCGCGAGTTTCTCCACGCCGATGCTGTATGCCATGGCGTGTGTGTGTGAACAGATGCCGCAGATGCGTTCAAACAAATATAAGTTTTGAATCCAGTTGCGGCTTTCGGCGGCTTTCTCGATTCCGCGATGAGCGTAGCCGAGTCTCATGCGTGCGGCGGTGACAATCTCTCCGTCCACGGTGAACTCGAAGTGACCAGGTTCTTTGAGCGCAGGGTGCTGCGGACCAATGGGAATGACGAACGTGTTGCCGCCGACAAATCCCTGCTCGGGTAATTTGTCAGGCTGGCGAACCGCTACGGGCGCGGCCTGATCGAGAGTGAAATCTGCCCGCAGCGGATACACATTCTCAGGCCAGTCGTCAGATAAAAATAAACGCGCGCTGATGTTTAATCCGCTAAAGGTAAATCCGAGCATTTCCTGTAACTCACGTTCGAAAAACGAGGCGGGTGGAATAATATCCGCGATGCTGGGCAGGATGGCCTGATCGCGCGGCAATCGAACGCGCAAGGATGCGACCGCAGGGCCGTTGCAAAAGTGATAGAGCGCCTCCAGTTGAGCCGAAGCAGTTCCAAGGTCAAGGCCTGTGATCGCAGATAAATAACCCCAATGCGCGTCGTGCAATGCGATGACCGCCGCGCGCAGATCATCCGCAACGATCACAACATCCAGACGATTTGATTCGGGATGAATGGTTTCCTTGTTCCATGCGGCGAGAAGTTGCTCGGCTTGCGCCAAAACTTGTTCGATGTTCATGCGGCGATCTCCTCGGGGACGTTTTGTTTTTGCGGCGCGCGCGCCTTGCCGCCTTTTAATTCTGTGAGCAGTTGAACGATGCCGTCAATGACGGCTTCGGGGCGCGGCGGGCAGCCAGGGATAAATACATCAACGGGAATGACGTCATCGACCGAACCGACGCAGTTGTAACAGCCTTCGAAGACTCCGCCTGAGATGCTGCACGCGCCAACCGAGATGACGAATTTTGGCTCGGGCATTTGCTCGTAGGTGCGGATCAAGCGCTCTCTTGCCTGACGGGTGACTGGCCCGGTCACGATCAGCACATCTGCGTGACGGGGACTGCCCTCCAGCTTGATACCGAAGCGTTCCACATCGTAGCGCGGTGTGAGCGTGGCGAGAATCTCGATGTCACAGCCATTGCATGATCCGCTGTTGAAATGCACCGCCCAAATGGAATTCATCCGCGCCCATGTGCGGACTTGATTAATGACCTTTGTCCAAACTTGTTCATTAGCATTCATGGTTTCACCATTACTATCCAAGGATCAAAGCGACCAGCGCCAGCATCAGCCCAAGCAGATAAATCACCGTGACCGATGAGAGGTCACTGCTGCCGACCATGATCACGCCGAGATGCAGAACCGCAAAAAATAATGCGATGACAAAAAACTGACGATAGCCAGGCGCGGCGGGAATCGGGTCGTGGTCTTCGCCGCTGGCGTATGTCTC
>Ga0268298_10006114_pt1 | contig 11008 bp, 8 predicted proteins | sample WWTPWeurt_MetaG_FD_194462 | JGI IMG/M metagenome (GOLD analysis project Ga0268298, IMG submission 194462) | Activated sludge microbial communities from WWTP in Nijmegen, Gelderland, Netherland - WWTP Weurt | ecosystem: Engineered > WWTP > Aerobic digester > Activated sludge | place: Netherlands... | reverse complement strand
ACCGTGGCCGTGGCCGTGACGGCGACCGTGGCCGTGGCCGTGGCCGCGACCGGCCCCGGAATGCTGCGATAGCGAAAGGAACTTTCGCGTCGCGGCTCGGTGGGTGCATTTACCGGTTGGTTACAGCATGTTACGTCGCGGATGGCGATGATGAAATGTTGCAATGCACAAAATCGGCCTTGACCGGGGGTGGGGCGATGCCTAAGGTGGCGCGCACGGAGGAATCAGAGATGAGCAAGCAAGCCGAGACGAACACCACCGCCCAGTCCACTGCCCAGAAGGCGCGCTCGCCGTTCGAGCTGCCGTTCGCGATGCCGGTCATGCCGGAGGCGTTCGGCCAGATGATGCGCGACCAGATCGTGCGCACCCAGGCGATCATGGGCGAGCTGGCGAACTACGAGGGCGTCGCGATCGCGCGGGCCCGCACCGCGGTCGACGAGCTGAGCCGCCTGGCCGGCGACTCGATCTCGTACTTCGGGCAGCTGTCGGCCGAGTGGCGCAAGCTGTCGCTCGAGGCGATGCAGCGCACCGCGGAGGCGTTCACGCCCAAGGCGTGAGCGAGGCCACCCGCATGATGCCGACGCCCATCGTCATCGCCCAGCGCCTGGGGCGCGACCTGGCGGCGATCGCCGCCGACGCGCTGGCCGACGCGAGCGGCGCCAGCGTCGCGCGCCCCGCGCCGGCGCTGATGCCGACGCCGCGCGACGTGATCGCCCGCGAGGGCACCGCGTCCCTGTACCGCTTCGTCGGTGCCGGCCCGCGCCGCGGCAAGCCGATCTTGCTGGTGCCGTCGCTGATCAACCAGTGGTACGTGCTCGACCTGCGGCGCGGCGCCAGCCTGGTGGCCGCGCTGGTCGAGGCCGGCCTCGACGTGTGGTGCCTCGACTGGGGCGCGCCCGAGGACGAGGACCGCTACCGCACCTGGGACGAGACGCTGGCGCGCCTCGACCGCATGGTGCGGCGCACGCTGCGCGTCGCCGGCGCCACCCAGCTCGGCCTGCTCGGCTACTGCATGGGCGGCACGCTGGCCACGATCTACAGCGCGCTCCACCCGGCGCGCATCGCCGCGCTGATCGATCTGGCCGGCCCGATCGACTTCACCAAGGGCGGCATGCTGCGGACGATGGTCGATCGCCGGTGGTTCGACGCCGATGCGATCGCCGACGCCGGCAACGTCAGCCCCGAGCAGATGCAGTCGGGCTTCACCGCGCTGCGGCCGACGCTCGAGGTCGGCAAGCACGTCGCGATGCCCGAGCTGGTGCTCGACGCGGCCGCCTACGACGGCTACCGCGCGCTCGACGCCTGGGCCAGCGACAACATCCCGTTCCCGGCCGCCGCGTACCGCACGTACATCGGCGAGCTGTACCAGGACAACCGCCTGGTCGCCGGCACCCACCGCGCGCTCGGCCGCGCGGTCAAGCTCGACGCGATCCGCTGCCCGACCGCGGTCGTGGTCGCCGACCGCGACACGATCTGCCCGCCGGCGGCGGCCACCGCGCTGCTCGATCACGTCGCCACCAGCGACAAGACCACGCTGCGCGTCCCCGGCGGTCACGTCGGCGCGGTCGTCGGCAGCCGCGCGTCGCGCGAGCTGTACCCGGCGCTGGCGCGCTGGCTCGACGCCCGCCTGGCATCGGCGTAACGTGCGCCCCGTTCATCCCCCACCCGATACGCGAACCCATCGTCGAGACATCCCATGAAGCTCTCCGACCTCAAGATCATCGTCACCGGCGGCGCCCAGGGCATGGGCGCGCACTTCGCGCAGCGCCTCGCCGAGGCCGGCGCTCAGGTCGCCGTCGGCGACGTCAAGGAAGACGGCCTGGCCGCGCTGGCCGAGGCGACCAAGGGCCTGCCCGGCAAGGTCCACGTCAAGAAGCTCGACGTCGCCAGCGAGGCCGACGTCGGCGCGTTCGTCGAGTGGGCCCACGGCGCGATGGGCGGCCTGAACGGCCTCATCAACAACGCTGGCATCCTGCGCGACGGCCTGCTGGTGCGGAAGGATCGCACCACCGGCGCGATCACCAAGCTCACCAAGGAGCAGTGGGACGCGGTCATCGGCGTCAACCTGACCGGCGCCACGTTCATGGTGCGCGACGTCGTGGCCAAGATGGTCGAGACCGAGCAGCGGCCCGGCGTGATCGTCAACATGTCGTCGTCGGCGCGCCACGGCAACCGCGGCCAGTCTAACTACTCGGCGGCCAAGGCCGCGCTCGCGACCAACACGGTGACCTGGATGCGCGAGTTCGCGCCGTTCGGCATCCGCGTCGGCGCGGTCGCGCCGGGCATGGTCGAGACCCCGATGACCGCCGGCATGAACCAGAAGGCGCGCGACGCGCTGGTGGCCAACATCCCGGTGGGGCGCATCGGCCTCCCCGAGGACCTGTGGCTCGCCGTCAAGTTCGTGCTCGAGTGCGACTACTTCAACGGCCGCACCATCGACGTCGACGGCGGCCTGGTGATGTGATCGCCTGGGCGCGCCTCGATTTCGCGCGCCCGCCTGTCACAACCGCCGCGGCGGTCGCACTACCTCGGGGAATGTCCCCGCGAACCGCGATCGTCCTCATCCTCCTGGCCGCCTGCGGGTCGCGCTCAGCGCCACCGCCACCGCCCCCCTCCGTGGCCGGCTCGCCCGCGCCGCCGCGGGCCGCGTCGTGGGATCCTGAGACGCTGCCACGGACCGTCGCGGTCACCACCGCCGACGACGGGCTGCAGCTGGCCCGGGTGACGACCGCCGGGGTCGAACCGGGCGCGACCGTCGCCGGCGTGGGCCGCGATCGCGGCTGGCTCGACGGCCACACGCTGGTCGGTCTCACCAAGCTCGACAGCGGCGGCTACGTCGTGGCCCGGTTGATCGATGGCCAGCGCGCCGCCGACGTGACCATCACGCCGGCCGAGTGGCCCGGGCTGTCCGCCGAGCTGCTGCTCGGCGACGGCGAGATCTGGCTGGCCGGGTGCGAGGTGGAGAATGAGTTCGTCGACTGCGTGCAGTCGATGTACCTGCGGGTCGCGCCTGGGCCGCGGACCACCGCGACGCAGCCCCCGCGCGGTCGTCGGCGCTACGGCTACCACGGCGCGCACCTCCTGGCGGCGCCGACCGGCCCGGCGCCGATCGGGGGCAGCGCCCGGGTCGATGTGGCGCTGGTCGAGAACAGCGTCGATCCGGAGACGACGATGATCACCTGCACGCGCGGCGCGGGCGCCACGCGGCTCAGCCTCGCCGAGCTGTTCGACGATCCGATCCAGATCGCCGTCTTCGGCTTCTCGGCGCCCGAGGTCAGGTGGCTGGCGATCACGCCGCCGCTGCTCGAGGTGCGCTACGACTACAGCAACCCCGCCGAGGTCTGGCGCGAGGTGCGGGCGGTGTTCCGCCCGTGCGACGACCGGCCGATGGCCGACTTCCGCTGGCTCGGCGACGGCGTGTGGGCCGAGCGCCACGGCGCCTACGATGACCCCGACGTCGGCTGGACCTTCCACCGCGGCGACCGCACGCTCGGCGAGCTGCCCGGCATCGACCTGGACTGACGCGACTCACGCGCGTTGCGGCTGCGCCTCATCGCGCGGCCGCGGTCCATAGATGGCGTACGCCTCCTCGACCGACGCCGGCGGCTCGGGCCCGTCGGGATCACGCGCCGCGATCTCGCGCCACAGCTGGAGGATCGTGGGGAGCAGCGCGGCACGCTGTGGGAGGGGGGCCGGCTCCATGGCAAAGAAGCAATTCGACTCTTCGCGCCGGAGAGTATCGGGTGTCGTGACTACGCCGCCGGGGTGAACTGCGTGAAATGTGTGATTGGAGAAATCGAGTCGGTACAGCCGGCAAGCTCCAATGACTGCGAGACTAGCGACAACGTGCGCGGCTATGTCGCCGGCCAATACCGAGATCGTGCCATCGTCGCCGACCTGGGTACCGGTGAACTCCAACACGTGCCAGCCCTCGCCGGGCCCTCCATCTCCCCAAGGAAGCACGGCCAGTCGGACCGCCCACTCGTAGAGCCAAGCTGGGGCTCTCACGGGGAGCGCGAGGGAGACGAGGGTGTAGTAGACCTCGAACAAGCGCGCAGCCTCGTCGGCATTGCGGATCGGAACGCGCAAGCCACGCGCGTAGCACCCGAGCATCCGGTCGCGAAGTGCCCGCCCCCAGCGTGAGCGGCCGTCGATGGCGCGTTGCAGCGGGAACAGCGCCGCCGGCAACGCGTCGAACCACCAGGTCGGGACCAGCTCTCCGATGATTGTCTTGGCGAGTTCCGTCGTCAGATCGGGGTCGTCAGTCAGCACTGCCCCGAGCAGAGTCGGCACATCATCGCCGCTGGCTGGTCGGCGCTGACGCGCCGCGACGACGCTGGCTTCGACACAGGATGCCAGGCGGCGGTCGTTGGCATACACCGTCCCAACAAGCCCGAGCGCAAGCAAGATCACTTCGTGCCAGCGCGAGTCGAACGCTTCTCCGCTCGCCAACAGTCGCTCCAGCTCACTCGTTCGTAGCAATTCGTGCGCGGCAAAGAACTCGCCGAGCGTCTTGTGCAAGAAGCCGTAGACTCGCGGTGAGTGCTCGACCAGGAGCCCGAGGCTGTCGCGGAACGTGGCAATGGCCCCGTCGGCGCTCTCGAACGTTCGGACCGAGCCGCGGCCGAGTTCGACCTGGAGCAGTGACCTCAGCGCGTCCTCATCAACGGCGGCGTCGCGGCCTTGCTGAACGAGGCGAAGCGCGACCGGTCCCAACAACCGGATCGCGTCGGCCACGCGCACGGGCGGAGGTGCGTCGACGCGTTGCGAGCGCAGCTGGTTCCAGCGCTCCACCAGCACCCTTGTCATGTGCTCGTACAGTTCAACTCGATGTTCTGGGAGTCGGACTCCGGACCGATGAACGATCGCCACGATCGTCGCGAGCAGTGGGGTTCGTGCCAACTCGCGGACCGCAGGCGACGCGAGGACGTCGCGGGCCAGTTGTTCTCCCTCGCGGCGTCCGCGCGCGGTCGCGTCAGCACCGGCCCGCTCGATCTCGTATAGCTCGCACCAGGTCCGCAACAAGGCGGTCAGCTGTTCGTCATCGAGGGCGGCCACGTCGACGCGGATGCCGGCCGGCGCGATCTCCAGGAACCCGCTTGGCCTGGATGTCACGACGACCGCACATCTGCAGTAGCGAAACGCGATCGCCTCGACCTGGCGCGCGAGCGTGAAGGCCCGGTCACCCACTTCGTCGAGCCCGTCGAGCAAGAACAGCACCCGTCCAGCGATCGCTTCACTGGCCACGGCGTGCGCGGCGCTGAGGCCAGCCTCGAGTAGCTCGTCGATGGCGTACTGCTCGACGTCTATGTCCTGAGCGACCGAGCGGAGCGCTGCCAGCGGGACGTAGAGCGGGAGCGGGCGCTCTTGGCCAACGAATGATTCGGCTGAACTTGCGGCCAGGGCGCAGTATCTGAGGAAGAAGCTCTTCCCCGACCCCGGTGGCCCGATGAGGAGCGTCGACAGCGACTTTACCTGTGGGCGCTGCGACATCCCAATGAGGGGCCCCGACCCGCGTCGTGCCGAAAGGATGTCGACGAGCGGTACCGGCTGGTCCGAAAGAATCTGGAGACCCGGCGGCCCGTCGCTCGGAGGCGCTCGAAAAACCACCCCCACCACGCCCCGGAGCGGCTGGTAGATCGCTTCGACCGGGAACGACACGTCCTCGCGTTCGCTGCGGATGAAGCCGCGCAGGTCGAGACGGCCGAATCGCCGCTGGTAGTACGCATGCAACTCGGCGCGGGCCGCCACCAGCTCGTCGTCGCTGAGCTGGCGCGGCACGAACGGTACCGTCTCGCATCGGCGCGCGACCGAAGCGAGGTCGCCGGCGTGCGTTGCCAGGCGCTCGAGCTGGCGCGTGGTCAGCACGACGACCCACACGCCACGGTCGCTGAGCCAGTCGCGGCGGCCGTTGAGCGCGCGCCAGATCGCGACCTCGCCGTCGTACGGGACCTCGGGGGCGACGTAGAGGAAGCCGCCGCCGGCGCCCGCTGGGCCATCCCCGTCGAGGGCCTCGACGCTCAGCGCGATCGTCGGGCGGCCCGGCACCCGCGCCGCCAGCGCCTCGGCCACGTCGCGCTGGTACCGCGGTGGCACCACCACCACGCCCCAGCCCCGCGTCGCGATGTCGAGCCACGCGACCGTGGCGTCGAGCGGCGCGAGCGGCGCGGTCATGCCGACGGCCCGATGCTGTCGCGGTACTGAGCGAGCGCGCGGTGCAGCTGCGGGTGGACGTGGAAGCTGTGCGCCGACGCGTCAGTCGGCGGGTGGACGAGGATGCGGCCGTCGCTGAACAGGCGCGGCGCGAGTTCGTCGCCGGGCAGGCGATGGTGCCGGTCGACCAGATCGAGCGCGACGTAGCTCGGCTCTGCCAGCCCCATCTCGAGCTGCTCGCGCAGCGCGGTCACGGCGACGGTCACGTCGCTGGCGTCCAGGTGGTCACGCCCTTCGGTGAGGGCGTTCACGGTGCACTCGTGCAAGAGCTGCATTGCGTGCCGCGGGTGCCCGCCGCTCTCGCTCGCCAGCCGCGCGCACAGCGCTGGGACCGCGATCGCGTCGGGGTCGATGCCTGCCGCCTTCACACGCCGAAGCAAGGCCTCCTCCAGAGACGGCAAGTCGTCCGGCGCGAAACCGTAGACTAGCGACGTCTGCCAGCCAAGGTCCCGCGCGCTGTTGGTATCGGTGAACGGGCACGGCGGCGCAGCGACCACGACGGTGACCGAGGTGTCCGTGAGCAGCCGGGTGTTCTCGAACGTGTTGCGCATCCACTCGGCGGCGCCCCCATTCACTTTCTCTAGGCCGTCCACGAGCACCGCCAAGAACCGGCCGGTCGCGCGACGCGCGGCATCGAATGCCGCCTCGACTGCGTCCTGCATCTGCCGCCCCGGGGGCGAGGTCGCGGCGATCACCTCCCGCGATCCGCGACGAAGCCGGAGCACGTGCTTGACCGCCTTGACGCCTGCCACGGCGAGGGCCGCCGGTGCGGTGATGGCTCCCGCGACCAGCGCTCCGGCGACGACCGCATCACCAAAACCGGCGATGCCATCCAGCGCTTGGTCGACCTTGCCCAGGGCGTCCCGCTCTTCGTCGCTCGCGTAGGCGAGCGTGAGCCCCTGGTGGAGCTTGTTCCGCTCGTCGCTCGCGACCAACCGCAGGGCCGCGGTGCCGACGATGTACATCAGATCGAAGGCGGTGATCCCGGCGATCGCGACACCGCTGCGATCGAGGTCGATGTCGACGACCGCAAGGTCGGCCGTGAGTCGCCGCTTGAGGTCGTGCATCTGGGTGCTCTTTCCGCCCCCGCGTGCCCCGTACAGCAGGTACTTGCTGCTCAAACCTGGGTCGACCAGCAGTCGCGCGGCGAGCTTGCTCGCGACCGGCCGCTTGCCTTCGACGCACAACGACGGGGCGGGCGGCGCTCGGTCCGCGTCGGTCAGGTTGTGGAGTGATTTGAGCGCGTCCCGCGACACGGTGGCACGGTAGCACACCGCAACCCGCGCCGAGGAGCCGTGGTCGCACGGGCCCTCGCCGACCCCACAGTCAGTAAGGCGTGAGCCGGGCGATGCGGCTCGTGCGACCGGGCCCGCCGCTGAGCGCGTCGACCACCGCGGCGATCAGGCCGTCGCGGTTGAACGGCTTGGTGATCAGGCGCTGGCCGGGGCCGGTCTGGCCGCGGTCGTAGCCGGACATGAACAGCACCTTGATGCGCGGGCGCGCGAGCGCGATGGCCTGGGCCAGCTCGCTGCCCGACATGCCCGGCATGACCATGTCGGACAGGAGCAGGTCGATCTCGCCGACGTGCGCCGCGGCGAGCGCCAGCGCGCGCGGCCCCGAGGTCGCCGACAGCACGCGATAGCCGGCGCGCACCAGGATGCGCTCGGTCAGGAGCCGCACCCGATCGTCGTCGTCGACGACCAGCACGGTCGCCGCGGTGGTCGCGGCGGCGGGGCGCCCGACGAGCTCCTCGCGCATGGGCGCGGTCGTCGCGGGCAGGTAGACGCGAAAGATCGCGCCGCGGCCGGGCGGCGAGTCGACGGTGATCTCGCCGCCGGCCTGCTGCACGATGCCGTGGACCATCGCCAGGCCCAAGCCGGTCCCCTTGCCGTGATCCTTGGTGGTGAAGTACGGCTCGAACACGCGCGGCAACACCTCGGGCGGGATGCCGGCGCCGGTGTCGGCGACCTCGAACACCACGTGCGGCTGACCGACCCGATCGGCGCCGGGGCCGCTCGCCACCTGCGCCACCACCAGCGTCACCCGACCGCCGGTGGGCATCGCGTCGCGGGCGTTGACCACCAGGTTCATCAGCACCTGCTCGAGCTGACCGGGATCGATCAGCACCGGCGGCAGGCCGTCGGCGATCGCGGTCTCGAACTCGACGTGGGTGCCGAGGTTGCGGCCGAGCAGGCGCTCGAACCGCGCGATCAGCGGACCGATCTCGACCACGGTCGGCTTGGCCGCGTCGCGCCGGCTGAAGGCCAGCAGCTGGCGGGTCAGCTCGGAGGCGCGGTTGGCGGCGTGGACGATCTGCTGCACGTCGTCCTTCATCGCCGGATCGGCCACGTCGGCCTCGACGAACCCGGCGTAGTTGAGGATCACCACCAGCAGGTTGTTGAAGTCGTGGGCCACGCCACCGGCGAGCTGCCCGAGCAGGCTCAGGCGGTCCTGGTGCGCGGCGCGGGCCTCGTGCTCGCGCTGCTGCGTGACGTCGGCGATCACCACGACGGTCTCGCTGCCGTCGCCGGCGTTGGCGGTGGTGACCGCCAGCGATCGCGGCGGCGTGCCGACGACCAGCGCGCGCGGGCCATCGGGGCCGATCAGCGACGGCGTGGCGACGCCGGCGAGGTGCGCGACCACCCGGCCGGGCCGGACCTCGCCGAGCAGCTCGGCCCGGGCGGTGACCCACGGGTTGGCGAGCATGCACCGGCAGTGCGCGTCGAGCACGACCACGCCGACCGGCAGATCGTGGACGACGCGCTCGAGCCGGCGCCACTGCTCGTCGTGCACCGTCTGGACCTGGGCCACCAGCAGCGCGTTCTTGATCGCCAGCGCGGCCTGGCTCGCGACCGCGACCAGGAGCTCGAGGTCCTCCGGGCGGAACCGCGGGCTGTCGCCCTGGCAGTCGAGGTGGATCACGCCGAGCCACTCGGCGGTGGTGGCCTGGTACAGGAGCGGCACGACCATCAGCGAGCGGACGTCCTGGGCGGCCAGGCTCGCCGACCGCTCGCGCCCGCCGTCGTCGGCGAGCTCGGTGCGCAAGAGCGGCTGCGCGTCGGCCAGCACCTGGGATAGCGCGCTGGTCGAGATCGTCAGCGGCAGGCGGCCGGGGACGCGGTTGCGCGTCACCATCCACCGCGGCGCCCGGGTCTGCGGATCGTAGACGACGATCGCGCCGCGATCGGCGCGCACCAGCGTCAGCAGCGTCGAGATCACGCGCTCGAGCAGCGGCTCGATGTCGTGCTCGACGCCGATCACCCGGGTCAGCTCGACCACCGCGCGCAGGCGGCGCAGCTCGTCGCCATCGCCGGGCGGCGCGCCGACCGCCAGCCGCAGCGCGATCGGGCCGATCAGCAGCTCGTCGCCGTCGCGCAGCATCGCCTGCTCGATGCGCCGGCTGCCGACGAACGTGCCGTGGCGGCTGCCGAGGTCGCGGACCGTCACGGTACCGTCGCCGTGGCCGATCAGCTCGGCGTGGGCCAGCGCCACCATCGGATCGTCGAGCCGGATGTCGGCGTCGGTGCCGCGGCCGATGCGGGCGCGATCGCGGAGCGGGTGGACCCGCTGGCTGGCGACCTCGACGAGAGAGAGCGTGGACGACGTCATGCGGCGCGACGACCGGAGCGGAGGCGCGCCGGGCGATCTTCACTATCGGGAGGTGGCGTTGCAAGTTCGGTCGTGCCGCGGACGCCGATTCGCGTCGACGCGGGGCCCCGCGCCGGGGTGAGCACGCGGCCGCCGCGCCCGCCCGCGGCGCGGTCGGGCTCGACGCGCGCCGGCGCGGTGACCGCGGCGCGGTGATCGCGCGTGACCAGCGTCACTCGACCGGCGGCAGCTCGGTGGTGATGTCGGCACCGCCGTTGCCGGCGTTGCAGGTGCGCAGCGACGCGAGGCACGTCGGGGTCTGGCCCGCGGCCTGGATGAAGCGGGTCGCCTCCGGCGCGCTGATGCACGCCGCGCCGTGCTTGTCCCAGCGCGCCTCGAGCGGCCACGCCGCGTCGTCGGTCTGGATGCCGTCGCGGTCGTAGATGTTGAGCACGGTGCCGTCGACGGTGTACGGCGTGCCGTCGCCGCAGAAGTCGGCGCGCAGCGCCCGGGTGCAGCTGGCCAGCAGGTCGGCGCGATCGAGCCATGGCCGGTAGCCGAACTCGACGCACTTGGCGATCGCGAAGCCGCGGCACGCGAACGTGAAGTCGGCGTCGTTGGCGCGGTAGCGACCGCCCTGGGCCACGCCCTCCTCGTAGTTCCAGGTGCCGGCGACCGCGAGCGCGCCGGCGCCATCGCACATGTCGATCCAGCCGTCGGTGGTCTGGTAGCTGATCGTGTAGATCGCCAGGTCGGCGTCGTGCGCGATCGCGTCGATGCGGAGCGGCAAGGTGTCGCCGTCGGACAGCTCGCCGCTCCAGGTCGAGCCGATGAGCTCACCCTCGGGCACCGCGACGCCACCCTCGACGGCGCTCAGCTCGGAGCCGTTGAGCCGCACGCCGTTCAAGCGGACCCCATTCAAGCGCACGCCGTTGAGCCGCACGCCGTTCAAGCGGACCCCATTCAAGCGCACGCCGTTGAGCCGCACGCCGTTCAAGCGGACGCCGTTCAGGCTCGAGCCGTTGTCGTGGACCACCGCCTGCCCGGTCGCGCCGAGTTCGGTACCACTCTCGACACAGCCAGCCGCCAGCAACGTCGGAAACAGAAGTCGAAGACTCACCATGTGCCACTCCAGTTGAGAGAGACGTTGTGCTGCCAGGCGTTCCCCAGCGCAGCGACGTCGTCCTCTGCGCGTGGCGTGCCAGTC
>Ga0268298_10006111_pt1 | contig 11009 bp, 9 predicted proteins | sample WWTPWeurt_MetaG_FD_194462 | JGI IMG/M metagenome (GOLD analysis project Ga0268298, IMG submission 194462) | Activated sludge microbial communities from WWTP in Nijmegen, Gelderland, Netherland - WWTP Weurt | ecosystem: Engineered > WWTP > Aerobic digester > Activated sludge | place: Netherlands... | reverse complement strand
GCGCACCGGGTTCCAGGGCGGGCTGCAATGGTACCGCTGCGCGACCAGCGGGCGCTTCACGCCCGAGATGCAGCTCTTCTCGGGCCGCACCATCGACGTGCCCTCGTGCTTCGTGTCCGGCGCGGCCGACTGGGGCAATCACCAGAAGCCCGGCGAGCTCGAGCGGATGCGCTCGAGCGCGTGCACGCGGATGACGGGCTGTCACTTCGTGCCGGGCGCCGGTCACTGGGTCCAGCAGGAGCAGCCCGAGGCGGTGGCCGGGCACCTGCTCGATTTTCTGGCGCGCGCCCCCGGCGCCCGCGGTCGCTGACGCGAGGGGCCGCGCGCCGACCCGGTCGCGGCGCGGTCGTTTCGGGCCGCGCGGCAGGGAATTTTGCGCGCCGGCTTCGGGGGGCGGAGAATAGGGGCGGGATCCGGCGCCCGGATGGGAGCAAGCGACCACGCGCCGGGCACCCGCCCGCGCGCAATGACGAAATCGATCCCGCGTCCCGCCCTTCCCGCCTCCGACCTCGCGCGGCGACTCGAGTGGGAATCCTCGGTGAAGATCCTGCGCGTCGGGATCGCGACGATGGCCGTCGGCGCGCTCGCGACGATGGTCGCGCTGCGCGTGGCGGCACCCGAGCATCCGCTGCGCATGATCGGGCCCGGGCTGCTCCTGTTCGTCGTTCTTGCCGGGGCGGCGTTCCTGCGCAGCGGTCGCCAGCGCGCGACGGTGAACCTGCTCCTCTATGGAACCTGGTCGGCCGTCTCGCTCGTGGCCCTCTTCACGGGCGGAGTACGCGCGCCGGTGACGTTCATCTACCCGGTGATCGTGGTCACGAGCGGCTGGCTGGCCAACGAACGGGCGACGCGCGTTCTCACCGGCCTGAGCGTCGCGATGGTCGCGCTCCTCGTGATCGCCGAGCGCACCTTCGAGCTTCCCGGCGTGCGCAGCCTCCCGATCCTGAGCGCGACGGTGCTGGTCGGCGTGTGCGTCGTGTCCGGGGCATTGACGATCGCGCTCGCGAGCGCGTACCAGGGACGGCTCGAGGACCTCGAGCGCACGCGCGACGAGCTCACGCGGGGCGCGGCGGCGCTGGAGGCGAGCCGTGCCGACGCGCTGGCGGCGCGCAGCACCCTGGAGGCGACGCTCGACGCCGTGCCGGACCTCCTGTTCGAGGTCTGCCACGACGGAACCATCGTCGACTACCGCTCCCCGCGCACCGAACTGCTCGCCGCGCCGCCCGACGCGTTCCTGGGCCGCCGCTACCACGACACGCTCCCCGCGGACGCGGCGCGTGTCGTCGACGAAGCGATCGAGGAGGCGACGCACGCCGGGCGCTCGAGCGGCCGGCAGTACGCACTCGACCTGCCGATCGGCCGCTGCTGGTTCGAGCTGTCGGTGTCGCGCAAGACGCCCGCCGGTGCCGCCGAGCCGCGCTACATCGTGCTGTCGCGCGACGTCACCCGGCGCAAGCGCGCCGAGCTCGAGCTCGACCGGCACCGGCACCGGCTCGAGCAACTCGTCGCCGAGCGCACGAACGAGCTGTCGGTCGCGAAAGAGGCCGCGGAGGCCGCCAGCGTGGCCAAGAGCGCTTTCCTCGCCAACATGAGCCACGAGATCCGCACGCCGCTGAACGCGATCACCGGGATGTCGCAGCTGCTGCGTCTGGACCGGATCGACGAGCGGCATCGCGACCGTCTCGAGAAGATCGAGGCCGCGGGCCGGCACCTGGCGGAGCTCGTCGACTCGATCCTCGACCTCTCCAAGATCGAAGCCGGCAAGCTGCTCCTCGACACCGTGCCGGTCGACGTCGCCGGCATCGTGAATCAGGTCGCCGAGATGCTCGCCGAGAGGGCGCGCGCCAAGGGGCTCGAGCTTCGGGTGGCGCTCGGGGAACTTCCGTCCGGACTGCAGGGCGACGCGGTCCGCCTGCGCCAGGGCCTGTTGAACTACGCGACGAACGCGCTGAAGTTCACCGAGCGCGGCGCGGTCACGCTGAGTGCGTCCGCGACGCCCGCGGCCGGCGACGCGGTCGAGGTCCGCTTCGAGGTCCGCGACACGGGCATCGGCGTCGAGCCCGACGTCCTGGCCCGCCTGTTCTCGAGCTTCGAGCAGGCGGACAACTCCACGACGCGCCGCTACGGCGGCACCGGGCTGGGCCTGGCGATCACGCGCAAGCTCGCGAACCTCATGGGCGGCGACGCCGGCGCGAGCAGCGTCGCCGGCGTCGGCAGCACGTTCTGGTTCACCGCGAGGCTCTCGAGGGGCGCGATTTCGGCGCCCGCGCCTGCGGCGCCCGCGGCGGGCCGCGCCGATGCGATCCTTGCGAACGCTCACGCCGGCCGACGGATCCTCCTGGTCGAGGACGAACCGGTCGGGCGCGAGGTGGTCCGGGCGATGCTCGAGAGCGTGAAGCTGGTCGTCGACACGGCGGGCGACGGCGCGCAGGCCGTGCAGGCCGCCGCCGCGCGGGCCTACGACCTGATCCTGATGGACATGCAGATGCCGAACGTGGACGGGCTCGAGGCCACGCGCCGCATCCGCTGCCTGCCGGGCAGGGAGGCCGTCCCGATCGTCGCACTGACGGCGAACGCGTTCGCCGAGGACCGCGAGCGCTGCCTGGCCGCGGGAATGAACGACTTCCTCGTCAAGCCTGTCGACGCGCGACGCCTGTTCGAGGCCGTGCTCGCGCGGCTCGACCCCGTGGCGCGCTGAGCCGCACGGGTGGGCGCGGCGCTCAGCGGTACTGCCCGTCCCACGCGCCGGCCGGCACGCGCGCGGTGCGCCCGTCCTCGGCGACGTCCGGCCGGTTCAGCGAGAACATCGTCTCCGGGGTGACGACCGAGTAGTCCATGTACCCCAGGCGCGCGAGCGGGCGCATCGCGCCGGTGTCGACTCGGCCGTCGCGCACGAAGCGGTCGTCGATGTAGATGCCGACCACCTCTCCGAACACGACGGAGTAGCGCAGGTCCGGGCGTGCCGGATTCGCGGGCAGCTCGATCGTCTTCCAGTGCCGGCACTCGAGCGCGGCCGGGCTCGCGGCCACGCGAGGCGGCTTCACGAAGCGCGACGCCGCGGTCTCCAGGCTCGCGAGCGCGAACTCGTCGACCCCGCGCGCGACCGCGGCCGAGCTCATGTTCATCGCGTCGCGCAGGTCCCAGGTCGCCAGCGAGCAGGTGAACTCGCCGGTCTGCTCGACGTTGGCGAGCGTGTCCTTGCGTCCCGCCGACGAGAACATCACCATCGGCGGCCGGTCGGCGACGCCGTTGAAGAAGCTGTAGGGCGCGAGGTTGCACACGCCGTCGCGGTCGACGGTGCCGATCCAGCCGATCGGGCGCGGCACGACCAGCGCCTTGAACGGGTCGTGCTTCATGCCGTGGCGGTTCGAGGCGGTGTCGTAGTGCATGGCGGGCTCCTCGCGGGATGGCTTGTAAGGGTTCGCGGGCCGATCTTACTATCGGCCGATGAAACGACAGCCGCTCGCCTCCACCCGCCGCGCCGTTCGCGCGGCGCCCGCCGTGCCCGCCTCTCGCCGTGCGATCGCGGGCGGGCGCCGCCCGCGCGCTCGCGGCGTGGAGTCCGCGTGAAGGCGCTCGGCCGCCGGGCCGCCGGGCTTCGTCTCGAGCGCATGCGCGCGTCGCGGCTGTGGGCCGGCGAGGGCTTTCGCAACGCGCACCCGGTGCTGCCCGGGCTGCGCGATCCGTCGGCGCCGCGACCGACGCTCTCGGAGTTCCTGTGCGGCGGCGGGCGGCGCGTGCCGCAGGGCCCGCTGCCGTGTGTCGATCCGCGCGACACGTGGTCGCGCCCGCTGCCGCGCGGCCTTCGCGCGACCTGGCTCGGGCACTCGACGGTGCTGCTCGAGATCGACGGCGTGCGCGTGCTCACCGACCCCGTGTGGGGGCCGCGCGCGTCGCCGTCGCGCCTGGCCGGGCCGCGGCGCTTCCAGCCGATGCCGGTGCCGCTGCGCGCGATGCCCGTGCCCGACCTGGTCGTGATCTCGCACGACCACTACGATCACCTCGACACCCCGACCATCGTCCAGCTCGCGCGCCTGGACGTGCCGTTCGTGACCTCGCTCGGCGTCGGCGCGCACCTCGAGGCCTGGGGCGTGCCGCCGCACCGGATCGTCGAGCTCGACTGGTGGGAGTCGCACACCACGCCGGGCGGCGCGCTCCGCGTGACCGCCGCGCCGTCGCAGCACTTCTCGGGCCGCGCGCTCAACGACCGCAACGCGACGCTGTGGTCGTCGTTCTCGATCCGCTCCGCGCGCCACGCGGTGTTCTTCAGCGGCGACACCGGGCTCACGACCGAGTACGCGACGATCGCCGAGCGCCTGGGTCCGTTCGACCTCGTCATGCTCGAGGTGGGAGCGTTCCATCCGTCGTGGGGCGACATCCACCTCGGGCCGGCGAACGCGCTGCGGGCGCTCGACCTGCTCGGCGGCGGCGCGTTCCTGCCGGTGCACTGGGGCACGTTCAGCCTCGCGATGCACGCGTGGGACGAGCCGGCGGAGACGCTGCTCGCGAGCGCACCCGCGGCCGGGGCGCGGCTGCTGATGCCGAGGCTGGGCGAACCGGTGATCCCGGCCGACGCCGGCGACCCGCGTCCGTGGTGGCGCGCGCCACCGGTGGCCGGGCGCGGCCGCGCGCGGGCCGCGCCCGGCGAATCGGCCGAGCCCGAGGCGCCGGCGTCGCTGCCCGCGGCCATGCCCTGGCCGATCGACTGACCGCGAGCGGGCCGCGACGCGGCCGCCGCGTCGCCCGCGGCCCCCGGCCGGCGCCCGCTCGGGTATTCTCGGAGCCCTGTCCCAGAACGCCCATCGAGCGACGTGCCCGCCTCCCCGCCCCCACCGACGCGCCCGGACGACGACGGCGGCGGCGCCTGCCGGGCCGTGCGCGCCGACGGTTCGCTCGAGCTGCGCCTGTCCGGCGCGTGGCGCCTCGCTCATCTGGTGCGCCTCGACGCCGGGCTCGGCGACGCGGGCCTCGCGCCCGCGGACCTGCCCCGGGTGCGCGTCGTCGGCGCCGCGCTCACCGAGATCGACACCGCTGCCGCACTGCTGCTGTGGCGTCGGCTCGAGCGCGCCGGCGCGCGTCCGGCCGCGGTCGAGCTCGACGGGTTCGACGCGCGCCACCGGCGCATCGTCGAGCTCGTTCGTGAGCGCCTCGCCGACGTCGGCGACGCCCGGCCGGCGCCGCGCCGCGGCCCGCTGGCCGAGCTCGGCGCGGCGCTGTTCGAGCTCGCCGCGACGGTGCGCACGCACCTCGGCTTCCTGGGGCTCGCGCTGGCCGCGATCCTCCAGGGAGCGCTGCACCCGTCGCGATTGCGCCCGCGCGAGCTGTTCGCGCAGCTCTCGCAGAGCTGCCTGACCGCGATCCCGGTCGTCGCGCTGGTGATGTTCCTGATCGGCGTCGTCGTCGCCTACCTGCTCGGCCTGCAGGCCGCGCAGTACGGCGCCAACATCTTCGTCGTCGACGGCGTCGCGCTCGGCATGGTGCGCGAGTTCTCGCCGCTGCTGGTCGCGACGATCGTCGCCGGACGCTCGGGGGCGGCGTTCACCGCGCAACTCGGCACCATGAAGCTCACCGAGGAGATCGACGCGATCCGCACGCTCGGGCTGCCGCCCGAGCAGGTGCTGCTGGTGCCGCGCGTGCTCGCGCTCGTGCTCGCGCTGCCGCTGCTGGTGTTCGTCGGCGCACTGCTCGGACTGGCCGGCGCCTCGGCGGTGTGCAGCCTCATGCTCGACATCACGCCGGCCGCGTTCCTCGAGCGCGTGCACGAGTCCCTCGACGCGCGCCACTACGCGATCGGGCTCGCGAAGGCGCCGGTGTTCGCGCTGTTCATCGCCGTGATCGGCTGCTCGATGGGGATGAGCGTGAGCCGCGACACGCGCTCGATCGGCATCAACACCACGTCCACCGTCGTGCAGAGCATCGTCGTCGTGATCCTGCTCGACGCCGCGTTCGCGGTGCTGTTCCAGGAGCTCGACCTGTGAGCGCGCGCGGCGATCCGGTCATCGAGGTCGACGCGATCCGCACGCGCTTCGGCGCGCAGACCGTGCACGACGGCGTCAGCTTCGCGATCGGCCGCGGCGAGCTGGTCGCGCTGATCGGCGGCAGCGGCACCGGCAAGTCGGTGCTGCTGCGCGAGGTGATCGGCCTGCAGCGCCCGAGCGGCGGGTCGGTGAGGCTGCTCGGCACCGACGTCTGGTCCGGCTCGCCCGAGGCGCTCACGGCGGTGCGCCGGCGCATCGGCATGATGTTCCAGGACGGCGCCCTGTTCTCGTCGCTCGACGTCGCCGCCAACGTCGCCACGCCGATCCGCGAGCACGTCGACGTTCCCGCCGACCTGCTCGCGCCGCTCGTGGACCTGCGCCTGTCGCTCGCCGGCCTGCCGGCGTCGGCCGGGCGCAAGATGCCGAGCGAGCTCTCCGGGGGGATGCGCAAGCGCGCCGCGATCGCGCGCGCGCTCGCGCTCGAGCCCGAGGTGCTGTTCCTGGACGAGCCGACGTCCGGCCTGGACCCGATCACGGCGCGCGCCTTCGACCGCCTGCTGCAGTTCCTCTGCCACGACCTGGGCATCACGGTGTTGATCGTGACGCACGACCTCGATACGCTTCTGACGATCGCCGAGCGCGTGATCGTGCTCGGCGCGGGCAAGGTCGTGGCCGACGGCACGGTCTCGGAGGTGACGGCAGTGGACGATCCCTGGCTGCGCGCGTACTTCTCGGTGCGCACCACGGTGCCGGGCGGGGAGAGCGCGCGTGGAACCTGAAGCGCGCTACACGCTCGTCGGCGCCGTGCTCGTGGTGCTGGTCACCGCGGCGGCGTTCGCGTTCGTCTGGCTCGCGCGCGTGAGCGGCGGGTCGGAGTTCCGCTACTACACCATCTACTTCGAGCACCAGTCGCTCGAGGGCCTTCAGGTCGGCAGCGACGTCAACATGCAGGGCATCAAGGTCGGGCGCGTCGAGGCCTTCGCGATCGACCGCGGCAACATCAACCGCGTCAACGTCAAGGTGAGGGTCGCGCGGCGCACGCCGGTCAGCACCAATACCGCGGCGGTGGTCGCGCGCAACCTCGTCACCGGGATCGCGCGCATCAACCTCGACACGCCCGGCACGCCGGGGCCCGAGCTCGAGGAGGTGCGCGAAAACGAGCTCTACCCGGTGATCGCCGAGGGCTCGTCCGACATCGACCAGTTCGCGCGCACCGCCAACAGCCTGGTGATCTCGGCGGAGTCGGCGCTGAATCGCGCCGGCCGCTTTCTCGACGACGACAACCGCAAGGCCTTCGCGCAGCTGCTCGCGAGCCTGCGCGAGGTCTCCGCGGGCATGAACCGGCGCCTCGACTCCATCGATCGCAGCGTCGTCGCCTTCGGCGACGCGGCGCGCTCGCTGCAGAAGAACGGCGACGCGGTGACCGCGCTGGCGGAGCGCCTGGGCACGCAGGCCGGCCCGCTCGCGCAGGAAGCGCAGGGCGCGTTCAAGGACACGCGCGCCACGCTGACCCAGATCCAGGCGGCGGCGCGCGACGTCGCCGACGCGACCCAGCGGCTCGAGAAGGACAGCAGCGCGCTCGCGCGGCGCGCCAACGACGTCGCCGACGCGGGCAGCCACGAGCTGCGCGCCACCGCGCAGCAGCTGCGCGTGTCGATGGAACTGCTCACGCGCACGCTCGACCGCCTGCAGGACCCGCGCGCGGCGCTGTTCGGGCCGGGCGAGCGCCAGCTCGGCCCCGGCGAGGCGCTCGCGCGATGAGGCGCCGCGCGTTGCTGGCGGCGCTGCCGGCGTTCGCGGCGGGCTGCGTGTCGGTGGGCGGCTCGCCGCCGCAGGCGCCCGTCTGGTACCTGCTCGACGACCCGGGCGCGGGCGCGAGCCCCGCGCCGCCGCCCGCGCGCCTGCCGCACGTGCTGCTGCTTGGCACCGTCGAGGCGTCGAGCTTCGACGAGTCCGCGATGCTCGCCTACGGGCGCGCGCCCGGCGTGCGCGCGCACTACCAGTTCGCCGGCTGGACCGAACGGCCCGGGCGGCGAATCGGCGTGCTGCTCGAGCGCCGGCTCGCGGCGCGCGGCCGCTTCCAGGCCGTCGCCCAGGCGACGTCCGGCGTGCGCGGAGACCTGGTGCTGAACCTGGCGCTCGAGCACCTGTACCACGACGTCACGGACTCGCCCGGCCGCGCGCGCGTCGCGCTCGAGGCCGAACTGGTCGGGTGGCGCGGCCGCACGCTCGTCGGGCGCAGGCTGTTCGAGCGCAGCGCGCCGGTCGCGCGCGAATCGGCCGGGGACGCGGTCGCCGCGATCGGCGTCGCGCTGTCGGGCGTGCTCGACGAGCTCTGCGCGTGGGTGGAGGCGTCCGCCGCCGGCGCGAACTGAGCCGCCGCGGGCGGGGCCGGCGGGGCGCGCGAAGCGCCCCGCACGCGGCGATCAGAGGGCTTCGAGTTCCTTCGAAGCGGCCGCGAGGAGCTCGTCGGTGATCTTGCCGCCCGAGAACTGGGCGATCGTGCGCAGGCCCATGCTCATCGAGCGCGCCATGCCGATCTGCGGGTTGGTCGAGAGCCCCGGCATGATCTTGTCGAGGATCGCGAGCGCGGCGGGGTTGTCGAGCAGTTCGCCGATCGGGGTGTCGAGATTGAACGCCATGGTCGTCTCCGTGCGGGCCGTGCCGCGATATCGACATACATCAGTGTACGGAGCGCGACTATAGGCGGGGCCCGGGCCGGCTGTCAAACCCGGAACGCGTGCACCGAGCGCGCGAGATCCTGCGCGTGGCGTTCGAGATCGGCGGCGTCGCTCGCGCTGCGTTCCACGAGCGCGGCGCCCTCGCGGGTCGCGCGGTCGAGCTCGACGACCGTCGCGCCGACGCGGCCGATCCCTTCGCTCTGCTCGCGGGTCGCGCGGCTGATCTGCGCGATCAGCTCGACCACTCGCTGCACTTCGGCGACGACGCGCTCCATCGTCTCGCCCGCCTCGGCGACCTGCGCGCCACCGGAGTCGACGCTGTGCGTGGCCTCGCCGATGAGCTGCTTGATCTCCTGGGCGGCCTTGCTCGAGCGCTGCGCGAGCGTTCGCACCTCGGTCGCGACCACCGCGAATCCGCGCCCCTGCTCGCCGGCGCGCGCCGCCTCGACGGCGGCGTTCAGCGCGAGGATGTTGGTCTGGAACGCGATCGAGTCGATCACGCCGACGATGTCGCCGATCCGCGCGCTGCCGCGCTGGATCTCGGTCATCGACGACACGACCGCCGAGACCGCGTGCCCGCCGCTGCGGGCGGCGTCGCCGACGGCGGCGGCGAGCCGGTCGGCCTCCTCGGCACGCCGGGCGTTGTCGCGCACCGTGTCGGTCATCGACGCCATCGACGTCGAGGCGTCCTGCAGGCCGCTCGCCTGGGCCTGGGTCCGCCGCGAGAGGTCGCCGCTGTCCGCGCTGATGCGCGAGGATCCGGTGGCGATCGCGTCGGACGCCGCGCGCACCTGCGCGACGATCCCCGCGAGCGAAGCGCGCGTGCGCTCGAGCTCGGCCATCAGGCTCGCGCGATCGCCCGGCGCCAGCGCGACCGGGGTGTCGAGCACGCCGGCAGCGATGCGTGCGAGCGCGCCGCGCGCTTCCTCGGGCTCGCCGCCGAGCTCGCGAATGGACCTGCGCCGCAGCCACAGCGTCATCGCGACCATCGCGAGGCAGCACGCGAGCGCGAGCGACGCGACCACCACGCGCGAGCGCGACAGCGCGGCGAGCGCGGCCGCGCGGGCCGCCGACTTGTCGGCCGACGTCGCCTTCTTGGCGTCGATGAGCCGCGCGCGCATGTCGCGCCACAGGGGGGTCTCGTTCCGGTTGAGCATCGTCACGGCCGCGGCGGTGTCGGTGGCCGCGAGCCCGATGACCTGCTTCTGGACGTCGGCGAGCCGTGTGCGCAGCGAAGCGAGCTCCGAGAAGCGCGTCGACGACGCCGCGTCGAGCGCGCGCGCGCGCCCGAGCGCCGCGTCGAACTCGCCGCCCGCGGCGCGCAGGTTCTCGAAGGCCTTCGGGTTGCGCGGGTCGAGCACGATGTTGCGCACCGCCTGGCCCATCTGCAGGCCCTGCGCGTACAGCTCCGCGACGTCCTGCGCGAGCGCGTCGGTGCGCGCGAAGTAGGCGTCGAGCTCGTGTTCCAGCCACACGGCGCCGCCGACGACGATCGAGCCGCTCGTCAGCATGAGCACCGTCGGCGTGGCGAGCGCCAGTGTCAGGGTTCGGATGAACTTCACGGGGCCTCCGGGATCGGGACGGCCCCGACGGGTCAGGGCCTCACCCCAATTCTGGTTCGGGCCCGCGGGAAGCCATGCGCTCATGAGCGCCGCGCGAACCCGGCAGATCCGCGATTCGATCCCCAGTGTGGTGCGGCGCGCGCGCAGTCGCGCCGTCGAGCCGTCGCGCGCGGGCCCCGGAGGCGGCGCGCGCGTGCCCGCCGGTCCCGCGTTACTGCGGCTTGAACCCGCTCGAGCGGATGATCTGCGTCCAGACCTGCGTGTACGCGCGCTCGCGCTGGTGCAGCTGCGCCTGCGTCATGAAGCCGACCGTCAGCCCCATGCCGGTGAGCTTCTCGCGCACCTCGGGGTTCGCGAGCGTGCGCGTGAGCGCGTCCGAGAAGCGGTCGACGAAAGCCTTCGGCGTGCCGGCCGGCGCGAAGACGCCGTAGTACGGCGGGTCCTCGAAGCCCGTCAGCCCGACCTCGGCCGACGACGGGACGTCGGGCAGCGCGGCCTGGCGCCCGCGCCCCATCACGACGACGACGCGCAGCTTGCCCGCCTTGTGGTTCTCGATGAAGTCCGGCACCGAGCCGACGCCGGCGGGGATCTGGTTGCCGAGCATGTCGGCCATCATCGGGGCGCTGCCGCGATACGGCGCCGCGGCGAGGTCGAGCTTGTACTTCTCGCCGATCAGCCTGACCAGGAACTCGGGCGTCGACGCCGGCGCGGGAATGCCGACGACGCTCTTGCCCGAGCGCGTGCGCACCCACGCGAGGTACTCGTCGAAGGTGCGCGCCGGCGTGCCG
>Ga0268298_10006110_pt1 | contig 11010 bp, 12 predicted proteins | sample WWTPWeurt_MetaG_FD_194462 | JGI IMG/M metagenome (GOLD analysis project Ga0268298, IMG submission 194462) | Activated sludge microbial communities from WWTP in Nijmegen, Gelderland, Netherland - WWTP Weurt | ecosystem: Engineered > WWTP > Aerobic digester > Activated sludge | place... | reverse complement strand
CTATGGACAGGAAAAATGGCGATAATGTGATCGATGTGTGTTCGTGTTATTGAATTTCCAATATCTCAAACTTCATTTCTCCGCTTGGTGTTTGCGCTTTTGCAATATCTCCTTTTTTCTTTCCGATGAACACTCTACCGATAGGCGATTCATTCGAAATTTTTCCGTGGGCAGGATCTATTTCGTTTGATCCAACAATGTGAAATTTCATTTCTCCGGATTGAGTTTTTACGGTAATAATGGATCCAACTTGTACTGAAGTACAGTGTTTCGATTTCTCAGCTATTTCGGCATTTTTTAGTATATCTTCGAGCTCAGCTATACGAGACTCGTTTTCTGATTGTCTTTGGCGTGCTGTAGAATATTCGGCATTTTCACTCAGATCACCTTGCTCTTTCGCTTCCTTAATGGCTGTCGCTATTTCTTGGCGCAGAGCGGTTCTCCGGTTTTCTAATTCGTTTCGGAGTTTTTCAAATCCTTCTTTAGTGAGAATTTTCGTCATATACTATGTGAATTTTACCATTTATTTCTATACAAGTTCTGCGCACTTGGAAGCGCGCAGAAATGCAAAAGTGAGTTCATCATATCAGATATTCTGCAGGAGTCAAGCATTCGTTTTGTATTTGAAAAACGGAAATATTTCTTGCGTTTTTTTGTTTTTTTACGGATAGTGAGAATATGCACAATTTGATTTCTGAAAAACGAAAAAGTCTCCCGTCTTCTCCCGGTGTCTACATATTTAAGGATGAAGACGGGACGCCTTTGTATATCGGAAAAGCGACTAACCTGAAAAGTCGTGTAGCTTCATATTTCAGCGGTCACGATAGCCGAGGCGAGCGAATAGCTAATATGATTTCGCAGTCAGTGGATATTTCGATACGAAAAACGCAGTCTGTTCTTGAAGCAGTGATTTTGGAGTCCAATCTTATTAAAAGGTATCAGCCAAAATATAACGTTGATCTGAAGGACGGAAAGTCGTTTGCACATATTGTTGTAACGAAAGAACGATTCCCGCGCTTTTTGATTGTGCGCGAAACGGATATGCAAAGTTTCGCGGATGAGACGGTGAAGCAGGGGATGTGCGGGTACTCCCGGTCTTTTCACATAGCCCGATCGTATGGGCCGTACACATCGAAAAAACAGGCGGAAACTGTACTGAAGTTGCTTCGAAAAATATTTCCGTTCCATTCGTCAGCTCGAAAAACAGAAAACGGCTGTCTGTATTTTCATATCGGTTTATGCCCTGGACCGTATGCTGGTGTTATTTCGTTGCTGGCGTACAAGAAAAATATTCGAAATATAGAATATGTGCTTAGAGGGAAGAAAACTCGTCTCCAGTCTCTTTTGAAGCGTGAGATGGAGATTGCATCTCGACTGGAAGAATATGAACGCGCTGGAACGTTGAGGGATGCTGTGTTTGCGCTGGATCATATTCGGGATGTGGCACTTCTCGCTTCTGCACCGAAAGCGCTCGCGAATGATCGCGCATCGGTTCGCATCGAAGGGTATGACATTTCAAATATCTCTGGAAAATTTGCTGTCGGATCCATGGTAGTTTTTATCGGAGGAATTGCGGAAAAAAAGTTGTACCGGAAATTTTCCATACAGACAGTTTCAGGTATTGATGACGTTGCCATGATGCGTGAAGTGCTGGAGCGCCGTTTTCGCCACACTGAATGGCCGTTTCCGGACGTTTTACTGTTGGATGGGGGAAAAGGACATTTGAATATGGCGAAACGATTATTGAGCAATTTCCGTATTACAGAAAAAGTATGTCTGGTCGCTTTGGCAAAAGGACCTACTCGGAAAAAAGTTGAATTGATATGGGGAACAATTGAATGTATGAAAAAAAATGTCGATGTTCCTGAAGCGGTATTTGTATCGGTTCGAGATGAAGCGCATCGATTTGCCGTATCGTATCATAGAAAATTGCGAAGAAAGGGGATGTCTTTGTAAAGATGGGACAATGTACCTATTCAGGAGATATTTTCGTGCGAAAGAATGAAAACAAAATGCGATGAGAGTATAGATAACACGGTTGATTAAAAGAGAGAAAGAAAAAATGTATAGATGTATTCTTTTTCCGGGAACACGTTTGACAGTGTAAAGAAAATTTCAGAAAATAAAGAGATAGGCTAATTCATAAATATAATACCTATATGAAAAATAATCCTGTGGTGCACTTCGAGATGGGATATAATGATCGGGAACGAATGAAGAAATTCTATGCAGATGTGTTTGGCTGGAATATGATACAGCATGGTCCGGAAATGGAAAATTATGTGATTGCGCAAACAGCGGAAACGGATGATAAAGGTATGATACAAGTTCCAGGCGCTATTAACGGCGGATTTTACGAAAAAACTGAAAATCCTCTTTCTCATGCGCCGTCCGTGGTCATTTCTGTCGAAAATATTCGCGAATCGATGCAGGCAGTTGTGGCAGCTGGCGGGAAAATTCTCGGATCCATGAATGAAAAAGGCGAACAATCCATGGAGCCACAACAAATACCTGGCGTCGGACTTTGGATTTCTGTTATGGACACAGAAGATAATCGGGTAAGTATGCTTCAACCAGACAAAAAATAAACACATGGCGGAATGAGAAGCACAGTCATTGCAAAATTGTTTTTGGTGATTCTTCGAACTTAAAGCAAAGGGTGTATGCGCTTTGTTGGACATACGTGTGTTTTGTGCATGGAACGTACGATAGATGTATTGAGCAAAACTGAAAGTTGTTTGATCGGCATACTCATGTGTAACCAGAACAATTTCTCTTGAAATATCTTTGTTATAGGGAATGATAGTCTTGAGTGGTTTTCTGGAAGCGTTTAACTTTGACATCGTATGAAATACGGTATACGGTATTTGCTGGAAAATATTGTTCGCATTGGGAGTACTCAGACGCGCAAGTATTTTTTTAAACGAGCAAAAAAGCGTATGTGTTCCGTATCTTCCCAAAAGGAATATTTGAAATACAAGGAAAAGGCGCGTACGCTTGTGCACGATCGGATGCGTATATACAGCCAGTTTTACGGATTTACTCCGGAAAAAATTTTTATGAGAAATCAGAAGACTCGATGGGGAAGCTGTTCAAAAAAAAGAAATATCAGTATAAATTATCGCATATTCTTCCTTTCGGAACAGCAACAGGATTATGTTGTGATTCACGAACTTTGCCATATACAGGAGTTTAATCATTCAAAAAAATTTTGGGCGCTTGTAGAAAAGGCGTGTCCGGAATATAAGAGAATACGCACTGAACTTCGTCGGCAAAAAATTCATTAATTTTACAATCCTGCCACATTGAGAATCTGAACATCTTAAGAATATAATTTTAAAAACGTGACCAATATACGGGAAAAATTTCAGATGTTGTAAGACAAATTAAGCTATTTTATTCGCGGGAGCAGGAGCATATTAACGATACCTTGAATTGGATTGCGAACGGTGTTGAAATTTTTAAAATAAAGATTCTAAATATTCCGCCTAAACATATCATAAGTTTTTCTTTTTTGTTTGACCCCATAGAAAAAAGATATTGCTGTTAGATTATAAAAAGGTGTTACTAATGCTGCTAAGCGGATGTCACCTGAATATTGGCGAGATGCCAGATGAAGTTGCAAAAAGAGAATTATTAGAAGAAATTGGTGTAGAACCGAATCTGATTTATTCAAAATCTGAAGCGCCTTTTTTTATGTCTCAAATTGAAACGGTTGGACTTACAGCTGGCATATTGATGTTGATCTTTGGTAGATTTTTAAAGGTGATTCCGTTGAACCAATTAACGACCAAGGTGAGGAATTTATAAGAGAATTTTCTGGTTATAGGTGGTTGTCACTCGATAAGGTACTTGCTATGCCAATTGAAAAATTTGATGCTAATATGCACAGATTTGTTAAGAAACTAAAAAGTATAGATTTTTAATAATTTTTCAATCACATGGGAACTCGATAAATATCTATTCTTGCGTAAAAATAGTTGAGAGTATGGGTGATTAGGCGCGATCCTCAATTTTGTTAGGAATTTTTTTGCGGTCACCTTTCCAGTGTTCTATACTTTCTCTATGGAAAATCAGACTGATATACAGCTGGTGCGTGCGTATAAAAACGGTGATGAAGCAGCGTTTGACTTTTTGGTAAAGCGGTATATTAATTCGCTATACCGTTTTTTGTTTCGACTTTGCGGAGATGCTGATACAGCAGAAGATTTGGTGCAAAAAACTTTTGTAAACGCATGGAGACATATCGAGAAGTTTGATGAAATGAAAAAATTCAAAACGTGGTTATTCGCAATCGCGAAAAATTCTGCTGTTGATTTCTTCAAAAGAAAAAAAGCTATCCCTTTTTCTTTTTTTGAAGACGAGCTTGGTAATAGTCCGATACAAAATATTTCCGATCCGACGCTACTCCTAGATGATTTGATGGACCAGCAGGATAGGCAGAACATTTTTTCGGAGGCTTTGAATCGCTTGCCAAAGATGTACGCCGCAATACTTACCCTTCATTATCGTGAAGATTTTTCACTTCGAGAAATTTCTGAGGTTTTAGAAAAACCGTACAATACGGTAAAAACATATCACGCGAGGGCGCTTTCATCTCTCAAAACACTATTGCGTGAAGATATGTATCCGAAATGGTAAATGTATCGTATTACAAGTATATGGATCAGATAATATGGCAATTGTTTCATAGTTTCGAGAATGCAGTTCCGTCTCGCGGTTTGGTCGCTTCTGTTTTCGATTGTGTCAGTGAAGCACGGGCGTGTCGCTTGAGAAGGATTCTTTTTCTTGTATGCACGGGCTTTTTAGTTTCGTTTTTTGGTGTCGCATGGAGTGTAGCGTCTTTTGGCGGAGCGCTGTTTCAGTCAGAGTTTTGGAATATTGGCATGCTTTTGTTTTCTGATTTCGGAACTGTTTTCGAGCATTGGAGGGAATTTGCATTTTCTCTTCTTGAAACATTTCCAGCATGGGCTTTCTCAGTTTTGTCCGTGTCACTTCTTGCTTTGTTTCTTTTAATGGAACGAATCATAGTGATGAATCTTGGAGGAATGCTGAAAAATGCTTTATTTTCAGAAAAAAAACGGATAAAGTTCGTTCAATTTTTTTAATTGTATATATAAATATTTAAGTTTTTTGTAGTATGGAAAAAAACACACGATCAAAAGGAACAAGAATGGCAATTTTTTTGTTGGGAGGGATAACTGTTGTTGCTATAAGTATGGCAGTAGGTGTAACTATCGGTTTATACAAAGCGAGATTTTCTTATCAGTGGGGTGAAAATTATGAGCGCAATTTTATTGGTGCGCCTGGTTGGGATAAAGGAATGATGTTCGGGGGATCGGGGTGCGGAGATAAAGATGGAAAAGGATATGTGATGCATGGAATGCGCGGTGGACTGTTTCGAAATTCACATGGTCTTTCTGGATCTGTGCTTTCTGTTTCAGAAAATTCTATAGTATTGAAAGATAAAAATAACCAAGAAAACGTTATTGCTATTTCAGAGGATACATTGATTAAATTTGGCGGGGAAACAGTCGCACAAGATGATTTAAGGGAAGGTGATCGTGTTGTTGTGCTTGGAAAACCCGGTGATGATGGAATGGTGCATGCGACTTTGATTCGTATTTTCAATCGTTCAGGAGAATAATTTTTTCATGCGTTTGTTTATGAAAAAGTGGATAGGAGGTGCCGTGGCAGTTGTTTTTGTAGTAGGGGTGGTATATTGGTGGCAATCAGGATTAGAGCAACAATCTGAACAAACGCGATACATAACTGAAACCGTGTCAAAGGGAACGCTGACATCGTTTGTTTTAGCGAGTGGCAATGTGATTGTGGATCAACAGTCAACGGTTGATCCAACTATTACCGGAACAGTTGCTGATTTGTCTGTAAAAGTCGGCGATTCTATTTCAAAAGGACAGCTTTTGTTTACTATTATAAATGATGACTTGGGAATCAGCGTATCTAAAGCCGATGCATCGTATGAATCCGCAAAAAATTCCGTGCAATCAGCAAAAATTGATGAAGATAGTGCTGAAGCTACCTATGAAAAAGCGAAGGATGAAGATGAGGATGATGGAGATGCGTATACAAAGAGGGAGCTCCGCGTTCTTAAAGACAAAATTGCTTTAGCGCGTGCCAAAGTGATACAATCAGAAAAAAATGCATCCGCAATTTTAGCCGAATACAAAAATACTGTTTCTGATGCAGCGAAAAGAAAAGTAACAGCTCCAATAGCGGGGACGGTGAATGAAATTAACATAAAGAATGGGGATGATCTTGGAAGACTTTCCGGAAACAATAATTCGAGCGCCCCGATTATTATAGGTGATCTTGGAACATTGAAGGCATCTGTTGATGTGAATGAAGTAGATGTGCCACGCGTTTCAGTCGGGCAAAAAGCCGTTTTGAATATAGATGCATTGGATGATATGTCATTCTCAGGGACAGTGGAGAAAATTTCGGCACTCGGAACGGTATCACAGGGAGTTGTAACCTATACTGTAACAATTGGTTTTGATGTTTTAGATACCAAGATTAAGCCTCAAATGAGTGTATCAGCATCTATAACGACGGATGTAAAATCAGATGTGATTATAGTCCCAAGTGGGTCGGTAAAAAATGATGGCGTACCATATGTTGATGTGCTGATAAATGGACTGTCTGAACGCAGAAATGTGCAGACAGGAGTGAATAACGGCATTTCTGTCGAAGTTATGAACGGATTACAGATTGGTGATCGGGTGATTACGCAAACCGTTGAACCGGGAAATACAGCATCTTCACAAAGCGGAGGAGGATCTGCTAACGGATTAAGGATACCGGGATTAACAGGTGGAACAGGAACGAGAAATTTCAGATAGTGCATATGATTGAATGCAAAAACATAGTGAAAAAATATAGAAACGGAGATGTTGAAATGATTGCGTTGAATCAAATTTCCTTTCAGGTAGGCAGAGGTGAATTTGTAGCGATTATTGGACCATCTGGATCTGGAAAATCTACGCTCATGCATATTCTTGGCGCATTAGATACGCCGAACAGCGGTGAATATATTCTTGACGGAAAAGCTGTTTCCTCAATGAATGATGATGAGCTTTCTGAACTGCGACGTGAAAAGATAGGTTTTGTATTTCAGTCATTCAATCTTCTTCCGAGAACAACTGTAATGCGAAATGTTATGTTGCCGCTCTTATATTCCAATATCTCAGTTCGTGAACGCGAAGAAAGAGCATATAAGGCGCTGTTGTATGCAGGAATGGATGAAGGAAAATTTAATAATCTTTCCAATCAACTTTCCGGCGGACAAATGCAGAGAGTGGCTATTGCTCGGGCGCTTATCAATAATCCAGCTCTTATTTTAGCCGATGAACCAACAGGAAATTTGGATACGAAAACGAGCCGAGTAGTCATGGAAACGTTTTGCAATTTACACCAGAAAGGGCACACTATAATACTTATAACGCATGAAAAGGAAATAGCTGAATATGCTGGGCGTGTTATTGCTATGAGAGACGGAAGTATTGAACGCGATGATACTGCTTCATTCAAAAAAACAGGAGTGGATTGAATAGATAATTTTTTCGTGTATGTTTCTCGATGTGTTTAAAGAAATAATTTGGTCTCTGTCTGCAAATAAAGTTCGTTCAGGGCTAACTGTTTTGGGTATTGTTATTGGTATTGCTTCGGTTATTACAATGGTGGCTATTGGTGAGGGAGCGAAAAATGAAATAGAAAAAAATATCGAATCCATAGGATCAAATCTGATCATTGTTATACCCGGATTTCAGAGAGGTAGTGCGGTAAGTCAGGGAAGAGGAAGTTCACAAACTTTAACGGTAGAGGATGCTGATTCCATACGAAAAGAAGTGCCGAATGTGAAAGCAGTGGCGCCGGAAATATCTCGTCGGTATCAGATTTCCGCTAAAGGCAATAATACCAATACGCAGGTGATAGGAACTGTCGGAGAATATCTTATTGCGCGTAACCTTTCCTTAAACAGAGGAAATTTTTTTTCTGAACAACAGATAAAAGGCTCAGCGCGCGTTGCAGTGCTGGGATCGGTAGCGCGGGATGATCTTTTTGGTGTAAATACGTATCCTGTCGGACAGTACATAAAAATTAAGAACACTGAATTTCAGATTATTGGCATTATGCAAGCTAAGGGAGGATCAGGATTTTCTAATCCTGATGATGCGGTTTATGTTCCGATTACCAGCGCTCAGCATTATTTGTCTGGTGATGCATACGTAAACACGATAAGTGTGGCGGCCTCAAGCCGGTCTTCCATGTCTTTGGTGCAAGCGTCAATCGAACGAGTGTTAAGTGTTCGACACGGTATTTCCGCTTCGTCTCAGCCCGATTTTACTCTCATGAATCAGAACGATATCATAGCAACGGCGACGAGCATTACCGGCACGTTTACGATGCTTTTGTCGTCCATAGCCGGTATATCGCTTTTAGTGGGCGGTATAGGAATCATGAATATGATGCTTACAACTGTTACTGAAAGAACGCGCGAAATTGGACTGAGGAAGGCTGTAGGAATAAGGAAAATATATATACATCTTCAATTTTTGGGCGAAGCAGTCGTTCTTACTTTTCTTGGAGGTTTACTTGGCATACTTCTTGGGTGGGCGATGTCAGCGATTATAACACACATCGTTTCCTCGCTTTCTGCAGAAATTTCTTTTTCAGCAGTGATTTTAGCATTCGGTGTTTCGGCGTCAGTAGGTATTATTTTCGGTTTTTATCCGGCGCGAAAGGCCGCCAAACTCAGTCCAATAGAGGCATTACGGTATGAATAACAAAAAACACTGTCTTTTTAAACAAACGATTTTTTACTCCGAATCAAAACGGAAGCGTATAGTTGAGTGTAACAGGAGTTGCTGTTTCCCACAGAGACGTGTTGACCGGGAATTCCTTGATTGATGAGAGGTCTTTATATTTTAGCTGTTTATGTCGGAGTGCATACTCATACACTTCTTTTGTGATGCGAACATCTTCTTCGCAGTATTCGCGTATTTTTTCGATTTCTCCAGTTTTCCACCATTCAATAGCTTCTAAGCCATGGGCTATCTTATTTTTTCCAAGAGTCGCTTCTGCAATATCATCGAGTCGTACGCGCCGCCCTATAGATTTTTGTATCTCTACAAGCAAATCCAAACTCTTGATTCTTGTAATATCTCCGGGATAGTATTTGTTGAGAAGTGGTATATCAAAATGATCTGAATTAAAACCTATAATCATGTCTGATGCCTCGATGATTTTCCAAAGTTTAGGAAAATCGGCTTCAAGAAACGATTGAAATGAATTGTCCTGATAATCATAAATGACGAGAAGAGATATGCTCAAATCTTTCGGATCGTTACTTCCAACATCGCGAAACGTGTTTTGTGTTTCGATATCGAGTACAATTTTTCTCATATAGTTTCTTTCGGATTGTTTAGTATATTGCACATGATATCATGGACATTTTTGTTTTAAAAGCATGCGTTATTTTGGCGAATATTCTTTCAAATTCCTTTTTAGATACGAAACAACAATACTTTTTTGTCTATGGTGGCTATGTGGGGTAATGTATTTTATAAGGAATCAAGCGTAATATAGGGGGGGGCATATTATATTGGCAATCAAGGCTTTAAAATGGCGGTGATATTTGTTGATAAAGGAGACTTTATTGGGAATGTTCGGCGTAGAAAATAGTGCCGGATACTGATGGAGAAAGTAAACACGTTCACTTAGTTATGTATCGTAGGAAAACATTGGGTATGTGCGGATACGATTTTGATTCAGAATTATATCCGTTGCGAATTGTATGTGTTTATTTGTTTGTATTGGTAAGGATGAGAATAGATACATTTGAACTTTTTATTCCGTTGATAGGTGTATGAGTTCCCCGGATTCCAAAAGGAGAACGACTTGGTGTTCATTTACGATATAGGTTCGTATTTTAAAACTGCTTGGAAATAGATGTTGTTGTAGAATACTACCGTCTTTCGAATACACAATGATCCGAGAGTTAATTTTATCGAGAACGGCAAGAGGGGATGTTTCATTTTCAGTATATATCGTATCAAATTTGGCGTTAACCTTCGGCGGTTCCAAAGTAAAGGTAGCTTGTTCTCCACGAAATAATTTTATAATCCCACTTTCGTTTGCTACATATATGGATCCATCTATGCTCCATGAACGTGTGGTCGCAAGCACATCCAAAGTTTTTCGAGTCCATTTTGTTTTTTCTGCGAAACCGCCTTCAGCCCGTGGATAACGATAAACGATTTTTTCTTCCGGGTATAACACATAGAGATAGGTAAGATATGCGGCAAGTAAAGGTGTCTCTGCTTTTTCATCGAATGCAATAGTATTCTCCTCAAATTTTTTATTGTTAATGTTAAATGCGTATAATTTCTTTTCGGAAGTATAAAGAAAGAGCATGCGCAAATCTGGCATATAAGCGCTTTCTACAAAGGAAATATCGGGCATGTTAGCTATAGAATAAGCATTTTGCTGGCTATCAGTAATAATAAAAATGTGCTTATCTCCAATTGCGGCAATGGAGGAATTTCCGATCGAAAATATTTTCTGAACAGGTTCAGTGAAAAAAGTGATTTTTGTAAAATCATCGGTATCGTACAAAACAGCATTTGTTTCGGATTCTATTGGATTGATAGCGGGTTGTTTGGGTTGTATAACTTCTTCTATAGATGATTTTTTCTGGATATCTTCAGAGGAATATGATTGCAGAAGAAAGAAGGGGAGAAGGATAATGCATCCGAGTATGCATAGTGAAAGAATTTTTTGGTGGCTGTTCATGCGAGAAAATAGAACTCTTATTTTTTGGATACTCGGAAGGATGAATGAAAACAGTATTTTTGATTTTTGTGTAAAAAACAGCCTGCATGTGTCAATGAGTTCTGGAGGAATGGCAGTGCGTAAAAGCCTCCCCACTTTTTTCAACGCATTATAGATAATAGGAAAAGTTTTTTGTGTAGAAAATGCTATTTTATG
>Ga0268298_10006108_pt1 | contig 11012 bp, 11 predicted proteins | sample WWTPWeurt_MetaG_FD_194462 | JGI IMG/M metagenome (GOLD analysis project Ga0268298, IMG submission 194462) | Activated sludge microbial communities from WWTP in Nijmegen, Gelderland, Netherland - WWTP Weurt | ecosystem: Engineered > WWTP > Aerobic digester > Activated sludge | place... | reverse complement strand
CTCTTAGCTCAGTTGGTAGAGCAGCGGACTCTTAATCCGTTGGTCGTAGGTTCGAATCCTACAGGGCCCACCAACAACTCAACGGAAAAAGACGTTGAAGATCAACGGCCTAGCGGCGACGCTAGGCCGTTTTTCTTTGCCTGACCGGTCCAGAAACCAGCGTTTCCCGGCCAATTGGCACAAAAGTGGCACAGCCAGAGACTGGCGATGAACGGGTTCAACCGGGTCATCGGGCATGGCAACAGTCACGAAGCGGGGCAAGTACTGGCGGGCGCAGGTGCGACGCGTCGGCTACCCGCCACAACATAAGACGTTCGACACGAAAGCGGAGGCCGAGGCCTGGGCACGTGTTGCCGAGTCCGCGATGGACCACGGCATCTTCGTATCCCGCGCGGAGGCCGAGCGCACGACGCTTGCTGAAGCGCTCGAACGGTACAAGGCCGAGGTCAGCAGCCGCAAGGCTCATCCCGCGCAAGACCATCAGCGCATTGAGCACTGGAAGCGCCAGCCTATCGCCCATCGCTTCCTGGCCACGCTAAAGGGCGCCGACTTCGCGCAGTACCGCGACATGCGCCGCTCGATGGGGCGGGCGGAGAACACGATCCGGCTCGAACTGGCATTGGTCCAGCACCTGTTCGAGATCGCGCGCAAGGAGTGGGGCATGGAGTCGCTGCTCAACCCCCTCAAGAACATTCGCAAGCCCAGCGGGTCGCTGGAGAGGGACCGTCGCCTGGTCGGCAACGAACACACGCGGATCGCCGAGATGCTGCGGTCCAGCGAGAACCGGTACGCGCTGCCGGCGTTCGAGCTGGCTATCGAAACCTCGCTGCGACAGGGCGTGCTGGTGCAGCTTCGCTGGGAATGGGTCGACCTCGATCGCGCCGTGGTCACCATGCCAGCTTCGCTTCGCCGCCACGGCAACAAGGGCGTCCCGCCGGTTCTGCCGCTGTCGTCCAAGGCTCGGGAGGTGCTGAAGGGCCTTTCGCCGAAATCCGAAGGACTCATCCTGGACACCACCGCCAACGCCCTGCGCTGTGTCTGGAAGCGGACCCTCAAGGAACTCGGCATCACGAACCTGCGCTGGCACGACCTTCGCCACGAAGCAGCTTCTCGGTTCTTCGAGAAGGGCCTGCACCCGCTCGAAGTGGCTTCGATCACCGGCCACAAGAGCTTGACCATGCTCAGGCGCTATACCCACCTTCAGCCTGAAGCGCTCGCCGCCAAGCTCGGCTGAGCGCGACACGGAGCCGCATCGTGTCGTTTGACCTCTACTGTCTGTTGCTCGGCATCGTCTGTATCGGCGTCCGGCACCTGGCTCTTCACTTGCCCATCCCGCCGGAGCTCGTTCAGCGCTACCGTGAGCATGAAGCCGCGCGGACGCAGTTGTCCGTCACCGATCCTCCTGATGTCGACGACGAGACAGACGACGAGGCATGGTTCTGCCGACGCGAACGTGACGACACCGACGACGACTACTGGACCGAGTTCAGCGTCAACATCGACGGAACGCCAATGCTGGGCGATACCGACATCCACGGAAATGCGTTCGGCGTGACGGGCTCCACATTCGATGAGTGGTGATCGTTCGGCGCTCGCCCTCAGTCGTGCCGAGGCTTCAGCAGCTCGTAGGGCTCGACCCCCAACGCATCGGCGAGCCGCTCGATGTTGTCGACTGCGATGTTGCGGCTCTGACGTTCCACGTGAGCGACAAAGGTCCGGTGCAGACCACATTCGAAGGCCAGCGCCTCCTGCGACCAACCTCTTGCATGACGCAGCGCGACGATGTTGGCCGCAAGCGCCTCCCTGGCGCTGACGCGCTTCCTCTTGGCGGCGGTTGGCGGCGATGGCATCGCCGACAGTCTCTCTACGTGTAGCTTTTGCGTCAGCCGTGTTTAAGTCACAATTACTCGATGAGGCAACCCACCAAAAGAGGCGGCATGGGGAGAAACTGCGAGTCGAGATCAGCTCAATCACTCCGGGTCAGCGCATGCATGGTCCCTTTGATCTTCGGGCTCGCCGCGTGCTCGACCAATCCGCGTATCGCCGCAGGCAATTCGATCCAGGACTTCGCGCGGGCATTGAACGGCTCCAAGTTTGACTTTGATCTGAGCGGGCGGATCAAGGTGCCGGCGATGTCGGGTGCGCTCGTGACGGCGCAACGAATTCCGGAAGGCCTCCTGGTGGCGCTGGCTCCCGCCAAGGAGCATTGCGCACGCGAAGGCGGCGCTCTGACCTTCACCAAGCTACAGAACACTGGGCGAGCCAACCTGCCGGGCCGCATCGAGTGCGGAACCGTGTCAGGGCTCGCCTGGGCCGTTGACCTGACGTATTTCGACTTGGCCATGGTGGCCGGTGAAGACGCGATGGGTCGCAAGTCTCTGACCTACCTGAACTTCTTACTGCGCACGGAGTACCTGTCGGCAGGAGACGCGGCCCGCCGAACGGCGACTGAGCAGGTACAGGTCAACGCGCGCGCGAGGGCCGATGCTGAGTTGCAAGAGCGGCAGGCACGCGATGCTGCTGTCGTGGCTGCCGAAGCGGACCGCCGGGCCGCGGAGTGGCCCGGCAGGGTGGCGGCATTTCGGACCGCCATGAAGTCTGGTGACCGCTGCGAGTGGAAACCTGCCACGTCTGTGTCCGTCGGCCCGCTGGTTGGCGTCGTCGTACGGACTGAAGGCGCGATGGCCTACGTGCAGTTCGAAAACGCAGTCATCGCCGGGGAGACAGCACGCTATGTCCCGAAGGCCGAGCTGGTGCCCTTTGATCGTCCGACACCCGCGGCGCGATTCGAGATCAGATGATGATGCGAATTCCGCCTGCCCGGCCGATTTCGATTCACCTTCGACTTCCCACAAAAACTCGCTCTCCGCGCTGAGGCGTGGTCCTTGGTCAGCCTTCGCCTGGTATGAGCCAGGGGCGAATGGTGTCGGCAATGTGGCGCATACCTCACTCTCGACTTTCGGTTGCCAATGGCTCGACCCGGCCAGAAGCAGCCGCTCCTCCGAGTCTGCTTTAAAGCGACCAGCAGTGTCCTGCCTCGGCCAACCTCTGTTGTCCAGGCAAGACCAGCTGCCCACGCGCTTTTATCATGGCGTAATCTCCCGGGATTCACTGCACAACGATGCCGAAGCGACTCGTCACACACCGCATGATCGAGGCATTTAGAGCCGCGATGCTGCATGGCGGCATGAGCGCGGGCGCCGAGGCGTTGGGGATCCCCCAACCTTCGATGAGCCGACTCATCGCGGACCTGCAAAGTGTCGTCGGCTTTCCGCTCTTCCAGAAGAGCGGGCGAGGCGTCAAGCCCACCGATGAAGCCATTGTCTTGATGACAAAGGTCCAGCAGTCGTTTGTCGGTCTCGAGGAAATCACGAGCTTCTCGGCGCAGTTGCAGAAGCAGAGGGCGGGGAGGCTCTCAATCTGCACCATCCCGGCCATCGGACACTCGGTGATGCCGGAGATCATCGAGCACCTGCGTGCAAAGTTCCCGGACGTCGTCGTGAGCCTCACGGTGTCTTCGTATCTCGAGGTGGCCCGAAACGTTCGAACCAGGCAGGCCGACATTGGACTGACCGCGGACAAGCTGTCCATCGGCAACCTGGAGACAGTCGCGGAATTCACTTCGGACTGCGTCTGCATCGGCACGAGCAAGTGGCTGTCCGCCGCTGTGAGACACGTCGATGTCAGGGAGCTAGTCGGGAAGCCATTCATCGCGTTGACGGGCACATTCCAACGACAACTCGATGCGCTGCTGTCGGCCAACGGCATCACGGTTGACGCCATGGTCGAAGCGTCGCTCTTCCAGACCGTCAGTGAGCTGGTTCTGCGCGGCATGGGCGTGTCGGTCGTGGACCCGCTCACCGGTGCGAAGCACCGCCAGCGGGGCGGCATCACGCTGCCGCTGCGGCCCGCGTTGACCTACACCGTGTACGCGACCGCGATGAGTGACACCCGTCTGGGTGCACCCGCGCGGGAACTGTTGCAGCGGCTCGAATCGGCCACTGACGCGGCGCGAACGCATACCACGAGCGAATAGGTCGTTGCTGTCGACGGCATGGATGCCGCGAGCCGGTCTCCGTAGGATCGGCGCATCATCAATTTCTCGTGGAGACGGCCTTGAAGTCCAGGATCCCCAGTTTTGCCGCAGCGCTCTGTGTCGGCGTCCTCGCCACGGTCCAGGCAGCCCGCGCCGAATACCCCGAGAAGCCTGTCCGCCTGATCATCAACGCAGCACCGGGTGGCGCGGCAGACAGCACGGCGCGGGTGCTGGCCATCGAGCTCCAGAAGCGGCTAGGCCAGCCCTTCGTCATCGAAAACAAGCCGGGCGCCTCCGGCGCGATCGGGCTGGACGTCGTGGCCAAGGCAGCGCCGGACGGCTACACGATCGGCAACAACAACCTCGCCACGTTCATCGTGGGCGCTCTCACCGCGAAGCAGCTGCCGTATCGCATCGAGAGCGACTTCACGCCGATTGCCTCGATGTTCACGCAGCCGAACATCGTCGGCGTCACACCGAGCCTCCCGGTGAAGACGCTTGGTGAACTCGTTGCCTATGCGAAGGCGAACCCGAACAAGATCTCCTTCGGCTCGACGGGTCAAGGCACATCGCTGCACGTGCTGACGGAAATGCTGCGCATGAACGCCGGTATCGAGATGGTTCATGTGCCTTACAAGAGCGCCCCCGCTGCTGAAGGCGAGCTCGCCGCCGGCCACATCCAGCTGATGATCAGCAACTTCACGTCCATGGAGCCGCAAGTGAAGGCGGGTCGCATCCGGGCGCTGGCCATCACGAGTGCCACGCGCTCGCCGCGGTTGCCCGATGTGCCGACGGTTGCCCAGGCCGGTGCGCCTTACCTCGAGATGGTGACCTGGGGCGGCATCGTCGGGCCCAAGGGAATGCCGCCGGCGATCGTGAAGAAGCTCAATACGACCATGAACGAAATCCTCGCGGATCCTAATTTCAAGAAGCAGTACGAGGCCATGGGGTCCGAAACGGACATCAAGACTCCTGAGCAGTTCGCCGCCATGATCAAGTCCGACCTCGCGAAGTGGGGTGAAGTCATCCGCAAAGGCCGGATCACGGCCGACTGATCCCTTTAGAGCGGACAGCACGTGCCAGGTGTCCACCCGGACATAGGAGCGGCACGGGTTCAGATTGATTGGGCCCGGAAGAGGGCGGCACGGACACATTCACGCACCCTTCCTGCGAGTGGTGCATCCAAAACCCCTGCATGAACGAAATACACACCATGGGCAAACTTGCAATCGTCGGTGCCGGAAACGTCGGCCAAGCCATCGCTGGCCACATGACCTTGCTTGGCCATCAAGTCAGGCTGTATTCCCGGTGGGAACGCGAATTCGAGGCGATCACCGCAAACGGCGGGATCGAGCTTTCCGGCGACGTGGAAGGCCGTGCCGCGAAACCTTTGCTGACCACCGATCTCGGGACGGCGGTCCACGGCGCCGACACCATCATCGTCGCGGCACCAGCTTTCGCCCATGCGTACCTTTCAGAGCAGCTCGCTGCGCTGCTGGAGCCCGGTCAACTGGTAGTCTTCCAGCCCAGTGTGCTAGGGAGTTCCCTGGAACTGGCGAGGCATTTCGCGGCGGTCCGGCGTCCTGCCTGCTTGATCGCGGAAACGCCGACCAGCCTCTACACGTGCCGCCTACGCGGTCCGGCCCAGGTGTACATCGGAGCCATCAAGCAGGCGGTGCAACTGGCTACCATTCCGCACAACGCCTGCAGCCAGGCACTGGCGCGACTGCGCCCGTACTTCGGGGATCGCTACGTGGCCGGCACCGACACGCTGTCGGTCGGCCTTGGCAACTGCAACGCGATCTACCACGTTCCCCCGGCGGTACTGAACATCAAGACCGTGGAGGACTCGGACAAGCTCCCTCTACACACGCTTGTCACACCCCGGGTCGCGGAGGTGATCAACGCGCTGGATGAAGAGCGACTCGCCTTGGCGAAAGCTCTCGGCGTGGAGACCCACAGCTTCTGGCAGTTCCTTGCCACTGCCTACGGTGTCACCGAGGGGAGCCATGTGGAGCGGATCGTTCAAGGTTACGGGCGCCAGGCCTTCCCCGAGCCGGACTCATTGACCCACCGCTACTTCACGGAAGACATCCCCTTCGGTCTGGTCACCTGGAATTCGTTGGCCAACCAGATCGGACTGCGCCTTCCGCTCACGGAGGCCTTCATTCGGATCAGCGGAATCCTCTGCGATGCCGACTTCGAAGCCACGGGCCGCACGGCGCGTGTGCTGGGCCTGGAAGGCGGCAACGCTGCAGGCATCAAGACGGCATTCCTCGACGGCGTCAGCCCTTCGAGTCCCTCGTGACTGGCTGCATTCGGTCCGCGTGACCCCGGGGCGAAACGTGCTGGACCTTGCGAAGATCGAGTAAGCCGCGAGGCGCCTGAAAGGGAGGATTGCACGGACCCCTTGCGTGGAGTCTCAACTGCTCTCCGAGCTGACAGACTGCCGCGTCCACCTGAAATTCGAGAACCTCCAGTACACCGGTTCGTTTAAGGAGCGGGGCGCTTGCAATAAGCTGCTCCTGCTGACCGATGACGAACGATCGCGTGGCGTCATCGCCATGAGCGCCGGCAATCATGCGCAGGGCGCCGCCTACCACTCGAACCGCATGGGTATCCAAGCGGTGATCGTCATGCCGCGGTTCACGCCAGCGTGAAGGTGGAACGCACCGGATGCTTTGGCGCGCGGGTGGTGCTGCAGGGCGACACGCTGGACGAGGCCCGTGCGCACGCGCTAGAGCTGGCCGTTCGCGATGGGCTTGTGTTCGTCCATCCCTACGACGACGAGGCGGTCGTCGCCGGCCAGGGCACCGCCGCTCTGGAGATGCTGGAAGATGTGCCGAAGTTGGACATGCTGCTGGTGTCGGTGGGCGGCGGCGGGCTGATGGCCGGCATGGCGGTGGCAGCCAAGGCGCTGCGCTCGGACCTCCACATGATCGGCGTGCAGACCATCCGCTCTCCCAGCATGTACAACGCGGTGAAGCATCTCAGCCTGCCGCAAGGCGTGTCCACGATCGCCGAGGGAATCGCGGTCGGCTCACCGGGCAAGGTGACGCAGGCCATCATCGAACGGCTGGTCGACGACATCCTCTTGGTCGATGAAGGCGACATCGAACAAGCAATCGTCATGCTACTGGGGATCGAGAAGACCCTCACCGAGGGCGCCGGCGCCGCGCCGCTGGCTGCAATACTGCGAAACCGTCCCGCCTTTGCAGCGAAAGAAGTCGGCATCGTGCTGAGTGGCGGCAACATTGACCCAGTGCTATTGGAATCAATTATCCATCGCGGCCTGGTGCGGGAAGGCAGACTGGCCAGGTTCAAGGTTTGCACCCGCGATGTTCCCGGAGCACTTGCCACGATCTCGGCGCTGGTCAGCGCTGCAGGAGCCAACATCGATGAAGTTCACCACCAGCGAGCTTTCTCCTCTCTGGCAGCCCAGAACGTTGAAATCCAACTCGTCCTGCAGACGAGAGACCGCGAACATATCGGAGCGGTACTCACCGCTTTGCGCGAAGGGGGCTTCGAGGCTACTCTGGACTGACTGCGCAAATGCAAGGTGAGCGATTTCCTGCGAGCACCGCATGAGGCTGTTAGATCGGCAGCGGCCGGGGGCTGCTGTGGGTCGATCCGAGTCAACCGCTCCGCTGATCTGCTTGCCGTAGACCGGCCGTTGACCGACGGCCCCGCCCCGCGTCGTAGCGAGCGGCGGGGTCAGTTCGAGCCGAACTCGTCGCCCAGGATCGCGACGATGTCCTGGCGCTCACCCAGCAGCCGGACGACGTCCAGATGGTCCCCACGCTCGAAGTAGCACCAAAGCAGCGGAAACTTCCCCACCCGCCACGTCCGCAGACCCGGTATGCCCAGCAACTTCCCGAGCCTCGGCGAACCCATGCCCGGTTCAAGTTCGACCTGGTCGAGCGCTTCGTTCGTTGCCTTGGCCACCTTCACCGCCAGGCGGGCGCCACCCTCCTTGCGGTAGTACCGAACCTCGCCTTGCTGGTCGCGCAGCGCCTGCGGGCGCAGAACCGCCGGCTTCAATCGATCTCGCCGCGAGCGATCGCCAGCAGTTCTTTCTCGTCGGCCTTCGTGCGACGCCGGCCGGGCCCGGATGCCAGCCCTTCCTCGATGAGATCGCGCAGCCTCCTCTTCGCCTGCTCTTCCTGGTCGCGCCGGACCAGGTCACGGATGTACTCGCTGGTGTTGCCGTAGTTGCCTGCGGCGACCCGGTTGTCGATGTACTCACGCATCGACTCGGGCAAGGCGAAACTCATTGTCTGGCGGCTCATGCCGGAATCTTGGGCTGTTTGACAACGGTTGTCAACACAAACTCTCACTCAGCCGACACCATTTCGTTCACCGGCTGCGGACAGAGCCGGTCACGATGCCGCCCGAGTTGCCGGGCTCGGCGCGCGCTGGATCAGCGCCGCAGCGAACTTCTCACCCCGAACTTCATCGTGCCGCGGAAGTTGATGTGCGAGAAGTGCGCTGGCCCCATGCGGCGCAGCCAGTCGTCTTCCACCTCGATCTTGTCCCGCCTGAGGCGCTCGACCACCTCGTGCATCCGGGCGGTGTTCCAGGCCAGCACGATGTTCGTCAGCAGTGCGTGCGAACCGGAGATCGCCTTCATCTCGTCGCGCCGCCGGCCGCGCTCGGGCGCCACCTTGCCGGAGTACACAGCGCGTTGAAGCTGATGCACCGACTCGCCACGGCTCAGCAGGGTGTGGATCTCGCGCCGGAAGTCCTCGATGGCGATGTAGTCGCACAGGAACACGGTCCGCAGCAGTCGACCTAGGTGCTCTGCGGCCCGGTGCAGCGGGTCGCCCTGGGCGGCCGACCCGAAACGCTGCAATGCCAGCGTCGCGGAGACATGGCCCGAACGGATCGACGCCGCCAGGCGCAATAATTCGTCCCAGCCGCGCTCGATGGCGGTCATGGAGACGCGCCTGACGGTCACCGCCTCCAGTCCCTCGGGCGCGTTGAAGCCCCTGGGCAGGTAGAGCCTTCTTTCGGCCAGGTCCCGCAGCCGTGGACACAGATCGAAGCCCAGCAGCTTGGCGATGGCCATTGCGGGGTTTGTGTAGCCATGGGTATCGACCGCCAGCAACGAGATTCGGACTCGATCCGCCGCGCTGTTGTGCTGCTCGATTCCTTCGATGGCGACACCGGCCTGCCGCTCGTTCAGCACGATCGGTTGGTCGTACACGATGCCCCATCGGTCACGCACGTGGGTGTACAGGCCGGCGGCATAGGTGCGCCTGCGTGGATCGACACGGGCGTTCCACAGGTGGCGGGAGGCGTCCAGCGACATCATGTCGGCCGAGGCCTTGTCACCGTCGCCCCAGAGAGCCGCGATCGGGATCCTGCTCTGGAACTCGGCCACGCGCTCGTTGGCGCGTCGCAGCCGTCCGCCGCCCTCCAGCGCACGCATGGCCACCGTGACCTGCGCTGGCTCGAGCCCGGGGATCATCGAGGCGACGCCCCTGGCGTCGGCATCGGTGCCATGAGCCAGCAGGGCGCCGTACAGAGCCACGAGCTCGCCCGGGGACTGCGCGCGGTGGCCCAGCAGCGCTTCGCTGTACCCGGTGGCGGCATCCACCTCCAGCAACAGGTCCGGGAACTGCACGCTGCCGATGAACTTGTAGATGGTCTCGAGGGTGCGGACCGGCTCGGATTGATCGGCCAGTGACGTCATCGCCGGCAGGTGCAGCATGCCGTCGGCACGGATCTCGATCTTGCCGCGTCGCTGCGCCTCGGCCACGGCGGACATGCCGGCCACGAGGTTGGCCAGCAAGGGCTCCAGGAACTCGGCCGCCGACGTGGGCATCCCGAGCAGCTCGACCTGTTCGTCGCGCTGCACAGCCCATTGCGCCGGCGGGATGAGCATCTGGTCTCGCTCGCGGAAGCTCAACGAGTGGTCCAGCCAGACGCTGCCGCGACGCAGGCTCTTGCGCAGCGACATCATCGTGCAGGCCTCGTATGCCCGGTACCCCGAGCGGGGGTCGAGGTCCCGCACCAGCCCATGCCAGGCTGCGCCCACATCTGGGAGCGCGACGTCTTCCTTCATCTCGGTCGCCCCAACGCGCTGCAGTTCTGCCCACGCCTTCCACTGCTCGAATCCCGGATCCCCCTCCCGCCCACCGAACTCCAGATCCTTCAGTGCCGCCAGGCAGGCGTGCACGCGCTGGCCGTCTTCGGTCAGAGCCTTGCGCACCTGCGATACGAAGCTGCCGCCTGCGGTCTCGGCCAGTTCAGCGAGGAGTTCCCTGGCCTCGATGACGCGGGATTGCCAGGTCTTGGATTCGTCGTGGAGAACGGCTCGCGCCTTGGCAGCTTGCTGCACGAGGCTCGTCGTGCTACGAGCACGGTTCGACTGGGCCTTATCCGCTGCCTCGCGGAACAGTTGCTGGCTGCGTCGGCTGGACTGCAGCAGCGCCACGTCGGTGAGTTCGAGCAGGGTCACCCGCAGGAAGCAGACCAGCTCGATCAGCTGGCGCGACGGCTTGATGTCCCGCGTCTTCACGGGGCGCCGGGCCTGGACTTGTCGGGCGTAGGCCTGCTGCTTGGCCAGCGATACGGCACTCAGATTCCAGTCGTGGACGCCGAGCGCTTTCAGGTAGCGGACCTTCTCGAGGGTCTCGGCAAGCGTGCTGGGGCCGTGGCGCTTCGGCGGCGTCTTCAGCCACTCCAGGTGCGTGCCGTCGCCGTTCGGTCGGGCGCTGTAGGCAGAGTCGATCACCTTGCTGGCGGCGCCAGGCGGCACGGCAGCGTTCACGTCTCTGAGGATCTGGGCCTCAACCGCTGCGAAGGCTCCTCTGGCCCAGTCCTGCAGGCGGCGTGCGCCGGGGATCAGGATGCGACGCGTGAACAACCACTGGCAGGCCGATTGAACGAGGTCATCGGAGTGGGAGGCGTCGGCGGCCTGAGCCAACAGCGTGGCTGTCAGCGCGGCATCGTCGTCGGACTCAAGTTCGCG
>Ga0268298_10006107_pt1 | contig 11014 bp, 9 predicted proteins | sample WWTPWeurt_MetaG_FD_194462 | JGI IMG/M metagenome (GOLD analysis project Ga0268298, IMG submission 194462) | Activated sludge microbial communities from WWTP in Nijmegen, Gelderland, Netherland - WWTP Weurt | ecosystem: Engineered > WWTP > Aerobic digester > Activated sludge | place: Netherlands... | reverse complement strand
CGGCGGTTGATAAAAAATTGGGATTCCCGAAAGTGGAAATCGGCCGATGCCCAAAAGCCTTGAGGTCTTTCCAAAAAGGGTCCCACCCGGCGAATTGAAGCAAGCCATAAACCGCGGCAAGGGTCACCCCACCAACCACAAGCCTCCCGGCGACGCGGCGATCCACGGGGTCGGCTGTCTGGGTGGAAAGAAAATACGCCCCGCCGAAAACAGCGGTGGCAAAACCCAGCGCGCGCACCCCCCCCACCGCGATCGCCGTGCGGAAAAAATCCGGATGACCCCACCAGGAGGCCAGGGTCGAAATCGCCATGGCGCTTCCCAGAATCAGAAACGGTGTGTCGAGAGGGGTTCGCCAGAATGTGACGGTGTGCGATTTGAGGTAAGAAAAGGCTTTTAGGCCCAGGAGGACTCCCACACCGGATTGGACCCAAGCGATTTGGACGCTGTATGGATTTTCAGTCCGGTTCGTGAAGAACAGGAGAGGACCCAAAAAAAGAACGCCGCGAGAAACCCAACGTTCAACGGCAACGCGCGCGGACCGTGGGGCGGGCGGGGCCACGATTAGGGATTGGCGGGGGAGGGCGGGGCAAAGACCCGGCGCACGTCGGGGTCTTGGGGGTTCCATTCGCGGAGTTTGTTCCAAAGCGTTCGGGAGAGGGTTTCATTCCCGGCGCGGGAATACAAGACCGCCAGGGCTTTCGTCGGTTCAAACCCCACCTCGGCTTCTTGACCCGAAAGTCGCGCGGCCTCCATCGCTTTTTCATAATACTCTATGGACTTCAAGAACAAGGGGTCGCTGAGCATCGCGCGCGTCGGCGTGGGGAATCGATTGACCAGCTGGATGTAGTAAAGTCGACCGAGATTGCCGTAGGTTTCGGCGTTGCGGTTGTGGTAAATCCGGCCGACAACGTTGGCGGAATTGTAGCGCAGGGCGCCCCAATAAGCCTCTTCGGCTTTGTCCAACTCCCCCCGCATGAAGTGCACGTAAGAAATTCGATAGTAATTCGCGGGGAAGACGGGATCCAACTGTTGGTAGAGGCGAAAGTTTTCAAGAGCTTTATCCCAATATTCCGCCGCTTTGTCCTTGTTCCCCCAGAGGGTTTCCAAATCTCCCTTCTTGGTGTAAATCAATCCCACTTGATGGTGGGTCTGGACGTAATTGGGCGCGAAGGCTTTGACCTTGTCGTAGGCGGCGAGGGATTTCGACCAATACTCCTCGGCCTTGTCCCGTAATTTTTCAGCCACCTCGATGTCCCTTTTGCCGAGGGCTTCCTTCGCCCGCTCGGAAAAATTGGATCCCCAATCGTTATAAACATTGCCGACAAAATACCGGGACATGGGAAAAGCGGGGTTGAGAAGCGCGGTTTTTTCGTAATGGTCGAGGGCCCCCCCGACCTTTTCGTATGCCTTTCTCATTTCCAAAGGGAATTCGGGGGATTGCACGCGAGCGTCAAACTCGGGTGAATTCGTCCACACGCTTTGTTTGGAAAAGAATATGGCGACGTTGTGGTATATGTCCCCAATAAAATAGCCGCGCCACACCATCATCCCATAGACAAAGCAAACCGAAAGGCCCGCGGCCCCCGCCCATTGAAAAACAGTGACCTTTTGGTTGGTTACGCGGGTCCATTCGATGGCGGGAAAGAGGGAGCGGCCGGATGAGCGAATTCCCCAGCCGATCAAGAAAAAAGCAATGGAAAGGATCAATCGGATAAAATGAAAAACTCCGGCGTCGCGGGTGGGATCAATCATGGAGAGGATTTGGGCAGCCGCGCACATCCCTCCCGCAACCAGAAAAGGCCCCGCTTGCCAAGTGGGGGTGTCGGAGGTGAGCCGATGCTCCATCAGTTCGCCGATGACTATGAGCAAAGAACCGGCAAGAAGCGCGTGAGCGACAGGGATATGGGCCCATGAAAAAAAGAGGACGCCCCCCAAGGCCGTGCCGAGTCGGATCCAGGTATCAACGGGGGCGGGTTTGTCTTGTTGTTCGGGAGTGGGGTCGTTGCGGACTATTCCAACAATCACTGCGGGGAGCACCAGGGAAAAAATTCCCGAGGACACGAAACGAACGGAGACGTCCATGGTCCAATGGAGCAAGGCCCCCCACCAAGCCCCCAAGAAAGCGATGATTTTATAAACACGGTCGTCAAAGGCGTGGGCCGGGGGGGGGCGCGGACCATCCCGCGTTAACCGGTTCATCGCGCGGAGTCCCAAGGCGCTGACCGATACAAACAGCCAAAGGAAGATGCCAAATCCCACAAGCCCTTCGTCGAACCATATCTCGAGGTATTCATTCTCGGCGTGATCGGTTTCGGTGTTGGATCGTCCTTCCAGAAGGATAATCTCGGGTCGACGGTAGGCCGGGTAGGCCCATTTAAAAGATCCGATCCCGGTGCCCAAGACCGGCTGTTGTCGAATCATGTCCCAGGTCCCGATCCAAGTGAAAACACGGAAATCGACCGATTGCCGTTGCTTGAGGGCAAAGCGCTTAACCACAAAAAACCCCGTCGTACCCACAATCGCCGCTATGGCCAGTAGCGTGTAGGTCAAACGGCGAGCGCGCTTTCCTACGAGGAACAATCCGACTAAAATCGAAAAGGCCACGAGTGTTCCCACAAAGCCGACCCAGGCGCCTTTAGTTGCTGTCGCATAAATGTTGATGAAAGTGGCTGTAAAAAATACAAAAAGTCCGCTGGTTACAACGGAGGGGCTCTTCCACCAAACCAACACCCCCACCAAACAAAAACAACAAAACAACCCAAGCGCGACCCAATTCTGATTGAGGGCGGTGATCCCCCCGTATTGGTTGATGAACATTTTATCCGTCAACACAACCAGGGGAATGAAGAGCAGAAGGGCGGTGAAGGGGCGCAAAAGAGGCCCCCCGCTACGGAAATACAACGTCAAAAGTATGGGAGTAATGATAACGAGGAAATTTCCATAAAAATTGGGATTGCCAAAACTCGAAAACACTCTTTGCGAAAAAGCTTGCCGCCAAATGAAAGGATCCAATCCCACCCCCCCCATGCCCGGAGGGAACAGGCGGTTGTCAAAATACTGCACAAATCCGTAAAAGACGGTTACGCCAAAGGCGGCGACCATCCAACGCAACAATCTTCGCTGCCGGTCCAATCCCCGAAAATCCGAAATCACCACAAGGGCCATGAGACTGTAAAAAACACGACGAGAAAACTCGTCCAAACTGCCCTCGCGGAAAGACGATTGAAGGTAAGAGACAACGCCCGATGTGAGAATGGCCAAAAAGGGAGCCACGATGGGCAAATCTTTTTTCGTAAAAGGCCAACGCTTTTCGAAGAGAAGTTGGAGTGCCCAGAAGAAGGCAACCGCGCCGCATCCGATCTGAGTTAAAGTGATTTTAATTTGGGCGGAATCGTATGTCTTTAAATAGAAGGAAACGGTAACAAGGAAAAATGTCACCGGCAATATCCAGGATACTATTCTGGAAAACACTTCCCCCCAGCCGACTGTGGTCGGGTAGACGGTGGGGGGCTTGGCTAAGGAAGAAGAGATCATTGGTGTGAAATAATAAGCCGAGGATCGGACTTGAACCGACAACCTATCGCTTACGAAGCGATTGCTCTACCGATTGAGCTACCTCGGCAAAAATTCCTACTGATATTTTATCTTATGATGTGTGTTCAAACAACCCGCGTGTAGGGCGATCGGATTACTTCGGGGGGGCGGTTAAAATTGTGAACAGGGGGTGGCGAGGGAAGCGTCCACTCCAAAGTGCCCGCGTTCCAAGGGTTTTCCGGAGCTGCAGCCCCCTTACGCATTGATCGCAAAACGTTAACCAAAAAAATCAAAGTAGCCAGAAAGATAAAAAAGGCCGAGCAGGAAATCCACATTTGGACTCCGCTCATATCGACGCTGTAATCCGCCACTCGTCTTCGTAAGCCATGGGAGCCGGTCCAAAACATCGGAATGAAGGTGGCGTTAAACGACGCGAAAAAACTCCAAAAATGGACCATTCCCCACTTGGCATTCATGGTTTTCCCCGTAAATTTGGGGAACCAAAAATAAAAGCCGGCAAAAAGGGCAAAAATTGCAGCGCCCACAATAGTGAAATGAAAGTGGGCAGTGACGAAAAGAGTGTCGTGCATATGCAGATCGGTTGGAACATCGGCCAGAAAAATACCCGTCAACCCGCCGATCATGAAATTGGCCACGATCGAAGCTGCAAAAAGAAAAGCCGGGGTGATACGGATGCTCCCGCGCCATATTGTTCCCAGCGCCGACAAAAAGACGATGCCGGTGGGAACCGAAATCAATTCGGTCGTGATCATGAAAGGGAAATTTAGAAGGGCCCACATGCCGCTGGTGAACAAGTGATGCGCCCAGACGATGCAACTGAGGATCACAATGGCCCAGAAGGATACCACAACCCAGCGATAGATAAAAAGAGGTTTCCTGGCGAAGACCGGCAGGATTTCAAGCATTAAACCGAACCCTGGAAGGGCCATGATATAAACGGCGGGGTGCGAATAAAACCAAAAAAGATGTTGGTAAAGGAGAGCACTTCCTCCCCGCGTAGCGTCAAAAAAGGATGTCCCCAACACCCGGTCAAAAATCACGAGGAAGAGCGAACTGGCCACGACAGAGGTGGCGATGAGCGTGATGGCGGATGACGCCCCGATGGAATGCACAAAAATTGGCAATCGCCAAAAAGTCAGGCCCTTGGCTCGCATCCGAATTATTGTGACGAGGAGATTGATGGCTCCGAAAACCGAGGAAAACCCCGCCGTCGCGAAAGCCAGCAAGAAAAACAATTTTCCCATGGGGCCCCGCGTGCTCAAGGGCGCGTAGGCCGTCCAACCGAAATCCACCCCACCGTTAAAGAGGGCGGCTATCAAAATCAAGGCCGCGGGTGGGACCAACCAGAAACTCAGAGCGTTCAACCGGGGGAAGGCCATGTCCTTCGCTCCAATTTGCAGCGGGACGAAGTAATTTCCAAAACCGCCGATTATGGCTGTCAGGGCCACAATCACCATGCCGATGCCGTGCATACCGACAAGGGTGTTGTAGGTTTGGAAACCGATGACCTGTTCCCCGGGTTTCGCCAATTCGGTGCGCATAATCAAAGCCAAAATTCCCGCGTAGAAAAACAGGAAAAACGCCGCGCAAAGGTATTGGATCCCGACGACTTTGTGGTCGGTGGTGAAATCAAAATAACGGCGGGGACCATGAATTTCCGGTTCCTCGGTGCCGTTGAGCCAACGCTGAAACGCTGCCCATCCGCCGCCGACCGCGAGGTAAACAACGAGTGAGACCACGTAAGCGATGGTCGCCGACCCTTCATGGGGTAATTTTGTTTTGAGTCCGAAATACAGCGCCAAAAACGCCGCGACGCCGGCGGCGATGCCTCGCACGAGTCCCAGGTTCACCAGCTCTCTCCTTCCGTAAATTGTTTGGCGTAGGTTTCGTCATCCACCACATGCACTTGGGCGGTCATGATTGTGTGATCGAGGCCGCACAACTCGGAGCACCGTAATTGGTAATCGCCTTTCACCGTTGGTGTGATCACCATTTGAGTGACCCGATTGGGGAGCACATCTTGTTTTAAACGGAATTCAGGAACCCAAAACGAGTGGAGGACATCGGCGGATTTTAAAATCAACCGCACCTTTTTGTTGACGGGCAAATACAATTGGGGTTTGTAAGCCTCGTGTTCGGGATAAAAAAATTCCCAGGAAAACTGCGAGGCGTTGACTTGGATTTCCATGTCGGCGTGTTTTTGATCGGCCAGGATGTGCTTCAATTCATAGGAACCAAACCCCGCCAAACCCAGGGTCAAAACCAAGCTCACGCCAAGCCAGAGACCTTCCACCCAGCGTCCCCGGCTGTGTTCGAATTCTTCCCCCCGCGCTTTGTCATCGGAGGATTTAAACGCGGAAAGAGAGTAAATCAACGAACACATCACCAAAGCGTAAATCGGGATCGAAAGCCAAAGCAGACCGTTGAACGCGCGGTCAACCCGCACGGCCTCCTGGCTGGCGGCCAGGGGCATCATGGGGTAGGCGCTGAACAACCATCCCAACCCGAGGCTGAAAATGGTCGCGCTTCCGAGAATGATGACCAACGCGCGCAAACGCTTCACAAAGACCTCCGCAATCGGCCGAGGGCGGCGTTGATGCGCTCGCCCACATCGGCCGCGTCCGAATCAAAATACCCGCGAATCCGTCCTTCGCCATCCACCAAAACGAACTTTGTGCTGTGTGTCACCCGATAACCCGAAGGCGCGGCCGGGTCTTCCATGACGGGCAACCGAAATCCTTCGTAGGCGATCCGATACAAATCGCCCTTCTCAGGCCGAACAAACCGCCACCGTTTCGGATCGGCCTCAAATTGCCGCGCGTACCGCCGAAGTGAATCCAGGTCGTCGCGGTCCGGGTCGACGGAAAAACTCACGAACAGGACGTCGGCCGGCAACACGGGCTGCAGCATCGCCAGCTTGCCGGTCATGATGGGGCAGGGCCCCGAACACCGGGTGAAAATGAAATTGGCGATCCAAAACCGGCCGGCCAAATCCGCGCGGCTCAGGGGCATATCCCCCTCCGCTGTGGTGCCGGGCAGCGAAAAGTCGGGAACGTTTCCCAGCGGCTCGTCGGCCGAATTCGCCCGCGACACCGACCGCCAAATCAAACTTCCGAAAGCCAAAGTCGCGACGCCCAGGGCGAGAAAAATCCAGCGAGTGGAGGATTTCATTTCAACTGGATGGCGATGTCCGGGAGGATTCCCACCGCCATGACCAAGACGGCGAAAACGCCCACCAACACCGCGCCGCGAACGATCCACCCTTCGTGCCGCAGTCGCATGAAAAACCAGCCGATCAGCGCGGCTTTAACGGCGGCAAAGCCCAAGGCGACGGCCACGGCCAATTCTCGACCGAAGTGCAGGCGCGACGCCGCCACGCTAATAAGGGTGATCGTGATAAGTCCGGCGAAGAGGGTGTTGGAAATGGATTTTTCACTCATATAAGGTAGAAGAGCGGAAACATAAACACCCACACCGCGTCGACGAAATGCCAATAAAGTCCGGCGTATTCGACTTTGCGACCGAACCGCTCGTCCAGAGGGCCTTTCCCGCGTTTAAATAAGAAGAAATTCCAAAGGACACCGATCAAAACGTGCAACCCGTGAAACCCCGTTAAAACGAAATAAAACGAGATAAAGATGTTTAGGCCGGGCGTGGCTTCCATGAATTCGCTCCTCGGGTAATACCCGTGGTGAATCTTGAGGTAATACTCGAAGATTTTCACAGCGAGAAACCCCAATCCCAAAAGCAACGTCGCGCCCATGAAGCGGCGAAAAGCGACGCTGTTTTTCTCCTCGGAGGCCAAGACCGCGCGGACCATCGTGAAAGAGCTGGTGATTAACAAGAGGGTGTTAATGGTGGCCAAAGTCAACCCGCCCAAATACCCGGTTTTTGGCCAAGCCGGTGCGCCCAACGCGCACACCGAGCTGCCCCAGCGCAACATCACGTAGGCGGCGATAAAGGCGCCAAAGAGCATGATTTCCGAGAGGATGAAAAACCACATCCCGTACCGACCGATGTCGGTGGGTTCGTTGTCGTGCGAAAGGGCGACCGCGTTGTTCATTGGAATGGTGACAAGTCTAGTATGTTTTTCTGAAAAATTGCAAGATGATGTCCACACCCTCTAAAAGGACTTGCTATGAAAACCACTCCCTCCGGATTGCAATACGAAGACGTAGTCATCGGTGAAGGCGCCGCCGCCGAGGCGGGCCGCCGGGTGTTGGTTCACTACACCGGCTGGTTGTATATTGAGGGCAAAAAAGGGTCAAAATTCGATTCGAGCAAAGACCGCAACGAGCCCTTTGATTTCGCGCTCGGCGCCGGCGAGGTGATCCGCGGCTGGGACGAAGGCGTGGCCGGCATGAAACCCGGCGGCAAGCGCACTCTCGTGATCCCGCCGTCCCTCGCCTACGGCGCGCGGGGCGCCGGGCGCGTCATTCCGCCCAACGCCACGCTGCTTTTCGAAGTTGAATTGCTCAGTGCCTAACCGCCTCGCCGGCGAAAAAAGCCCGTATCTCCTTCAGCACGCCCGCAACCCGGTCGACTGGTACCCCTGGGGCCCGGCGGCTTTTGAAAAAGCCCGCGCCGAGGACAAACCCCTCTTGGTCTCCATCGGCTACGCGACGTGCCATTGGTGCCATGTGATGGAGCGGGAGTCCTTCGAAGACCCCGCCGTGGCCGCCCTCATGAACCGCGAACTCGTCTGTGTCAAAGTGGACCGCGAGGAGCGCCCCGACGTCGATCGCGTTCACATGACGGCCCTGCAAGCCTTGACGGGCCAAGGCGGCTGGCCGCTCAACATGTTCCTCACGCCGGAGGGCAAACCGTTCCTGGGCGGTACTTATTTCCCCCCCGCCGACCGCGGTGGCCGACCGGGGTGGGCCACGCTCGTCCAACGCGTGGGCGCCGCCTGGCGCACGCCGGAACACCGCGCGCAAATGCTCGAAAGGGGCGAGCGTCTGCACGACGCCGTCGCCGAACTGCTCACCGCGGCCCCGACCTCGGCCGAAGGCGACGCCCGCGCCGTTGTGGACGGCGTGTGGACCGCGCTTCGCGACGCCCACGACGATCTCCGCGGCGGTTTTTCCCCCGCGCCCAAATTCCCGATGCCGGTGTACCCCCACTTCCTTTTGCGGTGCCTCGCCGCCGAAATGGCGGGCGATCGCCGCGCCGACACCCTCAAAATGCTCACCACGACGTTGCGCGCCATGGCCCGGGGCGGCCTCTTCGACCAGGTGGGCGGCGGTTTCCACCGCTATTCCACCGACGGCGACTGGCACGTGCCCCATTTCGAAAAAATGCTTTACGACAACGCCCAACTCGCCGTCAATTGCATCGAAGCCCACCGGGCCACGGGGGACGCTTTTTTCGAATCCATCGCCCGCCGCACCCTGGATTACACGCGGGACGCCCTGGGCCTGCCGGGCGGCGGTTTCGCTTCGGGGGAGGACGCCGACAGCCTGGTCCCCGGCGGCGCCGAGAAAAAAGAGGGCGCCTTTTACCTGTGGACCCAGGCCGAAATCAACGCCCTCCTGGGCGACCGCGCCGCCGCCTTCAGCGCGGCGTTCGGTGTCCTCCCCGACGGGAACGCCCGGTCCGATCCCTTCGGTGAGTTCGCCGGCCACAATATTTTGTTCCGCGCCCAAGACGGGGATTTTACGGCCGAGGTAAATAAGTTATTCACCGCCCGGGCCCTTCGCCCCCGCCCTTTTTTAGACGACAAAGTGATCACGTCCTGGAACGCCCTGGCCGCGACGGCTTTTGCCCAAGGCGCGGCCTTGGAGGCGTCCTACGGCGACGTGGCGCGACGCGCCCTCCAGTTCCTTAAAGGGAATCTTTGGGACGCCTCCACCCAAACGCTCTACCGCCGCTGGCGCGAGAGCGAACGCGCCGTGCCCGGATTGGCGGACGATTACGCTTTCACGGCCCACGCCGCCGTGGAGGTATACAACGCCACGGGCGATCCAAATTGGCTTTTCTGGGCCGAGGAATTGTTGGCGCTCTTCCTTCAGCGGTTCATGGACGGCCCCCCCGGCGTCGTGCACGTTTCCGCCGCCGGCCACGACCCGCACCTTTCCATCCGCGCCCGCGACGAAGGCGACAACGTCGAACCCGCGTCCTCCTCGGTGGCCGCGCTCAATTTCCTGCGTCTCGGGCGCCTTTTCGACCGGGCCGATTTCCTTCGTTCGGCGGAGGACCTGGCCGTGGCCGTCCGCCCGGCGGCCCTGCGGTCCCCCCGGGCCTACGCCGCGTTCGCCTCGGCCGAATGGGCGGCCCTCAACCCCCCGGCGGAAGTGGTGGTTGTCGGACGCCCCGAAGAGCCCGGCACCCAAGCCCGCCTGGCGTCGGAGCGCCGTTCCTTCCGCCCGGACGCGATAATCCTTCAGGCGGATCAAGGCCCCCAGCAGGCGTTGTTGGGGGCCCGCCTACCGCATTTAAAAGAACTTCGCGTTCCCCCCGGCGTCTCCCAAACACAAATCTGCCAAAACGGCGTTTGTCGCCTCCAATAGCCTCCTTCACCTATTAAAATCCGCTAAAAATCAATTAAAATGGTTTTTCGCTCCCTCTGAACTAAACCTTTTCCGTGGCGGGAGCGTCCTATGGATGAAAACGCGAGTATGATGGAAGAACAATGGATAGGTGAAGCCCAGGCCGGGTCGGCGGCCGCCTTTGGTAAATTGGTTGCAGTCTACCAAGGTAAGGTTTACGGTTTTTTGCTTTCCTACGTCGGCCGCGGGGATGTCGCCGACGAATTGACGCAGGAGGCTTTTTTAAAGGCCTGGCGCGGGTTAAAAGGATTTCGAGGCGAAAGCCGGTTTCAAACGTGGCTCTTTCAAATCGGTTTGAACGTCCTCCGCGGTTGGGGCCGGCGTGAAAAAATCCGCCGGTTGCGCGAGCGGGCCTTTGGTTGGGTCCGCGAAGACGACGAAACCCCCCGCGCCCCGGAGGAACGGCTTAAGGATCCGCGCCTCGACGCCGACCCGCAACGCGCGGTTGACGCCGGGGAGTTAAGGGAAAAAACAAACGGGGCGGTCGCCCTATTGCCGCCCCAAGAAAAGATGGTTTTTTTGTTGCGCCACGAGCAGGGGTTGCCCCTCGCGGACATCGCGCGGGTGATGAACGTGGCCGAAGGCACGGTCAAAGCGCATTTGTTTCACGCGCTGGCCAAACTGAGGAAGACACTGGAGGAGCACCGATGAACTGTCAGGACGCGCAAAGGGGGATGGTGGTCAACGCCCACGGCGACTCCCCTCTTTCGGCGGAAATGTCCGCCCACCTCGCGGGGTGCCCGGCCTGCCGCCAAGAGTTGGAGGCCCTGCGGGCCTTCGTGCGCGCCCTGCCCAAGGGGGACCTCCCCCCCAACGCTTTTTTCGCACGGCAACGGGCCGCGATCATGGAGAGGATCGAAACGCCCGCCGCGCCGCGGTTTTTCCCCGCCCGGTGGCCCTGGGCCACGGGC
>Ga0268298_10006106_pt1 | contig 11015 bp, 9 predicted proteins | sample WWTPWeurt_MetaG_FD_194462 | JGI IMG/M metagenome (GOLD analysis project Ga0268298, IMG submission 194462) | Activated sludge microbial communities from WWTP in Nijmegen, Gelderland, Netherland - WWTP Weurt | ecosystem: Engineered > WWTP > Aerobic digester > Activated sludge | place: Netherlands... | reverse complement strand
TTTTAAAACGTGTGGGTGATCTTCACGCTTCACAGGAAACTTTGAGCAAGCCTATTGTTGCTATCTTTTTTCTTACGCTAATCATTTCAGCATACGCTACTGAAATTATCGGAATTCACGCCTTATTTGGCGCTTTTATGGCGGGTGCAATTATGCCTGAGAATGTCAAGTTCAGAAATATCTTCATTGAAAAAGTAGAAGATGTTTCACTTGTTTTATTGCTGCCACTCTTTTTTGTTTTTACCGGATTAAGAACTGAAATTGGTTTGATTGATGATCCATACTTATGGAAAATTACCGCGTTGATTATTGCCGTTGCGGTTATTGGAAAATTTGTTGGAAGCGCATTAGCCGCAAAGTTTGTCGGACAAAACTGGAAAGACAGTTTGACGATTGGAGCATTAATGAATACAAGAGGTTTGATGGAACTCGTTGTATTAAACATTGGTTACGATTTGGGTGTGCTTACACCAGAAATTTTTACCATGATGGTGATCATGGCTTTGGTTACAACTTTCATGACCGGACCAGTTTTGGATTTGATCAATTGGTTATTCAGAAAAGTAAATTACGATGAAGCAACTGCACAACCTGCACAAGTGAGCAAATACAATATTCTTGTTTCATTTGGAAATCCGGAGCGGGGAAAATCGCTATTAAGAATTGCACATTTTCTGGTGAAGAAAAGAGGAAAAAACGCATCGATTACTGCGCTTCACTTATCACCCAGCAATGAGCTTCACCAGTTCAATGCAGATGAATATGAAAAAGAAATTTTCACACCGGTAGTAGAGGAAGCCACTGTGTTAAAACAAAAAATATCCACCCGCTTTAAAGCATCCAACGACATCAATGACGACATTGTTGAAACTGCAAACAGCGGCGAGTATGATTTACTTTTAGTAGGTGTTGGACAATCCATTTTTGAGGGAAGTTTACTTGGAAAAATTTTGGGATTCACAACGCGTATCATCAATCCTGACCGATTGCTGGGGCAAGTAACCGGAAAAGAAAATCTTTTTGAAAGTTCTCCTTTTGATGAACGGTCCAGATTGATTTTATCAAAAAGTGAAGTTCCGGTTGGATGTCTGATTGACCGCAATTTTGAAAGAGTAGAAAAAGTGTTGCTTCCGGTATTTGATTCCGGTGACCGTTTTCTGACACGTTACGCGCAAAAGCTGATTAAGAATGCTGGTGCTCACGTACACGTACTCAATTTATCAGACAGCGTAAAAAACAAAGAAGAACTTACTAAAAAAGTGCAGGCACTGGAACAAGCTTTTCCAGAAAAAATTACGCTGGTCAGTCAGCATGAAATTCTGGAAGAACAGCTGCTTCAAAGTGATCTGATGCTGATCAGCGCTGAAAGCTGGAAAAAACTACTCGATTCCAAAAGCAGTCTGTTGTCTGAAGTACCTTCCACATTGATTTTGTCTGAACCACGCGGATAAATCTGTCTCCTGCCCATTTCTTTATAGTTTCTTTATATCTGACTTCGTAACTTTGATTTCAAATTCAATTATCTGGAAAAACTCATCACCCGTAAATTTTCATTGACCGGACAATTCATCATTGTTTCGTCAATTGTCATTTTACTTGCGGTGGCCTGTTTCTTTTCAACTGACTTGCTGGGCTATCAGGTTCCTGCACTGTTGCTGCTCATGTCCGTTTCAATTGCCGCTATGCTATTTGATATCTGGCCGGTAATTTTCATGGCAACGCTGAGCGCTCTGATCTGGAATTTTTTCTTCATCCCTCCTACTTTTACGTTTCACGTTGGAACAACCAATGATGCACTTTTATTACTGATGTACTTTTTGGTAGCTTCAATCAATGTTGTATTGATGTCACGAATTCGAAGGTTTGAAAGAATTGCCAGAGACAAACAAGAAAAACAAAACACAGTTAAATTGTACAATACGTTATTCAACTCATTGTCACACGAACTCAAAACACCTCTTGCTACCCTACTGGTTGCAAGTGATACACTAAATCACGGTGGAAACAATTTATCCGAAAGTTCAAAAAAAGAACTGCTTGCTGAAATTGAAAAATCAGGTTTAAGGCTTCAATACCAGATTGAAAATCTTTTGAACATGAGCCGCATTGAATCGGGTACAATCAAATTGAAAAAAGACTGGTGTGACCTGAATGAATTGATCAATCACATACTTGCCAAGTTCAGAGAAACGTATCCCAACCGTAAAATTGACTTTGAAGAAAATCAGAATATTCCGCTGTATCAACTGGATGGTGGTTTACTTGAAATTGCCATTGAAAACATATTACTCAATGCCATATTGTACACACCAGAAAATGCAGAAATAAGAATTGTTGCCTCCGGTAAAAAAGAGTATTGTGAAATCAGCATCAGTGATACCGGACCGGGATTTCCAAAAAACGAAATTGCGTTTGCGTTTGACAAGTTTCACAGAGTTGATCCGATGAAAACCGGTGGAACAGGTTTGGGACTTTCTATAGCACGCGGTATTGTGGAAGTGCATCAGGGAACGATTACATTGGAAAATATCACGTCAGGTGGTGCATTGTTTAAAATAAAAATTCCAACAGCTTCTTCTTCCTTAAGTATCTTCAGATGATAAACAAAGCTGAAATATTAATCATTGATGATGAACTTCAAATGCTGAAGTTACTTCAGATTGCTTTGGAAAATGAAGGTTATAAAGTGATAACTGCTCAAAGTGCTAAAGAAGGAATTGCGCATGCGATCAATCATCAGCCTTCATTAATTCTGCTGGATATAGAATTACCGGATTTGAACGGACAAACCGTTTTAAAAAAATTGCGTGAATGGTTTCAACGCCCGATTATTATTTTATCTGTTCACAATTCTGAAGATGAAATCGTAAATGCACTTGATAACGGAGCAACGGATTATCTCACCAAACCATTCAGAACAAGAGAGCTTTTGGCCAGAATAAGATCCTGCCTAAAAAGAAATGAAACTGCAGATGATACCACAATTCTCAAAACCGGAAATCTGGAAATCGATCTTTCGGCGCACGTGGTAAAACTAAATAGTGAACTCGTAAAACTTACCGCCACAGAATATAATCTGCTTGTTTTACTGGCTAAAAATCAAGGCCGTGTTTTAACGCATCAGTTTATACTCAAAGAAATATGGGGAGTAGGTCATCAGACAGAAACGCAATACCTGAGAGTATTTGTAGCGCAGCTCAGAAAAAAAATAGAACCCAATCCAAATTCACCGGTTTACATCATTACGGAAAGTGGCGTTGGATACCGCATGAGCTGATCTTTATTTTTTCCTTATATCCCTGACCTTTTTCTTTATTTTTCCCTGACAAAATACCGCTGACCTTTGTTCTGTATTTCCTGACAGAATGAAAAGCAAACCTGACTCAGACAATCTCCTCAACAGCTACAAGCGTGTTAAAGATCTTGAATTGATTCTTTCAAATAAAGAAAATCTTGAATGGCAGAAATTGATCCACTCACCAGAATCCATCAGAACAAAACTCCATGAAATTGTCCATTCAGCTGATTCAACTAACGCCAGAAAAGAATGTGAGAAATTAATCAAAGAAATAGATGAATTGATTCATCTTGCTGCACATCATAAATATTTCAATGGACAATCCGTCAAAATCTGGTCAGTGCTAAAAAGTATTCAGGACAACATTTCAAAATTTTCAGATTCACTGCAGTAAAAATTACACCATGCTCAAAACTATCACCTACACCAACATACCCACTTACAAAACACTGCTCAAACAAATTGCACAACTGCAAATACTAATTGGGTTCATAATGCTTGGTCCGGCGCTGGTTGGCGTAATCTACGCTGAGTGGTATTCTGTTGCAGGATTTTTAATTTCAAGTGCGGTTGCCATAATTTCAGGTTATCTGATTAAAACCTTGCTTGGGACAACCAAAGAGCCTGAACAAAAACATGCCATGGCCATAGCAGCACTTGGATGGATCATGGCAATTTTTATTGGTGGAATTCCCTTCTATGTTATTGCACACATAACTCCGGATGAATTGATGCAATCGTTTGTTCCGGCAGGCATGGATTACCAATCCAGTCTTCACAATTTTAAAAATTATCTGCATTGCGTTTTTGAAAGTACAAGTGCTTATACCACCACCGGTTTTACCATGGCATATCATGAACCATCTATTGGTAAAAGTTTGTTATTCTACCGCTCGTTTGCAAACTTTTTTGGTGGTGCCGGATTTATTATCATGGCACTCGCTGTCTTTAAACACTTACCTGGTTACGGAACTTCCATGCTGTATAGCTCAGAATTCAGCGGTGAAAAATTAAAAACCAGTGTTATTTCAACGGCAAAAGCAATCTGGAAAGTGTATGCCGGAATAACTCTTACCATGGCGCTTTATCTCTTTATTGGAACCTGGATTATTTTACCGGATTATCCTTTGGGAGAAAATTTATTTGATGCCATTAATCACGCCATGGCCGGTCAGGCTACAGGAGGATTCAGTACCCTGGATAATAGCATTGCTGAATACAATTCAGCCGGAATGGAAATACTGCACATTTTACCCATGTTTTTAGGTGCGCTTTCTTTTCCTTTTTTCTTCAAATTAATTCTGTCAAAAAATCCAGCCATGTTCTGGAAAGATATCCAGACCCGCGGAATCATTGTTGCATGTATTGTGGGAAGTATTTTAACCGGATTATTACTGACTTATTCCAACGCAGTTCCTAACCCAATGCGTGAAGGAATATTTCAATTTGTTTCAGCACTTTCAACCACCGGTTGGCAAACATCCAACATAGCTGTCTGGGATGATTCCTCGATTCTTTTTATTGTTTTTGTTGCAATGGTTGTTGGTGGTGCAGCAGGCGCAACTGTTGGAGGAATCAAAGTAATCAGGGCGTTGATTTTGCAAAAGGGATTACGCTGGCAGATCAACAAAGTTTTTTTACCAAAAAGTGCAATTAAATCACTTTCATTCAATCATAAAAGATGGCTGCCTGAAGAGATGAATGCCGAGCTTGCCAGAGCAGCTATGTACACTATTCTTTATCTGGTCATTCTTTTCATCTGCACCATCATTACTGTTCAATTAATGCCGGAAGGTTTTACACTGGCCGATGCTTTATTTGAAACAACTTCAGCGCAGAGTACAGTAGGCTTATCAAATGGCATCACAGATCCTTCCATGGACCCTAAACTGGAAATAGTTTTTATTATTCAAATGCTTGCGGGCCGGTTGGAAATTATTCCGCTGCTGGTGCTGATCAGAATTATCTTTTTTGGAACAAAATCACGAATGCTTTAAACAAATAAACTATGCATATTATAATTATCGGTGCCGGCCGTACCGGCAAACATGTAATCGCTTCAGCAGTTGAAGACAAGCACGACGTTTATGTAATTGAAAAAGACCAGAATCTGGCCTCAAATATTTCACTGAATTTTGACTGCATGGTTATCAACGCAGATGCTACCAACGTTGAAACGCTGAAAGAAGCAAAAGCGCAAAAGGCGGATGCCATAGTAGTAACTACAAATGATGATGCTGTCAACATGCTTGTCATTCTGCTTGCCAAACAACTGGGTGTAAAAAGGCTGGTAAGTTCAATAAACAATGAAGATCATATTCCGGTTTTCGAAAATCTGGGAATTGATACCGTAGAAAGTCCTTACCGGCTCAATGGTAAATTCCTTTACCGTGCAGTTCAGGGACCCAGTGTAAAAGAATTTCTTGATTTGGGAGATGGAGTAGAAATTGTTGAACTCATTGTATCACCCAGCTCATCAATTCACAACAAACAAGTGAAAGAAATAAATAAAAACAGAATGATGCCCAAAGACACACGGATTATTGTCATCAAACGGGAAGATCAGATCATCATTCCGGAAGGTGAAACACTCATTGAATCAGGAGATGTGGTTGCCGCATTAACGCTGAAAGAAAATGTTCCGCAACTTGCAGATTTATTTAACTGACTAATTTTGTAACATGAATAAATTATTTCGCTTTGTATTAGGTTTGATTCTTTTGTGTTCTTCAAGTGGAGTGTTCACCCAAATCACCAACACCGCAACCCTTGACACAACCGGCGGACAACAAATTGGAAACACCTCCATTGGTGCTTATCTGGATACGTATTTTGGTTACGCGTTCAACGAACCCTTTCAAAAACAAATTCCGTTTTTTGTTTCATCTGCCAGACACAATGAATTAAATATCAATCTGGCATTTATTGATTTCAGATACAAGAGCGATAATCTGCGCGCAAGAGTTGTTCCGGCATTTGGAACGTTCATGACTTCCAACTATTCATCTGAACCGGGCTCCATGAAATACCTGCTTGAAGCAAACGGAGGATTCAGAATATCAAACAAGAAAAATATCTGGATGGACCTTGGAATTTTAGGTTCACCCTACACCAATGAAAGCGCCATCAGCAAAGATCATTTGATGTACACCCGCTCACTTGCGCCGGAATTTGTTCCCTATTATTTATGCGGAATAAAAACCACTTTTCCACTGAATGAAAAACTGAATTTTTACCTCTATCTCATCAACGGCTGGCAGCAGATTTATGATGTCAACAATGGAAAATCTGTTGGAACACAATTGGAATACCGCCCCAATAACAACAATCTGATCAACTGGAATACCTATGTGGGAGATGAACGCGTTAACTCCATTTTTTCATCCTCTACCAATAATAGGATGCGTTATTTTTCGGATATATACTGGTTGTACAATGCCGGAAAGAAATGGGCGTTCACGTCATGTATCTATGCAGGTATGCAAGATGTCAAACAAATCAACGGAGATCTGAAATCGTTCTACTGGGGTCAAATTAATTTTATTTCTTCTTTCAGTTTTACTGATATGATTTCACTGGCAGGACGGGTAGAATATTTTTACGATCCAAATCAATTGATGATTTCAACTTACGGTTCAAGTTTTCAAGGTGGCAGTGCAGGACTTTGTCTCAATGTAAAACCCAATGAACACGCTTTAATTCGTTTGGATGGACGTTATTTTTTGAATGATGCCGATTTTTATTTGGATAAAGATGCGACATTGCATAATTCGTTCAGCTGGGTAACGGCGTCAGCAACGTTGTGGTTTTAGGAATGAGGATATAGGATAAAGCCTGCCTGGCTGCGCCTTGCAGACAGGGATTAAGGATATAGTATTGGGTTTTGTAAAAAATCTTAGACATTCCATTTTTTATTCTCGCAAAGGCGCAGAGGCGCAAAGGTTCAAGTTAATAGTTGATAAGTTTATAAGTTTCGTTGTGACGCGAATAAAACCTATCAACTTTTCAACCTATCAACTTCAAACTCATCAACCTATCAACTAAACAACTCATCAACCCTAAACTCTAAACAAACAACCAACCTTTTTTCCACACCCAACCCTCTGACAACGAAAAAATTCTATCTTTAAACCATGGAATTTTTTGACAGCATGGAGCCGTTGCTCCGAACCTTCTGGTACATTGCATTGCCTGCAACCTTGATTTTCTTAATTCAAAGCGTGATGACCTTTATGGGCATGGATGCGCATGATGGCGTGGACGCTGATTTTAATTCGGATTTGTCACACACCGATGCACCGTTTCAATTATTCTCGCTCAGAAACCTGATCAACTTTCTGATGGGACTTGGATGGGGTGGAATTTGCTTCTACACCACCATTGGAAATCCACTTGTATTAACCGGTGTTGCACTGTTGGTGGGAATCATTTTTGTGGCGCTTTTCTTTTTTGTCATCAAACAAATTCAAAAACTGGCAGAAGACAATTCATTTAAAATTGAAGCTACGGTTGGTAAAATTGCAAATGTGTATCTCGCTGTTCCCGCTGCTAAATCAGGAAAAGGGAAAGTGCAAATCTCTGTCAACGGAACCACTCATGAACTGGATGCCATGACAGAAGGAGATAAAATTGAAACCGGTGCATCCGTAAAAGTTGTTCGCGTGGAAGGAACCACGTTGGTATTTGTAGAAAAACTCTAATTATAAATTAAGTATGGAAATTGTCAGTAATCCTTTATTTCTGATCGGCATTGGTGTTGTCGTTCTGTTTATCATTATCTCAGCGCTTATTTCGCGCTACAAACGTTGTCCGTCAGATAAAATTTTAGTTATCTATGGAAGAACCGGAGGCGCATCTGCCAAATGTATTCACGGTGGTGGTGCTTTCATCTGGCCGGTGATTCAGGATTACGCGTATCTGGATTTGAAACCCATTTCCATTGAAGCCAATCTGACAAATGCATTATCACGTCAGAACATTCGTGTGGATGTACCCTGCCGTTTTACCATTGCCATTTCTACTGAACAAGAAAGTATGGGAAATGCAGCTGAGCGTTTGCTTGGTTTGCACCATGAACAAATTCAGGAACTTTCAAAAGATATTTTATTTGGACAGCTGCGTTTGGTGATTGCTACCATGACCATTGAAGAAATCAACAGTGACCGTGATAAATTTTTAGATAACATTTCTAAAAACGTAGATACTGAGTTGAAGAAAATTGGTTTGAAACTGATCAACGTAAACGTAACCGATATCCGTGATGAATCAGGATACATTGAAGCGTTAGGAAAAGAAGCAGCATCCAAAGCCATCAACGAAGCAAAAATTTCAGTTGCTGAGCAAGATAAAATTGGAGAAACCGGAAAAGCGATTGCAGACAGAGAAAGAGAAACGCAAATTGCAGAAACGCACCGTGACCGCGACGTAAAAATTGCCATCACACAAAAAGACAAAGAGATCAGTATTGCATCTGCGCACAAAGACGAATCCATTGGTAAAGCAGAAGCGGACAGAGACACCCGTGTTAAAACAGCTGAAGCAAATGCTATTGCCGTTCAAGGAGAAAACTCTTCAAAAATTCAGGTAGCAAATTCAGATGCCTTGAGAAGAGAGAAAGAAGCAGAAGCGTTGCGTATTGCAATCACCGCTGAAAAAGTACAACAAGCAAGAGCCTTGGAAGAAGCGTATTTAGCAGAACAAAAAGCCGAGTTGGCGCGTTCAGAAAGAGAACGTTCAACGCAAATAGCAAACATCATTATTCCATCAGAAATTGCCAAACAACAAGCCATCATTCAGGCGCAGGCAGACGCTGAACGAATCCGTGAAAATGCAAAAGGAGAAGCCGACGCTATCTTTGCAAAAATGCAAGCAGAAGCAAACGGTCTCTATGAAATTCTGACCAAACAAGCTGAAGGTTATAAACAAGTAGTAAGTGCGGCCGGTGGTGATCCAACCAAAGCATTCCAATTATTGCTGGTAGAGAAATTACCAGAGTTGGTAAAAACACAAGTAGAAGCCGTGAAGAATATCAAAATTGATAAAATCACCGTTTGGGATTCAGGCGCCAACGGAGAAAACGGCGGAAGCTCTACGTCAAACTTTGTATCCAACATGATGAAAACCGTACCACCGTTAAATGACCTATTCAACATGGCAGGACTTAATTTACCTACCTATTTGAAAGGGCCGGATGGAACGAGTATTGAGCCGGAGAAGAAAAAAGAAGGAGAAGATGACCAAACGAAATAAGATTTTAAAATCCCTGCTAACGGCAGGGATTTTCTTTTGGAGCCAACTGTTGTTTGCTGTAAACTTTCGTTCTTACTCATACCAAAATCAACCTGATAATGATAGCTTGATGATAAAAACTATCAAACTAATCTTCATAATTGGATTAGGTCTGGCAGCACTTTTTTTAGTTCCATATTATCGCAAAAAAATGCGCAATGACTCTAAAGATTTAGCCCGCAAAGGCATTCTGTTTCGATCAGGTAAAGGGAAGTTTAAAATTGTACGCAAAAAGAAGAAATAGAAAATGAAAAAAATCCGACCTGAAGTGGCGGTTTTTTTTGTTTATATCTCATGAAAAACGGTTGAATCTGTAATTGGTGAATTTCGTAAATTAGTAATTGAATTTTAACTACTTATCCATTTGGGATAGGAATAAATGCGGTTTACCTTTTGACTAAAAAGGTTATTGAGTTTATTCTAATAGTTCTTTAAGCATAATTACTAGGTAAAAACAATTAATAAAATGGCATTCATTAAACATATACCCTACGGAACTAAACAGCCATTAGACGTCTGGACAACTTGCCAAAGAGAAATTCAAATTTGGCAAGAGTTGACAATGTTACGACATATAACTGGTCCGAATGCCATTTATGCACGCGAAACGACCTCATCCTATATCGACCAAGCGAAAGTTTATTTTTTAGATGCAGCTAATTCTAATTGGAGGTCAGCTGGCCTTTTATACTACTATAGTTTTTTGAATTTGGCTAAAGCACACCTCGTTACTAATAGAGCGGTTTCAGGTCGCACATTAAAGTCAACAAGTATCTATCATGGCTTAACTGCATCTCCTCAAAGCCCAACAAATATCATTAATTTCAAAATCGAAATTCATCCTCCAGGTCAGTATAATAAGAGAAACATATTTTCACATTTTTATCAAAAACTAATTCAGGAATCTTGGCCATTTAACAATACTATTTCTGTAAATATTTCGGATGTCATAGCTTATTGTGATGAAATATCGCACGAAATATTTAATTTTTATAATATTCAGAGAGAGAATATTGAAATTCTATCAATGCTAAGGAAGGATAGCACAAATTGGTGGTTTGAAATGCTTGTTCCTAACTCTAAAATTCCAATAATTCAAAGAGATATTGGACATTGCATAAACTCAATCGTTAGTGCGAATGTATTAAATCAAAACGATAAAACTGATTGGTTAACCGCACATAACATTACTGGTTCTCATCTACAAAATCAATCTCTAATTAGAATTAATCAAATAGCATATACCGCAGCTAACGAAAATCAACAAGTCGGCCAATTAATAAAAAATCTTCCAAATCAATTTAACGGTTTTATTTTACCAACTTCAACCCACAATTTCGACCTTAATTTAGCTTGGCACTTTGTACCTAAATTAACTTTGCATGGAGTTGCAATGAAATGGCATCCGTTATTATCGAATTATTTATTT
>Ga0268298_10006105_pt1 | contig 11015 bp, 9 predicted proteins | sample WWTPWeurt_MetaG_FD_194462 | JGI IMG/M metagenome (GOLD analysis project Ga0268298, IMG submission 194462) | Activated sludge microbial communities from WWTP in Nijmegen, Gelderland, Netherland - WWTP Weurt | ecosystem: Engineered > WWTP > Aerobic digester > Activated sludge | place: Netherlands... | reverse complement strand
CGGCATCGGCTTCTTCGACGACGAGGAGGCCTTCGTTCGCGAGTGCGTGCGCACCAACGCCATCGGGAACGTCTACGTCGGCATCCAGCCGCGCCCACGCCGCCTCTTCGACGCCGCGCCGAACGTCGTGCGCCCGCTCAAGACCGGCGCCGGTCGCAAGGACATCGAGATCATCACCGCGACGGTCATCGACCTCGACCCGGTGCGCCCCAAGGACACCGCCAGCACCGACGCCGAGCTGGCGCTGGCGATGGCCGCCGCGAACGAGGCGATCGCGTGGTGCGAGTCCGAGGGGCTCATGCGTCCGCGCCTGATGATGAGCGGCAACGGCGCGCAGCTCTGGTTCGCGTTGCCGCCCACGGTGCTCGAGGGCGAGCGCCGCGAGCGGCTCCAGGCCGGGCTCAAGGCCTTCGAGACGAAGGTCCGCGAGCGCGCGCAGACCGACGCGGTCCACGTCGACTCCATCCACGACGTCGCCCGCATCATCAAGGTGATCGGCACCGTCAGCCACAAGGGCGACGGCAAGGGCGACCGCCCGCACCGCGTGAGCGCCGCGCTCTCCGGGTTCGACCGCGTCGAGGATGCGGCTCTCCTGGCACGCCTCGACGTCGAGCCCGAGCCGACGCTGCCGGTCGCCGCCCCGCGTGTCTCGCTCCCGATCGTGGGCAACATGGCCGCGCCCGGCACCACGAAGGCGAAGCGAACGCCCGAGGGCGAGTACGACTGGGAACACCCGGTCGAGATGTGCGGCCCCATCCAGCGGCTCTGGGACCACGGCGCCGAGGACCGCAGCGTCGCCATCTTCGACATGGTGCGCTTCTTCGCGCACAAGGGGCTCGGGCTCGATGAGATCACCGAGCTGGTGATCGAGTACGACCGCCGGGGCTTGGGCAAGCTGCGCGGTCGCGACGGCGTTCGTTACATCGCCAAGGCCCATGAGAAGGTGCTCGCCACTGCGCGCGCCGACGGATCCATCGCGCCGCCGTGCCACTCGCTCCAGAAGATCGGCTTCTGCAAGGTGAACGTCGAGCCGACCGCGCGCTGCGACCTCTACGACGTCGTCTTCGACATCGAGAAGGCCATCGAGGCCGTGCCCGCCGAGACGCCTGCGCGCGAGCTGGAGTACCGGCTCAAGCCCATCCTCGACGCCATCGCCCACCGCGATCCGTCGGTGCAGTCGAAGTACCTCGGTGCCGTCGAGAAGCGCTTCGGGCTCAAGGCCAAAGACCTGCGCAAGGCGGTCGCCAAGGCGGCCACCACGCCGGCGCGCGACGAGGGCGACGGCAGCGATCCCGAGGGCAGCGACGAGGACATGGAGGGCGCGATCTTCGAGGACGCGTCCTGCTACTACTGCATGACCGCGCGCGGCGAGTCGAAGGTCATCTCGTCGTTCACCATCGAGCCGACGACGCGCGTGGAGACCGAGGAAGGAGAGCTCATCCTCGGCTACGCGAACACCGACCGGGGTGGGCGCGTCCCGAATCTGCGCTTCCCGCTGTCGTCGTTCCACAGCAAGCGAGACCTCATTCGCCAGCTTCCGTCCGCCGACCTCCAGTGGACCGGCAGCGACAACAACGTCCAGGGACTCCTCCGTGTGCTCGCGCGTCGAGACGTCCCGCGCCGACCGGGCTCGAACATGCTTGGCGACTACAAGAAGGGCGAGCACCACGTCTGGCTCGGCCCCGCCGGCGCCATCGGGAAGGAAGGCTTCATGGAACCGGCACCCGTCCTGTACGTCCCGAGCGGTGGCTCGCTCGACAAGCGCATCTCGTACGTCGACTGCGACGAGGACACGTTCCTCGAGGTGGCCTCGACCGTCTTCAAGCACCTGCCGTTCGTGAACAAGCCCGAGGTCATCCTGCCCATCCTCGGCTGGTTCTTCGCGACGCCGGTGAAGCCGCGGTTCATGGAAAGGGTCGGAACGTTCCCGACGCTCTTCGTCTGGGGCACGCAGGGCTCGGGCAAGTCGAGCGTGTGCATCGACATCATGTGGCCGCTGTTCGGCGTTCGCGACGCGGAGCCCTACAGCGCGACCGAGACCGAGTTCGCGCTCCTGAAGCTGCTGTCGTCGACGCGCTCGGTGCCGGTCTTCATCGACGAGTACAAGCCCTACGACATGCAGCGCCAGCGGCTCAACACGCTGCACCGCTACCTGCGCCGCCTCTACCGGGGCGAGGTCGAGGAGCGCGGTCGCCCCGATCTCAAGGTCGTGAGCTACCAGCTCCAGGCGCCGGTCTGCGTCGCGGGCGAGACGCGGCCTACGGAGTCTGCGCTGCTCGAGCGCATCATCACGTCGAACCCCGACAAGACGACGCTCGCCGAGAAGCCCGGAGCACGCCAGGCGTACCGCGAGCTGCGCTCGGTGGACCTTCTGCTGTTCGCGCCCCGGTACATCCAGTTCTGCCTCGGGCGCGACTTCGCCGCCGACCTCGAGGTAGCGCGCGCCGTGGCCAAGGCGCTGCTCGATGGGCGCAAGGTGCCGGTGCGTGTCGTCGAGAACCTCACCGCGATGCTGCTCGGCATCCACCTCTTTGAGGAGTTCGCCAAGCACTGCGGCTGCGAGCTGGCCGACGACCTCGGCGTGGAGGCGGCCGTCAACGCGGTGCTCGACGATGTGCTCGAGACCGATCACGGCGTGAAGAACGCTCTCGATCACTTCCTCGAGATGCTGGGCGTGATGGCCGTGCAGGGGGACCTCAAGCACAAGGTCCACTACGTCTTCGACGAGGGGCGCCTCGCGCTCCACCTCGAGAGCGCGTACGACGCGTTCCGCGCCCACTGCAAGCGCATCGACTACGACGGCGAGATGGTCGATCTGAAGCAGCTCCGGCGCCTGGTCGCCGAGAGCAAGAAGCAGGGTGGCTTCGTCATCGCCGAGAGCGAGCGCGTCACCTTCGACAGCGGCCGTCGGCGAGCGGTGGTGATCGACTTCGAGAAGACCAAGGTCGTCACCGCCGACGACTTCCCGACGCCCGAGCCAGGGAGCGGCGGCGGGTTCCGCGAGAACTTCAAGGGGCGCTACGGCCACGACGACTCGTAGCCGCCGGGGTCTTGGCGTCCTCGACCTCGCCAGGAGCGCCGAGGCGGCGGCAGTCGCGGAGCAGGGTGGCGGCGTTCTGAAGCCCCTCCTCCTGCTTCTTCGTCGGCTTGGTCTTGGTGCCGTCCTTCTTCGTGGTGGTCGTCGTGGCCACGAACGTGAGCTCGGCGAGCGAGGCGTCGAGCGTGATGTTCTCGGGCGGCACGCCGAGCCGGATGAGGCCCGTGCCGCGCTGCACGCGGATGAGCGCCTTCCGCTCCTCCTCGCCGAGCCCGTAGAGGTCGTACTTGCCGAGGTCGGCGCGCAGATCGTTCAGCGCCGGGTCCTTGTCGCTGCCGTCGCGCAGGCGCGACTTGTCGAGCCAGCCGTCGTCCTTGCCGTTCTTCCGCGCCGCCGCGAGGAGCAAGAAGCGCAAGAACTTCAGGTCGCTCTTGCGGAAGCCGCCGAAGTCTTGGCCGTTGAGCTCGACGACGTGGCGCTCGCCCGGGCGCGTTGCGAGGCGCAGGTGAACGTAGTCGAGGTCGAGCATCGGCTCATCGAGGACGCGCGTGCGGTAGTCGGGCGTCAGCTCCTCGATGGCGCGCGTCAGCCCGATGCGCCCCGCGGCGTCGAGGTCGAGCTCGAAGGGGACGATCTTGTCGGCGGCGGTGAGCGACGTCGGCGGCCGCGTCGCGACCAGCACGACGAGGCCGTCGACGCCGAGGTCGGCGCGCAGGCCGCGGCAGGTCTGCTCGAACCCGAGCTTGGGCGCGCGCAGCCACACGACGCCGATGTTCATCCCGCGCCGGTGCGTCATTCCCACGCCGAGGAACGGCTTGGGCACGGGCTTCGGCAGCGGCTGCAGGCGGTGGGTCGCGGCGATCTTGGCGAAGACGTCTTTCGCGCGGCAGCGCAGGGCATCGACCTCGGTGCGTGGCACCATCGTCCACCCCGGCCAGCACGGCGGCTCCTCCGGGCACGCGACCGCCACGAGCCCGTCAGCGGCGCCGAGCTCGTAGTTCACGTTCGGGAAGCAGCCGTTGAGGCACCCGGGCGGCTCGTAGTCGTCGGCCTTGCCGTACTCGAGGACGCGCTCGCGCACGACGAGCACCTCCGGCTGCCAGCCGGTGCGGAGCACCTCGTCGTAGCTCACGCGCGAGTCGTCACTGCGCCGCAGCTTCGAGAGCAGCAGCTTCCACGGGAGAACGTCGTCCGCTGGCATCGATGCCCCACTCCTTCAGGTAGCGACGGATGACGCGGTCGCGCTCCGTGTCGTTGAGGTTCGAGTTGTTCGGGTTGAACAGGCTGACGGTGCGGTACTTCGAGCGGCCCTTGCCCTCGAAGACGAACTGCAGCCGCACGCCGTGGATCGCGTCACTCGCGAGGTCGACGCCGTGCTCCCCGAGCAACCCGCGCACGCCGAGCACGGTGAAGCCCGGCTTCATCTCGACGGTCACGCGCTTCACGTCGCGGCTCGAGGGCTTGGCCACGACGCGCACGATGGACACGTCCTCGATCTTGTCGAAGCCGCGCACGGGGAAGTCGAAGTCGTCGTCACGCAGCGGATCGAACGAGAACTTCGGGCTCTTGTTCGTGTCCTCGAAGTAGCTCGGGTCGCCGACGAAGACCTGCGCGAAGAGGTCGCGCAGCTTCTCTCGCTCGGCCACGCGCGGCGCCTTCACGAGCAGCGTCGAGGTCTCGAACTGGAACACGGCCGCGAGCCGCACGACGGGGCGCTGCCAGTCCGGCTCGACGACGCCCCTGTCGTTGAAGCGATCGAACGGGGCGACCTCGTCCTCGTGGAAGATGAACAGCGCGAACTTCTCGTCGTTGGCGAAGTCCTCGACCTGGCAGCGCGCGCCGAACGCGGTCTCGCGGAAGTGGCTCGCCATCGCCGCCTTCATCGCCGTCTTGGCCTCGGCGGTCGGCTTGAGCGTCACCGGGTAGCGCCCGTGGAACTCGGTCAGGTGCTCCATCATGTCGAGGGCGTGGGCCTGGTGCGCCTCCAGGAAGCGCGCCTCGTCAGCGACGAAGAGACGCACCGCGAGGTCCTGCGCTGACCACCCGCGGCTGTCCTCGACGAGCTGCGAATGGCCGTTGGTCCAGACCTGCTGCGCCAGCCGCTCGAGGTACGGGCGCGCGTGCGGCCCGCACAGGTCGTTGACCGGCAGGAGCTTCGTCTCGATGGCGACGCGCTCGGCCTCGGGGAGCGCCTTCCACCCGCGATAGACCTGCTCGCCCACGGGCCCCTCGCCGTCGAGCGTGAGCTCCACGGCTGCCCACTCGAGCAGGACCTCGAGGGCGTCGGGGGTGAGGTGGCGGAAGAAGGACTTCGGGTTCCATTCGCGGTTTGCCATGCGTTCTCCAGGTTGTTTACCGTTGCCAAAACAGGGGACATCGAGAGCGCACGAAACCGCTCCCCCCACACTTCAGAAGAGGCGTCCTTGGGCGCCGTCGACCACGAGCTTCAGCGCCTCCAGGCGGATCTGCATCGCCTGGTTCGACACGTTGGTGAAGCCGCCCTTCGCAATCACCTCGGCGGCGAAGTCGCGCAGCTCGGCGATGCGCTCGCCGGCCTTCTTGCGGGCGACGAAGTTGTCGATGGCGAGCGGCTCGCCGGACACCAGCTTCACCGCCGCGCGCACGTCGCTCGCCGGCATGAGCAGCAGCGCTGCGAACTTGTCCGCCTGGATCTCGGCCGAGTCGCGCTGCCCGTCGCGACAGACGATGGCGGCCGTCGCCTTGGCGCCGGGCTCGCGCGAGAACAGCGGGAACGTGACCTTGTCCATCTCGCGGAGCGGGCGGTGGAGCTGCCAGTGGCCGACCTCGTGGCCGAGGGTGAAGCAGTAGCGGCCCTCGTTTCCCTCGAGGGACGAGTCGATGACGACCAGCGCGTCGTCGAGCCACGTCGCACCAAGCACATCGGGCTTGCCGAGCTTCTTGCGCAGGTCCCCCATCTCGAGCGTGAGCCCGAGGACGCTCTCGGCGATCGCGTCGACGGGGATCGGCGGTCGCGGCGGCTCGCCCTTCGCCTTGGCGTACTGGCGCAGCAGCTCCTGAACTGCGCTCTCGATCTGCGCGTCGGAGCGGAAGGGAACCTTGAAGGTCATCAGCGCTTCCCCTTCTTCGGCTCGTTGGGCAGGAGCTTCATGAGGTCTTCCGCCGACAGCTTCCGCTCGCCGACTGTGCGCAGGAACTCCGGCATCCCCGAGTCGGCCTTGATGACGTTGAGCGACTCCTCGGACACGCGCCCGGCGAGCGTCATCAGCTCGTCGAAGCTGTCGGAGAGCTGGGCGGCCATCTTGCGGATGACGTCCTCCGCGGGCGGCGCCTTCTCCTCCGAGGTCTCGATGCGCGACAGGTACGTGGGCGAGATGCCGACCTTCGTGGCAAACTCGCGGAGCCCGAGCTTCTGCTCGGTCCTCAGGCGCCGAATGCGTTCTCCGAACCGTTCCTTCACGTTTCCTCGCTGAGCGCCCCCCGGAAGCGGGGCGCGATGTTCTGTTGCCTAAATACTAAACAGAGCCTCCCCGGTCAATGGGGATGTGCAGGTCGGTGACGATCTCCTGTCCCGTTTCGGCGCGCGGGACCGCGTTTCCCACCTGTGGAAGCGACGATCCCGAAGATGCGGTCCGGCGCGGCCGCGGCCAACACCGTGAGCGCCGAGGTGCGCCGCGCCGAGGTCGAGCGTCGTCTCGACGAGGCGGCTGACGTCCTCGCCGAGACGCTCCTCGACATGTGGCGCAAGGAGCAGCGCGGCCGACGCGCTGCCGCGCACGGAGGTACGTCGTGACCTCTCTGCTCTCTCCGGCTCTCGCCTTGTCTTCTACCGGGGAAGAAGCCGTCATGCCGACGACGCGCGAGCACGGTGCGCGCGCGAACAACGGAGGCACGATGAACAACAAGGCGACCGCCAGAGCCCGCACCGCGATGCGCGAGCTCGACGACGTCCCGACTCAGCTCGCGGCGCTCGAGGCGATGACCGTCGGCCAGCTCGCCGAGAGGTGGCGCGAGCTCTACGGCGAGCCGACGCGGACGAGGAACAAGGACTACCTGAAGAAGCGCCTCGCCTGGCGCATCCAGGAGCTCGCCGAAGGCGGGCTCTCGCAGGGCGCGCTCGCGCGCATCCACCAGCTCGGTGACCAGATGCCCGAGCGCTGGCGCATGCGTCAGAGCCAGGGCCAGGGTGCGAGCGACGCGGCCACGCCGACGGAGGCGTTGCAGGCGGTGCAGGCGATCGAGCCGCGCGATCCGCGCGTGCCGCCCGTAGGCACCGTCCTGCGCCGCGTCTTCGAGGGGAAGGCCCACGAGGTGACGGTCTGCGCGGAGGGCTTCGAGTACGAAGGGCGGCGGTACAAGTCGCTCTCGGCGATCGCGACGGAGATCGCCGGCACGCGCTGGAACGGGTTCCTCTTCTTCGGGCTCAAGAAGCGCGGCGAGTCGGCGCGCGAGGAGTCCGCGGCATGAGCGAGTTCTTCCGCACGCAGATGGGCCACCGCTTCTACGAGTCGACGATGCCGTCGCTCGTGCGGGAGCTGGCGCGACTCAACACGAACCTCGAGCGGCTGCTCGCCGTCGTCGAGCGTGACGCCGAGCAGCCCGACGAGGACGAGCACGGGCCGGCTCCGTCAAAGGAGCCGCGATGAGCAAGCAGCGCCAGCGAGCGAGCGCGCCGGCGCCGGAGGCGAAGCGCTGCGCCATCTACACGCGCAAGTCGACGACGATGGGGCTCGAGCAGGAGTTCAACTCCCTCGACGCCCAGCGCGAGTCGTGTCTCGCGTACATCGAGCGGCAGCAGGGCTGGACGCTCGTCGACGAGCGCTACGACGACGGCGGCTTCACCGGGGCGAACATCGACCGCCCCGCGTTCACGCGCCTCATGGCCGATGTCGAGGCGGGCAAGGTCGACGTCATCGTCGTCTACAAGGTCGACCGCCTCTCGCGCTCGCTGCTCGACTTCGTGAAGGTGATGGAGCGCCTCAGCGCCGCGGGCGCGTCCTTCGTCTCCATCACGCAAAACTTCTCGACGGCCGACGCGATGGGGCGGCTGACGATGAACATGTTGATGAGTTTTGCGGAATTTGAGCGCGAAATGATCAGCGAGCGGACGCGCGACAAGATCGCCGGCGCGCGCCGCAAGGGGAAGTGGACGGGCGGACCCGTGCCCTTCGGCTACTCGGCGAAGGACAAGAAGCTCGTCGTGAACGACGCCGAGGCCCACATCGTGCGGGAGGCCTTCGCGCTGTTCCTCGCGCACCGCCAGATGGCCGTCGTCGCCCGCGAGCTGAACAAGCGCGGGCTCCTGCCTCGCGCCTCGAAGCGAGGGCGCAAGGGCGGCCCGCTCTGGAGCAAGGACGGCATCGCGCGCGTGCTGCGGAGCCCCCTCTACGCGGGGCGCATGATGTACGGCGACGAGCTGTTCGACGGCGAGCACCCCCGGCTCATCGACGACGTCACCTACCGCCAGGCGCAGCGGCTCCTCGGCACGGCGGGCCGCGACCTGCGCGTCACCGGCACGAACCCCGAGTACGTGCTGCGTGGGCTCCTGCGCTGCGGACGCTGCGGCGAGGCGATGTGCCCGGCGTCGACCACGAAGAAGAGCGGGAAGTCGTACAGATTCTATAGATGCTCGACGCGCGACAAGTACGGCACGGACCGGTGCTCCGGGAGGCCGCTCCCCGCAGGCGCCCTCGAGGACTTCGTCGCGGAGCGCATCATGGAGGCGACCGCCGACGGCACACTGGCCGAGCGCATTCAGACCAAGCTCTCGGCGCGCGTCGCGAAGGAGCGCTCGACCTTTGTCGAGCTGCGCAAGGCGCTGTCGGCGCAGATCGCCGAGGCCTCGGCCACCACCGCGAAGCTGACCGACGAAGTGGTGCGACTCGAGGGCCGCGCGCGCGAGCTCGTCGAAGCGAAGCTCCGCGCCGAGGCTGCCCGGCTCGACGACGCCGAGCGCCGGCTGCGGGCGCTCGAGGACGATGCCCTCGACCTCGAGCTCGTCGAGAGCCAGCGTGAGTGGTTCGTCGGCGCGCTCCGCAACTTCGGGAAGGTCTGGGGCGGGATGACGCCCGAGAACCAGGGGCGCCTACTGCGCGCGCTCGTCGCCAAGGTCAGCGTCGACGAGAAGACCGGGATGTGCCGCGTCGAGCTGGTGAACTTCGACGCCGTCACGAGCGCGAAGGAGGCCGCGTGAGCGACGGCGATAGCAGCGGGGTGGGCGCGAGGAAGAACACTGACGCCGAGGGCGACGCCTTCCGCGTCATCGAGAAGCCGCTCTTCCGCCACAAGAGCCGGAGCGTCACCCTCGCCGAGACGCCGCCGCCCCCCAAGCCCGAGCCTGTGCGCCGGCCCGCCAAGGTCGCCCAGCAGCTCGCCCTCGCGCACCACCTGCAGGCCGCCATCGACCGGGGCGCCATCGCCGACCGGGCCGCCGTGGCGCGCAAGCTCGGGCTGACGCGGGCGCGGGTGACCCAGCTCCTCGACCTCTTGCTCCTGGCGCCCGACCTCCAAGCCGCCGTCCTGGCCCTCGATGCCGTGGACGGGGCCGAGCCGATGGCCGAGCGCACCCTCCGGGCAGTGGCCCACGCGGGGACGTGGGCTGAGCAGCGGGCGGCGTGGGCGGGGCTGACCGGCCCCTCCCACGTCATCGGCCTCTAACTACTCGATATTTTAGGCGTGTCTCTGCTTGCCACGACAGGCCGGGTCGCGCCTTCTACGTCTTCGCCGGCAAGTTTGCCGGCGAGAACGGAGGCCGTCTTGACATCAGAACATCACTCTGTCAGCTTTGGTGCCGGCAAGTTTGCCGGCGGGTTCACCATGTCCCTTGCAGAGGTCAAAGCGATCGAGTTCTTCCCACCCGCAGGGCCGCCTGCGGGGGCGGTGAAGCTCGGCTTCCGCTTCGGCGACAAGGGCACCCACTCGAGTCGGACGCTCATGCTCACCGAGCTCGAGGCCGTCCTCGCTGCGGCTCCGGGCGCCGCCGACCGCACTGCTTATGCGGCGGCCATCATCGAGGGCAACTGCCTCGAAAAGCCCACGGCATCGACCCGCCGGCTCTCGAATCAGCGCCTCGGCGAGCTCTACGCGCTTGACCCGTTCGTCGTCGTCTTCCGCGTGCTTCGTGGGCTCTGGGACGTCGACCCCAAGGCGCGCCCGCTCCTCGCCATGCTCGCCGCGCTCGCGCGCGATCCGCTCTTCATGGCGTCGGCGGCGCCCGTGCTCTCGCAGCCAGCGGGCATCGAGATCCAGCGCGCTCCGATCCGCGAAGCACTCCGCAAGCTGGTCGGCGAGCGCATGAACGACGACACGCTCGACAAGGTCGTGCGCAACGTCTCCAGCTCGTGGACCCAGACCGGCCACCTCGCAGGGCGGACATTCAAGCACCGGCAGCGCGTGAGCGCGCCGCCTACGGCCGTCGCCTTCGCGCTCTGGCTCGGCAATGCCGCTGGCTTCCGCGGCGAGGAACTCCTCACCACGGGGTGGATCGCAGCGCTCGACTGCACGGCCACCTCTGCTCGCACGTTGGCGCTCGACGCCAAGCGCATCGGGCTCATCGACCTGCGCACCGCAGGTGACGTCGTTGAGTTCGGGCTCGACCGGCTCGACCCAGGACTCGGGAGGAAGTGACCGCATGGCGCGACTCGAAGACCTCGCAGAACTCTACGGCCAGCACATCGCAACGCCCTGGCAGCGCACCGTCGCGGGAGCGCAGCGGGTGGTCATGGTGGCCTACGACAAAGAGCTCGAGCGGGTGCTCCGAGCGCGCAAGGGCGAGTTTGAGACGCGCACCAAGGCTGCTGGCCACGACTGGCACGAGGTCGACCTCACCAACGCCTTCGCCTCATGGCTCGCCGCTGATGAGTACCGCGACGCCTACTTCGAGTCGCCCGACGACCTGCAGCTGAAGCTCGCCGGTGAGTTCCCCGAGTACGTCGCAGACCGGATTCGCGCGGTTCTCACGTCGCCCGACGTGACCGAGACCTCGGTCGTCGCGGTGTTC
>Ga0268298_10006104_pt1 | contig 11017 bp, 17 predicted proteins | sample WWTPWeurt_MetaG_FD_194462 | JGI IMG/M metagenome (GOLD analysis project Ga0268298, IMG submission 194462) | Activated sludge microbial communities from WWTP in Nijmegen, Gelderland, Netherland - WWTP Weurt | ecosystem: Engineered > WWTP > Aerobic digester > Activated sludge | place... | reverse complement strand
GCGTGCTTCATAGGTGTTTTTGGTTTGAACATGCTGGCGGGGTTCAAAGGGTTCGACGGGACTCCGAACGTAGCCAAGACGGTCATTCAATCGATGCGCAACGCCGAAAGGATAAACATGACATGAGCTTCCAGAACGATCAAAACGCGAAGAACGACACCATAGACTGGAGATCAATGCAATGCCCTACGATGGATTAGCACCAACCACTGAATTCTTGGAAGGCAGCGAGGCAGCGCTCACCAAGGGAGCCTCCAATCCCTACGCCAAGAACACCGCCGGCGAACGGGACTGGAACCAGGGCTACAACGAGATGTTGAACAGCATTCGACACACGAAGTGGTACCGGGCGAAGGTTGTCGGCGCCTATGATCAAGTCGGTGTTCAGGTACGCGAACCGGCAGGAGTTAGCGGCTCGGTTACTGACGTGTACGACGCTAGGCTAGCCAGAAGTACACCCTGACTTATCATGCTGTGTCCGCTTGAGGAGCTATCGATAGGGTTGGATAAATGTCCAGCCCGCTGCATGTACAATCGTCAGAATACCTGTCAATACTCAGTCATCAAAGAACTGCAAGAGAAGGCTTACGAACAGACCGACGTACGTTCAAGAGCCGCCACCTTCGCTCACGTAATTCCCATTCAAGACGCTACTCGTGCAGCCAACCGCATCAAGGCTTTTATCTACGCTGATCGTTACACTCAGTACGCCGTAGGTAAAAGCCTGGATGAGTTGTCGAACAAGGACCTCGTATCGCTCCAAAACGAGGAACGGTACAACAAGTGGACCCACTCCAAACCCGGGTTTTACAAAATCATCGAGCGTGTCCTGTTACTGGTCCAGGAACAGCAACTCGATTTATCAGGAACATGAACATGGAAACGCTTACTCTCTCGGAACTTACCGAATCTCCGTCACAACAAGTATGGGTGCTCAACGTATCCGAGCAGATCTCACCAAACGGCGACAAGTCGGAGGTCTATATCATCGTCCGATACAACGATGAGCACGTCTCATTGCACCTTCCCAAGACGTGGCTCCCCATCAATCTGTCCGATCGACTCCCCAAGAAGGCGTTGGTTGAGTCAGCCAACTTCCTGAATTCTCTGCACAAGGGACTCATCGTTCCTATCACTACTGAGTACGCCGCTGAGATTAACGGTCGAGAAGGCGCTGATGAAGAACGCCGCCGTCTCAAGGAACTCGAAGAAGCGGTCAAGGCTGCCTCGCGCGCCAAGGACATCAACGTCGAAATCTCAGGAATGAAGCGGGACACCCTGTCCAGCAATTCTCGGGGAACCATCGATGTTACCAACGTGTCGATGTCGGACAACACCATCCCTGTTGAGGCGGTCACCGAGGAAGTATCAGCCAACTTCAAAGCTTTGGTGAAGCGTCTGAACAGCATCCCCATGACCGAGGCGGTCAACGAGCTCAAGCTGCGTGGCAGTCTCAACAAGGTGTACGCTCGCTACCTGTACGAGAACATCAAGCACGAACCAATCCGAAAGCATCTCGCCAAGGCGCTTGCTGCCTGATAGAACAGTCTACATTCGCTCATAGCGCTCGCTCAAAAGAAAAGGCCCGGACTCCTTGGCGGAGGCGGGCCTTTGACATATGTGACGCAGATAATGGAACTCAAGCTTCTTCAGACATAGCGCTCGCTTGAGTCAGCTTGTCACGTAGCTGTATGTTCTCAGCGACAGACGAGCCCAGTTGAGAGGCCAACAGTTCGCTGTCTTCACGTAGTCGACGGTTCATCAAGAACAAGTAGACGTTGTAGAACGCTGACAAACCTATCAGAACGCTCCACGTCCAGATATCGTCAGACACGTTAATCCTGGTTCACGTAGGCTGACGTAGGACCACCTTCCTCGAACTCCTCTTCCCTGTCCACCTTGTACTCATCAGTAACAAGCACTCGCTGTCTTTCAAGAGACTGTTCGTTGCGCACCGTCTTTATTTGCGCTCGGGCCTCCAGGATCAACAGGCAGTAGTTGCTGAGATCCAACAGCGTGTCATCCAGTGACTCGGCAACTCTGGCGTCTTCCAACTTGAAGATGTCGTTGTTGTACTTCTCCATCATCGATTCGATGCGGTCGATCTTGCGCGACATGGTAAGGAAGGCACCTGCACCTCCTCGCTTGCGCCACGAGCAACCATACTCTCTGTCCTTTTGAATCATCAGGTCAACGTTGCGATTAGCGAGCTTCCGCAGCTCACCGAAGTCAGTGTTCAATACTTGACCCAACTTTGAGTCCGACATCTCAAACAGTTCTCTGCCGTACTTGACCATGTTCATTTACTCCGTATGTTTCTTGGGATTCATCTCGTCAAACTGAGCCCAAATCTCGTTCCACCGCTTGATGACTTCCTCGGAAGGTTCCTTGTCCATGGATTTGATGTTGTCCTGTATCCTTGTCAACACCTTCCTGGCTGACTCGTAGTTGATGTGCTCGGTTGGAGTAGGTTTCTCATCCATGTCCTTGTCGATCTCTTTGGATAGGTCAGGGAAAGTAATGGACTTCTCTTCCCAGCTCCACTTGTACGGATCAGCCACTTCCTTGTAGGCGTCGTTGGGCGAGATGCCGAAGATATCTCGTCTCATTCGTGATGTTCCAACGATGAGTCCTACGACTGCTACTAGCATGATACAAAAGAACGCTCCCGTCAAAGTGATCGCCTCAGGCCAACTCTCAAGCTACTTTCCATTCTTCAGTCTCCTTGCCTCCAGTCTACGTTCGAGCCACTTTACGGTTGCCAGTCGCCAATCACCCGCTTCGATCTCACCGGCCATCGAAATAGCTTCATCCAGTTTGTCTTGTTTGTACAGATGATGCGCCATCATCATTGGGTTGATGACCGCAACCAGGAAGCGATTACGCAATGCCAATCGTTGAGTGGAACCAAACTCTAACACCTTCCGTAGATCGTTCTCGAAGCTCTCGTAATATCCCTCATCGAACAAAGGCATGTACGTTACGCTAGGTTCGTAGGTGTAGGTATCGGATGTCTCACCTATGGACATCCAATACGGATCGAACCACAACATAAAGCTGTTGACATTCTTGTCAGCCTGCGCTACTCGCTCAGCAACTCGGTTGTACATCGGCCCGTACAGCTTCTCGATGTACATGTGATAGTTGTCACTGATCTGCCAATACCTGCCCATTGGGATGTTCGTGCGCGCGGCCATGTATTCCTGCAAGAACGACATGTGAACAGCGTTTGCTCCATACACTCCGAAGATCACATCATTCGAGCGGCAGAAGACACTCATGTTGAGTTCGCCGTGCGTCGCGTCGAAGTGTATCACTAGATTGCACGGCTGATCGAGACCTCCGTTAGAGCCGTATTGGATGTCCTTGGCGCCGTCGTGAATCGCCAGCACAGCTCGCCGGTCTTTGGGATTCTTGGTCAACTGCATGGCGATACGGTCGAGTTGATCGTAACCGAACCACCTCCGCCACCGATGACCGTACGCTCCCCATTGGGTAACACCGTCATCCGAGTAGTTGATCATGTTGGAAGCGTAATTGGCTAGAAAGCCAATGTCGTTGCGACCAGCCAACATCCACATCGCCTCTAGAGCATGAAAGATTGGGTTAGCATCGCGTTCAGGTAGGAACAACACCCGCTCACGGGGTCTATCATAAACGGTAGTGACCGGTTCCGAGGATACCGTCACCTCACCGTTCCTGCTCTCGGACTTCAAACCATGTTTCTGAAGGTAATTGACTCCTTGCAAGAAGGCGTCGTTGACGTTCCTGGCTCGAATTACGTGCATTGGTTGTTCCTTTGAAGATAGAATGGATTGGTGCAGTCAGTCGCCGTACCGTTCATCTTTCCAATCGCTGTCCAACAGGCACTTCGCTTGATGGACCGCATCGTGAGCAGCGATGTGTGGAGTCCCTTCGAACTCACCAACTTTGACATTGATGTTGAAGACATTCGCTAGGGTGCGAAAGCACCGGTCATCCCGATAGTTCCACGGCGCTTTCTTGTCAGGGAAGACATCGTAGGCGTGTCGCAGAATGACATTGTCAAAAGTTGCTCCGTTACCCCATACCCACCGACAGTTGTATCTTTGGAACCACTCAGTGAACTGGTTCAACCGTTCACCAAACGCGTCCAGCTCGTTACTGATATCGTAGGTGCCTTGAAATTTAACCTCGTCGGATTGCCCTGACCACCAGTCCAACGTCGAGATGTCAACGTCAAACTGCGAAGGTACTCCATCATTGATGTTCAACATTGGGAGTTGCATCATGCTGACAATGCCTTCCTGACGACTGAACGCTGCCGCTCCTATGGCTACGATCGCCGCGTGAGGACGTACCGCCAACGTTTCCAGATCCAGCATGCAATGCCGTTGGATACCTGATTCGTCTCTGGTGTTTTCGCTCATTGGTTTAATGATGCTTGGGTTGCGGTTCATTGTCACCCAGTCCAATGTTATCATCGTCGTCTTCCTTGTCGTCACTATCACTCGCTCCTACCGCCTCAGCCGCTTCGTCCAGCAGATCTTCCAAAGAGTAGGCTTGATAACGCTCAGCCCCTTCGTCACCCTCCGTGACACCGTTACGCAAGGTCATCAACGCTTCAAAAGCTCCTGCCATGAACACGTATCGCAGGAACTCAATGAAGTCGTCGTTTGAAGCGTCAAACATCCCTTCATGACACTCAACAAAGTCCTTGAAGTTGGCGTCCATAGGAGCTTCGAAGTCTTCTTCCGTCCATTTGTACATTGCTCGTTATCCTTTACATTGAACCAGGGTATCGTGACCTCGTCTTGCCTTCACCTCTGATGACACGACAATATTTATCGAATTCGCAATTTAGGTTCAGGCAGTTCGACATGCTGAGGGGAGCATATCCTTTCCTTGGATCCGTAGCATCGTTTGGCCAATACTTGTTGCTGTCGTTGGCAGCATGCCAAAGCTCAAGCATATGCTCGTTACGTTTGGCGTCAGGCAACGGTTGGAATTCGACGTCGTAGAACACTCGACTGATGCCTCGGCACGTTCCTGGTCCAGGCGAGGTGAACGTGTTGATGTCCTTGGCTTTCCCAAGCCACTTCTTGCTGTAGGATAGGTCAACAATAATCTGGTACGCCATGAAGGCTCCTATCCCTTGCACTGAGGCTAGAGCATCTCGTGCCTCTTGCATCGAGGCTTTCATTGTCGGGGCGATCTCCTTGCGGTAGTCCCAGGCGGTCTGCAACGGGACATCAACAACGTGCCTCGCCTTGGTTGATTCGCCTTTCGGTAGCTTCTTGGCTCCCGCTGCGTTGATCAGATAGGCGCCCGTGAATATCTTGCCTTTCTTCTTGCCGTCCCCCTTGAAGATAGCGTTCATGATGTTGAACGCCTTGTCAGCGTTCCACGTCTTCTCAGGCCACGCTCCACCATCCATCAAAGCTTGAAGCGTATCAGGCCAGTTGATGTATCGCGCCACGCATAACATGAACCATAGGTTAGGGTTGTCTTCGTACGGTTTGATGATGTTGTTGGAGATCCACTCGGATACCGTATCGAGTTCCCGGTAGATGTTGCAGAAACGATGATTGCGCAACACCCAATCGTTGGTCCAAGGCTTAGGAAGTCCCGCTGCTCGTCTCAGGTAGATAGCGTGTCTTTCCCTGGCAAACTTGAAGAAGCTATCCAGAGACGCTTGCTTGTCACCCGCGAAGAGCTGATTACCGTGTTCGTTCTCGAACAGTCTAGGTTGCTTGAACGCTATCTCTGACACCGCTTTCTTGTTCACAGGCTTATTGAATAGAGCCATTCACACTCCCTTGTTGGTGGCTTCAAGACGCTGCCGTGACAGCTCAAGTTCTTCGGGCGTTCCCAGGTTGAACCAGTCATCTCGCTCGACCATTACCGAACTCACCACTCTGTATTCATGGTTTAGTATTGACTTCAACACGTCCGACATCTTGATCTCAACTTTGGACAACTCTTTTGCCAAGAACTCTGACATCGCGTGTCGTCTGAAAAGGTCCCATCGTCTGAACCAATACACTCCAACCCCTACGTCACGAGTGTCACAGTCGGGCACCTTCTCATCTATACCCTCGACGAAGATATCGTCTTCTCGCCAGACGTTGCAATAGCTCGCTGTTGACTCGTGGTCGTACAGCGTTGAACACACCAAACCAGCATCAGCGTGACTGGCTAGGATGCTGTCCAATAGCTTGGAGCTGTCAACTCTCAGGTAGTTGTCACAGTCAGCGATGATCACGAAGTCATCCTCTTTTAGACCACCTCCAGCCAACAGCGCTGACATGGCCGGACCACGTTGAGTGTGTTCAACAGTGATCATGTAGTAGGGCAGAATAAAGTCATTCGATTCCAAACTTATCCAAGCACTAGCCACGTCTTGTTTGATGATATCGGTAACTTTGGCTCCAGCACTCTTCCAGAACTTGACCGTGAGATCAACCAACGTGCTCCCGGCAAACTCGATGAGTGGCTTGTGTGTTCCTTGGGGGAAGCGTGTCCCGTCGCCAGCGGCTAGTACGATGCATTGAGCTTTATAGTTCGATGATGGGTCCATCTGATGGTATCCCTACGGTGATAGGTTTGTTGTCGAGCACTTTCAGCAACCGTTCCAAACCATTTAACAGGAACGCGTACTGTCGCTTCGGTTCGTCTCCGTGCAAAGGCACCATGCTGAGGAACAACAGCGGTTCAATCAATCGAGCTCGTCGTATCATGGTCTGAGGGAAATGGTTGGTTTGGAACCGTACGAACGAATCGATTGCTACCTTGTTCCTGAAGACTTCGATGCGATTATTGAGGATCTTGAACCATCCGTTCAGGATGAAGTCGTAACCACCGAGCACCGAGTGCCTTAGCTTGGCGAGGTCGTAGGCTGGATCACCGTATAGACCAGGAACTCCGAACGCTCCACGTGGATCGATTAGCTTGATGGTTCGAGACTTCCTGTCGTACAGTATGTTGCTGGCGCACAGATCACCGTGAACTATCGACAACTTGTCCGGAATCACCACGCTGAGATGAGCGGTAACCTTGGATATCACTCTTTCCAAAGTCAGATCGCGTTCTTGCAACAGCCTATCCAACAACGTGGCTAGTTCAGGTGGATACTGTCCGATACGTTCCAGTGTCTTGTCGATGTACATTGACATGCACATGCTGAGAGGGTCACTAACCTTGGCCTCGTGTCGTCTCATCAACGTTTGAACGGTAGCAATCCGTTCAAACAGCAGTTCCCACTCGTACTGAGGGATATCGTGCTGCAACAACAGATCCGACATCGTAGGGTAGGGTAACGCTTCCATGGTCAAGCGCCCACCCTCGTACGAGTAGATGTTTGGAAGGAACGGCTTCAACCGTTGTGGAGCGTTCAACATCCACGCGCATTGATGGTCGAAGTCCTGCCGGGTGTCATCGCTTGCCCACTTGTGGATCACGTTTCTGTCGAACTCATACTCGACGCGGTTGTGCCTCATGACGTTCAGGAGCTGCATCTTGGACTGGTAGAAGGTATCGATGTGTCCGAAGTCCTTCCACTTGCCGTGGGTCACCATCCTAGAACCACGCTTGTTCAACAACGAAGCAATCGAAACGAAGAACTCCTCGTCTTTGACAGACTTCTTGCGTCGCACGCGCAGCGCGGTCATTGCTTGCTCAAGCGTGCCGAAGAACAGCGCTCCACGGAACGCCCACAGATCCTTGACAATATCGTGACCTACGTCGAAGTTCCTGTCTCGATACAAACTGCAGTTCTTGCCATCTTGTTTGTACAGGGTCCAACGATGAGCGTCCAACCTGTTCGCCGACATCATGTACACTTCGATGCCTCTTGGGCGCTCATCGGGGACAAACAACGTGTCACCCATGCAGACCAGCACCTGAGTATCTCTGCTGTCGGTTGTAGCAATCCTAGGTACCAATTGCTTCAACCCTTGTTGAAGGGTGTCGGCTACTCCCCTGGACTTCGAAATCCAAGAGATAGTCGTGTTGACATTGTTCTGATTGATAGGCGGACCAGCATATGTCTTGGTGATGATGTGGATACAAACCTTGTCCCACCATTGAGTCTTGGTCAACTGTTCATACAGATGAACGTACAGGGGTTTTCCACCCATTGGTACAAAGGGTCCGTAGTCAACGCCGTAGGTCAAACAAACATCAGCCGGCAGCGGATCGAACGCTGGCATCAAAACATGGAGTGTTTTTGTGGTCATTTCGTTTACCCTAGGGCAAGTGCCTATTTTGTAGGCACCAAATAGTGATTGCAGGGGTTCCAAAAAGCCGGTATAATTAAACCACGGGCGACGCACCCGCGTTTTGCCTAGTTTTTAAGCAAACCCACTAGTAGCGTTTACGCGAAAGGTAACTATCATGGCCAAAGTTCAAGTCAAGCTCGACAAGGTTGAGATCACCGAGGAATCAGTGCCCCACAATTCCTTCGGACGTTACGTGGTCACCGCGCACTGGCTCGGGGTCAATCGTTCGGAAGGCGTGGCCTACGGTGTCCCTGGGAACAATATCAAACTTGCTCTTCGCCTACAAAGGTACATGCAAGACCGCTTGTCGAAACTCAAACCCGAGGTCGCTGTCGATATCGAGGGTGACACCTATGTTGCCAACGATTACCAAGGACTCAATGTCCGTGGTCGTTACATGCACGCTGACTTGCGTGGTCACGGATACTGAGCAGTCAACTACCATCCATTCCCATCTATTACAATTCAAGGGGATTTGACCATGCTGACTTCACACACTGCCCCATTTACGTTGTTGCCTCCGCTCGACAACGAGCCTTCACAACTTCGGGAGTTCCGTGGTAACTCGGCGCTGCGTGAACTGCGCATCATCAGCGGGATCGCCTCGCACGTCAACCCGGTGTTCGCTGAGGGGGTTCTGTGGATGAAGCTCGGCATGGTCCACTTGACCCTGCGTCCCAAGCTTGTCATCAAGGACATGCTCTGCTCGGGATGGTACGATCGCCACAAAGGCGAGATCGCCATTTCGTTGGAGTTCGAGCGGGATGAGTCCGAATACGCCAGCACCATGATCCATGAGATGGGTCACGGCATCGACAACGGCTACCGGCTCGCTGCCCTTGAACTGCTGCGCGATGACCCCTTTCGTATCAAGTACCATGAATGGCGACAATCGTGGGGTCGGGTGTTCGTGAACGGCGGTCAAGTCACCGAGTACGCCAAGACCAATGTTCTGGAGGACATCGCCGAGTCGTACAAATACTTCGCGATGCAGCCTGATGTCCTGCTGAAACAATCACCGCTGCGCTATCAACTCTGCATTGAAGGCTTGGAAGCGCTGGTTCCCGAGTTCAAGGAGCTGCAGCTCAAGCACGAGCAAGCTGAACAGTCGCTGTCCGCTGAACAAATAGCGCGTCACCGCTTCTATTTGTGGTTTAACAAAGTCCGTGTCGGTAAATCCCAATTCTACTAGGAGGTAAACTCAAGGCATTCGTTCCAACTCCAGTCAACCATCTACTCTCAACTATACTATGAACACACAACGAGTAGCAGCAATCCTGGCTGAAAAGTCGGATGCATCCCAACGACAGCACCGAATCCACCCACAGCGCTCGTTCAGAGCGCCGCAAATGCGCAAGCGTGGTGACGTGCTCTCAGCGAAAGCCCGCATCATCATCGCCATACCGTGGCAGTCACGATTCAAATTCATGGCCGCGATCAACGATATGCTGCTGGATACTTCCCTGTCGACCGAGGAACGACAGGGCCTTCTCAACAACCTACGTACTATCGAGGAGGCTCAACCCTAGCAACAATGGTATCCTACGTCCGCAAGGACTACGTCTACAGTCAACCAAGGAGTTTCACATGAAAACCGCCAATCGAGTGCTGGCGCATGCCGCCACGTTGGTCGTCAAGGAGTTCGCGAAAGCGACTCACACCCGTTCCATCGCCAAGGTCCACGCGAAGGCCAATGCAGGCCAAGTCGACACCAAAGTGATGGTCAACTCGCTGCTGCACGCTGCCAAGGACGGCACCGAAACCGTTCCCGAAACGGCGTTCAATCGAGTGTACAACATGCTCATCAAACGGCACTTCAACGTGAAAGTGCTAGGCGCCGGTTCCACCATCCTGCACGCCAAAAAGCGTGTCCGGATCGACGGTCATCGGTACCATGCGCTAGTGTTGTACAACGCAGCGAGTGGTGCTCTGCGCGTGCTGACCCGCTCGTAAGAGCATCAGTACGATGTTAGGGAGGTTCCTATACAAATAGCCGGTTGGACCGAGTATCCAACCGGCAACTTTCAATGGAATGCAACATGCACATTCTCACTGAAGCCGATCTGTGGCGGAAGTTCGAACACGACGGGGACGAGTTCATCATCGTGCAGGTCACCGATGTTGGCTGCCGCGCGGTCAACGTGCTGGACCTCGACGATGAACTCCCGAACGGCTACGATCCACAAAGTATGGTACCCTTTACCTACAACGACCTGGAGGAAGCGACCTTTATACCCAACTGATAAACCCTACTCCTATCAACTTGTGAGGCTACTATGAAAATTCAGAACTCCAAGCTGAGGCAGAACCTGTTCATCCGTGACATCAGTACCGTTGACTGCACGGTGCGTTTCCGTATGTCGCCCGACGATGAGCAAGTTGTTCGCCGGTTCTACAACATGGATCCCAATCGAGGCATGTTCAGCCGTTCTTGTTCGCTGACGCCTGACATCCAATACGAGGGCATCGAAAGCCCTGAGGTCATCGCTACCGGTGGAGGCTGGTACACTATTTACGGTGACGGCGTTCACGTCAACAGCGCGTTGCACACCTTCTACAAGGTGGAGGTGGCACTCAGCCTGCGTGAGCGTCCCAAGCATGACGAGGGCATCGCCGCCCGTGAAGCCGAGATCAAAAAGGTCTACCAGACGCGCCACCGCGTTCCCGTTGTGGTCAAGCAGCAACGAGTGCATGGTCGTATGGTTTCGGTGGCGGTCACCCGGGCTCTGCAGGTCACTGAGGCCAATCGTATCAACGGC
>Ga0268298_10006103_pt1 | contig 11019 bp, 9 predicted proteins | sample WWTPWeurt_MetaG_FD_194462 | JGI IMG/M metagenome (GOLD analysis project Ga0268298, IMG submission 194462) | Activated sludge microbial communities from WWTP in Nijmegen, Gelderland, Netherland - WWTP Weurt | ecosystem: Engineered > WWTP > Aerobic digester > Activated sludge | place: Netherlands... | reverse complement strand
GTGGTGGACGCGTCGGCTCCCCGCCCGAGCGCCACCGTGTTTCGGCGGGCTCCGAGCGGAGGCTGGACGGACCTCGGCCCTGGCGCGCCTACGAACCAAGCCAGCTGCCAGCCAGGCTACGACACGGCCTCGCTGGTGCTGACCGCCGAAGGGCGTCCGCGCTTCACCTTCCGCAGCGGGACTGTCTATGAGCTCGAGGAGAGCGGCTGGAAGCGCACGGTCCTGGTTCCCGACGACCTCGGGCCTTGCCGAACCAGCGCGCTGCAGTTCGATGGCCTCGATCTATTGGTCGTGCAGTCGACGATCTTCCTCCAAGGGGTCACGGCTGACCTGTTTCGCCATACCGCTGGTGGTTGGAGCAGGACCTCGCTCGGACTGGCCGGGGGCTTCGATATGGCGCCTTGGAACGGGGCGGCGATCATCTCCGGTGACTACGCCGACGGCATCGACAGCGGCTTTGTGGTCGAGGCGACCCTCACGGACACTGTCGATGGCGAGCAGTTTCGGGTCTGCCCGGGGCTCCCGACCGGGAGGCCGACGCCGCTGCTCATCCATCGGCTCCCGGACTCGCTGTTCATCGCGGCGGAGGGGCGAGGTTGCTCCGCGTGGGTGTCGCGCTTGATCGAGAAGCGCTGAGCCTCAGGTCCCCCACTCGGTGTGGAAGCTCCCCTCGCGATCGAGGCGCTCGTAGGTGTGCGCGCCGAAGAGATCGCGCTGCGCTTGGATCAAGTTCGCGGGCACGCGCTCGCGGCGGAGCGTGTCGTAGTAGGCCAGCGAGGTCGACAAGGCCGGCATCGCCAGTCCTGCTTCGATGGCCCTCACCAGGGTACGCCGCCAGGCCGCCTCGCGGTCGGCCAGCGCGGCTGAGAAGGCGCTGGAGAAGAGGAGGTTCCCTTCGCGGGCCCGAGGCTCCTTGAGCGCGGCCTGGATGTCGCCGAGGAGCCGCGCTCGGATGATGCAGCCACCCTTCCAGATGCGGGCGATCTCGACCAGGTCCAGGCCCCAGCCGTACTTGTCGGAGGCCTGGCGCAGCATCGACATACCTTGGGCGTAGGAGACCACCTTGGCCGCGTAGAGCGCGGCGCGAGCGTCCGCCACCAAGGCCGATACCAGCTCCGGCGCGATCAACATCGGCCGCGGACCGCGCAGCCGGGAGGCACCCTCGATGCGTGCGGCCCGAAGCGAGGACAGAACCCGCGCGTCGACCGCGCTGGCGATGGTGGGGATCGGCGCGCCGAGCTGCGCGCCTTGCTCCACGGTCCAGGAGCCGGTGCCCTTCATCGAGGCCCGATCGAGGATGACGTCGACCAGGTCCTTCCCGGTCTCAGCGTCCTTCTGCTTGAACACCCGGGAGGTGATCTCGATAAGGAAGCTCTCCAGCTCGGTCTTGTTCCACTCGCTGAAGGTCTTGGAGAGCGCGGCGTTGTCGAGGCCTCCTACGTTCTTCAGGAGATCGTAGATCTCGGAGATGAGCTGCATGTCTCCGTATTCGATCCCGTTGTGCACCATCTTCACGTAGTGGCCGGAGCCGCCCGCGCCGATATAGGTGACGCAAGGCCCGTCGCTGACCTGCGCGGCGATCTTGGTGAGGATCGGGGAGACCGCCGCCCACGCCTCCTTGGCCCCGCCAGGCATCATGCTGGGCCCGTGACGCGCGCCTTCTTCGCCGCCGCTGACGCCCATCCCGACATACTGGATCCCGCGCTTCTGAGCCTCGGCGGCGCGGCGCTCCGTGTTGGGGAAGAACTCGTTGCCGCCATCGATCAGCACATCGCCCGGGGACAGTAAGGCCGAGAGCTGCCCGATCATGTCGTCGACCGGCGCGCCGGCCTTGAGCATCATCAGGATCTTGCGCGGGGGCGCCAGGCTCTCGACCAGACCCTTGAGATCATAGGTTCCGGTAAGCCGATCTTTGTGCGCGTAGCCGGCGATCAGCTCATCGGTCTTGTCGCGGCTGCGGTTGTACAGCGAGACGCGGAAGCCTTTGTCCGCCATGTTCAGCGCCAAGCTGGCGCCCATCACACCCAGTCCTACTACGGCAATGTCGCTACGATTCGTGCTCATGGTGTTCTCCGATGCCGCGCGATCGGCCCAGATCTCGACGGGTCGCGCTGCGATTAAGTCTCCAAAAGGGATAGAGCGGTCGCCGCTCAGGGCTTGGGCCAGCCGCGCTTGCTTCTTGGCGCCGGTGACGAAGCCGATCACGACGTCGGCCGCGACGAGCGCGGACTTGGTCAAGGTGATGCGATGGGGGATGGGGCTCGTCCGAGGGGCGACGACCGGGACATAGAGCGTGGGGCCTTCTGGCGCGGCGGGGCCAGGAAACCAGCTGGCCGTGTGGCCGTCTTCGCCCATCCCGAGCAGCACCACGTCGATGCCGCGGCCCTCGAGCACAGCGCCTACGGCCGCGCTGTACGCCGCGGCGAGCGCGGCGGCTTGCGCGGCGTCGGCGACCTCGGAGCGCAGCTCGCCGGGGATCGCCCGGAGGAGCTTGGCCCCGGGAATCGCCGTCTCGAGCTTGCCGGCGATCAGGGCCTGGGTGCTCTCGGCGTGGTTCTCTGGGACGCAGCGCTCGTCGCCGAGGAGGAGGGAAAGCTTCGACCAGCCGCTCCAGCGGCCGTAGCGCGCAGCCAGCACTTGGTACAGGGCCCCGGGTGTCGATCCACCGGCCAGGGCGAGGCTGGCGCGCCCGTGCTGAGCGATCGCTTGATCGAGGCGGCGGATCAGGTGCTCGGCCAGCGCCGCTGCCGCCTCTGCTCCGCTCGGAAAGGCCAAGACGCGAGGGGTCGACATCTCAGCTCCCGATCATCAGCGCGCGGCGCAGGCCCGGATCTTCGCGGCGGCTGGCCAAGGCCTCCGCGATCAGCAGCACGTCCGAGATCGTCGACACGTCGGCGCGAGCGATCAACGGCTCACGCCGGCCGAGGAAGGCGATCTCCGAGAGCTCCTCACCCTCCCGGATCTCCAGGCCGAGCGAGCGTCCGCCCTCGGCGCGCCCGTCGTACTTGGTGGTCCAGGTGACCGACTCCGAGCCCATGCAGGCCGAGATCCACTGGAGTAGGAGCCTCGCCATTGAGGCTCGGTGACGCGGCGCCAAGATCCGGACGCGATCGATGTCGTTCAGCGCCAGCGCGGCGGAGCCCTCGAACAGATCGGAGACCGCTTGGCGAAGCGGTGCGGTCGAACGCCAGCCGAGGTCGGCCACGCCTAGGCCGCAGCGAGGGAAGAGCGCGAGCAGATCCGAGAGCGCGGTGTCGGAGCGGGACAACAGCGCATCGACGATCAAGCGGTCAGCTACGCTGATCAGCTCATTGGCCGTCGAGTCGCGCATCCGGGGCAGGGTCGCGTAGATCATCGCGGTGGGAACGTCGGGGATCGTCAAGGCCCGCACCAACCCAGGGAGGTGACGCTCGCCTTCGGCCCGAGCCAGGATGGTGATCTCCTCCGAGCAGACGTATTTTCCGCCCTGTTCGGCCAGCAGGCAGTTGGCGGAGATCCAGCTCTCCAGCGGCGGTCGCCCGGCCTCGCCGCCGTAGGTCTCGAGGAAGATTGTGCGGGAAGCGATGTAGCGGGGCAGCTCTTTCATCGCTCCGACCAGGCGATCAGAGGCCGCCGCGCCGTCCCGCTCGGGTCGCCGCTCGACATGCACCACCAGGTTCCAGGCGCAGGCGCGGGTGACGCCAGACTTGCCCTCGTCCGCTCCGGCGTTGGTCCACAAGGTGGCCAGCTCGCGTTCGATCGCCACGGGATCGACCAGGCGCTGTTCGGCCAGCGCTTTGGCGTCGGCGTCGATCATGGCCGCCTCCACTGACGCCCGCCCCGGAGGAGGAGCGCGTCAGCCTGCGGAGGCCCCCACGTACCGGCGGGATAGTCGAAGGGTTGGCGAGGGCTGCTGGCCCAGGCCTCGTGGATGGGGGTGATGAAGCTCCAGCTGGCCTCGGTCTCGTCCTCCCGGATGAAGAGCGTACTATCGCCCAGCATGCTGTCGAGGAGCAGGCGCTCGTAGGCCTCGGGCGGCGTCGCGCCGAAGGTGCTGGCGTAGCGGAACTCCATCGTCACCGGGGCGACCTCATTGGCGGGGCCCGGGACCTTCGTGCCGATGTTGAGGCGGATGCCCTCGTCCGGTTGGATGCGGATGGCCAAGACGTTGGCGTAGCGGTCGGCCAGCTCCAGCCCGGTGAAGAGGCGGTGCGGCGCGGCCTTGAAGTGGATCGAGATCTCGGTGACTCGCTTGGGCATGCGCTTGGCGCTTCGCAGATAAAAGGGCACGCCGGCCCAGCGCCAGTTGTCGAGGTAGAGCTCGAGCGCGACGTAGGTCTCGGTCCGGGAGTCGGCGGCGACGCCTTTCTCTTCCTTGTATCCGGGCACCGCCGCCCCGAGCACGCTGCCCCCGGTATAGCGGCCGCGGATGACGCGATCGTCGATCTGGTCCTTGGTGATCGGCCGCAGCGAGCGCAGCACCTTGACCTTCTCGTCGCGCACCGACTCGCCGTCGAGGTGCACCGGCGGCTCCATGGCGGCCAGGCTGAGCACCTGCAGGAGATGGTTCTGCACCATATCGCGCAGGATGCCGGCGTGATCGAAGTAACCGCCGCGCCCCTCCACTCCGAGGGTCTCCGCGCCCGTGATCTCCACATGATCGACGAAGCGGTTGTTGAACAGCGGCTCGAAGATGCCGTTGGCGAAGCGGAACACCAGGAGGTTTTGGACGGTCTCCTTACCGAGGTAGTGATCGATGCGGTAGATCTGGCGCTCTTTGAGCACAGCGCGGATGGCTCGGTTGAGCTCTCGAGCCGTTGAGAGATCCGTGCCGAAGGGCTTCTCGATGATCACCCGCGCATACGGTGACTCTTTGGGGTCGACCAGCCCGGCCAGCCCGAGGTTTTGGACGATCGGCGCGAAGGCCGAGGGCGGCACCGCCAGATAGTAGATGCGGTTTCCCGGGAGGCCGCGCTTCTTCTCGATCTCCTCGAGGCGCAGCTTGAGGGCTTGAAAGGACGCCGGATCGTCGAAGCCGCCTTGCTGGTAGTAGATCGAGCTGCCGAAGCTGGCCCAGGCGTCCGCGTCGATCGGGCGCCGCCGCGCAAATTGGTCGGTGCTCTGCTTGAGGCTGTCGCGAAAGGCGTCGTCGGAGATCGCCGTACGGCTGAACCCCACGATCGCCAGCTCGGAGCACAGGCGTTCGGACCGGAGGCTGTACAGCGCGGGTACGAGCTTACGCATCGTAAGGTCACCGCTGGCCCCGAAGATCACGATCGTGGTGGGCTCCGGGTGGCGACCGGGTCCGGCGGTGTCACTCTTGAAGGGGTTCATCGCCGGCGGAGCATCCGGCCGTTTGGAACGGCGATCAACTGGTCCAGGAGCTTGCCCTGTGCGGGCCGGCACCGGCGTGAATGCAGGCTAGCCGACCGCCGTCCAAAGGGCGCACGATCTGGAGGTCCTATGAACAGCTCCCTTAAACGCGGCCTCATCTTGGCGCTCACGGCCCTCGGCGGCGCGGGCGCGATCCTCAGCCAAGGCGGCTGCCTCACGATGGCGGCCTCGGCCTCCGGGGCGGACACCGCGGAATCGGAGCCGTTCTACTACGATCTCGCACCCTACGGTCAGTGGGTCTTTGTCTCGCCCTGGGGCTGGGTCTGGCAGCCGGACGGCGTCGCCCTCGGCTTCATGCCCTATACGAGCGATGGGCAATGGGTCCTGACCAGCTACGGCTGGATCTTCGAATCCGCTTACCCGTGGGCGCCGGTCGCTTATCACTACGGCCGCTGGGTCCACCACGCGCATCTCGGTTGGCTGTGGTGGCCGGACACGACCTGGAGCCCGGCCTGGGTCGCCTGGCATTGCGGCGGCGGATACATCGGCTGGCGTCCGCTCGGCTGGCGAGAGGGCGGCGATCGCGGCCACCGACGGGAGCATGGCGCTCAGGACGGTCGACCGCTCGATCCGATCGCGCTCGACGCCCGCCAGCCGTGGACCTTCGTCGAGACGGTCCACTTCACCGAGCCGAAGGTCGCGGTGCACATCGTGCCGATGGCTCAGGTCCCGGCCCTCGTCGATCGCAGCGCCGAGCGCGCCGAGCCGATCCTCGGCACCTCGTTTGGGACTGGCTTTGGTCCCGCGCCGGGCACGGTCTCAGCCGCGACCGGGCGGGAGCTGCCGACCCAGGCGATCCGCGTCCCTCCGACTCCGCCGATGCGGCGCGGCGGGGAGGTCCCTACCGCGCACGCTCCGCTGTCCCGCCAGCATGTCGATCCGGTTCGCCCCCCGGCTCAGGAGGGACGCGTGCGGGCGTTCTCTCCGCCGCCTTCGCGGTGGGAGCCAGCGCCGAGCGAGCCGGCCCGTCCGGCTCCGAGCTACACGCCTCCTCCGGCGGCCCGACCGGCTCCGAGCTATTCGGCCCCGGCCTACGGTGCTCCGCCCGCGGCCCGGCCTCCTTCGGCCGCGATGCGTCCGGCGAGCCCCGCGCCTCCGGCGTCTGCCATGCGTCCGGCGAGCCCCGCGCCGCCGGCGTCTGCCATGCGTCCCGCGACCCCGGCGCCCGCGATGCGTCCGGCCGCTCCTCCGCCCGCGATGCGTCCGATGCCGATGGGTGGTGGGTCGATGAACCGACCCAGCGCCGCGCCGCCGCCAGCTGCCCCGAACGATGCCAAGAAGAAGAAGCGCTGAGGCTCAAGGCATGAGGTCGTGAAGTAGGCCCACCGTCATCGCGGCGCCGCCCAGCGTGTACAGCGAGATCGGCAAGAAGAGCGTTCCAGCCCTGGTGGCGTCCTCCGGCCCAAACTGCAGGGCCGCGCCTGAGGCGATCGCGGCCATGCCAACCCCCACCGCGACCCAGAGCGGGCCCCTCGGTCGCGCAGCTTCCTCGAGGCTGCTCGGCTCCTCTGGCGCGAATACGGGTGGGCGGGTCGGCGAGGTGAACTCCACTCCTGCCGGCAGCGGTGCTCGGAGCGCGCGGCGCGGACCTTCCAGCGGCACGGTCGTCGGCTGGCTCAAGGGGCTCTCCAGCTCGAGGGCCCAGGCGCGCGCGAAGAGGCGCACCGCGCGGGCCCGCTCACCGCACAACAAGGGGTCGGGGACCTTGCGCTCGACGATCGCGGCGCCGGGCCGGGTCCAGCGCACGACCAGATCCGAGCCCTGAACGCCGGCGTCGATTCGCCCCGAGTTTCCTGGGGACGGCTGCTCCTCTCGAAGCGCACAGCTCCCGATCTTGACGTCGATCTCCAGGGCTCCAGGGCTGAGCAAGAAGAGCGCGACGGTCGTGATCATGGTGACTCCGTTTGGGCCTGACAGTAGTTCGCCACGCGTCGGGCGCGGGGGGAGGGCTCGCGGACCAGCTTCAGCGCCTCGGCGCAGCGCCCCGCTCGGGCCAACAACTCCATCTTGAGGAGGAGGAGCTCCGCGCGATTCGGGTGGCTCTCTAGGTCCAGGTGCTCGAGTGCGGTGAGCGCCTCCCCGGATCGGTCCAGCGCGAGCAGGGCCTGGACCCGAACCGCGTTGATCTCGGGTCCCAGGGGGCCTCGGGGATGGAGTCGGTCATGGAGCACTACCTTCTCCAGCGCCAGCGCTGGAGCCTGAGAATGCAGCGCATCGAGCGCCGACTCGAGGAGCTCTGCCCCTTCGATCCTCGGCGCCCGAACTGCCCTGACTCGTGCGGTCGGTGGGCTCGGCACGACGTGTCGCTCGACCGGGCTCACGTGCACAACTGGGCTTGGCGCGCGGGCGGGATCTGGCTGGGGGCTCGCTACGACGGCTTGGAGCGCCGGTGGGTGGGGCTCCTCGGTGGACGGCGCGTAGCTCAAAGTCGCGGCGGCCGCGGCCAGCGCCGGCAGGAAGCCCGCAGGCGTGAACCGCACCGGTCTGCCGCCCGGTCGCGCAGTAGAGCCGCCCGACAACCGCGCCAGGATCCGCGCGCGCGCTGCTGGCTCCAGGCGCGTTGGCGCGCTCGGACGGAGCAGGCGCTCCGCCAGCTGCTTTGCCTCGGGCGTCCCCGGCACCGCCTGCCAGCTTCCGGGCTCCTTCATCGCTCCATCCATAACTCGATCTCCGCGACCAAGGCCGCCCGAGCTCGATGCCGCCGAACCCACAGCGCGCCGACCTTGATGCCCAGGATCGCCGCCGCTTCCTCCCCGCTGCGCCCCTCGATTTCGCAGAGGAGCAGCACCGAGCGATGTCGCTCTGGCAGTCGGTCGAGTACGGCGTGTAAGAGGCGCTCCCGCCCGCTTTGATCCAGGCTCTCCTCTGCGCTCGGCGCCGCCGATACCAGATCCGCTTCCAAGCTCACCCACCGCCGAAACCAGCGGCGCCGCCGGTGGTTGCGCACGACGTTCAGCGTGATTCGGTACAGCCAAGTCGTAACCTTGGCGTCGCTGCGAAACTCCGGCAGCCGGCGAAACGCGATCATGAAGACGTCGTGCACCAGATCCTCGACGTCGGCGCTCGGGCCGGCCAGCGCCCGAACCCAGCGCGAGACGACGTCTGCGTTGGCCAGATACAGCTCTCGGCAGGCCGCAGGCAGTCCAAGGACAGCGCCCTGGTCAACCTCCCCCGCGAGCTCTGCGACCGCCATTCTTTGTGCCCTGTGTCGTGGGGCTCCTCGACCTTACAGGGGCGGCTCGCGCGGCGGCTCCGCCGAACGTCGCATCCCACCGCCGCGGTGCCTCACCCGGCGCCGCCACCTGCACCGACACCCCTGCCCCAGAAGGAACGCGACAAACAGCGCGGCGGGCGTCCTTCTTACGGCCAGGATGCACGCGCACGCTGGGCCGGGGCCTTGCCAGGCGGCCTCATCGCGGGGGCCCGGCGAGGGCCGGGCACCACAGCCTTGCGGCGGGCGCTCGGCACAGGCATCGCCGACACCGTCACTGTCCTCATCGAGCTGGTTGGGGTTGTACACGTCCGGGCAATTGTCGCAGGCCAACACCAGCAGGGCCCCGGTGCGCAGGCTGATCGTACCGAAGGCCAACCCGTCTCCATCCGGATCGACGGTGGCGCGATCGATCGTGACGACCTGCTCGTCGATGCGCACCACCGCCTCGGTCGCGTCCGCTGCGCCGTCGCAGTCGAGGTCCTCGGCTGCCGCGGCGCGCGCTGCGAGCACGGCGGTGAGTACGAACCATCTCATGGTGACTCCCAAGGCACACGCTCCAGCGGCGTCGTGAGGATCTCGTCTCCGCGCCTGGTGCGCAGCACGCACAGATCGACGCGACGCTCGGCGGCGGCGACCTTGCCAAATCCGCGCAGCGAGACCCGGGTGGGATCCAGGCCGGCAGCGATGAGCTGTTTCAGCACGGCGGTCGCCCGAGCCATCGATAGGTCCCAATTGTACTGGGCGCTCCCCTCGGTCGAGGCGTGTCCCTCCACCAGGAGGTGGAGGATGGCCGGGTCCTCGTTGAGCGCGCGGGCAGTCAACGAGAGCGTAGTGGTCGCTGTGGAGTCGAGGTTGGCGCTCCCCATGGAGAAGAAGACCGGGGCCCCATAGCGCGGGCACTCCAGCTCGGGCGTCGCCTGGGATCGATTCGGGCGGGCCTCTCCGGGCTCAGCCAGGATCGCGTCGATATCCACCAGCGCGCGCTGGCGCTTCAGCTCACCCCCCTCCGCTTCCTCACGCCCGAGCTGGGGAGCCGACGGATCCGAGGGCGGGCTGAACGCCCTGAGGTCGAGCGAAATCCCCAGGCTGACCCGCAGATCTGGCGTGCCGTAGCCGCTCGAGAGCGCCGTCCCGATCAGCGCGAACCCGCGAAACGGGCCCAGACTCGTCGATAGGCCCAGATCAACCTCAGCCGGGCCGAGTCCGATCCCCTTGGAGCCCCAGAGGCCGGGGCGGGCGCGTAGCTCGAGCACGCCGCGCAGGGCAGAGCTTGGAATGTCCGCGGCGAGCGCTAGGCAAAGTCCAGCCTCACCACGGAGCGTCAACGCATGGCGGGTGTCGAGCAGGCTGCGGATCACGGCCGAGACCGACAAGAGCGCGTGAAACCAGCGCCAAGCGGCCTCCACTATCAGGCCCGGCTCGGCGCGAACATTGTCCTCGCCCACCAACGCGTTGGGCGTCGCGGTGGGGATGTTCAGTCCGGCCCACACCCCGGCCCGCAGGTGAAAGTCCCGCGTGAGCCGGAAGTGGAGCGGGGCGAAGGTGCTGCGAACGCGGAGCTCTCCGATGGCGGCCACCGGCAGCTCGCCGCCGAGCGACCATGCTCCACCGCCTGCGGCGGACGCGAAGAGGGACACGGAGGCCTCGGCGCTGAGCCCGAAGCTCGTCGCCGCAAAGGCCCCCAGCGTCAGCGCTCCACGAACATCGATCACCTCCGAAGCGCGGCCGCCGTCCGCGACCACCAACGGCGCTCGCTCACCCGAGAGCGCAATCCCGAGACGAAGCCCCGGGGTCGAGGAGAGCTCCGCCCGTGATAGGTAGTTTCGCTCAGCAAAACTCGGCCGAAACTGGTCGGTATCGAGCTCCTGGGCCGTCGCCGGGAGCGCCCACAGGGCGACGAGAAGCAGGCGCCACACCTCCCGTTGGTGTCCCCGCGGGAACGGACCTTACGCTCGGGAAGCGCCCGCCGAGCCGGCGTCAGGACTACGCGGTGACAGCCCCAAGATCAAAACCTCGAAGATCGCGCTCGAGAACGTAGTGCGTACCTTCGCCTGGCCGTTCAAGGTGTGGTGGTGGTCGACCGCTCCAGCGCAGCGATGGTCGGCTCGAGCTTTGCTTCGAAGTGATTCAGGCCGTAGGTGGTGGACTCGTTGATGACCGCGCCCATCGCAGCCCCCCCGATGCCGACCATGGTCGAGAGCGTCATCGCAGCCGCGAAGATGCTATCCACGTTGAACGACACCGTCACCTCCGGGCCGACGGCGAGTAAGGTGGCAAATCCGAGGAGGCCACCGATCAGGGAGCCTTTGGCCGCGACGCTGAGCCCCTCACAGGCGAGCTTCGTCTCGTAGTGCTGTCGAAGGCGACCCTCCTTGGAGATCCAGGAACGGAGGCGATCGACGTCCTCTGGCGCGATCCGGGTCTGCACCTCG
>Ga0268298_10006102_pt1 | contig 11020 bp, 9 predicted proteins | sample WWTPWeurt_MetaG_FD_194462 | JGI IMG/M metagenome (GOLD analysis project Ga0268298, IMG submission 194462) | Activated sludge microbial communities from WWTP in Nijmegen, Gelderland, Netherland - WWTP Weurt | ecosystem: Engineered > WWTP > Aerobic digester > Activated sludge | place: Netherlands... | reverse complement strand
GATGGAGTCAAGAAGATAACGGTGGAGAGTGACACCGGTGAAACGATAAGTTTGTCAACAGGAAAGCGCAAAGTAAAAAAGAAGAAGAAATAGCTTATGAACTCATTAGACGAAAACGCCAGATCATATTTGGAAAAAATCCTCGCCATCTTGGATATTGAGGCAACCGTCTCGGCAGAGGACATTGACGAAACTACCACTTGCTTCCGCATCGAGTGCCGCCCCGATGACGCTCGTTTACTGATTGGACGCAATGGAGCGACGCTGGAAGCTCTGCAATTCATCGTCAGACAGATGTGCAAATCAGGTCAATCAGACCAGGGTCCTTTTGTTGTAGACGTTCTGGACTACAGGCTGCGCCGTCGTCGCAACCTCGAGGACAGCGCCAAGAGAGCGGCTGTTGAAGTGCTGAACGGTGAGCAGGAGCGCGTCGCGTTGCCGCCGATGAGCCCTTACGAACGTCGCATCGTGCACAAATATCTGCAGGAAAATTTCGAAGAGCTCGCTTCCGAATCGGAAGGCGAAGGACAAGACAGACACATCGTCATCACCTATCGCGGCATACCTGAAGAAGGCAGCAGCGCCGGTAAGAAGAAAAAGGGTTCGAATGGCAAACACCATGATGAATCGGAAGACGATGACTACACCGCCGAAGAAGAAGCTTACGGCGACGAAGTGGAAGTCGCAGACGAAGGCTAGTCACGGCCGGAGTGGCCGGAGTGGCCGGAGCGGCCGGAGCGCCGGCTTCCAGCCGGCATTTCAAATTTTGTATTCTCATTGAAATTTTGTATTCTCATTGAAGTGCCGGCGTTTTGCCGGCACTTTTGTTTTTTCTCTCATGTCGCTTTTTGTATGATGGATTTGGAAGGTCCGTTCAGGTCCCAACTTTGACCAAAAGTGATTTATCTAAGAGGGAGAAGTTGCTGTGGTATTTGAAGCCACTGAGATTTGGCTTTCTCTTGGGTCTAGCGTACGCTGTTTTACAGGCATCGCTAGTTGCTTCTCAATGGGATTACTTTAGTGAGCGCTATCAGTATGGTTTGAAATATGAGACTCTTCCGGAAATTGGAAAACTCTATTTCCAGGGAGCGTGTTTGGCGTTCGCCAGTACTCTTCTTAACAGCGGTTTGGAAACTGTCTTACGCACATCAATTATTTTCGGCTTCTTGGCCTTTGCGCTGAATCAGCTTGACGGAAGTAAGCGATGGGTTCGAGAGGCGCTACTGAACTATAGTTTTGGAAAGAGGCACTATACGTTTGAAGGTTTTTTATCAAGCGATTTAACGAAGTGGCTCATGACCGTTTCCTTTTTGGCTTTGTTTATTCTACTGGTGCAGTGGTCCCTGCTTTCTTACTATGAAGTGCATAAACCTTGAAAAATCGAGCTTCATTCAAGCCATACTTGAAGCCGATTTTGATCGGCATCATTCTTGGTTTGGTGAGCTTGGGGCTTGAGTCTGTTGAAGACATTCGCATCAATCCGTTTCCAATCTGGCAGCAACCGTATCTCCAGTGGTTAATGTCGCACGACGGTCCAACCTATCATGCGTATATGCACTTGAAAAATGATTATTCTGTGCTTCAAAGCCAAGCTGTTGGCTTGAGATTTTGTATGTTGTTTCTCGATCATGGCTTTCTCTATGTAATACTCCCAAGCCTTGCTTGTGTGTTAATGGAGCAGTTCAGGAAAGTACGTGCAATTGATTGCATTCGCAAAAGCTTGATCCTGCTGGCAATTACTATTTTGACGTTTGCTACAGCAGGTATTTTTTTGTTGGGAGTTTTAGGTGAATTGCCTTTAGAACAGTCGTTTGACCAAATGTTCATCTATCTGTTGCGGGGGCTGAAGGTCTTGGTAGCTTTTTTGACCGTATCTGGAATTTTGCTTGTCTTTCTAGTGACGAGCCTTTGTGTGTATATGGCGTATTGGAAGCCGACTGAAAAATGTTAGGCCGCCACTACTCGGCCATTGAATGAGCGTTGGGAGCGGCTTTCTTCAAGAACATTGTCACGATTGCAGCGGTGAGAAGGACGATGCCCAGGGCTAGAAAGCAGTCATTGAAAGATTGAACATAGGCTTCTATTTTGATGCGGTGAGCCAGTTGTTCAATCGCAGCTTGATGGGCGTTGAACTGCGAATATCCCTGATGTTGAAACTTTTCCATCGCTTGATTGAGAAACTGTTGTGTATTCAAACCGACGGCTGTGAAAGATTCTCCGATACGCTCTGAGTGGAACTGTTCGCGTTGCGTAAGGATAGTCGAGAGACCGGCAATGCCGAAAGAGCCGCCCAGGTTGCGCATCATGTTGAAGAGCGAGGATGCTGTAGGAGCTTCTTCCTGCGCAATGCCAGCTGTTGTAAGCGTTGAAAGTGGAACCATAATCAGTGGTTGTCCCAATGAGCGAACTAGCATTGCCGCAATCAGTTGCGGACCGGAATAATCATGGCTCATGAAGGCGTTCATAAAGCAGCTTGCTGAGAAAAGCGCCAAGCCTGTTACGAGCATGATGCGCGCGTCCACCTTTTTCATCATAAGCGGTATGAAGGGTGTGATCGCGAGTTGTGGCAACCCAGACCAGATGAGAACCTGCCCGATTTGCAGTGCGCTGTATCCCTGCACGATTGTCAGATAGGAGGGGATAATGAAAACGCTGCCGTAAAGCGCCATACCGAACACAGTGTTGGCAAAGCTGCCGATGCCAAAATTGCGGCGGAACAGTAATTTCAGGTTGAGTAGCGGTTCCTTTTTGACGAACTGCGATATGACGAAGATGGTCAGAGCAATTGCTGCGATTATCGCCGGACGTGAAATCAATTCCGAGCCGAACCAATCTTTGCGCTGTCCTTCCTCAAGTACGTAGATCAAGCAACTGAGCCCGATTGCCATGGTTGCGATGCCCAGATAGTCGCCGCGTTTGAGCAAATCCAATTGCATTTTCGATTTTGGAAGCGAATAAGCAAGCATCGAAATTAGAGCGATGCCTGGAATAAGGTTCAAGTAGAAGCTGTATTCCCAACCGTAGTTGTCTGTCAGGTAACCTCCGATCGTCGGACCGATGGATGGCGCAAACACGGCGGTGATGCTGAAAATTGCCAAGCCGATCGGTTGTTTCGAAGGAGGCAGTTTCGACAAAATAATCGCAAACGACATCGGAATTAGCACGCCGCCTGTAAATCCTTGAGCGGCACGAAAAGCGATGAGCGAATTTAGGTCCCATGCCAGTCCGCAGCACATTGAAAAAATGAGGAAGAGGACCGCGTTAGTCAGAATGTATTTCTTCAAGCCGAAGACTTTGGATAACCATCCGGTCAGAGGAATTGTGACTATTTCGGCGATTAGATACGCAGTGGAAATCCAACTTCCCTCGTCAAGACTGGCGCCTAATGCACCTTGAATGTCTTTCAATGAAGATGCCGTAATTTGAATGTCCAGCACAGCCATAAATGCGCCGAGCGCAGATCCCACGACTGCAATCCAGTCTTTGAAGGAGACCTGCGGCTCTTCGTGATGTGTTGACTTGTCCATGGTCGACTACGCTTTTTTGTGGTTCACTTCAACTTCGACTACGACAGACATTCCTGGGACAAGAAGGTCGCAGTACATACCTAAGCTGGCTTTGTCGAAAGTCACTTTGACCGGGACGCGTTGGACTATTTTGGTGAAGTTTCCGGTTGCGTTGTCGGATGGCAGCACAGCGAAACTGGAGCCTGAGCCAGGGGCGACGCTATCTACTTGTCCTTTGAAGACATGACCGGGGAAAGAATCTACCTTTAGTTCTACTTCTTGATGCGGGCGCATCTTTTCGAGTTGCGTTTCTTTGAAGTTCGCAACTACCCAAAGGTCATCTGAAACCAGTGTGACCAGCGGTTGTCCTGGTTGAACATGTTGACCAACTTCTACAGATTTCTTACCGATGCGACCGGTAGTTGGTGCGACTATTGTCGTGTAGGAGAGGTTCAATTCAGCTTCTTGAAGTTTAGCTGTCGCTTCTTCGATAGCAGCGTTGGCAACGTCATAGTTTTTGGAGTTGACTTCGGTTTGTACCTGGCTTGCTTTGGCTAATTGCATCTGGCCTTGCGTTTGAACCAATTGAGCCTTCGCTTTTTTAACTGCTTCAAGCGCTTGAGCGTATTGGCTATTGGCTTGATTTATTTGTTTCTGAGCCATATCACGTGCTTTTTCCGCAACAATGAAGTCGCGTTTGGCGTTGTCTGCTTGTTGTTGTGAAACAGCCTGTTCTTTGGCTAAATCCTCGAAACGTTGATAGTCCAGGGCAGCGCGCTCCATCTCAGCTTGTTTGCCAACCAAGTCATCTTTCGAATGTTCGATTTGAATGAGAGATTCTTGCACGGCAGCTTCAGCCTTCGCGATGGTAGCGTGTGCGTCAGCCACAGCGCCGTTGGCTGTCAGTTCTGTACCTTGTGCCGTTGTGTTGGCCAGGTTGATAGTCGTGAAAGCTGCATTAGCCTGGCGTTTGGCGGAATCAAGCGCGGCTTTGGCTTGATTGACCTTCACTTGATAGTCGCGTGGGTCCAAAATTGCTATAACCTGCCCTTCCTTGACATGTTGGTTATCGTCTATCAATACGCTTTGCACGGTGCCGTCGATGCGGCTGCTGATTTGGTGGAGATGGCCAGTGACATAAGCGTCATCTGTCTCCTGGTGAGCGGATGTGTAGGAGAGCCACTGGGCGGCGCCAAAGCTGGCACCTCCTATAAGTAGAATTGCCGCAGTAGCCAGTGCGACGACTTTTCCATGTTTTGAAAGGTTGAACTTATTGCCGTTGTTGCCTTTGTTGCGGTCTGCTGCTTTTGAAACGCTCTCCAGCGGGGAGGCGCTGATTTCACTACAAGGAACTACGGATACCGGGTAAGCTTTGAGTTCGGTGCAGGGCTTCTCGTCTAATGTGGGGACTGCCATTTTCGTGCCCTCGAATCGGTTAACTAACATGTTAGTTAGTATGATAGCAATCGCCGAAACCGTCAAGGGGATTCCTTGCTGATTTATGTTGTCTGGTTTACAATTTTGTTAGTTAACTGGGTGAATTAATGGCAAAGACCAAAATAGTCAGCAAGCAGCGAGACGCTGAACTGACAAAAAAGCTGATTCTTGATGCTGCTGAATGTGAGTTTGCGCGACGAGGGCTTTTGGGGGCGCGGACAGAAGATATGGCCATTGCTGCTGACTGCACGCGCGCGATGATCCACTATTACTTCGACTCGAAAGAGACTTTATACAGGCTCGTGTTGGAGCGAATGTTCTCGGAGCAAGCCAAGGTCGCCCAAGGCTTCGATGTGAATCAGGCAAGTCCAGCGGAAGCCTTAGAGCGTTTTTTGCGCATTATCATGACGGATTTGAGAGAAAATCGAAATCTTCCTCTGATCATGCTTTTCGAGGGAATTCAGAACGAAGGGAAGTTCTACAAGCAGATTGTGATTTCGGCTATATATGAACCGATACAAGCAATCTTGGAGCGAGGAAAGCGTGAAGGTGTTTTTCGTAGTGAGTTAAACACCCTCCACACCTCAATTAACATTATGGGAGCCTGCATCTTTTATACGATGTCGCGAAATAATCTCGCGCACATGTTTGCAGGTACACCCGACATATTGAATAAAGACCTCTACGATGTTCATATGGATCAAGCTATACAGCTGATCTTGAACGGTGTTACACGCTAGTCGTCATAACTGTAGCGATTATTTTGTTCGTGAATAGGCCTGTTCAGGTCTATTATGTGGCGGTAGAAAGAACTCGAATTGCCGAAGCGCATCAATATCGTATTGTCGGGTCGCAGATCAAGCGCTACTTGTGTGTCTTTGGGATCGTTCTTCATAAGCTCGTTCATTTTGTTTTCAATTAGCTTCAAGGTAGCTGCCTTGTCGGCGCTGCTTTTAGCGACATCATAGATGTCGGTGAGAAACGGAGTCCAAAATTGGTAGTGTCCTTGTTGCCAGTCTTTGGCGTACTGTTCAGCTATGTCGGTCGGATTTTTGTGTGTTTTCAGATATTCAAAACCGTTTTGTCTTGGATCGAAGTTTTCGGTGTTGGCAGCAGCGACAGCTGTATCTGCGTGCTCTTTACCTTTCTCTGATTCGAACAATTCAACGTCAGCTGCGTCGACGAAACCAGGACAGCGAGTCTGAGGTCTGTTTTGAATTTGATATGTCTCAGTCAAAAATTTGTCGATCCAATTGTTATTAGCTTCCGGTTGTGGATTTGACTCGACACAACGTTCAAGATTCGCCATGGGGAAATCTCCTAAGGTGCTCGGGGTGGGTGTTAGCACTTTATGGCGCAAGACATAAAAAACACGTGAGATTTTTGCGCGCAACAATTCACGCTCAGTTTTCTTCGCACCAGTCCAGGCAGGTTGCTCTTCCTAGCGAATGATTGAAAAAGTCGCGCGCTCCAAGCAATTCTGCACGCAATTGATTTCTTCCTTTTTCTCCGCGGAAAGGAAGTACAAGTGTGTGCCGCAGCAGATGAGAGAAGATGGAGAGATAGGCAGGAAGTCGTTTTTCGGCCGGCAAATACTGCGAAAAGAAGAGAAACCGATTGCGAGTGTAATAGTAATCGCGCCAAAATCGGCGTTTGCCGGTTGTCGATGCGTTGCCGGTGTGGGCAATGATGGCGTCCGGCACGAGAATGCACTTCCAGCCCTTCAGTCTGAGGCGATGGCAAAGTTCTGTATCTTCAAAGTAGAGAAAGTAAGACTCATCGAAAAGCCCCACTTCTCTCAGCGCGTCCGAACGTAAAAGAAGATTTGAGCCGGAAAGCCATTCGCATTCTACCGTTGGACCTTCCGCATCAGGTTTGAGATATGTTTTCGCCTTTGTGAAGTCAATCACTCCCCGCGCCTGGACCGTTTTTGCGCGCCCGTCTGATTCGTTTTCTACTATGCTGGCGCCCAGAGCAGCAGCCTTGGGATCTGCATTTGAAACCGCCAGTAACTTATCCAGAGAATCGGCTGGCACAGTTGTGTCGTTGTTCAAAAGCCAGATCAGGTCTGCATTTTTGTCCAGACACAAGCGCATTCCGGCGTTACAGCCTCCTGCAAACCCCTGATTTGAGTCCAGTCGCAGAACCTCTATGTCTTTGAATTCATCGCCCAGTTTTATTCCGTCATGGTCGTCAGAACCATTGTCGACCAGCAAAATATGGAAATTTTGCCGATTTATATCCTTGAGGGAAGTCAGGCAGCGCCGAGTAAAGTCAATTCCGCGCCAGTGCAGGACTAGCGCCCATACGGCAGGCGCTTGCGACGGATAATTATTGTCTGGCTGGCTCACTTTATTTCTTCTGGCGGCTCACTTTACTTCTTTTCGGGCTCACGGATAAGAGCGAGGCTTGATAATATTAGAGGGAGTTCCGGCGAGTAAAGAGGTTGGTTTGTGTCTGAATCGGAAGCACACAAAATGGATCCCGCTTCGGCAGCTGACAATGCTGGCGAAGAGCAGCCTATAAGGCGTCAGGGTCTGACCAATTTCCTTCGTGCTCTCAAGCACGTCAATGAAGCGTCCGTGGCGGAAAACGTAAAGCAACGTTTTTCTGACTATGTGACTATCGCTCTGGTTGTATTGTGCATCCTCAGCTTGGTAATGGCTGTTTGCGTGCCCGTGCCGCCCGGAATTAAGCTTTTGCCGCTTCTTTTCACAGTAGGCGCGGTGATTTTCTACATCATCAATCGTCTGGGCATCATGATCAGCTTGACGGCTCGTCAGGCTCTTATTGTCTGGCAGATTCTGGTTGCCGGCTTCTGGCTCGGCGTGACCAGCGCCATGCTGGTTATGCTGGCGTGCTTCTACTTTGTGTCTCAAGGTAACGGCTACTAAGCTGTTCGTCATTGCTTTGAGCAGTTTCAAACTTCCAGCCTTCCGCTTTCGCCTGGTGCTGACTGTTTTTGCGGCCGTTTGTTCGCTGTTTGTATTTAATGCAGTCGGCTCTGAAGCTGCGGACACCGCAGCCTTGAGACGAAACAACACCGCGCTGCGGGCTGAAGCAAGTAAAACCGTTGTTTTCGGCATGAACTGGGAGCCTGTCGGCTTTTATCCTTTGAGAGCTGTGGACTCAGCCTCTTATTACGGGCAGACGCTCGTTTATGAGGGTCTGGTCAATTATGGAGGGCGCGGTGTTGCAGAGGCAGATATAGTCCCCGGGCTTGCTGAGCGCTTTGAAGTATCTTCCGATGGACTGACGTATAGGTTTTGGTTACGGCAGGGTCTTCGCTTCTCCGATGGAACGCCGATTTCGGTGAATGACGTCGTGCAGTCGATCAAGGCGGCTTCTTCTAAATTCTCTCCCTACAAAGATGATTACCGGGACGTAAAGGAAGTAATCGGCGGCACCGGCACAGTTGTCCTTAAGCTAAATCGACCGTGTGCGCCGCTTTTATCGCGCCTGGTGGAATTGAAAATCCTGCCGGCGGTTTTGCTGTCGACAGTAGATCGCGGCAAAGGAGCGCTTATGCGGCATCCGATTTCCTCAGGACCATTTTGTTTGAAACGTTGGGAGTCCGGTCTGGAGCTTGTTTTTGAGCCAAATCCCTACTATTGGGGCAAACAGCCTGACGTCAAAAGGCTTATATGGCGTGTTATTCCTGATATGAGTCTGCTGTCGATGGCGCTCAGTCGTGGAGACGTCCAGGTTGCTCAGGTTGATGCCAGAGCCTGGAAATACTACCTGAGCAAACAACCAAGCGTTGTTCTGGACGCTTTTGCCGGTTCGCGAACAATCTATCTCGGTTTCAACCTCAGCCGCTCTCCGTTTGACGAGGATCCGGTCCGCCAGGCGATTGCTCATTGCGTGGATCGACAAGACATTTTGAGCAGGCTCTACGGCGATTTTGGTGTGTTGCCGAGCAGTGATTCGGCGGAGGGCAAATGGTCATTCGACAGGACCGTTAAGACCTATGAGTATGCTCCTGAGAAAGCGCGGCAAATTCTGGAAAAGCAGGGCTTCAAGCTGGGCAAGCAAGGATATGTTCGTCAGAGGCAAGGCAAAGACCAGTTGCTTGCATTTCGTATCAAATCGACCAAAGATTCTTCCGACATTGCAGAAGCGATCGCAGGACAGCTTCGGCGTGCTCAAATTCCCTGTGAAGTGGAAGTCGTGGAGTTCGCCGCCTTGCGCCACCGTTATCTTCAAAAAGGAGACTACGATGTCACTTTGTGGAGTCGTTCCTCCGGCCCCGATCCTGACTGTTTCTTGATCTGGTCCAGCAAGGGACCGATGAATTTTTCGCGATTCAGTGATCCTGCTGTTGATGATTTGATTCAGCAGGGACGCACCGCCACATCGATCGAGGAAAGAAAACGCGTTTATTCACGCATGCAATCTATTTTGGCAAAACGCGTACCCTGGGTGTTCGTTGTGCAGCCAAAACTGATGCTGGCACATCAAAACACCATCAAAAACATCAGCTATGGCACTCAGGTAAGGACTGGACTTCCCTGGGATAACCCTCTCTTCAACGCGGCTCGATGGAGCTTTTCCGGCGACAATTAACAACTTTTGGTTCATATTGTTTTTGCCACCAAGTAGACAATCGAGCGTTTGTCATTGGTGCGTAGTCTCTGCGCCCAGGATGTGCAGATGTTCGGCCAATTGCCGGCAGCGAACGAACCGGTCTCCATTATCTGAAATCCACATTCTTGATAGCGTCCGGCCAGGTCGCTTTCAATGAAATTTACTGTCAAGTCGCTGACGCCTAGCCGCTTGAGTTCTGAGCAATCGCGTTCTTGATCTACTCCGATGATTACTTCCAATACCGCATCTGGTGCACAGATGCGACGAATGCTTTTGAGGATGGTTTCATCCCCGGTGGCAACCCCCATAAGGAGGCTGCCCCAGGGAAAGTGAATATGCACCTCATCCGCGACGCCATCAAGCTCTTCGGGCAGCGCCTCCACTGCTGCTTGAATGAAAAGAGCATTCTTCAGCCCGCCCTTTGCGGGTTTACGATGGATTTTTTCCGAGATCTTCGCCAGAAGATTGGCGGATGCGTCGATTCCCAGATAGAACCTTTGCGGATTTTGTCGGGCGCTCTGGTATACAAAGCGTCCGTCGCCAGTCCCCAGGTCCACCACGATCGCCCGGTCCTCTTCGATATGGTGCGATGAGCTTTTCGAATTCATATCAATCAAGTTAAGTGGAGCCCTTGTTGCGGATGACTTTGAGCATTTTTTTCTCCTTCTACTGGTGTTGACTAAAGGTTCTGGAAGTTAGGTCGTCCCACGGCCTAACTTCGAAAACCCGAATGGGCAGCGAGAATTCGCACAAAAAAACCGCCAAGACCAATCAGGCGCAGGGTTTGCGCGATTGTCTCGACGGTTTGAAACATACCAGGAAAGGCAAGCATGACTAGCATGCTTGCCAAACTAAGTGAACACTGCCTTACGCGGCTGAGAAAGGACGGACGTGAAAGTCTTGTCTCTGACTCTTAGCGGGTTGGCGGGTTAACTTGGGTCCACTGAATACCCTGGATGTTGGATTGTTCGCAGATCGGTTTGTTGCCGAGGTGCTCTCTGTACCAACGAAGTGCTTTGGCCATGCGGTGCACGGCGTGTCTTCTTGCAGAAGTAAGTGTCCAAGACGGAGGCTTGAGGTGGAAATAACGACCTTCATCTCCGCAGGCTTGTGCGTTAGCTGGTAACGAAGCTACAAGTAAAACTGACAAAGCTAGGAATGCTTGTCTCATAGAAAACGTCCTCTCCTTTTCTGAGGTTCCTGGCGGCCCCTAATAACGGAAACCATCTTAGAATGCCGGTTGCCATGAAGTTCAATACGTTCGTATAGAACCACAGGTCCATTGTACTATTCCCTATTCCACAGTGATAATGTCAAGACTACGCTGTGTTAAATCCGTTAACAGCCAATTGGCGGGCATTTGCAGACACGGCTCTGAGAATTAATCTGATTATCGGCTACTTGAGTAAAAACTCGAAGGACTAGGTACTAGATACATAGTTATAGTTTTCAAGTGATAAGGTTATCAAGTAGAATCATCTCAAGGCTTA
>Ga0268298_10006101_pt1 | contig 11021 bp, 5 predicted proteins | sample WWTPWeurt_MetaG_FD_194462 | JGI IMG/M metagenome (GOLD analysis project Ga0268298, IMG submission 194462) | Activated sludge microbial communities from WWTP in Nijmegen, Gelderland, Netherland - WWTP Weurt | ecosystem: Engineered > WWTP > Aerobic digester > Activated sludge | place: Netherlands... | reverse complement strand
GGCCCGTGGGCGCGGCATCGACGTGGGGAGTTTGGACGACCCCCTGTTTTTGCGGCTCAAAACCCTTCGACGGTTCCTGGCCGACGCCCAGGGCGTTCCCGCCTACATCGTTTTCAGCGACGCCGTCCTTTTGCGATTGGTCGAGCGCCGGCCCCGAACGCTTGAAGAATTTCGAACCGTGCCCGGCATCGGTCCGGCCAAAGAGGCCCGCTATGGCGAGGCCTTTCTCCGGGCGTTGAACGAATCCCCGGAGGAATAAAAGGGCCCACCGTCTTTCGACGGTGGGCCCCGGCGGCGGTTCTTTTTAGGGCTGTTTAAGGCTGTCCCTTTTGGCTTTGTTTTCCGCCTTTTGCTGTTCCAAGTGGGCCCGGGCGGCGGCTTTGGCCTCGTCCCGGTGGGCTTTGATGGCGGCTTTTTTCTGTTCCTGGGTCAGGGAATTGTCGGCCGCTATTTTTTGAAAGAAGGCCACGCTTTCCTGGTAGCGGGATTCCCGGGTGGCCTCGTTCTCCTTCCACTGGTTTTCGTGAAAGGCGATGAGGTCGGCCTTCTGGGCGTCGGTCAGTTGGGTGTTGGCGGCCAGGCTTTGGGTCAGAAAGACCCGGCGTTTTTCCGTTTGTTCAGCGGCGAAGGCCGTGTTTTCCCGGTGCTGGGTTTCCCGGTGGGCCTGAACCGCGGCCTGTTTCTCCTCGGGGGTTTTGTCTTTTAGGCTTTCCTGAAAGGCCCGGTTCTCGGACCGTTGCTGTTCGTAATGGGCCTGGGTTTCGGCCCGGCGCTGGGCGCGAAAGTCCTGGGCCTCGGAACGGCGTTCCCTGGGTTCGGCCTTGAGGAGCAGGGGGGCGGCGGCCAGGGCCGCGCTGACGGCGAGGATCAACGATTTTTTCATGGGACTCTCCTTTTGAATCGATCGCGCATCAACACGCGGCGTTGTCGTTCACTTGGTTGGACGACACGGCGCGAAAAAAGTGTCGGGGGATAACCGGTTGTTTTCCCTTGAAACAGGTGGCATGATTGAAAGCCGTTCGGCGATTGGCGGACCCCGAAAGGAGGGGCGATGAATAGGGAAACGGGCGGGCGGGGCGCGGCTCCTTCGATGGCCCTTTCCCAGTTGTTCGGTCTTTCCGGGCTTCTGTGGTTTCTTCAGTTCGCTCTTCTTCGTTGGGTGGGGTTTGAAGTCCCTCTGCTGGCCTACCACCCGCACCTGATGTATCTGGGATTCCTTTTTGGTCTGGGCGCCGGATGCTGGCGCCCGGCGACGCGGCGGGCTCGGGCGCCGCTGGGGCCCTCAATCTTCCTGGCCGCGGCCGCCCTGGCAGCGGGGAGGATTCCTCTGGCGCCGGCCGAAGGCGTCGAGCATTTCTGGGCCCGGGGCACGGCCGGAATGTCCGGCGGCATCGCCGTTGGAGTCGCCGTGTCCCTGGGCCTGGCCTTTTTTCTTCTGGCGGCCTGGACCGCTTTCCCCTGGGGAAAAATTTTAAGGGAGGGTTTTGCGGGACCGTCGCTTCCGGCCTATGGGGCCTATCTGGGGGGCGGCCTGCTGGGGGTCCTTTTTTCCATGGCGGTCAACCGCTGGGCCTTGCCGCCCTGGACCGCCCTCTTGTCGGCGGGTCTGGCGGGGTTGCCTTTCATCGGAAAAGGACGACCCCGGGCGGTGCACGCCGGGCTGGCCGTCCTCCTGGGGGCGATGGCGGCTTTCTCCGGCCGGGGGGCGATCCACAGTCCCTATTACCGGATCGACACGGCCCCCCTGCCCGTGGGGCGGGGCCTGCTCCTGACGGCGAACCATTCCCTGCACCAGGCGGCGATCCCGATGGGCCCACCGGCCGGGACCGGGAAGGAAGCCCCCGCGGTTGCCCGCGCTCGGGAAGGATTCCACCGGCCTCTGGCGGCCCTCCGGACGGTGCCCAAGCGGGCTCTGGTTCTCGGGGCGGGGCTGGGGAACGATGTGGCCGCCCTGCTGGTCCGGGGCGTTCCGTCGATTGACGCGGTGGAAATCGATCCCGTGATCCTGGCCATCGGCCGGTCGACGCACCCGGACCGACCTTACCAGAATCCGGGGGTCCGTTGCTTCACCGAGGACGCGCGGACGTTCCTGCGGCGATCCACCGCCTCCTACGATTTGATCGTGATGGGCACCGTTGACTCCATGACGCGGTTCTCCCCTTTCGTGAACCTCCGCCTGGAAAATTACCTGTACACCGCCGAGTCTTTCACGGTCCTCCGGCACCGTTTGGCCCCGGGGGGTGGGCTGATCGTTTATTCCTTTACGCCCCGGCCCTTCGTGAAGATGCGGCTGGTGGCGCTCCTGGCACGGGCCTTCGGGGAACTGCCCGTCCTTCTGGAAGGAGATTATTGGGTCTTCAACACGGCGCTCTTGGCGGGGCCCGCCTTTTCCCATCTGCGGTCCGAGGGGCGCGGCGCTTTTCAAGCGGAGTTCGAGCGGGACATCGCGCCGAACGTTCGGGTTCCCACGGACGACCGGCCCTACGTGTTCACCCGCCATCCCCTGGGGGACCCCGTGTGGGCGGCCACGGTCACGGCCCTGCTGGCCGCGGCGGCCATCGGTCTTATCGGAGCCCGGCGGGGCGGCGGCCCCTTCAACGGTGGCGAGGCGGCGCTTTTCGGCTGGAGCGCGGCCTACATGTTTCTTCAGTCCGTTTCCCTGGCCCGCTGGGCCCTGTGGAGTGGGTCCACCTGGACGACGGAAAGCCTGTCCCTTTTTTTTCAATCGGCTCTGGCCCTTGCGGCGGTTTGGACGGTTCGTTTTCGCCGGGTGCCCCGGACGCTGGGGCCCGTGGGCCTCCTGGCGACGCTGGCGGTGGCCGTCTTCGTTCCTCCGGCGGGCGGGGCGTCGGGGGGGGGCCTGGGACTTCTGGCCTTCGCCTTTTATTTTTCGGGCATCGGGTTCTCCGTCCTTTTTAAGGACGCCGCGTCGGCGTCCCGGGCCCTGGCGGTTTCCCTTTTGGGTTCTCTGGCGGGCGGCGCCCTGGCCAACGGGTTGGGCCCCCTCACGGGCCTCCGAGGACTGCTGTGCGCGGCTTTTGTCCTTTACGCCGCCACCCTCCTGCTGGTGAGGCGGCGGGGACACGATCAAAATTCGGATTGATTTCTAAGTGTAAAAGTTCGTTTGAAAGGAGTCGTTTCTGGGGATAGACTTAGGCGGAGGAGGGGCCGTGCGGAACAATCGATCGGCGTTCACCCTGATTGAACTGATGCTCGTGGTGGCCATCATTGGCCTCCTCGCGGCCATCGCCATTCCCAAATTTGCCAACATGGTGGTGAAAGCCAAAGAGGCCGCGGTGATCGGGAAATTGGGGGCGCTTCGGTCGGCCATCAGCATTTACTACGCGGACAACGAAGGCCGGTTTCCCCAGCAAGTTGATTTGCGTTTGCTCAATGGGAAATACATGGAGGAGATCCCGCGAATATCCATCCCCACGGTTCCCGCCCACGCGTTTAACAATTTTTCCACCATGGATCCGATCGGGGATTGGTTCGATTATGCCTACAATTACAACGCTCCCAACTTGTCGGGCAACGGCAAGGTCAATGTCCACTGCACGCACACCGATAGTAAAGGAACCACCTGGAGTTTGTACTAGGGTGAAGAAAGCATCGGTGGGCCCCGCGCCGATTGGAATTCAATGAAAACGATGGCACGAATTTTTATATTAATGGCGGGACCCGTCGTGATCGTCCCGGCGGGGAACGCAACCCCGCGCCCGCCCGATTCGGAGGCCCCACCCATGGAAGTCGCACCGCGTCCCGCCCGTTCTTTTAAGGAGCGTTATCCAAGTCCCGTGTTGGGGGAGTTCGGCCCCTCGCCGGTTCAGGGGCTCGCTTTCTTCAAGGTTTACGATAAATCACAAATGGCCGAGGACCCCCTGATCCCCGCCCTGTGGATCCGAACCCCCGACGGACAAATGCTGGAGACGGACCTCGACGGGTACCGCCGGGCCTTGAGCGCGGTCCGTTGGGCTCCGGCCTCTGCGAAGGAGGCCCTGGTCTTCGCCCGGTTTTACGCCACGGCCAAAACCGGTTTGAACCATCGCCGGGTGGTCAACGGGAAGGAGTCCGCGGCGGAGGTCGGAATCAAAAGCGCCCTCGACCTGAAAAAAATCGGGGCGACGCCGCCGTCCGTGGAAAAATCGGAACAAACCGTTTGCCGTCCCCGGGGGGAGACGGGGACCGACCGTCTGTTGATTCCGGTGTGGGTGGTTCGGCTGTGCGTCGCGGACGTTCAGCCCAAAGCCTGGGGAATGCCCGGCCACGAGACGATCTATCGCCTCACGGTCACGGTGGGCGACGGCATTTTCGATGTCGACCAGGAAACTCTCTGGGGCGGGAACGAAATAAAAAGCGTGCCGATAAAGTAAAAAGTTGGGGCCCCGTTGAGCCAGGGCCTCACAGGTTTTCGGCAGGGACGAGCCATGTGAACCATGGGTTCCCGGAGCGTCCGGGGTCGGAGGGCGAGGCTTGAAAAAAAATCTTCGCGTGGCCGGGTGCGATCTCGGGAAATCCACGGCCAAGTTCGTGGTGCTTCGGCTGGACGAAACGGGTCCGGTCGTGGAATCCCGGGAGAGCCGCCCCCACGACGGGCGGCCCATGGCGATTTTCCAGGAATGGTACCGAGCGGCCGGCGCCCTCGACGTGCTGGGCGCCACGGGGGTCCACGCGGGGGAGCTGGTTTCCCCCGTTCTCCACGGTCTGCCCGAGGAGGCCTGCCTGGCCCGGGCCCTCGACGCCTTTGGACCGACGGGCGCCGTCAACCTGGTGAGCGTCGGCGCCCGGGGCTACGCGGTCATGTCCCGGGACGCCGACGGACGCGTTCAATTCGTCGAAAACGAAAAATGCTCTTCCGGCACGGGCGAAACCATGGTCAAAAACGCCCGCCGTTTCGGCCTTTCCATCGAGGAGGCCGATCGCCTGGCCCGGGGAGCGCGAGAATCCATCCCCATCACCGCCCGTTGCTCCGTTTTCGCCAAAAGCGAGCTGACCCATTTCGGCAACCAAGGGAAACCCGCGGACGCTCTCTTCCGGGGTTACTTCGAATCCATCGCCCATTTCGTCGGCGCCCTGCTGGCCCGGGTCCGCGTGGCGGGCCCCGTGTGGTTCATCGGCGGCGGCGCGCGCCTGGGGTCCTTAAGCGCCGCCATGGGACGGGCCCTGGGCACGGCCGTCGACGTTCCCGCGGAAGCCCTCTACTTGGAGGCTCTGGGGGCCGCGCTTCTCGCGGCCGACCAATGGGCCCACGAAGCCCCGCCGACCCTCCCCCCGGACCCCGCGACGTTGATCGTCCCCAAGGAACGCCGTTTCCGCGTGTTGGAACCGGCCGACCGCCACGCCCACCGCGTGCGCACGCTTCCCCCGGAACCGCCCGTGGCCGGGTCCGCGTCGGCCCCCGGGATTTTGGGTTTGGATTTGGGATCGACGGGAGCCAAGGCGGTGTTGACGTCGTTGTCCGACGGTTGCGCGGTGTGGGATTTATACGACACGACCCGGGGCAATCCGGTGGAGGCCGCCAAGCGGCTGGTGGCCGCGGCCTTGGCCCGGGGACCGCTCGACGTTCGCGCCGTGGCCGTCACCGGTTCCGGCCGGGAGGCCGTGGCGACGGTTGGACGACACGGCGCGAAAAAAGTGTCGGGGGATAACCGGTTGTTTTCCCTTGAAACAGGTGGCATGATTGAAAGCCGTTCGGCGATTGGCGGACCCCGAAAGGAGGGGCGATGAATAGGGAAACGGGCGGGCGGGGCGCGGCTCCTTCGATGGCCCTTTCCCAGTTGTTCGGTCTTTCCGGGCTTCTGTGGTTTCTTCAGTTCGCTCTTCTTCGTTGGGTGGGGTTTGAAGTCCCTCTGCTGGCCTACCACCCGCACCTGATGTATCTGGGATTCCTTTTTGGTCTGGGCGCCGGATGCTGGCGCCCGGCGACGCGGCGGGCTCGGGCGCCGCTGGGGCCCTCAATCTTCCTGGCCGCGGCCGCCCTGGCAGCGGGGAGGATTCCTCTGGCGCCGGCCGAAGGCGTCGAGCATTTCTGGGCCCGGGGCACGGCCGGAATGTCCGGCGGCATCGCCGTTGGAGTCGCCGTGTCCCTGGGCCTGGCCTTTTTTCTTCTGGCGGCCTGGACCGCTTTCCCCTGGGGAAAAATTTTAAGGGAGGGTTTTGCGGGACCGTCGCTTCCGGCCTATGGGGCCTATCTGGGGGGCGGCCTGCTGGGGGTCCTTTTTTCCATGGCGGTCAACCGCTGGGCCTTGCCGCCCTGGACCGCCCTCTTGTCGGCGGGTCTGGCGGGGTTGCCTTTCATCGGAAAAGGACGACCCCGGGCGGTGCACGCCGGGCTGGCCGTCCTCCTGGGGGCGATGGCGGCTTTCTCCGGCCGGGGGGCGATCCACAGTCCCTATTACCGGATCGACACGGCCCCCCTGCCCGTGGGGCGGGGCCTGCTCCTGACGGCGAACCATTCCCTGCACCAGGCGGCGATCCCGATGGGCCCACCGGCCGGGACCGGGAAGGAAGCCCCCGCGGTTGCCCGCGCTCGGGAAGGATTCCACCGGCCTCTGGCGGCCCTCCGGACGGTGCCCAAGCGGGCTCTGGTTCTCGGGGCGGGGCTGGGGAACGATGTGGCCGCCCTGCTGGTCCGGGGCGTTCCGTCGATTGACGCGGTGGAAATCGATCCCGTGATCCTGGCCATCGGCCGGTCGACGCACCCGGACCGACCTTACCAGAATCCGGGGGTCCGTTGCTTCACCGAGGACGCGCGGACGTTCCTGCGGCGATCCACCGCCTCCTACGATTTGATCGTGATGGGCACCGTTGACTCCATGACGCGGTTCTCCCCTTTCGTGAACCTCCGCCTGGAAAATTACCTGTACACCGCCGAGTCTTTCACGGTCCTCCGGCACCGTTTGGCCCCGGGGGGTGGGCTGATCGTTTATTCCTTTACGCCCCGGCCCTTCGTGAAGATGCGGCTGGTGGCGCTCCTGGCACGGGCCTTCGGGGAACTGCCCGTCCTTCTGGAAGGAGATTATTGGGTCTTCAACACGGCGCTCTTGGCGGGGCCCGCCTTTTCCCATCTGCGGTCCGAGGGGCGCGGCGCTTTTCAAGCGGAGTTCGAGCGGGACATCGCGCCGAACGTTCGGGTTCCCACGGACGACCGGCCCTACGTGTTCACCCGCCATCCCCTGGGGGACCCCGTGTGGGCGGCCACGGTCACGGCCCTGCTGGCCGCGGCGGCCATCGGTCTTATCGGAGCCCGGCGGGGCGGCGGCCCCTTCAACGGTGGCGAGGCGGCGCTTTTCGGCTGGAGCGCGGCCTACATGTTTCTTCAGTCCGTTTCCCTGGCCCGCTGGGCCCTGTGGAGTGGGTCCACCTGGACGACGGAAAGCCTGTCCCTTTTTTTTCAATCGGCTCTGGCCCTTGCGGCGGTTTGGACGGTTCGTTTTCGCCGGGTGCCCCGGACGCTGGGGCCCGTGGGCCTCCTGGCGACGCTGGCGGTGGCCGTCTTCGTTCCTCCGGCGGGCGGGGCGTCGGGGGGGGGCCTGGGACTTCTGGCCTTCGCCTTTTATTTTTCGGGCATCGGGTTCTCCGTCCTTTTTAAGGACGCCGCGTCGGCGTCCCGGGCCCTGGCGGTTTCCCTTTTGGGTTCTCTGGCGGGCGGCGCCCTGGCCAACGGGTTGGGCCCCCTCACGGGCCTCCGAGGACTGCTGTGCGCGGCTTTTGTCCTTTACGCCGCCACCCTCCTGCTGGTGAGGCGGCGGGGACACGATCAAAATTCGGATTGATTTCTAAGTGTAAAAGTTCGTTTGAAAGGAGTCGTTTCTGGGGATAGACTTAGGCGGAGGAGGGGCCGTGCGGAACAATCGATCGGCGTTCACCCTGATTGAACTGATGCTCGTGGTGGCCATCATTGGCCTCCTCGCGGCCATCGCCATTCCCAAATTTGCCAACATGGTGGTGAAAGCCAAAGAGGCCGCGGTGATCGGGAAATTGGGGGCGCTTCGGTCGGCCATCAGCATTTACTACGCGGACAACGAAGGCCGGTTTCCCCAGCAAGTTGATTTGCGTTTGCTCAATGGGAAATACATGGAGGAGATCCCGCGAATATCCATCCCCACGGTTCCCGCCCACGCGTTTAACAATTTTTCCACCATGGATCCGATCGGGGATTGGTTCGATTATGCCTACAATTACAACGCTCCCAACTTGTCGGGCAACGGCAAGGTCAATGTCCACTGCACGCACACCGATAGTAAAGGAACCACCTGGAGTTTGTACTAGGGTGAAGAAAGCATCGGTGGGCCCCGCGCCGATTGGAATTCAATGAAAACGATGGCACGAATTTTTATATTAATGGCGGGACCCGTCGTGATCGTCCCGGCGGGGAACGCAACCCCGCGCCCGCCCGATTCGGAGGCCCCACCCATGGAAGTCGCACCGCGTCCCGCCCGTTCTTTTAAGGAGCGTTATCCAAGTCCCGTGTTGGGGGAGTTCGGCCCCTCGCCGGTTCAGGGGCTCGCTTTCTTCAAGGTTTACGATAAATCACAAATGGCCGAGGACCCCCTGATCCCCGCCCTGTGGATCCGAACCCCCGACGGACAAATGCTGGAGACGGACCTCGACGGGTACCGCCGGGCCTTGAGCGCGGTCCGTTGGGCTCCGGCCTCTGCGAAGGAGGCCCTGGTCTTCGCCCGGTTTTACGCCACGGCCAAAACCGGTTTGAACCATCGCCGGGTGGTCAACGGGAAGGAGTCCGCGGCGGAGGTCGGAATCAAAAGCGCCCTCGACCTGAAAAAAATCGGGGCGACGCCGCCGTCCGTGGAAAAATCGGAACAAACCGTTTGCCGTCCCCGGGGGGAGACGGGGACCGACCGTCTGTTGATTCCGGTGTGGGTGGTTCGGCTGTGCGTCGCGGACGTTCAGCCCAAAGCCTGGGGAATGCCCGGCCACGAGACGATCTATCGCCTCACGGTCACGGTGGGCGACGGCATTTTCGATGTCGACCAGGAAACTCTCTGGGGCGGGAACGAAATAAAAAGCGTGCCGATAAAGTAAAAAGTTGGGGCCCCGTTGAGCCAGGGCCTCACAGGTTTTCGGCAGGGACGAGCCATGTGAACCATGGGTTCCCGGAGCGTCCGGGGTCGGAGGGCGAGGCTTGAAAAAAAATCTTCGCGTGGCCGGGTGCGATCTCGGGAAATCCACGGCCAAGTTCGTGGTGCTTCGGCTGGACGAAACGGGTCCGGTCGTGGAATCCCGGGAGAGCCGCCCCCACGACGGGCGGCCCATGGCGATTTTCCAGGAATGGTACCGAGCGGCCGGCGCCCTCGACGTGCTGGGCGCCACGGGGGTCCACGCGGGGGAGCTGGTTTCCCCCGTTCTCCACGGTCTGCCCGAGGAGGCCTGCCTGGCCCGGGCCCTCGACGCCTTTGGACCGACGGGCGCCGTCAACCTGGTGAGCGTCGGCGCCCGGGGCTACGCGGTCATGTCCCGGGACGCCGACGGACGCGTTCAATTCGTCGAAAACGAAAAATGCTCTTCCGGCACGGGCGAAACCATGGTCAAAAACGCCCGCCGTTTCGGCCTTTCCATCGAGGAGGCCGATCGCCTGGCCCGGGGAGCGCGAGAATCCATCCCCATCACCGCCCGTTGCTCCGTTTTCGCCAAAAGCGAGCTGACCCATTTCGGCAACCAAGGGAAACCCGCGGACGCTCTCTTCCGGGGTTACTTCGAATCCATCGCCCATTTCGTCGGCGCCCTGCTGGCCCGGGTCCGCGTGGCGGGCCCCGTGTGGTTCATCGGCGGCGGCGCGCGCCTGGGGTCCTTAAGCGCCGCCATGGGACGGGCCCTGGGCACGGCCGTCGACGTTCCCGCGGAAGCCCTCTACTTGGAGGCTCTGGGGGCCGCGCTTCTCGCGGCCGACCAATGGGCCCACGAAGCCCCGCCGACCCTCCCCCCGGACCCCGCGACGTTGATCGTCCCCAAGGAACGCCGTTTCCGCGTGTTGGAACCGGCCGACCGCCACGCCCACCGCGTGCGCACGCTTCCCCCGGAACCGCCCGTGGCCGGGTCCGCGTCGGCCCCCGGGATTTTGGGTTTGGATTTGGGATCGACGGGAGCCAAGGCGGTGTTGACGTCGTTGTCCGACGGTTGCGCGGTGTGGGATTTATACGACACGACCCGGGGCAATCCGGTGGAGGCCGCCAAGCGGCTGGTGGCCGCGGCCTTGGCCCGGGGACCGCTCGACGTTCGCGCCGTGGCCGTCACCGGTTCCGGCCGGGAGGCCGTGGCGACGGTTCTTCGGGCGGCCTACCCCGACGCCGCGGACCGGATCGTCGTGGCCAACGAGATCATCGCCCACGCCACGGCCGCCATCCGCCAGGACCCCCACCGGGGCCGAAGTCTTTCCGTCGTTGAAATCGGCGGGCAGGACGCCAAATTTATCCAGATTTCCGGGGGGCAGATCGTCGAAAGCGACATGAACCGGGCCTGCAGCGCCGGGACGGGATCGTTTTTGGAGGAACAGGCCAAGTGCTACGGCATCGACGACGTGCGGGAGTTCGTCCGCCGGGCCCGGGAGGCGCGCCGTCCGCCCGATTTGGGCCAGATGTGCACGGTGTTCGTGGCCGAGGCCGCGGCCGAGGCGCTGAACGAAGGGTTCACCCTGTCCGACGTGTTCGGGGGGTTCCAGTACTCCGTCGTGCACAATTACATCCACCGGGTGATGTCCCACCGCGTTTTCGGCGAGACCATCTTTTTCCAGGGCAAACCGGCCTCGGGGCCGTCCCTGGCCTGGACCCTCGCCGCCGTGACCGGGCGGGAGGTTCTGGTGCCCGATAACCCGGGGGCCATGGGGGCCTGGGGGATCGGCCTCCTGGCGCGGGAGGAGCGTCGCGGGGCCCTGGAGGGCGCGGCGACCTTGGATCTGGCCCGTTTCGGGGAATCCCGGATCGTGGAGTCCCGGGATTTCCAGTGCCACGAACCCCGGTGCGCGACCCTCTGCCGCATCGAGAAAACCACCGTCGAGGGGCCCG
>Ga0268298_10006100_pt1 | contig 11022 bp, 11 predicted proteins | sample WWTPWeurt_MetaG_FD_194462 | JGI IMG/M metagenome (GOLD analysis project Ga0268298, IMG submission 194462) | Activated sludge microbial communities from WWTP in Nijmegen, Gelderland, Netherland - WWTP Weurt | ecosystem: Engineered > WWTP > Aerobic digester > Activated sludge | place... | reverse complement strand
AAAGGCTGGTGGTGTTGCGAGTGATGTGAATCGTCTTGATGGAAATAAAGATGGGGTGGCGTGTCAGGCACTTCCAGCAAATTAGTAATTGAAAAAGAAAAAAGCGGGCGGTCCCTTTGGGACCGCCCGCTTTTTTCTACTTCTTTCCGTCGGCTATTTCTCGAACTAATTCATCCATGTGCTGTCGGTGACGTTCTCCAGCGTCAATCATAAACTCTAGATGAGGAATAGTTTTGACACGCGCTTTTTGCTTAAAGTAATTACGCATATTGGTACCATTTCGCTTCAGAAAAATGAGTGCGTCTTGCTCTCTTCCTTCAGGAACGGTGGTAAAGAAAATTATTGCCCGCCCTAAATCGGGTGACATGTCGACGTTGGTTACGGTAATTAGCGGATTGGTATTTGCTTCGTGGCGAATGAAGGTGGCGGCGAGCTCTTTGTAGAGCTCTGTAGCACGAATTTTTCGGTCAGACATATGGTTTTTATGAAATTACCGTGTCAAACGGCTTGAGGTAGTCTCCTTGTGCAATTTCCGCTCTCGTTTCAAGCTGCATACCAAATTCTCCCTCATTTACCTGTTGCACATCAGATTTTTGCTGTTGCAGATTCTTGATGGTACCTTTTCCAATCGGAATATCGCGGCGCAAAATATGTACTCGTTGATTCATTTTTATAACTCCTTCGTCGATTCGCCCACCAAGAACATGGATATTCTTTTGCACGCTAAAGTGCTTTAGAATTTTTACCAGCCCCGTTACAATTTCTTCCTCCTTTTTTGGAGTACGGTTCTTGAGAGCATTTTCGAGCCACTCGGAGAGTTCGTAAATAATGTCAAAGGTGTTTATTTCAACTCCGAGACGTTCGGCAAGGTCTTTTGCAGGTCGTTCAACCTTTACATTAAAGCCGACGATAATTGCGTCAACGGTAGCACTGACATTTTGTACGTCACTGACGCTAACGTCTCCAACCCCTTTATCAATTACTCGCACTGTGATACGGTCGGAAGCAAATTTTTCGAGCTCGTGCTCAATAGCATCAAGAGTACCGAGAACATCTGCCTTGATGAGTACCGGGACAACAGGAAGACGACTACGCTTCATACCTGTTGCCTGTTTTTGCGTTGTCGTTGATTGGCTCGCAATTAATGCCTCGGCTGCTTTTTTATTAGGGACGGTAACAAAGGTACTGCCAATCGTTGGTATTTTTGAGAATCCGACGATACGCACGGGGGTAGAAAGCCCAGCTTCTTTTACGGGCTTTCCTTGAAAATCTTCCATGATTCGCACTGGTGAAAAACTGTCACCAGCAACAACAAATTCGCCGCTTCGGAGCGTTCCGTCGGTAACAAGCAGGGTGGCGGTGTTGCCACGTTTGGCGTCCATCTTTCCTTCGATTACCTTTCCTGTGGCTGCGATGCTGGTGTCACCAGTGAGTTCGGCAAGGTCGGTGGTAAGAATAACGAGGTCAAGGAGCTCATCAATGCCGGTACCTGCCTTGGCTGAAATTGGCGCCCATGGAATGTCGCCTCCCATCCCTTCAATATAAATCTCATGTTCAATGAGGCTGGCTTGAGTGCGTGGAATATCGGCACTCGGTTTATCAATTTTATTGATGGCGACAACAAAGGGGATCCCCGCTGCTTTGATTGATTCCAGTGCTTCGAGTGTCTGTGGCTTCACTCCATCTTCGGCCGAGACAACAAGAATGGCAACATCGGCAACATCAGCACCTCGGAGGCGCATTTTTTGAAACGCTGCGTGCCCTGGAGTATCAAGAAACGTGATGTGTTCCTCGACCCCTTCTTTGGTTTTATGAGGGACAACATACGCGGAAAGATGTTGCGTGATACCACCAACCTCACCGTCAACAACATGGCTTTTTCGAAGCGTATCAAGCAAAGTTGATTTTCCGTGGTCGATGTGACCCATCACCACCACTACGGGAGGTTTTTTGACGATGGTTGCTTCTGATTGTTTTGTTTTTTTGTTCATAAAAAGTGCGCATCACGCGTTACGTCGCCCTATAGTGGCGCTTCATTGATAAATAGTTGTGTGCGAGTATAGCAGAGATTTGTCAAATGAGCTAGGAAAATCAAGCAAAACGGAGCATGTCTGTATTTACAGTAAGCTTTCTCTGTGACATAATTGCAAGAATGAAATTTTGGGAAAACAAGGAGTCTCGAGTGTATCTTGACTGGGCGGCGGCGACGCCGCTTTTGCCGGAGGCAAAAGCGGCGATGGAACCCTTTCTAGATGGAAATTGGGGAAACCCAAACGCCATACACAAGGAGGGTCAATCTGCTCGTCTGGCAGTAGAGACAGCGCGCTCAAACATTGCCCGTGCGTTGCAGGTTCGACCAGAATTTGTCACTTTTACAGGAGGAGGAACTGAAGGTAATAATCTGGCGATTTTTGGCATAATCGAAAGCTTACGAAGCGAAGGGAAGGCGTATACCGATATGCAGGTTCTCACAACCCCCATTGAACACCCTTCGATTGCTCGCGCCATGGAAAAACTTGCAACATTTGGAGTCTCGGTAGAGTACGTTGCGGTTGATAGTGAGGGGGTCGTTGTCGTGTCTGATTTGCAACAAAAACTTTCAAGTAAAACGGTACTGTGTTCTCTGGCGTATGCTAATAGTGAAATTGGAGTTGTGCAGCCACTGCATCGAATTAAAAAACTACTCCAGCAAGCAGAGCAGCAATTTGGTACAACAATATTTTTTCATGTGGATGGAGCGCAGGCTCCGCTGTGGCTTTCTTGCCAATTTGAAACGGTGGGTGCTGATGTGTTGGTACTTGATGCTGCAAAATGTTGTGGCCCAAAGGGGGTAGGAGTGGCGATATGTAGTCGTCGAGTGTCATTACGACCAGTACTTTTGGGTGGCGGACAAGAGCAGGGGATTCGTTCCGGTACGGAGAATGTGCTTGGAATTGTGGGGGCAGGGGTAGCTTTTGCTGCGGCACAGGCGAACTGGCGCGCGCGGGCGGAGCACGCGCGCGCCGTTCGCGATAAGGGGATTGCATTACTGCTTGAGACCATTTCTGGTTCGGTACGCAATGGTCCAGTTGGTGAACAGCGTTTGGCAAATAATATAAATATTTCAATTCAAGGAATTGATACCGAATATGCTGCGGTATGGCTTGATGCAAAAGGGTTTGCGGTGAGTACTAAAAGTGCTTGTGCGGGCGCGGGCGGCGGCGAAAGTTTAGTGGTAAAAGCGATTTCCGCTGACGCCGCCCGCGCCCGTTCCACCCTCCGTCTCACCCTTGGTCCAGACACCACTATCGCTGACATTGAAAGATTTTCAAAAGCACTCCAAACGCACGTCACCCAAATGCGAAATTTGACTCAGTAGTTATTTTGTTGCAATATATAAGCAACGAGTACGTATTACTACTATCGGTCATCCTGAGGTTCTGAATTACTGATTTTTCTGTTCGCCGGTACCGTATAATGAAACAACTATATGCCGAATTTTCACAATTTTACATCGAAAGCAAAAGAAGCCATTAGGAAGGCCCACGAATTGGCTATTGAGCGCGGACAAAACCATGTAAGTCCAGTGCACCTTTTGACTGCACTTGCTATGCAGGATGAGAGTGCTGTTATTGCAATATTGGATCGTTTAGACGTCGACGTGATTGCTTTTACTGATTTTCTTCTTGAAGCACTCGAAATGCCAGAATCACAAGCTACGGTGTCACAATCATATCAGCTGTATCTTACTCCCGAGCTGGCAAAAGCGTTGGAATTTTCTGGAACCTTTGCTGAACAGCTTGGTGATTCGTATGTGGGAGTAGAACATCTTTTTGTGGCAACGCTTGAATATCCTGGATCGGCGACTGAAATCATTCAGCGTGCTGGAATCGACAAGGGGCAGGTGATGGAAGCCATTAAAGAGCTCCGTGAAAATAACGTACACGATGCCCAGCAACCAAAGAAGTTTCGAACGCTGGCAAAATACACGCGCAATCTCACCAAGCTCGCGCAAGAGAATAAACTCGACCCCGTTATTGGGCGTGATATTGAAATTCAGCGAGTGATCCAAATTCTTTCACGTCGTACTAAAAATAACCCCGTGCTCATTGGTGAGGCGGGAGTAGGGAAGACTGCGATTGCTGAAGGGTTGGCGCAACAGATTGTGTTAGGACAAGTACCGGAATCCATTAAAGGAAAAGAGATTCTTACCCTCGATTTAGGACTGCTGGTCGCTGGTACAAAGTTCCGTGGAGAATTTGAAGAGCGCCTCAAGGCGGTGATGAAAGAAGTCGAAACAGCTGCTGGTCGGATTATTCTTTTTATAGACGAGCTGCACACCATTGTCGGCGCCGGACAAGCTGATGGATCGATGGATGCTTCAAATATGCTCAAGCCAGCGTTGGCGCGTGGTGAAATTCGAGTTATTGGTGCGACGACCCTTAAAGAATATCAAAAATATATTGAGCGCGATCCAGCGCTTACTCGGCGTTTTCAGCCAGTGTATGTCAATGAACCAAGTCAAGAAGATACGGTTGCCATTCTGCGCGGACTAACAGAAAAGTATGAATTGTTCCATGGAGTCCGTATTACTGACGATGCTATTTTAGCGGCGGTAAATCTCTCTTCTCGCTATATCACCGACCGGTTTTTGCCCGATAAGGCGGTTGATTTGATTGATGAGGCAGCATCTGCGCTTCGCATTTCACTTGAAAATCGTCCTGAAGAACTGGTGGAAACTGACCGACTCATTCGCCGTCTGGAAATTGAACGAGAGGCACTTCGAAGGGAGGTAGAAATCTCGGTCAATAAAAAGAAAATAAAAGATCGCATCAAGGAGATTGAAAAAGAAATTGGTGAATATCGCGAGACTACTTCAAATCTCGAGACAAAATGGAATAATGAAAAGGAAGCGTTGGCAGAAATTGGAAAGCTTAAAAAAGAATTAGAGGAACTTCGGGTGGAAGCTGATAATGCTGAAGCTACTGCCGATCTTATTCGTGCTGCTGAAATTCGTTATGACACTATTCCGTCAGTACAAAAAGATCTCGATACCAAGCTAAAGCGACTTAAAAAACTGCAACGTAGTCGTCGTCTTTTGAAAGAAGAGGTAACAGAAGAAGATATTGCGGCGGTGGTCTCACGATGGACCGGTATTCCTGTTTCGCGTATGCTTGAAGCTGAAGTGGAAAAATTAGCCCGAATGGAGGAGGTGCTCCATACCCGAGTGGTAGGACAAGATCACGCCGTGAAGCTTGTTGCCGATGCAATTAAACGCTCACGAGCCGGAATCGCCGACCCTAATCGCCCAATTGGTTCATTTCTCTTTCTTGGTCCAACCGGAGTCGGAAAAACTGAACTTTCTCGCGCGCTCGCTGAATTCATGTTCAATGATCCTGATGCGTTGCTTCGAATCGACATGTCTGAGTTTATGGAGAAGCATTCAGTCTCTAAAATTATTGGTTCTCCACCTGGTTATGTTGGACATGATGAAGGTGGAGCCATTACCGAGCGCATCCGTCGCCGTCCTTATTCGGTGATTCTGCTTGATGAAGTGGAGAAGGCTCATCCGGAAGTATTCAATATTTTGCTCCAAGTACTGGATTCGGGACATCTTACCGATGCCAAGGGGCGAAAGGTAAACTTCAAGAACACGGTGGTGATTATGACTTCAAACATTGGAGCTGAGCATATTGACCGCATGTCCACGTTTGGATTTTCTACTGATCATGGTGAAGCGGCGCAATTCGTCCAAGCAAAAGACAAGGTAATGGAAAGTCTCAAGCAATACTTCCGACCAGAATTTTTGAATCGATTGGATGAGATTATTGTCTTTGACCTACTCTCACCAGAAGTGATTCGTGACATTGTCGATTTGCAAGTAGAAGAAGTCATTAAGCGACTAGAAAAGAAAGATATTAAACTCAGTATCAGTCCTGATGTGCGTGAGTACCTTACCAAAACTGGCTACGATCCAAAATTCGGTGCTCGACCACTGCGTCGCTTGATTCAGAGCAAGATTCTTACTCCCGTCGCCAATATGATGGTGAGTGAAGGAATGCTCCGCGGTGGCACGGTGAAAGTTGGAATGAGAAAAGATGAGTTACATTTTGACGTGAAGCGTAACGGAGGGAAAGAGGCTAAGGTAAAGAAAGCGGCGATGAAGCCGGAAACAGTCGTGGTATAGGCAATATTTTAAAAAACAACACCAGTCTAGTGGTGTTGTTTTTTAAATACTTGTTAAATTAAAATGATGGCGTATGCTGATTGTTGGGTTGGTCATTGAGAGGAGATTGCCATGAATGCCCAGATTACGTTAGTGATGGCTGCCGATCAAAAAGCTGTGCAGACGGAACAAGAATTTCGCACTCTTGGGTCCCTTGGCTTTGTTCGCGGCGTTACGGCGCTTGATCAGTGGTTTTTGCTGGTTAATGAAGCGTGGAGTAAAACCCAACTGCCACTTAATGAAATGGTGCGCGATTATCTTGTAGTGATGCTGCATCGACACATGGCTAATGTGAACTTGCTCGAACAACTTTCAGCGTTTAGTTATGCCGAGTACCTGTTTGGCAAGCGTCACATTGATGAACCGTGCATCAATGAGGTGGCGGACCTGTGTTTGCAGTATGCTGCATTTTTTCCTACCAGAAGCAATGCGCGGCACGAGATGAAGTCTTATCATTATGTAATCGAAACCGGCATTTCACTCTATCGTCAGCTTGCAGGACAGGCGGAAGGAAAAGATGATTGGTATAGTCGGGCATTTCAGGCAGTGGCACGTTCGTTTGGTCAGGCGATTATGATTCTACGGAGTGCGTGTCCGAAAGTTGTCAATATGCAACCAACTTCTGCTTCTTGGAAGAATGAAGCAGTGAAGATTGCTACTGATGAACAGGCGCAAAAAACGAGTGGAGTCATTCATGGTATGGAGCAACTTTTACTCGACGAAATGCCGATGCCTACGCAGACGCGGCAGTGAGTATGATTCGATTGTTATTTTCAGACAGGCGCTTCGGCGCCTGTTTTTATGCTTTTTAGTAGCGGACACAGTGTCTTTATAACAGTGGTTCGTGATATACACTGTTTCTTTGCTACTATAGGATGATATGCAACCAGAAATAAATCAGCCCGAGTCGGTTATTGCCCCGCTGCAAAAAGTGACTCCTATATCAAAATATCTTGCTATGGGGCTATTTGTTATTCTTCCTTTTGTGGGTGGGTATGTTGGATATACGTTCGCCTCTGAGAAGATTATTGTGATTGAGATAACACCAGTAACAATCGATTCACAAAAAGAAACTATAATGCCATCTTTTTCTGAGTTACAGCGCATTTTTTTAGAACAGGTTTCAGATAGGCATACAATCGAACCATTGTATACAACAAAGGAGAATAAGGTACAGTATTTTAAATCATTCATTCAAAGCTCGAGTGCTTGTTGTGGTATCTATAAATACCTTCCTGAAACAAAATCATTCCACAATACTGGAATAGGAATCGGCTCAATGATTGGGGAAAAAGAGTCGGTGGGCGGACGATATGTGGCAAAGGTTATGTCAGGTGTAATATTAGAAGTATACGATCTTGAGACTCAGTCTTTAGAAGAATCGTTTAGGGTTGTAGGTAGCGAAACACTGATTTCAGCTACGTGTGGGTACGCAGGTTACTCTCATGACTTAAAATGGATTAATAAAGATACATTAGAGTACGGAGTATACACTTTGTCTTCTACTGATGTAGAAGAGGCTTGTCCCGAGATGGAACTGGTTGAATATCGAACTTTGAAAATGGAATAAGAAAAACTTCCCGAGAGACTTTTTACTTGTGCGCTGGGTTGGATTGATCCCGCTTTTTCTAATTCGCTACGATCACAAGAACGCTGGAAGCGCCTCGCAGTTGCTCGCGCTAGTCGGCGCGCTCGCAACACCGCTTCGGCGGTCTGAATTCAGATGAAAGGCACGAAAGTGTCTTTCTCCCAGCACACGAACAAAAATCGCCCAAGCAAAAACTTGAGCTGATTTTTGTACTCGTGCTCAGGTATGCGAGAAGTTAGAACTTCAATCATTGAGTCAGATTACTGTTTTCTACCTATGTGGACTAAGAAGCAAGTTATTGCTGTCAGCTAATTTTGTGTTGAAAAGCAAGGTAAATTTGATTTTGAAAAGAGTACAATAATATAAATGAAAGAAAGTGTTCCTCTAGAAATTAAATATGCAGGACCAGATGTAGATGATGGCTCAATGTCAATCTCTGATGTCGTGCCTGCACTTCAGGGTCTTGCGAGTGCGTATGGCAAGATTGCGGCTGAAGAGAACCTTCAAGTCAAACATAATATTAGGGTAACTGGCGTACGAAAAGGGTCATTTGAGATATTACTGGAGGTCTGTGCAACGCCAGAAGCAATAGATAATGCTGTTCTAATTGGTAGTTTGGCGTTCGGGGCTGGCATATCTGCACGTCTAGTTATTGAAAAATTAGTTGCTGTCATTAAGCTGACTAAGCACGTAAATAAAAACAATTTTAATACTAAAGTTGAAGGGACTGATAACATCACAGTAACAAATTCTGAAAATGTGACCATCAGCTTTCCGTTATCGGTATATCAGATATACACTTCTGGTTTAATCAAGAGTGACATTGCCAAGATTGCTGAACCTCTTGATCCTAATAAGATTGACTCTGCAACTATTAAGGTTGACTCACAAGAAGAAGTAATTACATTTGCTGATAAATCTCTTTTTGAAACTGTAAATGTCGAGGTGACCAAAACTCAGCGTATGAACCTTAAAGGGTGGTTGAATTCTTTAACAAAGTCAACCAATCGAGGATATTTTAATCTTAAAGATGGAAGTAGGGTTACGTACTCACTAGCTGTTGAACAGCCAGAGTCTTTGTATCAATTCTTCATACACAAAGGTCCTGTTGAAATTGATTGCGAAGCTCATCTTGATGAAAACCTTAAACCTATTTTGCTTGATGTGTACGGCATTACACCTTTGCAGTCAGATCTCGGACTACCTGAAGGTGAATAAAACTTCAATTGAGAAATAAGCCCTAAAATGGTAGTATTTTGGGACTTATGGAGAAAAAAGAAGCGACAGCCCGCATACGGATAAATAAGCTTCTAGAGAGTGCGGGGTGGCGTTTTGTGGACGACGAGAATGGTCGTGCAAACATTGAATTAGAGCCAGATGTTGATATTACCAAGGTTGGTGACGACTTTGAGCATACTAAAAAGGGCTACATTGACTACCTCTTGCTAGACAGTCGAAGTTTTCCCGTTTGCGTACTTGAAGCCAAACGTGAACGCATTCACCCTCTCTCAGCTAAAGAGCAAGCTCGTGACTATGCTAAAAGTAAGAACGCTCGCTTTGTAATACTCTCAAACGGTATCAGTCACTACTTGTGGGACACTGAGGAAGGAAACCCTGAGATAATTACTGAGTTTCCAAACCAAGAGTCGCTTCAGCACCGCAGTACCTACGTCCCAAATGTCTCTGACCTGATTGAAGAGTCATGAAAGGTACCCCAAAATTGGCACACCTTTTCTAAAGTCATTTGATAATACTAGAGTTGTTGTTTAGCAGCAAACTGTCTCGGCGATAGCTTGAGAGCTGAGTGCAGCCTCCGCTCGTTGTAGTAGTTGATGGTCTGGTACACAGCTGCCACCAACTCACCGAGTGTCTCATATCGGTTAGGGTCACCAAGATCCAATTTGAATCCTTTGTAGAAGGATTCTTGGTACCCGTTTTCCCACGGACAGCCAGGAGCACTCATAGACTGTTGAATACTCAGTGACTGCACAAAATTGGTATAGTCAGCACTCGTATACTCACTCCCTTGATCCGAGTGAACGATCCGTGGTGGCGGTCGGTGAAGCACGGCACTAGCAAGTGCGTTTAGTATCAGTTGGGTGTTGTGCGTAGTTAAGACTGACACACCAACAATCTCTCTCGTGAACACGTCAATCACGGTAGCGACATAGACCCACCTTCTCTTGAACTTGAGATAGGTGAAATCGCTGGCGTAGATGTCACCAATGCCTCGTGGTTCTTCGGTTATCAGGAGGTTGGGAAATACACTATCCTTGGGCTTTTTATACACTTTCTTAGTGGTACGTCGGTATGGTTTGATGCTGAACTTGTGCATGACTCTAAGGGTCCGTTTCTTGTTGATACCAAGGTTGAGCGCGAGACGTTTGTGGTCATAGCTCGGGTGATCGCGAAGTGCTGCTTCAATGAGTTGCTTGGTGTACCAGTCTTTTGCTGGTTGCTTGGGAACGTAGTACAAACTCCGTCGACTGATAGTGACCGACTCTGCGAGTACGGTTTTGTTCGGCATGATTAGCCCCTTTTTTCCTGTGCGGAGAGCTTCAAGGTGATGTCACCAACAAGCTGTTTGAGTTGCTCGTTCTCTTTCTTGATTCGGTTGTATTCAAGGAGACTCGCTGATCTTCTAGCTTTAGTACCGAGCCAGTTATAGATGGTCTTATCACTGATACCGTATTGTTTGGCAGCGTCCATAACACTCAACCCTTCGTGTTTGAGTTTATTAATAATTTCGTCCTTGATCTCTTCTGCAATTTTGTATCCTTGCCTTGCCATAGTTTGTTTCTTAATGATAAACATTTAGAAACAGTGTGCAAAGAAAGGGGTACCTTTCAAGATGCGTCAAATAATACCGTGTGTATCACCATCAATCTTCCTGTCCCGCCGCCGCCGATGACTATTGATGCGGATAGAAAATTAATCAGACCAAATCAAAGTGCGGAAATTGAGTGGTCGGTAAACGTAACCTACCAGCTACAGTGCCAAGTGCGGGGAGCAGGGGGGCTTAATGAAAGTTTTGACACCTTGTTAGTTGGTCCGGCATACAGTGACTCGTTTACTACTGGTCCGCTTACGAGTACCGCGGTGTATCAGATTCAATGTACTGAACCGATTACAAACACGGTCTTTACTGATGAAGTTAGAGTCGAAATGGTACCTGACGTTGAGGAGATATAGGAATGATTAAACAAAAGAGCGGCTGCCGAAGGCAGCC
>Ga0268298_10006099_pt1 | contig 11022 bp, 12 predicted proteins | sample WWTPWeurt_MetaG_FD_194462 | JGI IMG/M metagenome (GOLD analysis project Ga0268298, IMG submission 194462) | Activated sludge microbial communities from WWTP in Nijmegen, Gelderland, Netherland - WWTP Weurt | ecosystem: Engineered > WWTP > Aerobic digester > Activated sludge | place... | reverse complement strand
TCGAAGAGAAAACGGGGCGACACCGCAGAGAAAAGCGGTGATTTGCCGGAGAAATTGAACCGAGTTCGGTCGCTGTCATTGTTTGGCGGCGGGATTCAACGAAAACCTCGCGTTATTCGAGGCGCCCTGAGGTAACGCCGGATTGCGCGAACGACCGTATCGGCGCTTGCATGGGCCTCCATATCGATCCCGAGCGCCCGCGCAAGCTCACGTGCCTTTGCAAGGTTCACGTGTGCCCCTCCACGCTCCGCTGCCTTGAGCAGTTCTCGCGCCCGCTCGAGATCTTCAGCCGACTGTCGCTTGAATTGACTCAGGATCCAGTTGAGCATTTCGCGGAGGCCTTTGCGGAGACGACACGATGGAAAGGGCCGTCGAACGATGGGTCGGCTGCCCTCAGCGGATTGACCGGTTAGCGTTTGCGGCCACTGGCTGCAAACGCCTCCACCTTCTTGGTGGGCCCGGAGACGATCAGCAGATCCCCGGGCAGCACGACACTGCTGGGCTTGCCGTGCTGGAAGTCTTCGTGCGCGCGCTTGATGCCCACGACGGTAACGCCGAACCGCTCGCGCACCAAGGACTCGGCAAGCGAAAGGTCGTGCGTGGCCGGCGGGGCCTGGATCTTGGCGATCGCAAAGCCGTCGTCGAATTCAATGTAGTCCATCATTCGCCCGCTGATGAGGTGAGCGACGCGCTCCCCCATGTCGGCCTCCGGGTAGACCACGTGATGTGCACCGATGCGCTCGGCGATCTTTCCGTGCTCGGGCGTCATCGCCTTGAGCCAAATGTCGGGGGTTCCGAGTTCGGTCAGCGCCATCACCGTCATCAGGCTGGCGGCCAGGTCGCCGCCGATGCCCACGATGGCGTGGGAGAAGTCCGCCACGCCGAGCTGGCGCATCGTCATCGCGTTGGTCGAATCCGCCTGGACCGCGTGCGTGAGCAGATCCGCCCACTCATGCACCGGCTCGGCATCACGATCGATCCCCATCACGTCGTGCCCGAGCTGCATCAGGGAGTTGGCCACGGCGCCACCAAAGCGCCCAAGGCCGATCACGACCACACTGTCGCCCTTCGAGAAGGCGAACTGCTCTGTAAATAGCCTAGCCAACAACGGGATGCTCCTCTGGATAGCGGAACGGCATGCGGTGCTCGCCCAGTGCGAGCGATGCCGCCAGTGTGATCGTTCCAACCCGGCCAACGTACATCAGCAACACCAGTATCAGTTGGGCGGATTCGGGTAGGTCGGCGGTGATGCCGGTGGACAGGCCCACTGTTGCAAAAGCCGAGATCACCTCGAAGATGACCCGGTCGGTCGCGATGTCGGTGGTGTGGAGGATGAACACCGTGCCCAGCACGATCACCGCGCTGCTGAGGACAAGCACGGTGATGGCCTGACGCTGGGCCGAATGGCTGATCCGCCGGCCGAAGGCCTCTGTATCCATCCGCCCCCGGATCTCGGCGATCACCAGCATCACCAGGATCATCGCCGTGCCCACCTTGACGCCGCCTGCCGTGCCAGCGCTGCCGCCACCGATGAACATCAGGAAGTAATGCACCCCGAGGCTCTCGTGAGTCAATCCGCCGATATCGATCGAATTGAATCCGGCCGTGCGTGCCGACACCGACGCGAATATTGCCGACAGCAACTTGTCCCCGGCAGCCATTGGACCGAGCGTACGCGGATTGGACCACTCGAAGCCAAGCAGCAGGATCGTGCCGCCCACCAACAGCACGGCCGTGCCCACGAGCGTGAGCTTGGTGTGCACCGACCAGCGGTGCGGGCGGGCGAACTTCCGGCGCAGGTCATGCAGGACAGGAAAGCCCAGGCCGCCGATCACGATCGCCAGCATGATGGGGATGAGGATGAAGACGTCGGTCGCATGGCGCACCAGCCCGTCTGCGTGGATCGAGAATCCCGCGTTGTTGAAAGCGGACACGGCGTGGAAGAGTCCGCTCCAGGCGGCATCGGCCCAGGGCAGCTCGTAAGTGGTGCGCAAACGCAGCATCAAGGTCAGCGCCACAAACAGCTCGACGATCAGGGTCACGATCAGCACGAGCTTGGCCACGCTGGTCACGTCGCCGATACCGACGGCGTGTGTTTCAGCCTGCGCGGTGAGCCGCGTGCGCAGGCGGAACGATCGGTTGACCATGAGCCCGAGCAGCGTGGCGGCCGTCATCATGCCGAAGCCACCGATCTGGAACAGCGCCATGATCACCCACTGCCCGAACGACGACCAGTAGGTGCCCGTATCCACCGTCACCAGGCCGGTCACGCATACCGCCGATACCGAGGTGAACAGCGCGGTAAGCCACGGCGTGGCGACGGCATCTGCGCGAGCGAACGGCAACATCAGCAGCCCGGCCCCGATCAGGATCGTGATCAGGAACGCGAGCGGGACGACACGGGCCGGGTGCTGGACCTCGCGAATATTCAATTCGCACCATCCTTCGAATCATGTTGCGGCGCGGAAAACAGCGCGCATCGCGTGCGAATCATACGCCCGGCTGGTGTGAATTGCCTGGGTCAAAACCTCTGCAAGCTTGCGGGGTCAGGCCTTTCATTTGTTCGTCTGTGACGGGCCGGTTGCGACCCAGAGCCCCGGGGATGGCCTTGTCGGGCGAAACGGCGGCATGCAGGTCATCAAGGCGCCACGTCCACCGCCCTCCGGAGCACGACGGCGATCAGGGAAGACGCATGGCCCCCGCTACCGAAAATCTCCACCGCTTCGCGCTGATCGAGGGCCCGCCTCCTGCGCACGCTGGCGACGAATGCCGGGTCGACCGTCGCGGCATCGACCTGTCTCGAGAACATCCTCGTCTCGCGCATCACGCGCTCCGACCCTACAACCATCAGACCCGCGACATCAGCGCGAACACGCCCCAGCCCAGGTACTCGCGTGTGTAAGCGGCATGGCGCACGGGCTCCGAGCGCAGTTTGGCGCTAACCTCCTCGGCGAGCTCATCGCCCGGATTGGCGTCCAACCATCGGCGCAGGGTAAGCCATTTGGCCGCCTCGTATCGGTCCCAGCTGTCCTGGTCCGCCAGCACCATCTCGACGACGTCGTACCCAAGCGCGCCGAAGGACGCGAGCAGCGCTGGCAGCATGAGAAAGTCGGAGATCGAGCCCGCAAGACACTGCCTCGCAACCTCATCCGTCGGCGGCAACTGCCGCCAGTAAGGCTCGCCAATCAGGATGATCCCGCCGGGGTGCAAGCTTCGCGCCAGCAGTTCGATCGTGCCGGCAACCCCCGCGCCAATCCATGTCGCGCCGATGCAGGCGGCCACATCCACCTTGTCGTCGGAGACAAAACCCGCAGCATCGCCATGGATGAACGTGACTTGACCGCCAACGCCAAGTTCAACCGCACGGCGTTTCGCCTGCTCGGTGAACAGTTGGCTCATGTCGATGCCGATGCCGGTGATGCCATGATCGCGTGCCCAGGTGCACAACATCTCCCCCGAACCGCTGCCGAGGTCGAGCACCCGCGCCCCCGGCTCCAGCCGCAGCGCGGCGCCGAGCGTGGCGAGCTTTTCGGGGGTGAGCGGGTTGTGGATGCGGTGAGCACTCTCGCTGATGTTGAAGATTCGCGGAATATCCACGGTGGAAAATCTCCTTTCGGTCAGTCAGTCTGCATGCTCAATTTCTCGGATTGCGAGATTGCAGGGCGGTTGCCAAGGGAAGGAACAGCGTTAGCGGAGAGTCAGGCAGTGCGATGAAACCATGATGCCCAAAGAAGGCGGCCGCGTGGCCGTCCGGCCATCGACCAGGCGGTGATCGTTCTCGTTGTGGCGCTACATGTTGGTTGTCTGTTCAGTGGGTGGGCAGGATGAAGGTGCTCATCTCGCGCACGGCGAGACTGCGGTCGTGTAGCGCCACGGTCTCGAACGCGATCGGCTGCGCACCAGACGGCATGCCTTCGAGCGGGGATGACAGGGTGAGCGTGACGGTGTGGACGCGCCCCGGCTCGACTCCGAACTCGGTGCCCCCCTCGATCCGCAGCCCCGGCAGGCCGCTCACGGCGATGCGGAACTGACGAGTCGCCTCTTCCATGTTGATGAGCTTTAGGGTGTAGCTGTTCTCGATCCGGCCCTCGGTGGTCTCCTGCATCAGCGCACCGCGATCCCGGTGCACTTCCACCCGCAGCAGCACACGCTCGGTCAGCGTCCATGCACCCAGCGCCGCGAACACCAGCAGCAAGCCAACGTAGCTCCGTGTCCGTGGCCGTGACCAGACCCTGGCGACCTTGGGCTGACCGGCAAGCTCGCCTTCGCTCGCGAACCGGATCAAGCCGCGCGGTGCGCCGATCTTGTCCATGACCTCGTCGCAACCGTCGATACACAGGCCGCAGTTGATGCATTGGTATTGCAGGCCGTCCCGAATGTCGATTCCCGTCGGACACACCTGTACGCAGATCCCGCAGTCGATGCAGTCGCCCTTGTTGCCGGCCTGCCGCAAGGCGCCACGGGGTTCTCCGCGCTGGGCGTCGTAGCTGACGTTCGCCGTCTCCGAATCGATCATCACGCCCTGGAAGCGCGAGTAAGGACACATGTGCTGGCATACGGCCTCGCGTGCCAGCCCCGCCTGCAGATAGGTGAAGGTCGCGTAGAAGAGCAGCCAGAAGGTTTCCCAGGGGCCTGTCTGCAAACTGGCGATCGCTGGTAGCAGTTCCCGGATCGGCGTGAAGTAGCCGACGAAGGTGATCGCGGTCCACGCGGCCACCAGCGCCCAGATGCCGTGCTTGATCGACTTGATCAGCAGCTTGCGCGCCGACATCGGGCCCTGGTCGAGGCGCAGGCGCGCGAGGTGATCGCCCTCGACCTTGCCTTCGATCCACACGAAGATCGACGTATAGACCGTCTGCGGACAGGCAAAGCCGCAGAACAGGCGCCCTGCGATGGCGGTGGTGAAGAACAGTGCGGTCGCCGCGAGGATCAGGATGAAGGCGAGCAGCAGCGCATCCTGCGGCCACAGCACGAGGTCGAAGAGGTATAGCTTCTCGTCGGCGATGTCGAACAGGATCGCCTGTCGCGTGCCGGCTTCGGTTACCCACGGCAACCAGCACGCGCCGTAGAACACGATCTGGGTGAGCCAGACCATGGCCCAGCGCAGGCTGTTGAAACGGCCTTGCACCGCTTTGGCATGGATCTTTCCCTTCTTGCGATAGAACTCCAGCTTGGCTTCGCGCACCTTGCTGACGGGTGGGTTCATGAATGTGCTCCGGCTCTGACGATGGCCGGAAGTACATCACCCGGGGCGAAACAGGTGCAGATTCAGATCGCTCGATTTGGAACAGGTACAGATTCGGATTGGGCGTTTTGCTGTGCCTGCTGACTATCCGCCCGACTGTTCCTGTCCACGCTTCGGCAGGCGCCCACAATCACGGTACCGAATCAGGAGTGAAACACCGTGATCGCCAATACGATGAGCTTGCCCACCTCGCTGGGCGACGCGCCCCCCGCCACCGGCAGGGTGCCGGGCAACAAAGGCATCTGGGTCGGGATTTGCTGCGAGTTCGTCGAGTTCCTGGTGCTGTTCATCGTGTATTTCGTCGCCCGCGCGCACTTTCCCGACGCTTTCCACACCGGGGCGGAGCGGCTCTCGCAGACCGCCGGCGTGGTGATCACCCTGCTGATGGTGAGCAGCAGTTTCTTCATCGCCTGCTCGGTCACGACCCTGCGCGCCGGGCGCAGGCGCCACTCGATCGGCTGGCTGATCGCGGGCCTGGTCGCGGCGCTGAGCTATCCGGTGGCGAAATTCCTCGAGATCCGGTGGAACCTCGCCCACGGTATCGATGGCGAGTCGGGGATCTTCTTCACCGTCTATTACTACCTGACCTTCACCCATATGGTGCATGCCTTCTGGGGCATCCTCGGCATCCTTTGGGTCCTGGCCCGACACGGGTTCGGAATCTATACCGCCGACGAGCACAGCGGTCTGGAAGCGCTCGCCAGCTACTGGCACGCGACCGACATCATCTGGCTGGTCATCTTCCCCTTCTTCTACGTCCTGGCCTGATCATGGAATCCATCGAGCGCAAACGCGCCACTTCACTCCGGCCCCTGGTCCTGACCTGGCTGGCCCTGGTCGCGCTGACCCTGCTCGGCCCGCTACTCGGTAACGGTCTCGGGGGGCAGGAAGCTGTTCAGTTGATCGTGGCCGCGATCATCTGGATCAAGGGCCACCTGGTCGCCCGCCACTTCATCGAGGCGGAACGGGCTCACCCCTTCCTGCGCAATGTGCTGCGATTCTTCATCGCCTTCACGCCGATCGCGATCGTGCTGACGACCTTCTTCGGCAACCGCTTCGCCCGCTTTGCGACCTTATAGCTGCCGCTTGATCAGCCTGCCGAGCATCGCCAGGGCCTGATCCTGGCGGGGCGTCGCAGGATGGCCGAAGTTGAGCCGCAGGTAGTTTGGAAACTCCCGCTTCGCGGAAAAGATCGGTCCCGGTGCGATACTGATGCCGTGCTCGAGCGCTTCTTCGTGCAAGCGCAGCGCATCCACACGGGCGGGCAGTTCCAGCCATAGAAAGTAGCCGCCGTCCGGCCGCGCCAGGCGGATACCGCCGGGAAAATGCGCTTCGATGCCGGCCAGGAGTTGCGCTTCCTGGGCGGCAAGCTGCCTGCGCAACTGACGCAGGTGATTGTCGAAGCCGCCATGCTTCATGTAGTCGGCCAGGGCGATCTGCAGCGGGACGGCCGTGGCCAGGCTGGTCGAGTACTTCTGCCGCTGCACCTGCTTGGCGAAACGCCCGGCCGCGACCCACCCCACCCGGTACCCCGGAGCGAGACACTTCGAGAACGACGACACGTGCAGGACCAGTCCATCGGTGTCCATCGCCTTGCTGCACAACGGCGCCTCTCGCCCGAAGTACAACTCGGCGTAGACATCATCCTCGATCAGCGGAACCTGGTGCTTGTGCAGCAGCGCCACCAACGCACGCCTGCTCTCGTCCGAGACGCAACTGCCGGTCGGGTTGGCGAAATTCAGCATGAACAGGCAGGCCTTGATCGGATGATGGCGCAGCGCGTCGGCCAGCGCATCCAGGCTGACCCCTGCGCGCGGGTGGCTCGGGATCTCGATGACCTCGAGCCCCAGGCGCTCGCTGGCCTGCAGCCCCGCATAGAAGGTGGGCGATTCGATCGCGATCAGATCGCCGGGTCGGGTCAACGCTTGCAGGCAGAGGTTGAGCCCTTCCATCGCGCCCGACGTGACGACGATTTCCTGCGGCGACACCGAGGCGCCATGGGCGAGATATCGCAGCGCGAGTTGTCGGCGCAGTTCGTCGTTGCCCGGCGGCAGGTCGGTCACCGTGGCCAGCGGATCCAGATGACGTGCCGCCGCAGCAAGGAAGCGGCCGAGCTTGTCGAGCGGATAGAGCCGCGCGTCGGGAAAGCTCGAGCCCAGCGGGACGATGGCGGAATCCCGCACGCTGTCGAGGATCTGGAAGATGAAGTCGCTGACCTCGAGCGCCATCGACCCGCCCACCGGATGGGTCATCTCCGGCTCGGGCAGCTTGCTCCCAAGCCGCGCACGCACGAAGTAGCCCGACTTCGGCCGCGCCTCGATCAGGCCTCGGCTCTCGAGCAGGTGGTAGGCCCGAGTGACCGTGATCGGGCTGATTCCATGGGTCTTGCAGGCCTGGCGGACGGAAGGCAGCCTCTCGCCGGGGCGCATCACGCCCTCGGCGATCAGCTTCGCGGTGCGGTCGGCAAAATCATGGTAAAGGCCCATGCGGGGATCTTAGCTGCAAAGCAGTGGAACACCTTTGGCATGGATCATTCCTCAGGGACGCTTTGCATAAGGGTCGAAGGCTCCATGAAGGCCCCCGTCCAATTGCCCTGCTCCCGCCAAATCTGCGCACGCGGGACGGAGGTTGACGTCGCTGTGCTTCTCTTGCCCAGGTGGCAGCTCTTGGGGGAACAGCCATTTGACGATCCCCTTCCCGGCAAGAGTGAAATTCGCTCCTGGCCGGACGAAGTCTGTGGGACATGACGAGACCACGCACGGCAAGGGCACACCGACCGTCGCGGGGCCTCCTGTATGGCGACTGCACGATCGGCAGTTCAACAGCAGCGAGCTACCCAGCCTCGGAGCAGAACCACAGCTTGTTGCCCTCGCTGTCCAGGAAGGCGCCCACCCAGTAACCGTCGTCGTAGAGTTGCACGGCGTCGCTGATCGTGATGCCGCGCGCGGCCAGGTCCCGCGCCAGCTGCGGCGCGTCCGCGACCGCAATGGTCAGCCGCGGATACGGCGACTTCTCCGCCCCGCCGCCAGGTGCGGAGAGCGGCTTGAGCAGGATCGTCAGGCCGCCGAGGGCGAAGCCGACGTCGCCGTCTGCCGGGAGCCTGCGCTCGAGACCGAGGCTGCTCCGGTAGAAAGACTCCGCCCTCTCCAGGTCGTCTACGGCGAGGGCCACCACCTTCAGTTCCTGCCATCCCAGGGTGTCCATCTCCGCACCTCGCCGATCGCCGATGTGACGCTCTCTTTATAGACGACCGATCACTGCCCCGGACAAACGCTCCTCGCACCGGCTACCGCCGCCGGCCCGCCGCACCATTTTCCGGCAGCGTTGTCCACTTACGCATTGGGCACACGCTGAAAGCCCCGGGAGACCGCGATGACCAACGCAACCGACCGTGGCACCACCCTGACGCTGCGTGAAGCAGCGAAGTTACTGACCGGCGAAGGCATGTCGGCGCACGATGCCGAAGTCCTGCTCGCAAACGCGATACAGCAATGCGAGTTGCACGCCAACGTCAAGCGCTGGGCCACCGAACAATGGGATGGGCCACTGCTGCCGGGCAACATCAACCCGCGCGAAACCCACATCGAACGCAGCGACCTGGACGCTTGGCGCAGCAGCGGCGAAGCCGCTTGATCCTTCGCGCGGCGAAGGCGCAACGCGTTCCCGGCCACCCCGGCGCGAAACTCGGACAAATCGCCGTGGCAGGCCTGGCAGCCCACGTTGGCCTCGGCCCAGGTGGTGGCGTAGCGGTCGTGCGCACGCCGAGAGCGCCGGCAGGCTCGCCGCCGCGGGCGAGCGCACGCAGCGGCCGGTGGCGACCCCGAACCGGGCCCTGGCCGGCGCGCACGCCCAGGTCGACCAGTGCGCCGTCTGCCACGCGCGCCGCACCCGGCTGGTCGAGGACGCCGTGGCGGGCGCCCCCCCCCTGTTCGACCAGTTCGTCCCCGACAACCTGCGCCCCGGCCTGTATCACGCCGACGGGCAGCAGCTCGACGAGGTCTTCGAGTACGGCTCCTATCGCCAGAGCCGCATGTACCAGGCCGGCGTGGCCTGCACCGACTGCCACGACCCCCACCGCGGCCGCCTGCGCGCCGACGGCAACGCGCTGTGCACCGCCTGCCACAACCCCGCGCCCGACCGCGGCCGCTTCCCCGGCCTGCAGGCCCAGGACTACGACGCGCCCGCGCACCACTTCCACGGCGGCGGCGGCGCCGGCAGCCAGTGCGTCGACTGCCACATGCCAAGCTGCAACTACATGGTCGTGCACCCGCGCCGCGACCACGCCATCCGCGTACCGCGCCCCGACCTGAGCGCGCGCACCGGCGCCCCCGACGCCTGCACCGGCTGCCACGCCGACCGCGGCGCCGAGTGGGCCGCGGCGGCGATCGAGCACCACCACGGCAAGCGCACGCATCCGCCCCACTACGGCCAGCACTTCGCCGCCGCGCGCGCGGGCACCCCGGCGCCGCGGCGGGCCTCGCCGCGCTGGCCGGCGACGCCACCCTGCCCGCGATCGTGCGTGCGAGCGCGATCGAGCAGCTCGCCCAGCTCGACCCCGGTGCGCTGCCGGCCGCCGCCCTGCGCGACCCCGACCCGGCGGTGCGCACGAGCGCCGCGGCCGCCTTCGCGCTGCGCCCCGCCGAAGAGCGCCTCGCGCAGCTCGCCCCCCTGCTCGCCGACCCCTTGCGCGCGGTGCGCATCACCGCGGCGCGCGCGCTGGCCGATCTGCCCGCAACGGCGCTCGCCCCCGAGCTGCAGGGCCGGCAGCGCGCCGCGCTAGCCGAGTTCGTCGCGGCACAGCAGGCGATGGCCGACATGCCCAACGCCCAGCTCAACCTCGCCGCGCTGGCACTCGCGCAGGGCGATGCGCTCGCGGCCGAGCAGCACTTCCACCGCGCGCTGCAGCGCGAACCCGCGCTCGACGCGGCCCGCCTCGGCCTGGCCACGCTGCTCGCGCAGACCCGGCGCGAGGACGAGGCCGAGCGCGTCCTGCGCGACGGGCTGGCGCGCGCCGCCAGTCCGGGCGAGCTCCACCTCGCCCTCGGCCTGCTCGCCGGCCAGCGCCAGCCCGGAGAGGCGGCGCGAGCTCTCCGCGACCTCCATCGCGAAGTCGCGGTACACCAGCAGGTCGGACGGCCACAGCACGGTGCGCTGCAGCGCGACGAGGTGCGGTGCCGCGGCCTCGACCAGGCGCGGATCGATCGCGTTGCCGCTCGGCGCCGCAGCCCACGCCTGCGAGCGCCGCCACAGCCCGTCCTCGATCGACCGCCACGCCAGCCCGCCGCGCTCCAGGGTGTGCAGGATGCGCAGCAGGGTCGGCTTGGGGAGTGCGCTGGCGGCGTGGAGCGCGCGCAGCGAGCTGCCCTCCTGGGGGCCGAGCAGGCGGAGCACCTCGATGCCGCGCTCGAGCGCACGGATCGAGGCGCCACGTTCCGCGCTCATGCGCGCCGCCTCCTGTCGTCCATCCGGGCTCTCCCGCGTCTCATGACAGGGAAGGAATATAGAGGCTCTCCTTCACCTCCTCCATCACCACGTAGCTGCGCGACTCGGTGGCCGAGGGCAGCTTGAGCAGGATGTTGCCGAGCAGGCGGCGATAGTCGCTCATCTCGGAGATGCGCGCCTTGATCAGGTAGTCGAAGTCGCCCGACACCAGGTGGCACTCCATGACCTCGGGGACGAAGGCGAGCTCCTTCTTCACGCGCTCGAAGGCGTCGTTCGACTTGGCGGCGAGCTTGAGCTCGACGAAGACCAGCAGCGGGCGGCCGAGCGCGCGCGGG
>Ga0268298_10006098_pt1 | contig 11024 bp, 10 predicted proteins | sample WWTPWeurt_MetaG_FD_194462 | JGI IMG/M metagenome (GOLD analysis project Ga0268298, IMG submission 194462) | Activated sludge microbial communities from WWTP in Nijmegen, Gelderland, Netherland - WWTP Weurt | ecosystem: Engineered > WWTP > Aerobic digester > Activated sludge | place... | reverse complement strand
CCGCAAGCAGATCGAAGAGACCAGCTCCGACTATGACAAGGAGAAGCTGCAGGAGCGCCTGGCCAAGCTGGCCGGTGGCGTGGCGGTGATCAAGGTGGGGGCGGCCACCGAGGTGGAGATGAAGGAGAAGAAGGCCCGGGTGGAAGACGCCCTGCATGCCACCCGCGCGGCGGTGGAGGAAGGCATCGTCGCCGGCGGCGGTGTCGCCCTGGTGCGCGCTCAGCAGACCATCAAGGAACTCACCGGCAGTAACAATGACCAGAGCGTCGGCATCAACATCGCCCGGCGGGCGATGGAAGAACCCCTGCGGCAGATCGCGGCCAACTCCGGTGACGAGCCCTCGGTGGTGTTGAACAAGGTGATCGAGGGGACGGGCAACTACGGTTACAACGCCGCCAGCGGCGAGTACGGCAACATGCTGGAAATGGGGATTCTCGACCCCACCAAGGTAGTGCGCATCGCCCTGCAGAACGCCGCCTCCATCGCTGGACTCATGATTACCACCGAGGCCATGGTGTCCGAACTACCGAAGGACGAGAAGCCGGCTGGACCGGCGGCGCCCGGTATGGGCGACATGGACGACATGATGTAATCCTGATTCCATCAATCAACGAAGAGCCCCGCTTATGCGGGGCTTTTTGTTTGATCCGAGCGCTGATGGTCGCTGATCCTCCGCCAGGCAGGATATACTAGGTTTCCCCGAGTGAATGGTGCATCCGATGAGTGAGTGGTCACTCGTTGAGTGATTCTCTGCAATCCATCAAGAGTCCGAGGAGATACCCTGACATGGCTGACACCGATACTCCTGAAGACAAGGCCAAGAACCAAGTCGTTGGCTCCGAGCCATCAACGACGCGGGTTTCTCAGGAAGCCGCGGAAAAAGAAAGGACACGGCAACCTCAGAACCGGTCGAGAACGGTCAAGCAGGCGACGACGGCTCCACCCACCCCGGCGAGGCGACCGTCGTCTCCCAGGGCTCCGCAGCCGTCTTCCCAGGGAAAGAATGCAGATGTCCCTCCAGCCGCCGCTCAGGCTGAACCAAGGGTAACACCGGTTGATGTCCAGGCTGGCGCTGTCCCGCCGTCACAGGTTGCTTCAAGGACAAGATCTCGCGCCGGCCAACAGGCGGCGGCCACGTCTACCACCCCCAAAGAGCCACCAGCCCAGCGAGGAAAGGGCGGACGGGTACCCCAACCAACAGCAGAAAAGCCCAAAGCCGGTGCCGGATCTGTCGGCCCGAATGAGCCGCCGAAACCCGCCACCGGGGCAGCTGTTCGTCGAGGTGGAGGGCGACGTACTACTTCCCAGGTTTCAGCGCCAGCTGATGAGAAACCGAAACCGGTTTTGTCCCCGGCTCCCGAGCCAGGGGTTGGCGAATCCATCAAGGTGAAACAGGCCCTGCCTGCGGAGCCGGTCATGGTTTCGCCGACGCCTCCGCTTCCAGTGCCGACGGCAGCAGAACCTCTAGCGGCGCCTGCCGCGGGAGAAACAACTACGACGCCGACACCCCCTATTCCCTCCCCGGCCAACGTACAGGCCCGCCATCATCGGCGCCTCTCCCTCAGATTGTGGCTCAGCCTGGTCTTGATGATCTCCGGTTTTTTCTACATCCGCATGCTGGCCCGCGAAGAACCGGAACTGGGGAGTTCTTTTGACCCGGCGGCCGTCGTTTCCCAGATAAAGACCTATATTGACTCGGTCACGACGCCAGCCCAGGTCGCGAAGCCGGAATCGGTCCGACCACCCCCGACTCAATCGGTCAAACCCATCGCCGAACTGCCCAAGGCCCCGGCTCCACCCCTTGGATCCTCGCTCATGCTGCCGACAGGGTCGCCAGCCGCCACCTCATCGCCACAGGCTACGGGGTGGGCAACCAAGGCGGAAACTCCGTCCGTGTCGCAGGTGGCGCCTTCCCCAATTCCATCTTCTCCGCCCATGCTTACGGCTCAACCGGCCATGACCCCGGCGGTCGCCTCCACACCCCCCTCAGGCAGGGTGGCGATCACACCGGAAGATCGCTCGGCCCTGGTAACCAAAGGAGCTGGAGTGTCACCCTCCCCCTTGGCCGCTCCAGTCGAGTCTCAGCGCACGGATATCGCCCAGACGGCACTGTCCAAAGAAAAGCCGCTGGCCGCTGGAAGCCCTCCCGCTGCTGCAGGACAGACGACGACACCGGCTTTGCTTCAGGAATTGCGGGCCATGGAACGCAGTGCCAAGCCGGAGGAGATCAGGTCGGTCACACCACCCCAGGAGCGGCCACCAGAGACTCGGGTTCCCCCGGCTCCAACCTACTCCATACAGCCAAGACTTCGGCCCGAGGGCTATTACGGCTATGGCTACAGTCCGGGATATTACGGACCCTATGGACCCTGGCAGATGCCCGCCCAACCCGGTTACGGCCAGGGCCGTGGAGCCAATCAGTAATGCTCATGAGGGAAGGGTGGCTGGCCGGGCGTCCAGCAAGGTGGTTCGCTAGGCACCACGAATCCCGGAGGACTTGGTTATGACCAGGTTGAGCTTCGGCCTCATCCTCGCGGGCGTGATGTTGAATGCGGTGGCGCAGTTGGCCTTGAAGGCGAGTGTCCGCGATCTCGGTGCCATCGACCTCAGTCTTGCGGGATCGGGAAGCGTCGCCGGATATCTGCTTACCCAACCCTGGCTGTGGTTTGGTCTGAGCTGTTACGGTCTCAGCGTGGTCATCTGGATCTTGGCGCTGTCCCGGGTGGATGTGAGTGTCGCCTATCCCATGCTCTCCATGGGCTACGTGATCAATGCCCTGGCCGCCTGGGCCCTTTTTGGCGAAGTCCTGAGCCTCAACCGCCTGCTCGGTATCGGTTTCATCATCCTCGGCGTAGTGGTGCTGGCGCGGGCATGAACGCGACTCTCCCGTTCACCCGTCCCACGATCGAGGAGGCGGATCTGGAGGCGGTGCGCCAAGTCTTGCTTTCGGGATGGCTGACTACCGGACCCAAGGCGCGGGAATTGGAAGAGGCCATCACCCAATACCTCGGCGGCGGGATTCAGGTCCGGGTGTTCAACTCCGGTACCAGCGCCTTGGAAGCCTCCTTGCTGGCGGCCGGGGTCGGCCCGGGAGACGAGGTGGTGGTGCCGGCCATGAGCTTTGTCGCCACCGCCAATGTGGTGTTGCGGGTAGGGGCCAGACCGGTATTCGTCGATGTGGATCCAGGATCACGCAATCTCTGCGCCTCGGCGGTCGAGTCTGTTCTCACTCCCCGCACACGGGCGGTGATGCCGGTGCATTTCGCCGGAATGGCGGTAGACATGGCGCCCATCTATGAACTGGCCGAGTCACGATCATTGGTGGTGATCGAAGACGCCGCCCAGGCCATCGGCACCAGCTATCGGGAACGCAAGATCGGTAGCCGCGGCAACCCTGTCTGTTTCAGCTTTCATCCCAATAAAAACATCACCACCATCGAAGGTGGGGCACTGGCGGTGGCCGACCCGGACTTCGCCAAGCATAGTGAACGCATTCGTTTCCACGGCATCGAGCGGGATGCGGATGGCCACATGGATGTACCGGAATGGGGCGGCAAGATGAATCTCCCAGATCTCGGCGCCGCCCTTGGGTTGGCTCAACTGGCCAGGCTGGATGACTTCATCGCCAAACGGCGGAAACTGGCCCAAGGGTACTTCGAGCGTCTTCCTGCCCATCCGGCCTTGCAGCTCCCGGCGGATGACCCCGGCCATAGTTGGCACATGTTTTGTGTTTGCCTCGATTGTGCGGCGCTGGGCCGTCGGCGAAGTGAGATCCTCGATCACTTCCAGCGCCATGGCATCGCCCTGGGCATCCACTATCCCGCCATCCCGCTGTTCTCCCTCTATCGCAGGCTCGGTTATGACCGCGGCGATTTTCCCGTCGCCGAACGGATCGGCGAACAGACCCTCACCCTGCCCCTGTTCCCAAAGATGACCATGACCGATGTCGATCATGTCTGCGATGTCTTCGGTGAGCTGTTGGAGCCGTCTCGATGATGAGCCAGGTAGAAGTCATGGAACCGCCATGGGTGTCGGTGGTGATCCCGGTCTTCAATGAAGAATCGGTGCTACCGAGGCTTTTTGAACGGATCTACCCCGTCTTGGACCAACTTGGCCGAACCTACGAGCTGATATTCGTCGACGACGGCAGCCGCGACCGTTCCGCGGCCATCTTGCGGCAGCAGTATCAGGCCCGTCCCGAGGTCACCCGGGTGGTCTACCTGCGGGCCAATGCCGGTCAGCACGCCGCTCTCTTGGCGGGCTTCGAGCACAGCGGCGGCGCCCTGGTCATCACCCTGGATGCGGATCTGCAAAACCCACCGGAGGAGATCCCCAAGCTGCTGGCCGAACATGCCCAGGGACATGACTATGTGGGAAGTATCCGTCGGGTACGACGGGACAGCCGTTGGCGCCATTGGGCTTCCCGGGCGACGAACCGAATCCGGGAGCGCATCACCAACATCCGCATGACGGATCAGGGCTGCATGTTGCGGGGCTATGATCGGGCCATCGTCGAGGCCATCCTCGCCTCTCGCGAGACCACGACCTTCATTCCGGCCCTGGCCTATCTCTACGCCGGGAATCCGACCGAGATCATCGTCGAACATGAAGAACGGGCGGCCGGCCATTCCAAGTATCCGCTTTACAAGTTGATACACCTCAACTTTGACCTCATGACCGGATTCTCCATCGCCCCGCTGCAATTCTTCTCGGTCGTGGGCATAGGCGTATCCCTGGCGTCCTTCCTGTTCGTCCTCTATCTCGGGCTGCGTCGCCTGGTGATCGGCCCCGAGGTGGAAGGGGTGTTCACCCTCTTTGCCATTCTTTTCTTCCTCATCGGGGTGATTCTTTTCGGCATCGGCCTGCTGGGGGAATATGTGGGACGCATCTATGTCCAGGCCAGGGGACGACCCCGCTACCTGGTGCGTTCGGTGCTGGGGGCCAGCCCGGACTCGGTGGCCGATGAGGCGGACGCCTGATGACGGTCTCCGCCCGGGCGCTGGTCTTTGCCTATCACAACGTCGGGGTGCGCGGACTTTCGGCCCTGCTCGCCCAGGGGGTCCAGGTCCCCCTGGTGGTGACCCATAGCGATGATCCGAATGAGAACCGCTGGTTCGGCAGTGTAGCGGAGCTGGCCGAGAGGTATGACATCCAGGTGATCCGGCCCACGGACCCCAATACTCCTGAGGTGTTGGATCAATGCAGGGCTTGTCGACCCGAGTTCATCTTTTCTTTCTATTACCGGCACATGCTCGGCGTCGAACTGCTCGGTCTGGCTGAGCGCGGCGCCTACAACCTGCACGGTTCCCTGCTCCCCAAGTACCGGGGCCGGGTGCCGGTGAACTGGGCCGTGTTGCATGGCGAGTCGGAGACCGGGGCCAGTCTGCACCGGATGGTGGCGAAGCCGGACGCGGGCGATCTGGTGGATCAAGAGGCGGTACCCATACTCCCGAACGATACCGCCTTCGATGTCTTCCAGAAGGTCACCTGCGCCGCCGAGATCCTGCTGATGCGCCGCCTACCGAAACTCCTCACGGGCACGGCGGTGGAGCGTCCGCTCGATCTTCGCGCCGGTTCCTATTTCGGCGGGCGCCGTCCGGAAGACGGGCGTATCCCTTGGTCGAAGTCGGCCTGGGAGATCCACAATCTGATCCGGGCCGTGGCCCCACCCTATCCCGGGGCCTTTACCGATCTTGGCGGTCACCGCTTGTGGATCCTCGGCAGTTTTTACCGGCAAGACGAGCCCGCTCGAAGTTCGCTAGGCCGTCTCTACTGGGAGGCGGAGCGCTGTTATGTCGATTGTCCCGACGGACACAGGGTGCGTCTGACACGCCTCCAGGTCGAGGGCCGCGATCTCGACCGGAATGGATTTCGCGCCCTCTTCGGCACCGAGACGATTCCACTGGGTTACAACTGATCAGTTATGCAGGCTTCCATGAACATACTCATCCTGGGTGTCAATGGCTTCATCGGTCATCACCTCTCGCGCCGTATCATCGATACCACCGACTGGCGGGTGTATGGCATGGATATGTACTCAGAACGCTTGGGGGATCTCCTGGATCACCCGAGATTTCACTTTTTCGAGGGTGATATCACCATCAATCGGGAATGGGTGGAATATCATGTCAAGAAGTGCGATCTGGTGATCCCCCTGGTGGCCATCGCCACGCCGGCCACCTATGTTTCCAATCCCCTGGCGGTATTCGAACTGGATTTCGAGGCCAACCTGCCGATCGTGCGGGCCTGCGTGCGTTATCGCAAGCGCGTGCTTTTCCCATCGACCTCCGAGGTCTACGGCATGTGTCCCGACCCGGAGTTTCATCCCTATGCCTCCAATCTGGTGCTGGGCCCCCTCACCAAACCCAGATGGATCTATTCCTGCGCCAAACAATTGATGGACCGGGTGATCAGCGCCTATGGCCAGCAACAGGGTCTGGAATACACCCTGTTTCGCCCCTTCAACTGGATCGGGCCGGGATTGGACTCCCTGCATACCCCCAAGGAGGGGAGTTCGCGGGTGGTGACCCAGTTTCTCGGCCACATCGCCCGCGGCGAACCCATCAAGCTGGTCGATGGCGGGCGGCAGCGGCGAAGTTTCACCGATATCTCCGACGGTATCTCGGCCTTGATGAAGATCATCGCCAACCCGGAAGGGCGGGCCAACGGCAAGATCTACAACATCGGCAATCCGGCCAATGACCTTTCGGTCAGGGAACTGGCCGAGTTGATGTTGGAGATCGCCCGGGACGTTCCAGAATATCAACCGGGTGCCAGCCGGGTGGAACTGCTGGATATCGCCGCCGAGACCTATTACGGCCAAGGCTACCAGGACATCCAGACCAGGGTGCCCTGGATCGCCAACACCCGGGAGGAACTGGGCTGGGAACCCCGCGTCGAAGTCCGCCAGGCACTGCACAGGATCTTTGACGCCTATCGCCACGAGGTGGCCGACGCCAGCGCCTTGATCGATTTGCCGTCCGAGCCTTGAACATGGCGATCGCCCTCAAGGTCGATGTCGATACCTTGAGAGGTACCCGGGAAGGGGTACCGGCGCTGCTGCGGCTATTTGATCGCTACGGGGTCCGCGCCACCTTCTTGTTCAGTCTTGGACCCGACCACACCGGTCGCGCCCTGCGTCGGGTATTCCGCCCCGGCTTTCTTTCCAAGGTCAGACGAACCTCGGTCATGAGCCACTATGGTCTCAATACCCTGCTCTATGGCACCCTGTTGCCGGGCCCAAACATCGGTCGGCGCTGCGCGGATATCCTGCGCTCGGTGGCGGCGGCCGGCCATGAGGTGGGGGTGCACTGTTACGATCATGTCCGTTGGCAGGACGCGGTGGCCGCTAAGGATTTCGCCTGGACCAAGTGGGAGATCCAGCGGGCGATGGATGTTTTTGTCAGTATCTTCGGCTTTCCGCCCAAGGTGCACGGGGCGGCGGGCTGGCAGCTCAACGCCCATGTGCCGGATCTCGAAGGGGTGCTGGGGTTTGGCTACGCCAGCGATTGTCGCGGTCACACCCCGTTCTGGCCGGTGATCGAGGGGCATGTCGGCGGCTGTCTCCAACTGCCGACCACCCTGCCGACCCTGGACGAACTCATGGGACGCTATGGGATCGATGCGGACAACGTCCAGGCCTATGTCTTTGCCCAGAGTCGTCAAGGACTGGACCATGTGTACACCCTGCACGCCGAACTCGAAGGCATGAAGCTGCTGCCGGTGATGGAACGGCTCCTGGTGCTTTGGCGGGGTCGTCAGCAAGCCCTGGGCACCCTGGGGGAGATGGTGGGGGCCTTGGATCCAAGCCAATTGCCGAGACACCAACTCGAATGGGGACAGGTGGAAGGGCGCTCCGGTCGCTTGGCCGTTCAGGGAAAAAGACTGGCCGGATTGGGTCCGGCCAATCAGCCTGAGGCGTTCGCTCCCAAGGCGTGAACAACAAGACCCACCCGCTGCTGCCTTGGTTGCTCTGGGCGGCCATCGCCCTGATCTGGTTCGGCTATCTCGATCATCGCGATCTGTTTCAGACTGACGAGGGGCGCTATGCCGAGATTCCACGGGAAATGCTGGTCAGCGGGGATTGGATCACCCCCAGGCTGAACGGCTACCTCTATTTCGAGAAACCGCCGTTACAGTATTGGGCGACGGCCGCGGCCTACCATCTTTTCGGTCAACATAACTGGACCGCCCGCCTCTGGACGGCCCTCTGCGGCTTTCTGGGGCTGGTAATCAGTTATTGGGCTGCCAAGCGTTTTTTCGGGTCCAGGGCCGCGCTCTTCGCCACCGCTTTCCTCCTGGGCAGCCCCTATTATCTTGCGATGGGGCATTTCAACAGCCTGGATATGGGGTTGGCCTTTTTTCTCAACCTCGCCCTGTTCGCCTTTCTCGCCGCCCAACATCGGGAAGGGGCGCCGCTGTCGCGTCATTTCATGCTCTTGTGCTGGTTGGCCCTGGCTTTGGCGTTCTTGAGCAAAGGGCTGGTGGCTCTGGTGCTGCCGGGTATGACTTTGGTTGGATACAGCGTGTGGAAAAGGGATTGGCGACTTTGGCGGCGCTTGGAATTGGGATGGGGCCTGCTGTTGTTCTTGGTGGTGACGACTCCCTGGCTGCTTGCCGTGAGCGCCCGCAACCCGGGTTTTCTCCATTTCTTCTTCGTCCATGAACACTTTCAGCGCTTTCTCAGCGAGGTTCATGAGCGAGTGGAGCCCTGGTGGTATTTCCTGCCGGTACTGCTGCTGGGAATGTTGCCCTGGCTATTCGCGGCCTTGCGCGTCATGGTTTCTCCGCCGACGGCCCGGATCGAGGCCGGCGAAGGTAGGCCGCTTCGAGCTTTCCTTTGGCTTTGGATAGTCATTACCTTCGCCTTTTTTTCCCTCTCCGGCTCCAAGCTGCCGAGTTATATTCTGCCGCTCTTTCCGGCCCTGGCGCTCTTGGTGGGAGATGGCTTATCCCAGGACGATTCCCGAGGGTGGCGGAGTGCCGCACTCCTGTCCTTGATGGCCGGTCTGGCGCTCATCGGCTTGGGCTGGGGCGGGCCATTCTGGGGCAAGGGGGTAACAGAAGAAATGATCTTTGCCTTTGCCCCTTGGCTGTTCGCGGCAGCCTTCATCCTGCTCGGTGGCGGTGGGGGACTCTGGTGGTGGTGCGCTCGGGCGGGTGATGGACAGCTCGCCGTGCCTGCCCTAGCCGCCGTCTGGTTACTGGCCGGGCAACTGCTCATGACCGGTCTCCAGGCCCTGGCCCCGGCCTATTCCAGCGGGCCCCTGGCGCGTCAGCTCGATCCCGAGATGAGGGAGGCGGCCCGAACGGCGCCTTTTTATAGCGTCGCCATGTACCAGCAATCCCTGCCGTTTTATTTGGACCGGACGCTCCGCTTGGTGGGGTTTCGGGGCGAACTGGAATACGGGATCGAGCGGGAACCCTGGTTGTGGGTCCCGGATGTAGCAACTTTTACCTGGTTATGGGAACAAGAACGAGGCGCCTTCGCAGTCATGCCGACCAAGCTGTTCCAGCAATTGGAACAAGAAGGGGTGGCGATGCGCCAAGTGGCGGGTGATAGCCGACGGGTGATCGTCACCAACCCCTGATACAGTCGACCGCGCCAGGGTTAACGGGTCCGCTGCCACCGTTCATTCAAGCAAGGCGTCCTCTTCGTCCGACAGTTGGGGGGCCGTCGAGCGGAAGGCTTCCAGCTCCATGCAGCGATGGTAGATCCGGGCGATGGTGGGATAGGTGGAGAGCGTCCACCCCAGAGACTCCGCCATCTTCACCTGGGGAACCAGGCAGATATCCGCCATGGTGGGGATATCGCCATGACAGAACCTGGATGTGGCCGGATTATCCGCCATCAGGCGTTCCAGCGCCTGCATGCCTTCGTCGTACCAATGCTTCGCCCAGGTCTTGCACGCTTTGTTGCCGAGTTCGAGATCCTGCTTGAGGTAAGCAATGACCCTCGGTTCGGTAAGAGGATCGATATCCCGGACGATCACTTGAGAGAGGGAGCGGATACGTTCCCGATCCCGGCTGTTACCGGGCAGGATGGATGGATGGGGATACACCTCGTCGAGGTATTCCAATATCGCCAGTGATTGCCGATACACCCGACGCCCCTCAACCAGGGTCGGCACCATTCCCTGGGGATTCATCTCCAGGTATTCGGGGGTTCGTATATCACCTGTGGTTTTATTCAGACTCACATACTCGGATTCGTATTCGAGCCCTTTGTAGGCCAAGGCAATCCGTACCCGATAGGCCGCGCTGCTGCGATGGGTGGTGTAGAGCTTCATAACTCGGATGCCCCTTGTCTAACGAGAGCTGAGTCTTGGTGGAAAGAAATGGCTCGAGAGAGGGAGATATCGTTCGGCCTCTGACCACACACAATGACCGTATCATGGGTTCGGGCGTCATCCAGAGGAAAACCCTGGATGCGCTCACCGATAGCGGTGGACAGAGCCATTCGCTATCCAAGACGATTTCCGTCAAAAAATATGCCCGACTACTGCTCTGTTCGCTCGCCTTCGGTGTTCCGCCAGCCGTTACAGAGCTCGCTCTGCGCCGGCTGGCGCGCCTGGAAGGTGAACGAACAGACGGCGCATTCAGGTATATTTTTTCCGACCATCGCCTAAATCGAATTTAGCATAAGGAAATTCCCGGGTAACGACAATGATCGGCATTTCCGGGCTCAGTGCCAGTCGCCAAGTTGGATAGGCATCTCTATTCGCACTCAGTCGTTCCGGGCCTGGGCTGAAAATGCTCGATTTTCGTTCTTGTATAGAGAACTATACGTCATATGTTGACATTATTGTTCTCATAAAGAGAACAATAAACGGCATCAAGCACACTTGCCCGGCAATCGTCTTAAGACTATCCAACAGGAGTCGGTACGACATTCCGGCCCCGTCGCCAGGGGAGTAGCCGTTCTGGCCTGATCTGCCTGCCCTCAGGGGATGCCCAACCATTTGTGAGTTTGCAGACTCAAACGCCAGCGGGGATGGCCCAGACAATAGGCCAGCGCCTGGCTG
>Ga0268298_10006097_pt1 | contig 11024 bp, 10 predicted proteins | sample WWTPWeurt_MetaG_FD_194462 | JGI IMG/M metagenome (GOLD analysis project Ga0268298, IMG submission 194462) | Activated sludge microbial communities from WWTP in Nijmegen, Gelderland, Netherland - WWTP Weurt | ecosystem: Engineered > WWTP > Aerobic digester > Activated sludge | place... | reverse complement strand
TTCGCTTCCGGTTGCTCCCCACCCCGCCTCGCAGCGACGCAGTTACCTTCAGCTACGGGGACTTGGCTTACCCCGACACGGACTCTCACCGTGCTGTGTGTGCGCCTTCACGAGCGCACTAGGGGCGGCTTCAGTCGCCCTCAGCCGGCAAAATCAGGGTAGATCCCGGGTTTTGCCTCCGCGGGCGACTGAAGTCGCCCCTACTTAAGCCCTGCATGGCTCCTGCAGAGCCTGCAAAAAAGCCGCTTCACGCGGCTTTTTTTACTTCACTGGCCCATCCTTCAAGCCGGTAGCCCGGCCGCGTCGAACACGCCTTCGAACAGTATCGAACTCAGGTAGCGCTCGCCGGAGTCGGGCAGGATGACCACGATGGTTTTGCCGGCGTTTTCGGGGCGCTTGGCCAGGCGCACGGCCACCGCCGTCGCCGCTCCGCACGAAATACCCGAAAGGATGCCCTCCTCGCGCGCCAGGCGGCGGGCGAACTCCACGGCTTCTTCATTGCTCACCTGCTCCACCGCATCCACCAGGCTCAGGTCGAGCACGGCGGGCACGAAGCCGGCGCCGATGCCCTGGATCTTGTGCGGGCCGGGCTTGAGCGGCTCGCCGGCGCGGGCCTGGGTGAGGACGGGGCTGGCCGCCGGCTCCACCGCCACCGACTGGATCGCCTTGCCTCGCCCCAGCTTGAAATAGCGCGACACGCCGGTGATGGTGCCGCCGGTGCCAACGCCCGAAACCAGAATATCCACATTGCCGTCGGTGTCGTCCCAGATCTCGGGGCCGGTGGTGGTTTCGTGAATGGCCGGATTGGCCGGGTTCTTGAACTGCTGCAGCAGCACGTATTTGTCGGGGTCGGAAGCGGCGATTTCCTCGGCCTTGGCGATTGCGCCGGCCATGCCCTTGGCGCCTTCGGTGAGCACCAGCCTGGCGCCGTAAGCCAGCAGCAGCTTGCGCCGCTCGATGCTCATCGTCTCGGGCATGGTCAGGGTCAGCGGAATGCCCCGCGCAGCGGCCACAAAGGCCAGGGCGATGCCGGTGTTGCCGCTGGTGGGTTCGATGAGTTCCTTGCCCGGCCCGAGCAGGCCGCGCTTTTCGGCGTCCCACACCAGCGCCGCGCCAATGCGGCACTTGACCGAATAGGCCGGGTTGCGCCCTTCGATCTTGGCCAGCACTGTGGCGCCGGCGCCGTCGGTGACGCGATTGAGCTTGATCAGCGGCGTGCGGCCGATGGACAAGGCGTTGTCTTCATACCAGTGGGACATGGAAATCTCCTTCAGGGATTCGAATGAAGCAAGAGGTCGGTGTGCCGCGGGAAGCACGCTCCCGGCGTGGGCCGATGGGCCGAAAATCCCGCAGCTATGAATGCGGATTCGGGGGGAAGATCCACTCGCCGTGGACGTCCGGGCCTTCGCAAAAATCAAATAAAACGCCAGGCCAAGGGTTTGGCACTGGCGATTTAAATCCGTTCCGGCCGATAGCCGGAACGGGAGAGGAGCTTACTTGACGATGATCTGGTCGAACACACCACCGTCGGAGAAGTGGGTCTTCTGGGCCTTGGTCCAGCCACCCGCCACGTCGTCGATGGTGAAGAGTTTCACCGGTGCAAACTGCTTGGTGTACTTGGCGGCCACCTTGGTATCGGTCGGGCGGTAGTAGTTCTTGCCCGCGATGTCCTGGCCTTCCGGCGAGTACAGGTACTTCAGGTATTCCTCGGCGACCTTGCGGGTGCCGCGCTTGTCGACCACCTTGTCGACCACCGAGACGGGCGGCTCGGCAAGGATGGACAGGGACGGGGTGACGATGTCGAACTTCTCCGGGCCAAGCTCCTTGACGGCCAGGTAGGCTTCGTTTTCCCAGGCGATCAGCACGTCGCCGATGCCGCGCTCGGCAAAGGTGGTGGTGGAGCCGCGGGCGCCCGAATCAAGCACCTTCACGTTGCTGTAGATCTTCTTGACGAATTCCTTGGCGGTGGCTTCGTTGCCGCCCGGCTGCTTGAGGGAATAGCCCCACGCGGCCAGGTAGTTCCAGCGGGCGCCGCCGGAGGTCTTGGGGTTCGGGGTGATCACCTCGATGCCCGGCTTGGCCAGATCGTTCCAGTCCTTGATCTTCTTCGGGTTGCCCTTGCGCACCAGGAACACGATGGTCGAGGTGTAGGGCGAGGCGTTGTGCGGCAGACGCTTTTGCCAGTCGGCCGGAATCAGCTTGCCGTTTTCATGGAGCGCATCCACGTCGGCGGCCAGCGCCAGGGTCACCACGTCGGCTTCGAGCCCGTCGATGACCGAGCGGGCCTGCTTGCCGGAGCCGCCGTGGGATTGCTTGATGGTGACGACTTCGTTGTTCTTGGCCTTCCAGTGCTTGGCGAAGGCGGTGTTGTAGTCCTGATAGAGTTCCCGGGTCGGATCGTAGGAGACGTTGAGCAGGGTCACGTCTGCCTGGGCGACGCTGGACAAGCCGAGCAGCAGGGCCAAGGACAACAGGGAACGACGGGGGAGACTGGATTTCATATAACTTCCTATTGACTGACGTTGAATGAAACCGAGTCTAGAGATAAAGAAACGGGGATCAAACGAAGCAAAATTCTTTTGCTTATTCCATTTGGCCTGATTTCTTATTCAGCGCCGGCGAGATATACAAATTGATTGGCAAAGTCACCGTTACCTGTGGAATCTTGGTGTCGGCATTGTTGTTCTTTGTAGGGGCGACTTCAGTCGCCCATCCGCCCGTTGGCTCACAGGTAAGCCGTTGATCGGAGTCCGCGGGCGACTGAAGTCGCCCCTACATGGCCCCGGCATCGCCCAGAGGACATCGTCGGCTTGAGGCATTTCCACAGACAACGATGACAGAGCCAGCGCTTATCCCCACACGCCGCTGCGGCGGTCTTCCACGCGCCTGGCCTTGTGGGTGGCGCGGGGCAAGGTGTCGGCGGGCAGGATCTTCACCACCGCGCTGACGCCGATGGCGCCCTTCAGGTGGTGGGCAAAGCGCCCGGCCAGTTCGCTGTCGCTGGCCACGCAGGTGGCAGCGCGCTCGATCTCGACGGTGAGGCGGTCGAGGTGGTTCTCGCGCTCGACGATCAGGCGGTATTCGCCGGAGAGGTCGTGGTCGCGGCGGGCGATGGCCTCCACGTCGCTGGGGAAGAGATTCACCCCCTTGATGATCAGCATGTCGTCGAGCCGCCCATGCACGCCCTGCAGGCGAATGGACGTGCGTCCGCAGCCGCAGAGCTCGGAGGTGAAGGAGACGATATCGCCGGTACGAAAGCGCACCATCGGGCGGGCGGACTTCTTGAGCGTGGTCAGCACCATCTCGCCGCGGGCCCCCTCTTCCACCGGCTCGTTGGTTTCCGGGTGCAGCACTTCGACGAGGATGTGATCCTCGGCCCAGTGGAGCCCGTCCTTCTCCTCGCACATGCCGGCGCAGGAGCCGAAGATGTCCGACAGGCCGTAGTAGTCATACACCGAGGCGCCCCACAGGGCTTCGATGCGCTGGCGGGTTTCGGGGATCGATCCGCCGGGCTCGCCGGCCACGAAGATGCGCCGGATGGCCAGATCCTTTTTAGGATCGATGCCCTCCTTCAGCGCCGTTTCGCCCAGGTACCAGGCGTAGGACGGGGTGGTCCAGATGGCAGTAACCTGAAACTGCTTGGCAATCGCCAGCAGGCGCTCCGAGGGCACGGTGCCCGCGTGGATCGACAAGGCGCCGAGCTTTTGCGCCCCCAGCACACACGGCCCGCCAACAAAGAGCGAGAAGTTCAGCGAGTGGGCGTAGCGGTCTTCCGGGCGCAGACCCGACGACCAGAACTGGCGCGCCTCGTAGTCGATCCAATCGTCGAAATCCTGCGCCGTGAAGGGCGATGCGGTGGGCACGCCGGTGGAGCCGCTGGAGGCGGAGATATAAACGATGTCCCGCTCGGGCACCGCCACCAAGTCGCCAAAAGGCGGCACGGCGAGCTGGCGTTCGCGCAGGGTTTGTTTGTTGATGAAGGGAAAGCGCCGGATGTCGTCGAGGCTGCGCACCTCTTCCGGATGCACCCCGGCCGCATCGAAGCTGGCCCGGTAATACGGCGAGTTGTTGTAGGCGTGGTGCAGGTGCTTTTGCAGCAGTTGCAGCTTGAGGGCCTCCCAGTCCGCGCGGGGCTGGGTTTCCAGGGCCTCGTCCCAGTAGGGGCGGTGTTGGGTGCTCATGAGTAGTCCTTGATGCGGGCGGAAGATCTGCAGGGGCGGCTTCCGTCGCCCATCCACGCCACGATCATCGGCATGCCTTTGATCTACGTGCGATGGGCGACTGAAGTCGCCCCTACAGGTCGCCTCGCCCCGAGTGTTATTGCAGATACGCCGGGCGGGCGTAGCCGGCGAAGTGCTTGTCCAGCGCGGCACGGTATTCCGGGGTGCGGAAGGCGGCAGCGATGTCCTTGGCCCACGGCTTCTCCTTGTCGTCGGCCTTCACCGCAACCACGTTCAGGTAGTGGTCGGGGGTCTTTTCCAGCACGACGGCTTCGGTCAGCTTGAGGCCGGAGGAGATCGCGAAGTTGCCGTTGATCAGCGCAAACTCGGCGTCATCCAGGGTACGCGGCAGCTGGGCCGCCTCGATGGGCGTGAGGACCAGCTTGCGCGGGTTCTCGGCCACATCCTTCTCGGTAACCTTCAGTGGATCGACCCCCGCCTTCACCTTGATCAGCTTGTTCTGTTCGAGGAAGACCAGCGCACGGGCCAGGTTGCTCGGGTCGTTGGGCAGCGTGATGCGGTCGCCGTCCTTCACGTCGGCCAGGCTCTTGCGCTTCTTGGAATACAGCCCCAGCGGCGCGATGGGCGCCTTGGTGATATCCACCAGGTTCAGGCCCTTGTCGGCGGAAAACTTCTTCAGGTAGATGATGTGCTGGAACAGGTTGGCGTCCAGCGAGCCCTGGGCCAGGGCCAGGTTGGGCTGCACGTAGTCGTTGAATTCGACGAGCTTGACGGTGTAGCCCTTCTTTTCGAGCACCGGCTTGATGCCGAGCTTGAGCTGGTCGAAGTTGGAACCGGCGGTAGCGCCGAGGGTCAGGGTTTTCTTTTCCTGGGCGTGGGCATTGCCGAGGCCCAGGCCGACCGCCAGACCAAGGACGGCAACGCTGCGCAGGATCTGGCTGGCGAAGTGACGACGGGTGATGTTCATGCTGTGTTCTCCTGGAATCATGGGTTCGGGTTTGTTGTAGATGGGCTCAGCGTTTGTCCACCCGGCGGGCGGCCCACTGGCCGAAAAACTGGACGCTCTGCACGAGGATGATCAGCAGCACGATGGTGATGACCATCACGTCGGTCTGGAAACGGTAGTAGCCGTAGCGGATGGCCAGATCGCCGATGCCGCCGCCCCCCACCACACCGGCCACCGCCGAGTACGACAGGAAGCTCACCGCCAGCACCGTGACGGCCAGCACCAGCCCCGAGCGCGCCTCCACCAGCAGCACGTGGCGGATGATCTGGAACGGCGAGGCGCCCATCGCTTCGGCGGCCTCGATGACGCCGCGGGGCAAATCGCGCAGGGTCTGCTCGATGAGGCGGGCGAAGTAGAAGATCGCCGCGATCGACAGCGGCACGCTGGCCGCCAGCGGCCCGATGGAGGTGCCGGCAATCACCCGCGTAAAGGGCGAAATCGCCACCAGCAAAATGATGAACGGGAAGCTGCGCACCACGTTGATCACGCCGTTGGCGATCAGGTTGAAAGCGCGAAAGCGCTCCAGCGATTGCCCGCGGCTGGTGAGAAAAACCAGCAGGCCCAGCGCACCACCAATAACAATGGCCGCCGACAGGCAGATCGCCAGCATCAGCAGGGTTTCGCCGGTGGCCTTGAGGATTTCCGGCGCGAGTTCGATGAGCGTTTCAAGCATGAGCAGCCTCCAGCGCAAAGTGGTGAGGTGTGGCCGCTTCGTCCGGCCGGGTAGCCGGTGACGGGCTGGCTGCCGGGCCGACAGCACCGAAATCCGACAGCCAGCTGGCCAGTTGCGAGCCTTCCGGAATGCGTCCGTCGGCAATGTCGAGCTGCTCGACGATGTGCCCGCCCTCCATCACCGAAACGCGATGACACAGGCGGCGAATCACTTCCATCTCGTGGCTGACCAGCAGAATGGTCACGCCGAACCGGCGGTTGGCATCGGCCAGCACGCCCAGCAGATCGAGCGTGGTACGCGGGTCGAGGGCCGAAGTCGGCTCGTCGGCCAGCAGCACGTGGGGCTCGGGGGCCAGGGCGCGGGCGATGGCGACGCGCTGCTTCTGGCCGCCGGACAGGCGACCGGGATAAACATCGGCCTTCTCGGCCAGCCCGACAAAATCGAGGCACACCTGCACCCGCTCGCGAATGTGCGCCGGGTCGGCGCCGGCGATGCGCATCGGCAGCGCCACGTTGTCGGCAACGGTCAGGTTATGCAGCAGGTTGAAGTGCTGAAAGATCATCCCGATGCGATGCCGGGCCTGGCGCAGGCCGGCGGCGGACAGACGGGTGAGCGTGTTGCCATGAACGATCACCTCGCCGGCATCGGGGCGTTCGAGCAGATTGACGAGGCGCAGCAACGTGGATTTGCCGGCCCCCGAGAACCCGATGATTCCGTGGATCTCGCCCTGCGGCACGATCAGGCTGGTGGGGTGGACACCCACCGTGCGGCCACCCGGGTCGGCAAAGCGGCGGGACACCGCACGCAGCTCGATGGCAAGTGTTGATGAAGGTGTGTTGGGCATGGGTGCGATGCAGCAATTTTGATGGGATGAGCCACTTTAGCGACGGCCATCGCACCCCCAAACCAATTAATCACGCAGTGCTTTGCAGCGGCTGCGTGGATAGCTTTTTACCTTCCGTGGCGGCAATTGCAGCCTGACAGCCGGCCCTGGGCGCTCACGACGCGCGCCTCACCCGGGCGCCGCTCAGGTCGTCGAGGCGCTCGCGCACTTCGGTCGCCGAATGGCGGGCGAACACCACCGGAATGCCCATCTCTTCGGCCTGCTTGCGCACATTGCGCATCAGCATGTGATTGGCCCGGTCGCACATGAACACCACCAGCCCGGTGCGGCGCGACAGCTGGCGCCGGTTCTCCGAGGCCTTGCGCCCGGTCCAGTGGTCGATACCCTTGATGCCGAACTGGTCGGCGACCCTCAGGATTTCACTGCGGATTCCTTCTATGCGGTCCGCCCCCACGATCACAGCCTGCATGTCGAACCCTTTCATCAAAGCGCGCCCAGGGCACGAATGGATCGAGTGTGTCGTGACGACGCAGCGCACCAAACCAACTTATTCGAATATGCATTGCACACGCCAAGGGCATTCCACGGCATTTCTGAAAAACATCTAAGCTATTGAATTATTTAACAATAAAAACCATAAAACGAAGTTTTGAATGTCTCATGGACAACACCGCTGCGCCACGGGCTGTTGCTTTCCAGTCACCCCGGATCATCCCGAAAATGAAAACTTGTTAGCAATCAAGCTCGTTGAGTGCTGGCACTGCCCTTGCAATGGAATGAGCACGGCCGGCCCGACCGGCTGCTCGCCCAATCACGCAATGGAGAAGAATCAAATGGCAATTCGTCCGCTCTACGACCGGATCATCGTCAGGCGCACCGAAGCGGAACGCGCTACCGCCAGCGGCATCGTCATCCCCGACAGCGCCGGAGAAAAACCCGACCAGGGCGAAGTGCTGGCCGTGGGCAAGGGCCGGCTGCTCGCCAGCGGCGAACTGCATCCGCTGATCGTCAAGCCGGGCGACCGGGTGCTGTTTGGCAAGTACGCCGGACAGGCCGTGAAGATCGACGGCCAGGACGCCCTCGTGCTGCGCGAGGAAGACGTCATCGCCATCATCGAGCCCTGACGCTCTCCTCCGCCCCCCCGAACATTCCGCAAGAAACCAGGAGCTATCCGAATGCCCGCAAAGAAAGTGCTGTTTGGCGACGACGCCCGCGCCCGCATCGTCACCGGTGTCAACATCCTCGCCGACGCCGTCAAGGTGACCCTCGGCCCTAAAGGCCGCAACGTGGTGCTGGAGCGCGCCTTCGGCTCCCCCACGGTAACCAAGGACGGTGTTTCCGTCGCCAAGGAAATCGAGCTCAAGGATAAATACGAGAACATCGGCGCCCAGCTGGTGAAGGAAGTCGCCTCGCGCACCTCCGACAACGCCGGTGACGGCACCACCACCGCCACCGTGCTGGCCCAGGCCATCGTCCGCGAAGGCTTCAAGTACGTGGCTGCCGGCTACAACCCCACCGACCTCAAGCGCGGCATCGACAAGGCGGTTGTCGCCATCGTCGCCGAGATCCGCAACATCGCCCGCCCGACCACCACCAGCAAGGAAATCGCCCAGGTTGGCGCCATCTCCGCCAACTCGGATGCCGACATCGGCCAGATCATCGCCGACGCCATCGACCGGGTCGGCAAGTCCGGCGTGATCACCGTGGAAGATGGCAAGAGCCTCAACAACGAACTCGACGTGGTCGAAGGCCTGCAGTTCGACCGGGGCTACCTGTCGCCCTACTTCATCAACAACCCGGAAAAGCAGATCGCCGCGCTGGATGAGCCCTTCATCCTGCTGTTCGACAAGAAGATCTCCAGCATCCGCGACCTTCTGCCCATCCTCGAACAGGTGGCCAAGGCCGGCCGGCCGCTCTTGATCGTTGCCGAGGACGTGGAAGGCGAAGCCCTGGCGACGCTGGTGGTCAACACCATCCGCGGCATCCTCAAGGTGGTGGCCGTCAAGGCGCCGGGCTTTGGCGACCGTCGCAAGGCGATCCTGGAAGACATCGCCATCCTCACCGGCGGCCGCGTGATCGCCGAAGAAGTCGGCCTGACGCTCGACAAAGCCACCCTCGAAGACCTCGGCCAGGCCAAGCGCATCGAAGTCGGCAAGGAGAGCACCACGGTGGTCGATGGCCTCGGCAGCGCCGACGCCATCAAGGCCCGGGTCGGCACCATCGACGCCCAGATCGACGAGTCGACCTCCGACTACGACCGGGAGAAGCTCCAGGAACGCAAGGCCAAGCTGGCCGGCGGCGTTGCCGTCATCAAGGTGGGCGCCGCCACCGAAGTGGAACTCAAGGAGAAAAAAGCCCGCGTTGAAGACGCCCTGCACGCCACCCGCGCAGCCGTTGAAGAAGGCGTGGTGCCCGGCGGCGGCGTGGCCCTGCTGCGCGCGCGCAGCGCCATTGCCAACCTGAAGGGCGACAACCACGAGCAGGACGCCGGCATCAAGATCGTGCTGCGCGCAGTGGAAGAGCCCCTGCGCCAGATCGTCACCAACGCCGGTGACGAAGCCTCGGTGGTGGTAAACAAGGTGATCGAGGGCAGCGGCAACTACGGCTACAACGCCGGCAACGGCACCTACGGCGACCTCGTCGAACAGGGCGTGCTCGACCCAGCCAAGGTCACCCGCTCGGCGCTGCAGAACGCCGCGTCAGTGGCCGGCCTGATCCTCACCACCGACGCCATCGTGGCCGAACTGCCCGAAGACAAGCCGCAGGTGCCGGCCGGCCACTACGAAGGCTTCGGCGGCGGGCAGTTCTAAGCGCTCATCCGTAGCACGCCAAACCTGAAAAACCACGGGTCAATCCGTGGTTTTTTTCTGCCTGCGCCCCCATCCCCCACGCCCCGAAACGGGCACGGAGCAAGCCTCTCTGCGGCTGTGGCATGATTGGCCGGATACCTAAATGCCAAGCCGCAGCGTTCATGAACACCTCCCGCAAGATCACGCCCTTCCAGGCTCTGGCCTGCCCCCTCGACGGCGCTCCGCTAAAGCGCGACGCGTCCACTTGGCGCTGCGCCGCAGGCCACTGTTTTGACATTGCCAGCCAGGGTTACGCCAACCTGCTGCCGGTGCAGCAAAAACGCTCCCGCGATCCGGGCGACAGCAAGGAGATGGTGGCGGCCCGCCAGCGTTTTCTGAACGCCGGCTTCTATGAACCCATTGCCGCAGCCACGAGCCGCGCCGCGCTGGCCGATCTGCCCGCCAATGCACCGGCCAGCTGCCTCGACGCCGGCTGTGGCGAGGGTTATTACATGCGTCAGCTGGCCGCCGCCGCAAGCGCTAGCGGGCAAGCACTCGCGCTGCTCGGGCTGGATATTTCCAAGTGGGCGGTGCTTTCGGCCGCCAAACAGGACAAGCGGGCCAACTGGGTGGTGGGCAGCAACGCCAAGCTGCCGGTGCTGACGGGCACGCTCGACCGGGTGCTGTGCATGTTCGGCTTTCCGGTTTACGCCGAGTTTGCCCGGGTGCTGAAACCTGGCGGCCAGTTGCTGCAGGTGGATGCTGGGCCGGATCATCTGCGCGAACTGCGCGAAATCATCTACCCCACCCTGAAGCCGGAACGCGTTTCCGATACGCAGGCACCTGAAGGCTTCACCCACCTTGCAACCGAAGCCGTCCGCTACCCGGTGGACATTGCCGGCACCCAGCAGATCGCCGACCTGCTGGCGATGACCCCGCATCTTTACCGCGCCACCGCCGAGGGCCGGGCCCGCGCCGCGGCGCTCACGGCGCTGTCGCTCACGGTGGACGTGCGCCTCACGCGTTTCGGGCGCCAGGCCGGCCGCTAGGCGCGATCGACGCGCCGGGAGGCGTTGCAATCCGACTGGGCGGGGTCCATGCTGAATCAGCGTTCAAAAGGAGCTTGCCATGCGTATCTCTTTTTTTGGTGCAGCCGGAGAAGTCACGGGTTCGTGCACGCTGGTCGAAACCGGCGATGTGCGTTTCCTGGTCGATTGCGGCATGTTTCAAGGCGGGCGAGAGGCCCGTTCAAAAAACCTGCGCGCGCTCAATTTCGGCTTTGATGTGCGCGACATCGACTTCGTGCTGCTCACCCACGCCCACATCGACCACTCGGGCCTGCTGCCGCGGCTGGCCGTGCTCGGGTTTCGCGGGCCGATCTACGCCACGCCGGCAAGCATCGATTTGCTCGAAGTGCTTTTGCTGGACAGCGCCCATATCCAGGAGAAAGAATCCGAATGGCAACTTCGTCATCAGCATCGGCGCGGCAAGAGCGGCGTGGGTGTTCAACCGCCGCTGTACACGGTGATCG
>Ga0268298_10006096_pt1 | contig 11026 bp, 9 predicted proteins | sample WWTPWeurt_MetaG_FD_194462 | JGI IMG/M metagenome (GOLD analysis project Ga0268298, IMG submission 194462) | Activated sludge microbial communities from WWTP in Nijmegen, Gelderland, Netherland - WWTP Weurt | ecosystem: Engineered > WWTP > Aerobic digester > Activated sludge | place: Netherlands... | reverse complement strand
GAGATCTTCGTAATCACGCGTGGACACTTCCGATATAAGGTTTTCGGCCAGAGTTTTAGTAAGTGTGTCTGATGTATCTGCGTTGGCAGCCGTGACGAGCTCGTCGATAGAAAAAGAGCCGTTATTGTCCATATCCAAGTTGGCGCTGTCATAGAGTGCCAGGGGGGCAAGAAGGTTATTGTCCTCCAGCGCCTTTCCAATATCTGAGGCAGGCAAGTTGCCAGAGCTCCAAATTTTGTTTAGCTCGTCTCTGGCTCCCGCAAGTCCGTCGCTGGGACTGGTGGCTAATTCGTAGGCTGCATCAGCGGCTCTGTCTTTTGCGGTAAACTCGACCATGGAAAACCTCCCGGTATTAGAAAATCGGAACAAGCGGGTGCCTTGGCGAGGGGGTGTCTCGCTGGCAGCTTGGGTGTTTGATAAGAAGGGGCGAACCTGCGCTTGCCACTAAGATAAAGGCGGCAAGTTACGGCTGCGTGATTTATTTGTTACGGCCGCATTACTAAGACAATTTCCCGAGGGGCGCGGTTTTTGGGGCTTCGTTTTGCCGGTGGTACAGCTTTAATAGGTCTACTTTGCCAGCGGCAGCGTGAATATGAAGGTGGAGCCATGCCCGGCACTTTCCGCCCAAATTTTGCCCCCATGCATCTCGACGATGGCTTTGCAAATGGTCAGACCGAGCCCTGAACCCCCTTTGTTTTTGTCGCCTCCACTCTTAGACTGTCTGAATCTTTCGAAAACAGTGGATAGCTCTTCTTCCGGGATTCCGGGACCTTCATCTTTTACCGAGATTTTGGCGAATGCTTTTTCTTCTTCAACTTCTTCTATCGTGCATGAAATTTGAACGGCTTTTCCTTTTGGCGAATAGCGAATCGCATTGGCGACCAAATTTGTTAGCACCCTGTCAACGAGGTTTTGATCTGCGCTCACTTTGTTATCGCATTGAGCAAAAACTAGCTTGACACCGGCTTCTTCCGCGGATGCGGCTGACAGTTCTTCACAGGTGGTAAAACATTCGTCAATATAGAAGTCACGTATTTCTACGTTCATGTGACCCGACTTGATTTTTTCAATATCGAGAAGATCGTTGATCAGTGAGAGCATGCGGTCGGTGTTGCGGCGTCCCATCTTGATGTAGCGCGGAACTCTCTCTTCCTCGGATTGCTTCAATAGCTCGTCGAGCAAATTAAACACATTCACCACTGTGTTGAGCGGCGATCGCAGGTCGTGCGTTATCATCGCTGTCACTTCTTGCTTCAACTTCTCGATCCTGCGTCTTTCTGTTATATCGTGCACCACGCAGAAGTGCGACGATTCTGCTTCAGACCAATGCGCCGACCAGGAGGTTTCAATAACTTCTCCAGCGGCGTTCTTTAGTTGCAACTCTATAGGTGCAATGATTCCTTGCTTCTTCAGTTTTTCAAAAAAGTCAGCTGCTCTCTCTTTGTCCGCATCCGAAAAGAGATCGATTGCGTGTTTTCCAATCAATTGATTGGGCTCCATTCCGAGCAATGTTGTGCACGCGGGATTGGCCGCAATCAGGCGATTGCTTCCATCGATCGTGCAAATAAAGTCGAGGGCGTTATCCACTACCGCTCTTTCTTTGCGCGCAGACTCCTGCAACTCGCTGGCCATTTTGTGGAATACCTGATCGAGATTTGCGATTTCATCTGTTCCGCTCATCACCGGATGCAAAGGCAGACCGGCAGCCAGGTGTGACGTGTTTTCACTAACGCGTTGCAAACGTTTTGTAATTCCTTTGGTAAGAAACAGAGCTAGAAAGATACCCAGGGCCAGATCGAAGATGCCGAGGGTGATCATAATTACCTGAGCTTTCTTTCTGAAAACCGTCTGCTCTGCTGGAGCTTCATCAAAGCGTTTTTTCTCCTCATTGGCGATGACGATCAGTCGCTCGATGATCCTGTCCATTCTGCCGGAACGCATTCTTCGGGCGTAAAGAATTTTGCGTGACATACCTATTGTTTCTGAGCTATTCCAAAGCTCCTTTACTTTCCTGTAGAGGTCGAGCGCTTCTTTGGTAGTTTTTTCCGACGCTATCACCGTGCTCAGTATTTCCGGCTGATTCTTTGTCAGTTCTTTCAGCTGTTCATAATCCAGCCAGACCTTCTTAGTCAGCATGGTGCCGATATCGTCGTCAAGCGGTGTGTTTTCAAGCGCATCTGCTGATTTGTAGCGCTTGGCAAACTCATAAATGTCAAAAGTGATTTCTTGAATTTTGTCTGAGACCGCTTTGCTGTGCACAGCCTCTTGCAGCGCATCTTCTGCCTGTTTTTGCAACAATCCAAGTGCAGCGAGCAAACCCAATTGAATCAAAAGGGGCACGGATACGAAAAGCAAAACTTTTGTCGTTAGGGAAATCCGCCGGTGCATACCGACATTATGGCAGTTGAGGCTGCAAAGCGCGCCTTTAGACGGTATATTTATGGTCTGGGTGCGGTCATAGTGTGGAGTTCGTAAGTTTTGGCAAAAGTCTTACTGGTTGAGGACGATGAGGACTTGGCAGTCACTATCAGTGACATGCTGAATGACGAACGGCACACAGTCGATACCGTTCACAATGGTCTCGATGCCATGGAAATACTCAAGAATCAGAGCTATGAGGTCGTTATACTCGACTGGGATTTACCAGGTAAGAGCGGCATCTCCATCTTGCGCGAATATCGCTCTGCCGGTGGTGGCACTCCTGTGATAATGCTCACAGGTAAGAGTGAGATTGAGCAAAAAGAGCAAGGACTTGATTCCGGTGCCGATGATTATTTGACAAAGCCGTTTCACTTGAAAGAGCTAGCTGCGCGCGTTCGCTCATTGTTGCGCAGGCCGACAATGACCAATTCCGGTGCCTTGACTTGGGGACCACTGGTGCTCGACCCAGCCAAGTTCGAACTTACGCGCGACGGTGAGCAACTTCGACTTCTTCCTCGTGACTTTGCTCTTCTCGAGTTTTTGATGCGCCACCCGACCAAGATCTTTAGCGCTCAAGCCTTGCTTGATGGCGTTTGGAACTATGATTCTGACGCGACCCCAGAAGGCTTGAGAGTGGCAATTCGCAGGATAAGAAAGGTAATCGACAAAAGCGACAACCTCGAAACTTCCATGATCGAAAACATAGCCCGTGTCGGCTATCGAATGCGGAATCTGGAAAAATAGATCGTTTTTGGAGTAAGCAATTCTGCAGGCAACACGCAAGATAATTGTTCTCGCTCTCGGTAGCGACGGCGATATCAATCCGATGATTGCTATCGCCAGATCCTTGCAATCCAAAGGTCACGCCGTCGAGTTTCTTGCAAGCGGCTATTTCGAGGAGAAGGCGAAGGCTGCAGGGCTCGAATTCTTCGCTATAGGCGACCGCACTTTGTACGAGAAGGCTCTTCTGAGCAAAAATGTTTGGCACCCCTATTTCGCTTTCAATGCGATGTGGAAAATCATGTATGAGACACTTCCTCTTACTTACGAAGTATTGAGAAGTCGCTATTCTCCAGGTGATCTAATAGTAGGAAGCTCGCTCGCATTTGCTGCGAGAATGTTGCAAGAGCAAACCGATGCAAAATTCGCCATCGTGCATCTCCAGCCTTCTATCACGATCTCTGCGCATTCTCCTCCGGTCGGACCGCCCGGTCCTTTACCGAAACAGATGCCTCTGATGCTGAAGCAGCTGTATATCGGCATGCTCGATATATTTCTTCTGGATTTGGCTTGTCGCGCTGACATGAATGAGTTCAGGCGGAGTATCGGTTTGCCGCCAATAAAAAATGTATTTACTAAATGGCTCCATTCGCCGGATTTGGTGATTATGGCATGGCCCGAGTGGTTTGCGCCTCCGCAACCCGATTGGCCGCCTAACTCGGTTTGTACCGAGTTTCCGATTTTCGAGCATGATGGAATTGCTGAAATTAGCCGCGCAACTATGGAATTTTTGAATGCGGGAGCACCACCCGTGGTGTTTACTGCCGGCAGTGCCATGGCGCAAGGGGCAAAACACTTTCACTGCGCGGCTGAGGCTTTGAGAGACCAGGAAATGCGCGGGATATTCATATGTAAATTTCGCAATATGGTGCCGGCAAATTTGCCACCAAATGTGCACCACTCAATTTATGAACCTTTCGATATGCTTTTTCCTCTGGCTTCTGCTATTCAGCATCATGGAGGAATAGGCACCAGCGTTCAGGCGATGAAAGCTGGGAAGCCTCAACTGATTACTCCTTTTGCGCATGACCAGTTCGATAACGCTCACCGATTGAACGAGCTTGGCATTGCTGAAACATCGAAAGTAAATAAGCCCATGGAATGGCGCCGCAAGTTGAAGCATTTGGTTGGTGATAGGAACGTTCGGGATAAATGCCAAATCATCATGGACCGTATTGTGTCGAAGCCGAACCCCGTACAGATTATTGCGGATGAGATTTTGAGGCTTGTTTAAAGCCGATAGTGGGGAAGGGGAATATGAAAGTACCGGGTGTAAAAAACTATAAATGCCGGCTGGAAGCCGGCGCTCCGGCCGTTTCTATTCGTTCAATAGCTTTTTGCCGGTGGCGTCTGCTGTCACCGGGTGGTCCATTGAGAAGACTTCTAACTTTACGTAGTGATCTTTGTTGGTATTGATGACGAAGAAGCGTTTGTCGGGGTATTTCACTTTGCAGTCGCGCATGGCGTTAATTGCAAGCATGACGTTGTTTGGGTCGTCATCGGAGATGCCAAAGCGATGGGGCGGATTCTTTCCATACTTTTCCAAGCCTGTTTCCACTGCTGCTTTGATAGCCATCTTCTTCATTGATGGAACGGTCGTATTGGGATCACTGATGCCGAGCGATTTTTGGACATCAGGATTGGAGACCGTGTAGATGCTGAGAATATTCAAGCGAGATTCTAGAAAACCTTTTTCGGCAAGTGCATTGAAGCCAGCGGCGATTGTTTCGGGGGCATGGCCGCGTGCTGTGATAAAGACAACCGGGCGCTGTTTCTTCGCTGCGTGTTCGAGAAGCGGCCAGGACGGACCTTGCCATTGCAAGCCACTTGTCACAGCTTCCAACAAGACTTTGCAAAATGCTTGTTCTTGAGGCGGTACGCCGGGGGCGTCACGAAAGTCTCGATAAGTGAAACCTTCACGCACCGACCAGGCTTGCCATTCCCCAGCTCTACCCAGCTGGTCGTGGATATAGGTGTACTCGCCTGATGAAACTTCACGTTCGGCTTGCGTTTCAGCGTTCCACAAATACAATTTGGTTGGCAGGAAAAATAGATTGTCATCGATATCGAAGAAGTAGAAGCTGATGCTTCCATCGTTTTCTGTCATTCGTTCACCTTCTTCGGCTTTTGCCCTATCACTTTTAGAATGTAATCCCTGACGTATTCAGGGTAGAAAAATCCATTGCTGTCAGTTTCGTATAGTTTCCATTCAGTGTTGACGATTTCTACAAATCCGCTGTCAGCCTCGTCCGGATTAAGAGGCAGCGATGGTCCCAGAATTGCGTGAGTGGCAAGATATGCGTTCCACCAGAATGTCTCGCATCTTGTGCCGTCGGCATTGGCGACTAGAAAGAAGCGCAGGCGGTCAGCCTTTCGACCGTCGATGAAAGTTTCTCCATCCCTTTCTACGATGCCCAGATCTCTCATTATGGCGCGCTTGCTTCCCGGATTGAAGGACACGCGAACATCAGAAAGGTCAACTTTCATCTGTTTATCGAATTGTTTTGAGCGTTTGTCGCGCATAGAAGACTGGCACGGGGACAATTGCCCCCATTTTAGCAGGGGAATCTGCTTCGACTATTGAAAGAGGGGCGTTGAAACGCCTTATCCTCCGATGCTTACCTGTATTCTCGTGCTATATTAGCAATTCCAAATTCTTGCATTTGTTGCCAGAACGCTCTCAAATAAGCCTTTACCGCCGGAGACAAATAGTGGAAGCGCGGACTATTCATGCTAACGGCATCGACATCCATGTTGTCGTTGCAGGAAGTGGACCGACTATTTTGCTTCTGCATGGCTTTCCGGACACACATCATTTGTGGCGCTATGTTGCACCTCGGCTAGTGGCAGCCGGATTTCGTGTGGTGATGTTTGACCAGCGCGGATACGGCAAGACTTCTGCGCCTTCTGAAGTAGATGCATATACTGTTGACAGAATAGCGTCTGATGCGATTGAGGTCTTAAAGCAACTCGGAATTTCCGAGAAGGTGAGGCTGGTCGGTCACGATTGGGGAGCGGTAATCGGCTGGTATCTGTGTATCAAGTTTCCCGACTTCTTCGAGCGCTTTGTCGCTGTTTCGGTAGGGCATCCCCTGGCATATCGAAACGCCGGTCCTTCACAGTGGTGTAAAGCTTGGTATGTGATTATGTTTCAAATTCGCGGTCTTGCTGAATGGCTATTTTCTGCCAATAACTTTAAGGCTTTGAGAGATTTGTCGAAAGATCCAGAAGATCAGGCTTCGCGCATCAGCGCTTTTTCCCCGAGTGGACGTATTACCGCTGCACTGAATTGGTACAGAGCAAACTTCAAGCAATTTGGCACGACGAGCTTTGGCTCATGTACCGTGCCAACTCTCGGAATTTATTCCACCGGTGATGTCGCGCTTACAGAGAAGCAAATGGTTGACTCTGAAAAATATATGAAGGCTGAGTGGAAATATGTGCGTATTGAAAATTCCACTCACTGGATTCCGCTGGATCAACCAGACACATTAAGTGCTGAGATTGTCGATTGGTGTAGGGCGGGGCAGTTTCGGCGGTATGGCTGAAGCTTATGGATTTGCTGCAGCCTCATCAATCTCATACAGCTTGAGCTGAGTCTCGAATGCTGAAGGCGTCACTTTTACGTCTCCATAAAACGGATCGTCGTACGTGAAAAGCAGAAAGAGATTTAGCGAGATGACTAGGCTCACCATACCCACCATCACAGCCTGAATCTTGAGATTTTCGGCGGTAAAGAAGTAAGTGAACAAGATTGTTGCTCCACCTCCGATAAAAAGAACTATCCAAAGTTCCGTAGGAAGCCCTGAATGAAGCGCTTCCATTCTCATTCTCCGGCCTTCTCCTATGGATTTCATAGCCTCAATCAGTGCTGATTGAGTGTTGCTCTGTCTTTGTGTAACTGGCTCATAGCTTACGCAAACTGACCAGAGCTTTCTATATACATCCCATGCTTCTTGGCTGTCTTGTTTCTCCGCCAGTTTGGGCCATTCTTTTTCGATCACCGTTTTGGCATAGCTTTTGCATAAATTGCGTAACTCGTTTTTACGCGTGTCGGGAAGTCCATCGGCCAGTCTGTATACATTGCCTAAGGAAGATGCTTCCTGCTGGACTGTCTCTCGAGCATCGCCGAATCTTTGCATAGCATCGGCAACCATAAATCCTAGAAGGACCGCAAATAACATTGCGACAAACTGAGAATATGGGTCTGTAATGTCGTGCTGTACACCCTGACCCGGAGTTTTTAGAAATCGGTGAAAGTAAACCAGTCCTAAGACAGAACCGATGACTACGGTCAGTATTAAGAGGAGGCCGACATAAAGTGTCATATTCTTTCTTTTCTCCCTGGCATACAATGAGTGTGTTCGTTTGGCAACGGCGCCGTCCTCTCCCAGCCATTACGCTTCAGCGGTTTCATCAAGCAATTCCTGTTCTTTCTTATGTCCGACAATCGTCAGGTAATGCGCATCTACTCTTTCACGAAATTCATCCAGAATTTCTGACTTTGTGCCGCCTTTCTTGGCCAGCTGAATAAGGCAATCCTTTTGCGCTTTTACAAGAATTGTCTCTACTTGAATGCGTTCTACTTCTTCTTCAGTTGTTTCGCTTTGCTCTAGTAGCTCAAGAAGCTCTGCAGACTCTTTGCGCTTTTGCGCAACTTCTTTGAGCTTTTCTTTCACTTCTTTCTTGCTTACTTGACCGATTTTGAATGACTTTTGCAGTGATTCTTTCTCGTTGTCCAGTTTTTCAATTTCATTCTGTAATCGAGTTGTTTTGGGAAGCTTTTCGCCAGTCACTTTCATTAGTTTGATCATCGGTTCTATGGTCAATCCAGGAACAAGCAAGGTGAAGAGCGCCACACCAAAGGTTGTTACTACCAGCATTTCGCGGTTCGGAAAGTTGGATGGCAGACTTAGCGCCATTGCCATGCATAGGGAGCCTCGTAATCCACCCCAGAAAAGCAAATGTTGCCATTTAAGCGAAATCGGATGTGCCTTGTCACTTGCAATCGGACTGAGTGTGTAAATAACTACGAATCTGGCGATGAGAATGGCCGCTACGCCAGCCAAAATGCAAGGAGAATACTTGACGACAAGATCGTATTTTATCTGCATGCCAATTAAGAGGAACACTAGTGATTCTGCGATGAATGCTGCATATTCCCAGAATGAATCGACTGCCAGCCTTGTGGTCGCCGACATGCTGGTGCGGCTGCCGAAATTTCCCATAATGAATCCTGCGACCAAAACGGATATTACAGATGAGACTCGGAACTGCTCGGCCAGGACGTAAGAGCCGTAAGCAACGAGCACAGTAAGTGTTGTTTCGAGCAGATGATCGTCAAAATATTGGGTCAATTTAGAAGCAATACTTCCAACGGCAGCACCGACGAAAATTCCACCGCATGTTATCAATGCAAAATCTATGCCAATCCTGCTCCAAGATAGATCCCCGCCAACCAGTATCGATGCTAGCAGTACTCTGAACAAAGCCACGGCGGTTCCATCATTCAGAAGGCTTTCGCCCTCTAGTATCGTATGCAATCTTCTGTTGACGCGCATTCTTTTGAACAGTGCCAGGACAGAAATAGGGTCGGTAGCAGATATCATTGCTCCAAACAAAAGAGAGAGTTTGAAATCCAGGCCCGTCAAGCCATGCAAAACAAAGCCGACAATAATTGCAGACATTAAGACGCCCAGAGTTGCCAGCAATGCTACTGGCTTGTAGCAAGATTTCAGCCAGTCATAGTGAAGATTCCACGATGCCTCGAACAAAAGTGCAGGAAGAAATATGAGCAATATCAGTTCCGGAGTCATTGTCACCACTGGCAGGAAATGGAAAATGCCAATGAAGAGTCCAACGATAACCAGAGCGATGGAATATGGCAGCTTGATCCATTTTGTGACGATAGCCACTCCCGACGCCAGCAATAGCATCGTGAAAAGCAGATAGAAATTTAAGTTGGAAGTTATTTCCATGAACGTGACCCCTAAGAATCCCGAACTTTTTGTTCAGAATCTAATGAGCTAGAAATAGAATCGCGTTTGCCATCAAGTAGATAATCGAAATAGCTATGGCATCACCTGCAAGAAAGAGAAACTTCTTTTGCGATCTGTAGGTAAGCCCGATCACAACCACGGCAAGTGCCATCATTGCGCAAATAGCCGTTGACGAATTTATTGGCTCTACGGCTCGCAGCAGCGGACCCTTCCAATAGAAGAAATCAGTTAACGCCAGAATCGCCACATTGAAAAGATTACTGCCCAGAAGATTGGCAACCGCCATGTCGAAAGATCCCATCCGAGCCGCGGTCACCGAGACTGTTATCTCGGGCAGGGAAGTAGTGACCGCGATAAGGGAAGAGCCTATGAAGCTCTCACCCCACCCAGTTTCTTTGGCGATTTGTTCGCCTAGCCCGGGCAAAAAACAAGCAGCGATAACTATAACAACTGAATTAATTACGAAAAATGCCACAGCTTTCTTTAATGACAGATTTCCGGCTTCGGAGTTCTCCGCCAAGTCCCCAGCCACTTCATTCAAGCGAACCTTTTCATACTCATAGATCAAACGCATCGCTAGCAGATAAACCACTATGAAGAGAATGCTTATCGATCCGCTTGAATTCAGTACGGTAAAAATAGGAAAGTACTTGCCGAAGCCAATATCTATAGCTACTAAGCCAAGCAGCAAAATTCCGAAACCGCACGAAAGTAAATGTCCGTCATGCACTAAATTTGAAACCGGTCTGTTCTTTGAAAGAACATCCAAAAGTGCAATCACGAGCATATTAAACATGCAGCTGCCAATCGTTCCGCTGACGGCCATGCTTGGTAAGTCATTCAACGTTACTGCACTTACGCTGGTAATAAGTTCCGGCAATGAAGTTACAGTTGCAAGCAATACAAGACCGATCCAGCCTTTAGCCAATCCCGTCTTTTCAGCAATTAGATCGCCATAGACGCTGAGCCTGCTTCCGGAGTATAGAATCACGCCAGCGCAGATTGCAAACTCGATCCAAACATTCATGGGAGTACTCCTGAGACGTTTCCAATCGATTGTGGCCAAATGGCTGCTTGCTTGCAGACTTCAAGTCAAAATGGAAGATTCCCCAAAATGACGATGAGTTTTCGACATCGTTTTTCGAGTGGCACGCCAAAATGCGTAGAGACTCACCGCAGCGAGCTATGTTGTATTTGACCGGTCGATTTCACATGCACGATCAGCCAAAGACAACACACCAAATCAGATTCTATCGTCCTGTCGCAGAAAAGATTAATCACCCTCGACTTTATCAAATTTCTTCGAGCTTTCAGGGACTCTTAACATGTGATTAATAAACCTGACCTATGTTAGACCAAAGCAATTGACATTGGTATTCCACAAAATGCTGGTTTGAGTGTTGTCAGGGGTGGCGCTGACCCTCTCTTTTCAAAGATTAGCGTGTCCGAGCTACCGTTTTTGACGAGTTCTGTGCTGCTCTGTGAGCCTCTGTATTTCTGCGACGCCTGAAAACGAAAATTGCGACAATTGGAGTACCTAACGCAATTACTATTGCTGCTACGTAGATTGAAGTAAGGATCATCTTAATGACGTCTTTCAACTCTCTCAATTGCATATCAAGGCTCTTCAAGCGCTCATCGACTTCGGTTATTGGCTTTTCAATTCGCGAAAGCGGCGCTTGTAATTTCATGATCGGCTCATTCAACTCTGCGATTGGCTGATGCAGAGCAGAGATAGGTTTTTCCAGCTTTTGTATTGGTTTTTTCACTTGATCGATGCTAGTGCGCACAGAGCCGATGTCTTTGCGAATTTCATATATTGCCGT
>Ga0268298_10006095_pt1 | contig 11030 bp, 8 predicted proteins | sample WWTPWeurt_MetaG_FD_194462 | JGI IMG/M metagenome (GOLD analysis project Ga0268298, IMG submission 194462) | Activated sludge microbial communities from WWTP in Nijmegen, Gelderland, Netherland - WWTP Weurt | ecosystem: Engineered > WWTP > Aerobic digester > Activated sludge | place: Netherlands... | reverse complement strand
GAACGACACCACCTCTCCCCCCTTCAACACCACCTGGTTCATCGGATCCTTGCTGTCCGCGCACACCAGGTCCGAGTTGGCCCCGTCCACGCACGTCGCGCTCGCGTACAGCTCGCTGTTGTAGGCTGTCTGACTCCGCACCAGGCTCGCCGTCAAGAACCCGTTCACCCCCGACGTCACTTTGAACACTCGGTCCGGCCCCCCCGACGTGCACTTGCTCGACGTGTGCTGTCCGCCGCCCAGCGTCGTGTGATTGAATGTCTTGGTCCCCCACGTCGCCATGTTCACCGCGATCGCCGACGCGCACGTCGTCCCGCCCGCCTCAAACTGGCACCCTGCCCCGCAGCCGTCCCCGCCCACCGCGTTGCCGTCGTCGCACTGCTCCCCCGGCTCCACCTGGCTGTTTCCGCACGCCGCCACGCACCCGCTCGCGTTCCAGTCACACGCCATACATGTGAGGCCCGCAGGGTTCGCATACCCGTAATCCTGGCATGTCTTGCCCCCCAGATTGGCGCCATCGCACTTCTCCCCTGGCTCCAAGACTCCATTGCACACAGGCACGCAGCCTGCCGTCGAGTAGCCCGCGCAACCCGCCGCGCACGCGAGGCCCGCCGCGTTCGAGAACCCGAAGTCCTGGCATGTCTTGCCTCCCAGCTTGTTCCCGTCACACGTCTCCCCCACCTCCAGCACGTTGTTTCCGCACGTGGCCATGCACCCGACCGGGTCCGGCTGGCAGCTCACGCACGCGAGCCCCGCCGGGTTCGCAAACCCGAAGTCCTGACAGCTATTGTTGCCCAGAAAGCTCCCGTCACACGTCTCTCCGGGCTCAAGCTTCACGCCGTTGCACGTCGCGTGGCACCCCCCGGACTTCAACGTGCAGTCCGCCCCGCAGATCAGCCCCGCCGGATCCGAATACCCATAGTCGACACAGCTCTTGCCCCCGAGGTCTGCCCCGTCGCACGCCTCTCCGCCCTCTTTCACCCCGTCGCCGCACGTCGCCGGTGCTCCGCCCGTTCCCCCGCCGCCCGTGCTCGAGGTGGTCATTCCACCCGTGCCGCCGCCGCCCGTCGCTCCAGCGCCGCCGCCGCCCGTGGTCGACCCGCCGCTTGCGCCGGCGCCACCACCTCCGGTCGAGCTGGTCGTCCCGCCCGCCCCGCTGCCTGCGGTGCTCGTCCCGCCTGTCCCTGTGCCTCCCGTGGCGCTGCTCGTCGAAGTGCCCGTGCTCCCGCCGGTGAACGAGACAGTCTCACCGCCGTCGCACCCGCCTGTGCTCGCCACGCCCACCGCGCAGGCTCCCCACCATACCGCCCACGAATTCATTCTGTGCTTCATCCGACTTCTCCCGCGCTGCGCACCGTGGCGCGCGTGGATGGCTTGTATCACGGTTTGGGGCCTCGATGGGAGCCAGAAGAGCGCGCCGAGAAAGCGCGAGCGCCTCCCCGACGAGGCAGGCGCTCCAGGCGCTCGACCATCGTGCCGAGGGCGGGGCGGAGCGGGCATGCGGGTCACGCGGAGGGCCCGATCGGAGCGCCGGAGCTCGGGCGTGGATCTCATTGAACAGCCACGCGGAGCCAGGAGCGCCTGGGTCGCATGCCGAACCGAATCTGACCGCCCAGGTTCCAAAGGGATGTATGTCGTGCTAGCCAACGATGGGGGGAGTGTGCGATGCTGAAATCGCCGTGTTCCCGGACAGCGCCGGGTTTTCCTTCTGTTGGCGTTCACTGGTGTTCACCTCGCCGAGAGGACTTGCATGTTCGCTCCGAAAGTCGCCAATCCGCAGCCCCAGGCGCCCACGCAGGCCACACCAGGTCCTTGGATGCAGTCAGCCGCTCCCGTCCGCCGCGTGGGGAGCCCGCCCACGCGTGCCGGGCTCGCGCCGCCGATCGTGCCCTGGGGTGGGCCCTTGTTCGTGCAGCGCGCATGCACCGAGTGCGATGAGGAGAAGGAGAGAGCCACACTGCCGATCTCGCTGAAGCTGATCGTCGGTAGCTCGTCCGATCCTCTGGAGCGCGAGGCCGATCAGGTCGCCGAGAAGCTCGTGTCTCCAGCGTCTCCGGGACTGGCGGAGGCGGCCGCGGGGAGAGGGCCGGAGGCATCGTCGGAGCACGAACGTGGTGGGCTGTGGCAGGAGCTCCAGAGCTCGTTTCGTCGGGAGGAGCGAAGAGGTGATTCGGGAGATGCAGCGGCGAATGGGTGGCTGGAGCAAGGGAGAGAGCGACACGGTAGAAATCTCTGTTCGACGCCACGCGCAGAAGCACTACTTTCCAGAGGGCGCCAAGCCGCCCTTCGACTATGCTCAGTACCTCGAAGATGCAGAGAGGACGCGCGGGCAAGTGGAAGGAACGTGGAGGAACAAGAAGCCCAACACCAAGAGCCAGGGCGGCGCTGGCACTCGGGACCTGACGGTTGGGGATCGGCACATCACTCTCGACGCGAATGGGAAAATCGTGAACTATGGATACCAGGCTACATTCCGCTGATGCCGTATGGATTCGGGCGCGATTGCGTCGACTGTTCGGCGATGCTGAGGCTGCATACGGCAAAATACGCGCAGCGAGGCAGGGGTACTTGGCTGCCAATCAGAGCCAGGATCGCTACCTCGGCAGCGAGTTGACGATGCTCCACGATACGAACATCGGGGGGTTGGTTGACCAGATAGTCGAGCGCAACCGGATCGTCTTCGAACGTCAAGGGGTCGGGGACCATCTCGTTCGCAACGCGCTCACCGTCGCGAGCTGGCCCGCCATCGCGATTCACTACCGACCTCTGAGCGAGCAGGCCCCCATTGTGTGCGATTCTGCCGATGATCTGGACCTCATGCGGGGGCTCCTCCTCGACTGTGTTGAGCGTTGCCCCGAGTGCTTCGGTGACGAGATCACAGATCACATCGGTCCAGGCATCACCTGCTTCGACGAGAACGGCGACGAGATCCCCCTCCCGGAGATTGACATCGACGAAGCCACCCTGTTGCGGGCTCGCGCGACAAGGCTCCTTCGGCAACGACAAGAGGCAATCGCGGCCAACGAGATCGAGCTGCGCACGCTGGCGGCGACAGGCGGCTCGGACGAGCTGGTCGCGGAGCTGCGACGGGCCCACGAACGCTGGGTCAAACCGGCCGAAGCGATCCTGGGTGACCGACCTCTTGGCGACGGCGAGCGGGTCTCGCTGCTGGCCGCATTGGATGAGCCGTCGACCGCCGCCGCGTGGCCGGCCATGGCGGAGCACTACGCGACGCTGGCCAAGCAATCGCCCGCGCTCTGTATCGCTTTCGACCGTGCCGATCTCTTGAGACGGCTCCTCGGCGAGATGCTGCGAGGGGTTGGCGAGGGAGCCGCAGCAGAGTGATCGCCACGTCCGTGCTGCTCCGACTTCTTCGAGATGGATCGCGGGCTACTGTTTGGCGGGCTTGCGGCCGAGGACCATGTATTGCTCCGGCAAGGTCTCACTGGCGATCTCGCCCTTGAGGCCCGCTGTCTCCAGCTCCTTCTTCACGTCCTCCGGCGTGATCCGGTGGTGCTTCGGGGGGCCGTGCGGCGCGTCCATCGTGAAGTCGACGATCGCCACGAATCCCCCAGGAACAAGGGCGTCCGCGAGCTTCTTCGCATAGGCCTCGCGGCCCGCGACGTGGTGCCATGTGTCGACGAAGAGGATGCGATCCACGCTGTTCGCAGCAAGCTTGGGGTCGTCGAGCGGCACCTGGACGGAGGTCACGTTGGTGATGTGCTCTTTGTGCATTCTGTCATCGATGTATTTGACCATGCTCTCCTCGATGTCGAGCGCGAGGACCTGGCCCTTCTCGCCGACGGCGCGCGCGAGGTAGGGCTCGAAGTAGCCTGTTCCAGCGCCGATGTCGGCGACCTTCATGCCCGGTGTGATGGAGAGGAGAGTGACCACCTCCTCGGGCTTCTGCCAGGCGATGCGCTCGGGGGCGTCAAACTCTTTGGCCCACTCTTTGGCCTCCTGAAAGCGATGGACGAGAGGGCCGTGGCCCTGCTGGCCGAAGCCGTCGGTGTGCTGCTCCGGAGGGAGGGAGTGCGGATCCTGGTGGGGGTCGTGGGGGCCTGTGGAGGGGCCGCACGCGAGCGCGGAGCATGCAGAGGCGAAGACGCCGCCGAGAAGAGCGGCATGGTGGTGGCGAGTCTTGATGGCCATGAAGCTGAAATGCCACGCTCGGGCGAGGGCGTGGACGCTATTCTCGCGCGAGATCGATTGGCCCGCGGGCAGCGGCTGGGGGGACGAAGTCGCGACGCTGCGTGGTGCGCGTATGATGCGGCCGATGGCCAGCCGTCCTCGTGGAAAACGCCCTCGCCCCATCGGTCGTGAGTCGACGCTCGCTCAGGGGGTCGCTGTCTCGCTCGCCCTCGGGAAGCTCGCTTGTTCGCCCGCGGCGCCGCTGCCCGCCGACGCTCCGGTGCCCGCGAAATCGGCGGCCCCCGTGGTCGCGACGGCGACCCCGACGCCCGTCGTGACTGCCGAGCCCGCGCCGGCCCCCCCGCCGGATCCGTCGGCGCAGCTCGCGGGGTATGCGGTGACCAACGCGAATTTCGCGCGCCGCGTGCTCTACACGTGGACGTCGGAGGAGCAAATCAACGAGCTCTTGACGAAGCAGGTGCTGCTCTCGCGGACGGAGTCGCCGAAGTATGGAAAGAGCTTCTACGACCGCAAAATGGAGGAGCGCTGGATGGCGGGGGACAAGCTCGCGGCGCTCCTTCGCGCGCCCGCTTTCTTGAAGGCGAGGTTCGCGTGGACAGCGCCGTGGGCGACGCTCCTCGGGTGGCCAGGCGAGTCGTACGGCGGGCAGCTCATCGAGGTGACGCTCAAGCAAGACGCGTGGATCGTGATGTTCCGGACAGCGACGTCGTCGTGGGAGGGGCGCGATCTCAACGGGGCTGTGGTGCCGATGGACAAGCTGCTCAAGCGGCCGGATCGGATCGCCGCGATTCACTTTGTTCATGACGGCGTGGCGCCGCCTCCGAGCTCGAGCGCGGCGCCGACGCGCGTGAGCTCGCCCGATGGACGCGACGCGTACCGCGAGTACGTGCTGTGCAACGAGTCGATGGTCGAGTCGTGGGCGGTCGGGACGGAGCGGATCACCGCGGAGATCACGGCGAGCGCGGAGATCTTGGAGGCGACGGCGAAGTTCTTCGATGTGCAGGCGCCGCCCCCGCAGCGCGCGGATCGGTGGAACGCGCACGTGGCGCTGATCGTGTGGCCGGGGCTCGTCGAGGTGAGCAACGCGAAGGAGGCGTACGAGGCGGCGCTCGCGTTCCCGAACCCGAACTACGCGATCGATCCGCAGCAGATCCGAGCGATCGCGGCGGCGCTCCGCGGGCTCTCGCAGCGAGGCAAGAGCACCGTGTGGAAGCCGACGTCGGTGTTCCCGGGCGCGAGGCCTGTGCCGATCCCGCCGCCTCCGCCGGTGCCGCCGGTGAGCCAGCGTCGCAAGTACTACGGCACGTTCTACTGATGCGGCGGATCTCGAGGGCCGAGGCGATCGCGCTCGTCGAGGCGGAGAGTCAGGCGATCGAGGAGCGGTTCGACGGCTGCGCGATGTGCGCGGCGGTGGCCCCGGACGCGGCGCGCGTGGTCCTCGCGGAGAACAGCGCGGCCGTCGCGATGCTCGATCGATTCGCGGCGCGGCCAGGGCACGTCGTCGTCGTCTTGCGGCGGCACGTCGAGGCGATCGCGGCGCTCCCTTTCGAGGAATACGCGGCCGTGCAGAGGCTCGCGTGGGGAGCTTCGCGCGCGCTCACGAGCGTGCTCTCGCCGAGGCGCGTGTTCGTGGCGTCGCTCGGGGCTCCGTCGAGGATCGCGACCAGCTTTCCGCATCACCACGTGCACGCGATCCCGCTCACGGACGCGGCCGAGGGCGATCGTCCCGCGGAGGTGCTCACGTGGTCGCACGGCGTGTTCGTGTTCGAGCCGGGGGAGGCGGAGCGCCTCGGCGAAGAGCTCCGCGCCGCCTGGCCGCGAGAATGAGGTGGATCAGTGCTGCTGGGCGCCGAGCTTCTGGATGTCTTCCAGGAGCTCCAGGGGGCGGAACGGCTTGGTGTAGTAGGCGGTCGCGCCTGCCTCGAGCGCGCGCGGGCGAGCGGACTCTTCATCCATCGCGCTGATCACGAAGATGGGCATCTTGCTGCTGCGCTCATCGGCCCGCAGCCGCGCGACGACGTCGAAGCCGTCGAGCGCGCCAGGGAGCATGAGGTCGAGCAGGAGCACATCGAAGGGCTCCTTGTTCACGATCTCGACGGCCTCGGCGCCCGTGCGCACCTCGACGACCTTGTGGCCGGCGGCGGTGACGAGGGTGCCGATCATGTGCCGAATCGCGTCTTGATCTTCGCAAACGAGGATTCGCATCCGCTTGGTCCGCCGTGGTTCGAGAGACGCTCATTTTCATACCACGCCTCCTCTCGCCAAAGGGCCCCCGCGCGCGCAGGCGCAAAAATGTACTGACCGGCGCGCTTTTCGCGACCCGTGGATGCTGCGCAGCCCGCCCTTTGGCCCGTGTGACGACGTCAGCGAAGCGCCGAGGCGATCCAGTCCGCGGCGGTGAACGAGCCCGACGGCGCCAGCGCAGAGCCCACCGTCACGTCCTTTGCGGCGTCGCGGAGACGAGCCACGCGCAGCGCGACGGCGTCCGCGCCGACGTTGGGCAACAGGATCCCGAAGGCGCCCTCGTCCAGGCGACCGGCCGTCTCGTGCTCGTCGAGGAGGCTCAGCACCACCCGCGGATCGGCCTTCGTTTTGAGGGTGATCAGCGCGGAGCGGCCCCTCGAGGTCGCGCGCGAGAGCTCGACGGCGAGGAGGTCGCGCAGCCACGGCGCGGTGTGGAGATCGGCCATCTCGGACGACGCCTCCACCACGTCCGCGAGGAGCGACGGCGTGCGCTCGCGCTCGATCAACGCGACGGCGCGCCGCGCGAACACCTCGATCAACGCCGTCGTCTCGACGGGGATCGATCGCGGCGAGAAGTCGAGCGCGCAGAGGGTCCCGATCACGATCCCCGAGGTCATCCGGAGCGGGACGCCCGCATAAGCGGCGACGCCGAAGCGCGTGGCGGCCTTGTTTCCTCGGAAAAATGGCTCTGTCAGCGCGTTCTCGACGATGAAGGGGGCGTCGCTGGAGATGCAGTGCGTGCAGTAGCTCATCTCGCGCCGCAGCTCGCGAAACGCGCTGAGCGTCTCGGGGAGGCCTCGCTGGGCGCGGTACGTCGCGCGCTCGCCGCGGACGATGCTGATGAAGAACACCGAGAAATCAAGGAAGCGCGCGAGCTGCGAGAGCATGCGCGCGGAGCCGTCCCCGGGCCGGAGCTCGGCCGCGCGGAGGGCGTCGATCTCCGCGACGCGCGCGACGTCGGCGGGATCGGCGATGTGCTTGTGCGCGACGACCGCGGCGGGATCGAGGGTGCGCTGCTTCACGGGGCCGGCCTGGAAGAGGAACGTCGTCCTCCTCGCGCCCAGCTTGCCGCGGACCCGATCGAGCAGCGCGCGCTTGCCCCCTTCGCGCGGGGCCACCGTCGCCTCCGCGAGCGCGAGATCGACCGTCGCCTCTCGCGTGTTCACGAGCGCTCGGGCGCAGGTGGAGCAGCCCTGGGATGCGTGTTGTTCGAGCTCCGCTGCCTCGGGGGACCCTTCGATCCACGACGACTGCGCGTGCATGGCCTCGGCGGAGCGGGTCCTGACAGGGGGGTGTTGCATGGTCAGTATCGAGGGCATTACGCGGGGCCCGAGGGATCGGTCGCAGCCCCCGCGAAATAGATTAGCGAAACTTCCGCGCGGTTTGGGAAGGGCTCTAAGGTGCGGGCGTGCAGCCCCTCCCCATCGACGCGTCGATTCCCCATGTCCTCGCGGCGTTCGCCGAGGCGCGGGCCGTCGTCGTGGACGCGGCGCCGGGGGCGGGCAAGACGACCCGCGTGCCGCGCGCGCTGCTCGACGTGGTGCCGGCGGGCAAGAAGATCCTCGTGCTGGAGCCTCGGCGGATCGCGGCGAAGATGGCGGCGGTGCGCGTGGCCTCGGAGATGGGGGAGGAGGCCGGCGCGACCATCGGCTACGCGATGCGCTTCGAGGAGGCGGTGGGGCCCGCGACGCGCGTCGTGTTCATGACGGAGGGCGTGCTCACGCGGAGGCTCCTGCGCGACCCGGAGCTGCGAGACGTGGGGGCGGTGGTGCTCGACGAGGTGCACGAGCGGCACCTCGAGGGCGACCTCGCGCTCGCGCTGCTCCTCCACCTGCGCGCGACGAAGAGGCCGGATCTGCCGATCGTCGCGATGAGCGCCACGATCGAGGCGGGGCGGTTCGCGTCGCTGCTCGGGGCGAAGGTGGTTCGATCCGAGGGGCGCATGTTCGAGGTCGCGATCGAGCACGCGGAGCGCTCGGATCCAAGGGATCTCGCGCTGCGCGTCGTGTCCGGTGTGAGGCGCGTGATCGACGAGAAGATCGAGGGCGACGTGCTCGTGTTCTTGCCGGGGGCCGCGGAGATCCGGGGCGCGATGGACGCCCTGGGGCCGCTCGCGAAGACGGCGGATCTGGCGGTGATGCCGCTCCACGGATCGCTCTCGATCGAGGAGCAAACGCGGGCGATCCGCCCCGCCGATCGGCGCAAGGTGGTGCTCGCGACGAACGTGGCGGAGAGCTCGCTCACCATTGATGGAGTGGTCGCCGTGATCGACAGCGGCCTCGCGAACGTGGCGTCGCACTCGCCGTGGTCGGGCCTCCCGGTGCTCACGAAAGCCCCTGTTTCCAAGGCTTCTCTCGCGCAGCGAGCGGGGCGCGCCGGCCGCACGAGGCCCGGGGTGTGCGTGCGGCTCTTCACGCGCGGGGACTTCGAGTCGAGGCCCGATCACGACACGCCCGAGATCGCGCGCGCGGATCTCGCGTTCGCGATGCTGCTCCTCGCTGCGGCGGGCGTGCGCGATCCGTCTTCGCTCCCGTGGCTCGACGCTCCTCCGGCGGCGGCGGTGGCGAGCGCGGAGAAGCTCCTCGGGTGGCTCGGGGCGATCGACGGCGATCGCGCGGTGACGAGCGTGGGCCGGAGGATGCTTGATTTCCCCTTGCACCCGCGCCTCGCGAGGGTCGTCGTGGAGGCGGAGGCGCAGGGCGTGGGGCGCGACGGCGCGGCGATCGCGGCGCTCCTCGGGGAGAGGGATCTGGTGGCTTCTTCTTTCCACGAAGGTGGTCCTCGGACGGCGCACGCGCTCGGTCGCGACGGCACATCGTCCGACGTGCTCTCGGCGCTCGAGGCGTACCGCGCTTCGGATCGAGGGCGCTCGCTCCACCCTGCGCGCGTGGCCGCCGTGTCGCGCGCGGAGAAGCAGATCGCCGGGGCCCTGCGCCGCGGGGCGAGCGATCCTCACCTCTTGCGTGAAGAGCGCGAGGATCGCCTCCGGCTCGCGCTGCTCCTCGGGTTCCCCGATCGGGTCGGCCGGCTGCGGAGGCCCTCGAACGACACGCGCAGGAGCGAGCGAGAGATCTTGTTCGCGGGCGGCGGCACAGCGGCCCTCGCGCAGGAGAGCGGCGTCTCCGGCGTCGATCTCGTGATCGCGGTGGACGCCGAGGAGCGCCGCGAAGGAAGGGGCCCTCGGACGCTCGTGCGAGCCGCGAGCGCGATCGAAGCGGACTGGCTGCTCGATCGCTTCCTCGATCGGATCGACGATCGCATGGATGTCGTGTGGAACGCCTCCTCCGAGCGCGCCGACGTCTCGCGCCGCCTGCTCTACGAGGGCCTGCCGCTCGAGGAGTCCACCGCTCGCCCCGAGGGAGAGGCCCTGAAGCTTGCGTCCCGAGAGCTCGCGCGCGCCGCCAAGGCGAAGGGCCTTCGGTTCTTCGCCCCCGGGGACGAGATCGATCGTTTTCTCTTGCGCCTCCGGTTCGCCGCGAAGCACTGCCCCGACGCTGGATTTCCGCTCGTGGGCGACGCGGAGATGGACGCTCTCCTGGAGTCGCTCTGCGAGGGCAAGAGGAGCTTCGCCGAGCTTCGAGAGGCCGATTTGCCCTCCGCGATCCGGGCCCTCGTCCCGCCCTCCGCGGCGCGCAAGCTGGGGGAGATCGCGCCGGAGGTGATCGTGTTGCCGGGCGGTCGCAAGGCCAGAGTCACGTACACCGAAGACTCGGCCCCTTCTCTGGAGTCCAGGCTCCAGGATTTCTTCGGGATGCGACAGGGCCCCTCCGCGGCGATGGGCCGAGTCCCGATTGTCCTGCACCTGCTCGCGCCGAATCAGCGCGCGGTGCAGGTGACCACCGATCTCGCGGGCTTCTGGACTCGCCACTACCCCGCGATCGCGAAGGAGCTCCGGCGCAAATATCCGCGCCACGCGTGGCCCGACGATCCGATCACGGCCTCTCCGCCCCCCTTCGGTCGCCCGCGCTGAGGCAGAACGCCTCGCCCGTGCCTGTCTTGTGATCACTCGGGCTCGGGCGTAGCCTCCCAGGCTCGACGCGCTTTGCCTTCGCAGCCGAGCGAGCCGTCGCCCAAACCCGATGGATCCTGCCGGTGTCCTGATCGATTCCGAACGCTTCGAGATCCGCCGGCTCCTCGGGGTCGGCGGGTTCGGCGTCGTGTACGAGGCCGTCGATCGGCACTACGGGTCCGTCGTCGCGCTCAAGCTCCTCCACAAATCGGACGCGGCGCAACTCTACCGCTTCAAGCAGGAGTTCCGTGTCCTCGCGGGCGTCGTTCACCCGAACCTCGCGATGCTGCACGAGCTGCACACGCACGACGGGCGCTGGTTCTTCACGATGGAGCTCGTGCACGGCGTCGACTTCATCGAGTCGCTCACCCCGAAGAACCAAGACTCCGGCGACGTCTCGTCCTCTCCGGCGCCGGCCCCGAAGCCCGCGTCCGCGACGGTGTCCGCGTCGGACGTGGAGTCGGGCACATCGACGGCGAAGCAGCCACGAGAGCGGCCTTTCGGAGAGACGGTGAGCGCGGATCTCGCTGTTTCGACGCTCCTCGTGACGCGCCAGGTCACCGAGGAAGAGCCCGCGACCGAGGGGCGAGCGGTCCTCCCGACGGTCGTATTCAAGGACTCGGCC